>Ga0310342_100000881_pt1 | contig 17937 bp, 17 predicted proteins | sample S15DNA20500_MG_FD_206155 | JGI IMG/M metagenome (GOLD analysis project Ga0310342, IMG submission 206155) | Marine microbial communities from station ALOHA, North Pacific Subtropical Gyre - S1503-DNA-20-500_MG | ecosystem: Environmental > Aquatic > Marine > Oceanic | place: Pacific Ocean: North...
TGATAAATTCAATCCAGTTTCTTGGGCTAGATATACATCGTTGGACACAAATGCATTATGGTGTTTTGTTACTTTTATGTCATCTATTCCGATGTTTGCTTTGTCTAATGCCATTTTAGTTGCAGGAACTGCGGCCGCTGGCATAAGAGCTTTTTCTACTCTAGCATATCCGTATGATAATATCTGTATTGTTATTGAAGGATTATTACTCAGCTCTTTTGCTTTTTCTTTTGTAGTAACAATAATACCACAGTGACCATCTGCTGGATATGTTTCGTGTGCTTGGGTATGGATACCATTTGGTAAAACTGGTTTAAGCCTTCTTAAAAATTTTTCTGTAACATTTCTAACTTTTTGTTTTCCGTCTCCGTTATCATTGTCTATAGAACCGACTGTAAACATATATTTTTTTTGAAATTCTCTATTGTTTTCTAAAGACTTTTTGTATTGTTCATGTCTGAGTAAAGTACATTCATCTAATTGTTCTTTAGTAATATTTCCTTTTCTAGCCATATTATCAGCAGTTTGAATCATTGATTGTCCGGCCCATGGATCTTTATTAAAATTATCCATTACCCAATCTTCAGTTTCTACTTTACCACCTTTTCCTTTAGGATTTGGCCAAACTGTATGCGGACTATTAGAAATTCTATCACTGATTAAACAATATGGAATTTTATATTCATCAAGTTCTACTCCCATTGCCGCATGATATATTGCAGTCGCAGAAGTAGTACATGCTTGATATATTGTAGTTCCTGTTGTATGCTCGGCACCCATTAATGCAGGAGCCCACGTATTTGCCCAAAAACCATGTTTTTGGTGAACAGAAGTGCCGTATATAAAGAAGTCTATTATATTAGGATCAAAGTTTTTATACTGAAACCATTTTTTTGAAGTATCAGCACTAAGAACTATTGCATTATCATTGGCAAAAGCACCCTGCCAACGAACAAATGGTGAACTATAATATCCATTATACGGAATAAATGCTTTAGATAACATTTTTTTCCTTTTTTAAGTTCATATATTTTCCTGTTAATTCTTCACCAGGATTGATAACTCTTAATGTAATAATATTGAAATGCCTTGTCTTTTTCATTCTTTCAATTTTTACATTCGGATTGTCTGAATGATTTACAAATCCTCCCAATGGTGAGCGTATAATTTCATTTTTTGTTGCATAATGAGATTTTCCTAAATTTACATCTTTGTCAATTTTTTCTGTAGCAAATAACCCCAATCCATGAATAAATGATTTTCTTATAGTTAAACAATTTGGAAGTGGTTTATACATTATAGATCGTAATCTTTTAATGAATTTATTTTTTCTTGGCCTGTTGGAACTCTTCTATTTTTAAAAGTTTTTAAATAGTTTACCATAATATTATCAGGTACGTTTGCTAATAACATCGGAAATAATCCATGAATTATTGCAATAGGAATCATAATAATAAAAATATATGTTGAATATAAGCACCAATGTAAATGTTGCCAATATGATTCTTTAACATCTGATAAATGGTTAAAATTTATTAGTTTAGTATATGACATTTTTTTTCCTATTCTTGGTAATTAACTTGTCCCTCAACAAAACGCTTGGCACCTTGTTTTACCTTATCTTCTTGATGTTTGGATAATTGCGTCATTCCTTGCGGAATGTATGTATTTACATATCGACTAAGTTCGTCAATATAATGATGAGCAGGTTGTATTTTCATAATAGATGTAACAAATTGACCACGTCGCCAACAAAGAGCAGAATTAAATGAGCCAAATTCAACTGTTGCAACCCATAATTTAGGACGAATATAATACATAAGACAACAACTATTACATTTTAATTTAGGATTATTTAACCGCTTTCCTGAACCTGTTGATGGATGGATCCCATCTCGTATCCAATGTAATGGATCATTTGCTTCAGGTATAACAGATTTAACATATTCATTTAATTGAACTCCAGTATATGAAGTGTGGTCTTCTTCTTCCATTAAACCATCGACATATCTACCTTGTTTTGCGGCACATCTATATCGTATATTTGTTATAATTCCTGGTTTAATAGATGTTGCTAAATCATAAAATTCTTTAATTACACCTTCATTTAAATTTTTTACTATAATTGCATTTGTACACATTTTTTTAAAACCAAGTTCAATGCAATTTTGTAATCCTTTAATTTTTTGTTTTCGCCAACTTTTATCATGATCTATCTTTTCGTACCATTCGTCGTTATATAATCCCCCGTTTAAAGATAAAGATAAGTTAAAACTAGGATTTTTTAACCATACTTTATATAATTCTTTAGCATATGTCTTATTTGCTAATTTTATACCATTTGTTACTACAGCAACTTGGTGACCATATTTTTCAGCTATTGCTAATGCTTCAAACATTTTAGACCATAATGTAGGTTCTCCTCCCACAAACCTCATTGCAATTTTATGTGGTAATTTTGCACATAATTCTTCAAAGGCATCTATTTCTAAATCTTTATAATGTCGTATTGGTGTATCACAAAAACCACATTCCATATTACATTTATAATTTGTATCTATGTATATAAACGAAAATGGATTTTTTTCAAGATCATATACAGGTGCATTATGAAATATAGGAGGCATATTGTCAAGGATAGTAATATTATCCTCAACAGGATCACCAGTCATATCTACATTCATGCCATGAATGTTTTTATCTAAATCTCTTTTTTTATTTTCTACCCGTAAAATCGGATCTAAATTTTCAAGCATATTATGATTTATAGTTAAATTTGGTCCCAAGGTAAGTTACATGAAGCATACAACATTACTCTTGTATATTTATTATTTCGAAAACCGTGTATTACAGAACCAGAATTTAACACGGTAGGATGTTTTAAATTGTAATTATATGTTTCTATAAGATATTCATCATCATGACAAGGTATGTTAGATATTATTGGTAAATTTGATTGGTATACATCTACCCCAACTTTGTCTGTAACAGGAAGAATAGGCATGGTAATAGTGGCTGTTCTAGAAAAATCTTTATGGGGTCGTAAAACATAATTCGGTTTAAATACCCATAAACTGAGATTACTTAAAGTTAAATATTTTATACTATCTTGTAATTTTAAAATTTCTTCATTTTGGTATTCGTCAAGATTTGGAAGATGTAAATGGCTGTTTGGTTCGTGTTCGGGTTCAAGAGATGAGCAATCAACACATACACATCTAAAAAAAGGATCGTCGAAGTATAAATGCGTATCATAAAACACCTCGAGATTATTTTTTACACTAGTATAAAAATTTACTAATTTGTTTATATCATATGTTATATTAGATAATATTTTAATATATTCAGAATTTGCCATTTTTAACATTTTTATAAAAATAAATATCTTTTTTTACTTCAGGTATTTGATGTATTTTATTTAATTGATTATCGGTTAAATAATCTTTTTTAAATATATCCGATGGATACCCTCCGGGAATAATTGTTTTCCATTCTATTTTTGTTTGTAAAAACTTATCCTCTATTAATGTAAATATTTTTTGAATATGATGTATATCTACTATATAATCAAATAAATTAAAGATGTTTTTAAGGGTAAATTTTTTTATTAATGGATTAATAGATACTATCTGTTTATTATTAAGAAAGGTTAAATGAGATAGATATTCTAATCTTTCGTATTTATTATATGTTTCTATAAACTCATCAAATGTTCTATTATCTTTAATTCCCATACTACGATTTAACGATATTGAAAAATTATAATAACTAATAAACCTATCAATAGGATTTCTAATAATTAAGATTTTTAACCAATTTTTCATATCAGTATTTAACGGATTGTCATGATCTAATTTTATTTCGTTATTTGTATTATTATTTTTAATATAAATAAAATATTTAAAATTTTGCCAATCAAATATATTTTGTTTAACATCAAAATTTTTATTGTTTAAACAATAATCTCTAATATTATTGGCTATAGTTGATCCAGCATTTTTAGGAACATGAGGAATCCAAATATTGTTATGTTTTATCATGATAATTTTTAAAATAATTAGTAAGACATAATCGTGCTATTTCGTTATTGCGTCTAAATTTTGTATAATTATCATCATAAGAGTAACCTAACCAAACACTATCACTTTGGTTTATATTAAGATTGTTACATACAGATTTTTGTTGTGCATTTAATTTATTATAAACATAGTCTATAGGAAAATTTTTAATTATTTCTTCGGCACATTGATGAGCAAAATAATTATAATATTTGGTTTTTATATGTAATTTATATAATTTGATATCTGGCTTTCTACTAAAATACCAACCAGTCCTAATATTTTGTAATCCAAATGGTTTGCTTAAACTATAAAATACTTTCTCAACATTATCACTAACATTTATTTTATGTATTTTAGTCGAACCAACATATGCTATATCCAAAACAACAGGAATATCAGTAGGAATAGATACAAAATTTCCATCTATAGAACTAGGGCAAGTAATATACTTAATATTATTTCCTGTATTATCTATCCACTCATAATCACCTATATCTTTATAAATACCTCTTTTCTCGTTACATGACCACCAATTAAGTCCTTCGGTTATACCATTAATAGGATACACATAAAAATCTTCTAAATTTATTATTGGACTTAACCATTTTTTTATATTAGTTATATATTTTTCATCTGTAAAAAAATTAGGTTTAATTTGTTTAAGTATTTCGTACACTTCAGGTAGAATAAATGTTCTTATTAATTTTGTTAAATTATCCATTTATTATTTTATTATTTGTATCTATCCATAATTTAAATTCTTTTTTAATTTTTTCAGATGGTAAAATATCAAATTTTGATGAAAGTATTTTAAAAAATTGTTTATATGATTTTTTATAAATGTTGCCTGGTATAACTAATGTATCAAAATTATTTATATATAAATTAAGATGTTTAATATCATTTTCATATGCTTTTCTTCTTCCTCTTATTAATTCTTCTATATTAGGATTATGTTCTAAATATGAACCATTATTTAAAATACTTGATGCTAATAACCATAATTCAGAAAAAAACCATTCTTTACTATGAAAAAATTTTTCTCTAAATCTTTTCATATAAGGACGATAATCAATTAATGTTTCGGAGGTTTCATGATTCCAATTTCTTGTTATAGGTACATTGCTAAAAAATTCATTATAATTATGTGAGATAAAATCTTTTAAATTCTCTTCAGTAGCATCCAATAATTTACTTGTTTTATATGTACAAAGTTTTGCAAAATATTCATCGTTTAATTCAGGCATTAATACAATTATTTTAACATCAGGAAAATTGTTAATTAAAAAGTTATATAAATTATCTCTATGATGGTCACGACATACTAACCATTTTGAAAAATCTACATTATGATCATCTATATAATTTTGAAGTATTGGGGTTTCATTTTCTTGTATTTCTGCGAAAAAACGAAATATACAAGGACTATGCCATGCCCCATTAAGATCAGGAATAAGAAAAACAGAATTTTTATTGCAATCAATAACAGAATGTGATATAATATATGATAAAAATTCACCACCTAATCCACTAGGATAAACAACATAAATTAATTTTTTAATCGAATTCAATTTCATATCTATTAGTTGCATTAAAAACATTAAAAAAATCATCATCTGATCCTTGATATTTTGTTTGAATCTTCTATGGATCACTATCTAAAAAATGATTAATGTCTATTTTCAATATTTTATTGTTTACTTCTACATTAATATCCATGGCGTATGGTACTGCAATGAATAATCCAAATGCATCGTTTATTTCTTGTTTAGACAATTTATACGAGAATTTATAATTTCCAAATATTAAATTTAAAAAATAAAAAAAGGTTAGCCATTCATTAGTTAATGCATTACCCCAATTAATATTAGAATTAATTCCTTCATATAAAAATTCTAAATTAATATTTTTATTAATATCTATATAATGTATATTAGAAAAATTATCATATTCAAGTGACCATTTATTATCTAATTCTTGTCTATGTTGATAGTTTTGTAAAATATTATTTGGCAAATGCTTCATCATTAAATCTAACAAAGTTACCGTACAAATTAATCTAATCAATCTATGAGGTTTTGTAACTTTAAAATCATTTGTTATCCAACTGTCATATAATTTTATATCTGTCGAAATATTATAATCTTCAGGTTTATCGCCTAAATATGCACCTGTGGCTTGTCCGGTAGTTGCGCCGGGACTTATGCCGTCAGCATAAGTTCGTATATTATATAATAATGCAAATGATTGTAATTGATCTATTTTGTGTTCTTGGGGATATCCTACCATCCAATTTATATGCGAACTAATTCGACCGCCGCTGTCGCTTCTAACTTCTGCCGCATCTTTAATATTATTATATACCCAATCTGTAGTAATTTTTTTATTCATTATTTTAAGAACTTTATCACTGCCACTTTCAACTCCAAAACTTAAACCATCACATCCGCTATCAACCAAAGTTTGAAAATATTCTTTATTCATTCTATTATTACATCGAGCATACCCATTCCAAGAAATATTTGTTTTTTGATTAATAAAAAGTTTTGCTAATTGTTCTAACTGTTTTATATTTCCATTCACCAAAGAATCCACAAACCATACACGTTTTAAATTATATAACTTTTTCTGTTCATTAATTTCTTTAACTATATCCAATGGATTCCTATATCGATATCTCCAAAAATGTGTTTCGGTACAAAAACTGCATTTTGCAACACATCCCCTGCTTACTTCCGAACTTACACCTTGATTATGTCGATATAACGAAAAATCATAATCAGAATAATCTGGCCATCCAACATTGTCTAAATCTAACTTATTATTTCTAGTAAACCATGCACCTACATATTTTTGTTCATTAGGTTTTGTTGGATTATTTTTTAAAAAATGTACTAAAGATTCTTCTCCTTCTCCTTTAAAAATATAGTCTCCAATAATAGGAATCCTATAATATATATTAGGTCCTCCTAAAATAATAATTTTTTCAGGTGCATGAAATTTTAAATAATTTACAAACCATTTAACTGCACAAATATTTGTATTATATACTGTAAAACCGATTATATTTGTTTTTAAATTTGCTATAATTTCTGCTTCTTCTTCAAATAGATCTTCAAGATCGGGAAATACTAAATTAAAAAATAATTTTTCATTTTGCCATTTCCAATATTTGTCTCCATCAAAAATATTAGCATTATCAGTTGATTGAACAGTATGGTATGCTTTAATATTAATATCATTCACATATACTTTAAAATTATTTTTTCGTAAATGCCCGGTTAATTTTGCAATATTATATGGAGGAAAAAGTATACCCCAGGCGGGTAACATTATTAATGCTATATCATATATTGCATTAGGATTATTTTGTTTTTTATGGGTACGATTATTATCTAAACTTTTAATATGATTGTGTGGAACATTATTAACAGAATACAACTTATCTGTTTCTGATATATGCTTCATTGTTATCTGATCACGATCCATAATTTATTTAAGTATTTCATTTAATTCAGGAAAAGTTTCTTTCCAGTTTTGGTTTCGTTGATTATCCATTAATTCTGTTTTACTATAAAATTCTTTTAATAATTTATCTCTATTAGGTAAAGAATCATTAATATAATTTAATAAACCTGACATTTGATGTATAGCAAGTTCTTTAATATGCTGAGCTCTGCTTGAATTCATAAAAGGAATTTCTTTTGTTGACTTTAAATTTATTATCCAATTATTATATTTAATTTTTATTTTTTCTTTAGCATAATCAGGTAATATTTTTGGAGACATATATTCAGGACCTTCTAATACATGTATAGGCATACTTTTAACAAACCAAGGCGGAGTATTAAATAAAATAAAATCATACAAATCTAATATATGTAAAAAATTATATATACTTACGGTAGGTGCTAACGTAACATTAATAGATTTATTCAAATTATTATATCTATCTAATTTATATAATGTTCTAATAAATTTTTTCCATTTTCCCGGATGGCGCAAATACTCAAATCTTTTTTCTGTACCATCAATACTAAATCCGATACCTACACCTTTAAATTTTGACCATATGTTAAGTAAAGTTTCTGGCATTGCCATACCATTGCTATTATATTCTAAAAAAATATTTTTTGCTTTGTTATAATCTACTAATTTTTCTAGAAATAATATATGCGAATAATTTATGGTAGGTTCTCCGCCTGTGAAATATAATCTATCTATATGATTACATGAATTTAAAATTTGATCTAAAAATGTAGTTTCATCTGGCCATGAAAAATCCTTAGAATCTATAATAATTTTTCCGTTATCTTTTTTTAAAGGATATTCTTTTTTATCATAAAAACTAACATTTTTTTCTCCAAGGTTCCATGCATCTTTATACCATTGATCACTTTCTGTAGGACCACAACTTCTACATGCTAAATTACATTTATTTCCTAATCGTAAATCAAAATAATTTAAATGAATTTTTGTAGTATCTATTTCACCATCTTCTTTTGTATATTTTTTTGCTTTGTTAAACACCGAAGAATAAATAGAACTTTGATGAATACGTTTACTTTTTAAATTATTCTTTTCTTCTGTCCAACATAATTTACAAAGATCGGATTTTTTTCCTTCTAACATTTCTTTGCGTACTTGTTTTATAACTGGCAAATTTCGTACATCAATATTTTTTATATTTTTTACATTAACATTTAGCAAACCAAATGGTTCATAAATCATTTGGCAACATATTCGTATATCGCCATTTGTCATTGTACCTAAATGATTCCAAGGTATAGGACAAAACGCATCTTTTATTTTTTTTTCTTCGGCTAATTCCGTCAACTCTTCTTTTATTTTATCTACTTCATCATAAGTTAAAATATTTTTTGTTTTTAATAATTCTTCTTTTATTTCTAATTCGTCATAGTTTATTCTTTCAAATAAATCTCTATTAAATAATGGATTTTTAATAATATTAAGTTTTACCTGTAATTCTATATCAGGGGCAAGCCAATTAAGGGTTTTAAAATTTTTAGTTGTTAATGCTAATAAAGCCCGTTCATTAGGGTTATTCATATTAATAGATTTTAGTTCTTCATTCATTTTAAAAATTTATCTAATTCGTTTTTATAATAATCTTCAGTAATATATTTTTGTGCTTCTTCATCTAAATGACTACCGTAAAATTTTCGTTCATCAATTATATAATCGACTTTATGCAATGTATGTTGTTTTTTCCCCAATTTATTTTCTAACCAATTATTAAACTCTCCTTTAGAAATAATATATTCAAGGTTTGTTTTTGTACCATACTCATGCCACGGAAATGCTAAAATATCAAATGGCAAATAATTAATGACATATAATAAATTTCTAGTATACATTTCATAATATCCTCCTGTGACTTCTTCTTCTTTTTTGGCCGCCATCGACCATATAGGAATCATTCTAAAAAACATTTCTTCTTTATTTGGATTAGTAACTTTTTTAAATTGAAAAGTTGTTCCCATTGGGCGGTAATGCCAACGGGGTTCGGAAGATAATTGAAGTATAATTTTATCATAATGTATATTATTACTTAAAAAATAACTTAAAGTAAAAAATGTATCTTGAATACCACCGCCTAAAAACGAATATACATAAGTTTCATAATTATATTTTTCATATATATCATGAGGCCATCCTTTCCAATACCCCCACTCTAACATTCTTTCATGCATATCATCCATTGATCTTACTGGTTTTTGATTCGGTGGTGCGGTAAGCATTACACCATTTGAATGACTACACCCTATAATAGCTAACTTTTTCATTTATTTACTGTAGTTCAAAAAACGCTAATTCTTCTTTAGAATATGAAACAATACCTTTATCGTCTCGTATTGGTACAAAACTGCAACATCCTTTCATTCTACCATTTTTACCTGGCGAATTTAATTCATTGATGTTTAATTTATTTTTGAAATTATTAGCGTAATCAACCCATCCTGGTGGAGTCATTAATTTTATTTCTATCCAAAAATCGTCATCGACGCTATTATGCCAATCTATAATAGTATTCACGTTGTCTATAAATCGGTTTTCATGTCCTTTATGTTTAGACATACTACTAAAATGAGCAGAAAAATTTACAGTATTACAATACTTTCTTAATTCTTTCCAATACTTTGTATCCCTTGAACCATTTGTAGTAACAAGAACCCACTGGTTATATTCTTTAAGTAGTTTTACTATATCTAAAAAATAAGGATGTAACGTGGGCTCGCCACCACCAAAGTTCCATCGTATTTCTTTTCCCTTCGACCAATTTTTTATAATATGTAAAATTGTACGATTAATAACTTCATATTCATGATGGGAATCTTTATTATTATGCAACCCATTCCAACAATAATTACAATCATAATTACATCGGCGTCCTATATCCCATAATATTTGATAAGGAATAGGAAAATTCATTTCTACTGCTACTGGTTTATCTATTGATTTAACAAAATCATTTTTGGTATTATACTGTCCATCGTACCCTTTTTTGCTTACTGCTAAATGTTTTATATAACTATTATCATGTGCTTTTGATAAAATTACATCAGCACCGCACCCACAAAATTCAAAAGGACACTGAACCCAGTATTCTGGTAATTCTATTTTGTCATACATATTACCACAATAACCAAAATAATCATCAGAATTTACATCTTCAAATTTTCCTGATTGTTTTGTAGTAAAAAATTCTTTTTCTAACTTATCAACTTGATTTAAAAATGCTAAATGTTGATCACATTCTTCATAATCTTTTGGTAAAGGCCAACCATTTTCTGTATTTTTGTTATACCATTCTATGTGCGGCCATGGACCTATTGTTTTTTCAGAAAACTTAATCCATTCTTTTTCGTAATATTTGCTACTAGCACAATTTGCAATCCACACTCGACCATCATAATCTATGTATAAAGATCTTTCTCCAGCAGAACAATACCAATCTTTCCAATAATTTAACTTCCTTGCTATAACCTCGTCGACACTTAACCTCGTATAATTGCCATGTTTATTATAAAGCCGCAATTGCTTATTATCTAATGGGACAGATTCATCATACAATATTGGCATATTGTTCCTTTTTACACATAATATCAAAATTACAATGACAAAAACTTTTTTTACATAATATAGGTTTCGATGGTAAATGGCATTCTTCGTACACGTTACCTAGCGAACCGCCTTCTCTACACCAACCTCTCCATAAAGAGCCATCCCAATCTACTACTAAATTTTCTATTCCTGCATAACAATACCAACCAGACCAATCGTTAATTTTATTTGCAATTAATCTATGTGCTGAACTTATTTCTTTTTTAGAATTTTTTGTATCTATCATTTCCATAGCACCCCTTGGTACAGGAAAATTTGTATTCCATTTAATATGCTGACCATATAAATGATGTTGTCTATCTAAAACTTGTTGCTGTTCTTCAGTATATGAAAATACAGTTTCTTCTTCGCCTAGTCCTTCCATTAATGGTTGGAGAGCAAGACTTATATTATGACATTCATTTGGAATTCTTTCAGCTAATTGTATACACTCATCCCATGTATCAGGGTTCATCATTATGTTAACATGCGTTCTAAACTCGCCATTAACTTCCTTTATAACATTTAAAAATTTATCAGGATTACTAAATTCGGAATGAAAACTAAAACATATATGATCGAAGTATTTTTTATTTTCTCTCCACCATCGAGGAGATCTAGTACCATTACTAATAATGCCTATAGTTGCATTATTTTCTTTTATAAATTTTGCTAACGGTATTAATTCTTTCCATAGTGTAACTTCGCCGCCGGTAAATTCAAAATATATTTTTTTAGGATAATAATGATCAATAACCTCCAATATAAATTTTTTTATATCTTTTAAATATCTAGTACCCCATTTATGATAATTATTAGGCCAATCTACATCACCTTCATGTAGCCAAGGCGGACAATAACTACAAGAAAAGTTACATTTTGTACCTAGTAACCAATTTATAACAACAGTTTCTTTAGCATAACTATGTGAATGATCTAGGATATTATATTCATCACTTAAATACTTCATATTCGATTTGATCTTCTCGTATGAGGGGAGCGGTTCGAGTAGGACAAACATATACTTCTTTAAAAAATTTACTATTTTGTTCATCCATTTCTGCTACAGGTAATCTTAAATTATCCCGTATTTTATCACCTAAATTAAAAATTTCTTCTAATAATTTTTTATTGCCAATATCATTTTCAAACTTAGGCCATACTTCTGTTTCCCAAAATTCCGTATGCCATTTAAAATCACGTACAAGTGTAAAATCCCAATCAGTTGCATTGGTCATCCAACAACCTAATCGAGCACCATATATTGCCCACCAACCATTAAGTGCATCTGCTCCTACTGTCATCCATACTAATAATCGTTTAAGGTTTTTTTCATGTATTAACATCAATGGTTTATTTTTTACAACAGACCCTTCGTCTAAGCTCATTTTAACACCCTCTCGAAATCCTGCTCTATATGCTTGGTATGGTGTTGCGTTGTTTTGCACATAACTATAAATGTTATTCATTTGTACGTAATGCACATCCCAACAAAATTCTATAAGTGATTTTGGTGAACCAAGTATATTAGATGCTTCATGTGTTCGCATATTTTCAACTACATGCTTAGGCCAACATTTTAATCCACCATTGCCATATACAAGTCCATTAACATCATTTTTACCTGACCAACTAATTACCCAGTCTTCTTTTATTATGTCAGTATCTATTTCTATATTAAAAAAGTCAGGGTCTACTATATTATCACCATCTACTCCGACAAATCTATCTGTTTCTGATAATTTTGCGGCGGCTTTATGTGCCGCATCACTGCCAAATACGCCATGGGATCGTTTTGCCCAAGGACATTTACTTTGCAAATCTGCAAAATTTTTATCTCCATTTGGTTCATCATATGAGATAAACACAATATCTAATTCAGTTACTGGTATTTTCATATTTTATTTTTAATTTATTTGAGTTAATGTGTATTTTAGTATTTGTTAGATCTACTGTTGACGGTATATCAATACGAATATTAGATTGAGCTTTAAATTGTCGGAGGACTAATGGTATATAATATTCTAAATAATTTCTATTTTTACTAAAAAAACTTATAATAAATTTATAACTTATTATATTTTCTAATTCGTCCCAATAATTTATATTATTTTGTATTAGTAATTCTTTACCAGTATTATATATTTTAATGTGATATTCGTTATTTACTAAATTTCTATCAATAATATCCAATTCTTTAAAAATTTCATATGCATACTTTTCGAAACATCGATTAGTTTTAAATACTAAATTTGTTATATCGGTTTTACGTAAAATATTAGAAATATTTTGTTCATATTTTCCAGTTTTAAAATAATCATCTAAATCTATTTCTAATGTGCCAATTAATTTTGAATTTTGTTTAGAGTACACATATATTTTTAATATAGGCTCTGTAAATTGTACACGATCTAATTGATAGGGGTCTATAAATGTTTGTATAAAATACTTATCAATTATAATTTTTAAAATTTTATCATCTGGAAATATATTTAATTTTACTGTAGCTTTTTTACCATATTTTATATTTGTGAGTTTCTTTTCTGGTGATATTCTAACTATATTATCTCTCTCATATAATTTATTATTAAATACTATATAATTATAGATACTGATTGTTGGCATCTCGCATTTAATACAACGACCAACTTTTTCTAACGTATGACCGGTAATTATTCCAGTCCATTTTTCATAATGTATATATTTCTGCATTTCTATAATGTAATGGGTAATATTGTTTGAAATTTTCTATGTAGAATTCTTTATAATCTCCCCAATAATTTAAATCCTTATCCCAAATGGGAGAATTTATTTTAGTGTTTAACCCAGTTAATTTCATATCTATATATTTAAAAATATCATTTTTATCATACACAACATCTTCTATACCCAGCATTTTTATACAAGTAGGAAAAATATGAGATGCCCTAAGTGTTAGTGGTCGAGTATTAGGAAATATTTTAGCACTTATAAATCTATAATTTTTTAATATTTGCTCTAGCATTGTAAAAAATTCTTGAGCAAATTGTCCTTGTTTAAAATAAAACATTTTTTCATATGCTGGGCGAGTATTATGTTCTGTTAAAATTTTATCATATTGATTATGATTTATTATTTCTTGTTTATAATTTATAATTGTGTTAGGAAATAACATATCAAATTTAGATAGGTAATCCCACCAATACGAATAATCATTTAAAAATAACATATCAGCATCTAATACAATAGTTTCATCATATGGTGACATCCAATATATTTGCCACATATTTAATAAATTACTTGTAAATGTATTTGTGTGCCATTCTGATTTTTTAGTAATATCTTCATATAGAAAATTATTCGATATAATTGTTACGGAATCGTTTGTATGATGCTCAATACTTTTTTTAAGAGCATTTGCCATACTAATGTATAGTTCATCTATTGCATATATTAAATAACCTCTAGACATACAATTCCATTAATTTATCATAATGTCTATCAATAGCACGTTTATTCATTAAATGTAAATTTTCACCTTCGCTGTACGTTAAAATATTATTCCATTCTTCTTCATAATTATTGGCTAAAAATACAATACCATTTTTATCTACACTTGCAATATCATCTTTATATGCCATATACTTCATAGGTGACGCAGGTAATTCTGCAAATACATCATCTATACAATCTGTAAATCCTTTTAATAAATGCATACTAATACTAACCGCAAAATCTGTTCTGTATAACCCTGCTGGAAATTTATAAACAGATTGATAGTAATCATAATTTTCTTTTACATGAGCCCATAGATCAAAAAACATATTTGATATAGGAGACTTATCAAAATATATAACAGTTGACCAATATAAAGGAATACCGACATCATTTAATCTTCTATCTAAATTATGTTCGGGCTCTATGTTCTTTAATGTTTGAACATTTTTATATAATTGTATAGGAGCATCTATGTTAAATGCTAAATTTAAAATATCATTATTTACAAGATAATCTACATCAAATAATATAGTTTGATCATATGGTGTTAAATTATATATATTATGTTTTGTTAAATTTTTAAATTGAGAAGTAAATGTAGAATATGGTGTATCATAATATTTACGTATATTATCGGTATTACCTATTTTATATTTCGAATAAAAATGCTCCTCTTTATAATCTTCATCGGTTTTTTCATCTATTATAACATTTTTGAATATCTTTTCTATTATAGATGTAGGGTGATGCCTTTCAAAATAACGCAGTGATCCGGGATCTGTAATTAGAGAACAAGATAAATTTAAATACTTCCTAACAGAAGAAGCACTTAGACAAGCCAACTTAACATAGTTTATTACTTTATGATTATATGCAAGAAATATTGCACCTTTACTCGAAGTTGACAAGTTTTTTAACTGATCTTGCTTTTTTGATTTTGGCATACCCAATATAATGAGAGTTTTTTGCTTTAGAATAAGTTGCTATTAAATTTTCTAAAAATTCTGAAGGATTTTTTATGTTAACAGGATTTTCGTTTATATCATCTATAATAACTGTAGGATAATTAAAATCTACAATAGTTTTAACTAATCCTATTAATTCTGGTGTTGCTTTAAATATTGATTCTTGATATGTTAGTAATAATTCGTTTATTACTTTTACTTTTAAGGTTTGTTGTTGATTATAAAGTGTTTGTCTAAAGTTTGAAAAGTCTAATGCCTTTTCTAATTTATCATCCATATTCTCCTTTTAATTAAACTCTATGAAGACCACTATGACCTTCAGCGGTTGATGCATTATCCTTAGTCACTGCTGGATTTCCTTGTTCAGGATAAAAATATCCTACAGTTTCTGGATACCTATATCCTAATTTTAGGTATCCGTTACCATCAACAGTACAATTAGTTCCTGCATTATCATACATCATTCTATAAAAAATACATGGCTTGTTTGATTGACTAGGATCTTTTACAAATCTCCAATCAAAATGAATATATCCTCCGTCTCCCTCTTGTGATTCATCATTTGGAAAGGGACTATTATCACCATATAACCCAGTACCCCCATCATATTGACATGATCGATACCATTTACTACATGCCCAGGCTTGGCCAGATAACGAAGTTGTTTCAGTTCCACTTATATTTCGCAATACTCGATGAAGGGTAGCAGTTCCGCCTGTAGCAGAAGTAATTGTGCCTGAATAAGAGCCTACATGTAATACATCGCCTGACGCCATATTTCCTGTAGAAACTCCCGATATTGATATTCCATCGGAAGTAGAAGCCCCGCCTCCTGCAAAATATGCATTGGCCTGGGTTCCTAATCCATGCACCCTAGGACAATCACCAGTAACACCATAACCATGACCAGATCCGCCTTGACGAAAGGTAATGAGACCATTACTTATATGTACGCCCCTTTCATGATAAGGGGAATACTGTCCGGCAAAAACACATGCTGGATCCGCCAAGGCATTAGCCCTTGCTAAACTATCCCACATGTTACCTCCCCAAGATCCATCGGTTATATACTTTGGTAAAAATGTACAACAACCACCTTGGTTAAACCAATACCGCAAATGGTCCCAATCATTAAAAGTCATTCGAGCTTCTACAAATGGCCTATCATTTCCATGATCAGATCCACCACTATCGCTCCAAGGATTATTCTTTCCTCCTGGATCCCAAACGCCGGCCCTGCTCCAAGTATCTGATCCCCAAATATTATTGAATGATCCTGATACTATAGTTAAATTGTCACTATATACATCACCATCATCATTATTCATAGCAGTCGGAGCATATATTCCATTGACATGCAATTTATGCCAATTGAAATGACCCAGTGAAGTTGTATTTGTATTTGGAGCTACAGAATCGCCTCCGCTACCACCTCCTCCGATCCTTTCTATTTCGTCGGACATTTTATTTACATGATCGTCACGAACTCTACCTACATCTTCATTTATATCAGTAGTAACTTCTCCAAGGGATTTCCTCATTGCTCCGAGGTGTGTTACAAGAGGAAGCACCAATTTACTATCACCTGTAGCAAAAGTAGATTGCCCTGTGCGTTTTATAGCCGCATTTATTCTGCTTTGTATTGCAATATATTGGTCTCTAGCAATGGTAGTTGTTTTTTCATAATTACCTGTATTCATAGCTCCCGACCGTTCGTCAAAATCTACTACGAAATTAATATATCCTATTGTTCCTGCCCACACAGCATTGTTGCTAGAATCATACGGAACTGTATGTGTTTGGTTGGTATATAAATCTAATGTAGTAGCACCTGTAACTTTAGCATAAAAAATTTGATTATTTACATCATCACAATTTAACTCATGCATACTAGTTGCAGGGACACCTACTATTTGTATTTTATTAGGAACAGATAATCCTGAAGGCGAACCTTCGTGTGCAGGATCTTCATCTAATAAGCCATGGGGGGTTCCGCAAGTAATTTGACACATCACATCTTTAGTAGCCGCAGTTATATTAGGCCGTGATGATGCTGTATATTTTCCATACCCAATTGCATCTCGAGGATCAGTAGTTGATATGCCAGAACCAGCAGAAATATGAGAGTCTGGATGTCCTTGAAGGTCGCCCATACCTGCAGAAGCAGTACCTGATCCAGATGTTCCTGCGTCATAACTAGCAGATTGGTTCCATCCTGTAGCTCGATCGTATTCGTTTTTGTCATCCCAATCAGAACAAGCAACTCCAGGGCCCCAAAATCTAACCCACAAATCTCTTTCTAATTTTCT
>Ga0310342_100000882_pt1 | contig 17928 bp, 17 predicted proteins | sample S15DNA20500_MG_FD_206155 | JGI IMG/M metagenome (GOLD analysis project Ga0310342, IMG submission 206155) | Marine microbial communities from station ALOHA, North Pacific Subtropical Gyre - S1503-DNA-20-500_MG | ecosystem: Environmental > Aquatic > Marine > Oceanic | place: Pacific Ocean: North...
TGCTTCCGAGCGAGATCTTCGCCCGCCAGGTCTACCTCACCTACGAGGACGAGAAGCTCGGCGTCGAGCTGCTGCCGCGGATCGGCGTCGGGAACGTGATGTGGGCGTCGGATTATCCGCACGGCGACAGCACCTGGCCCCACTCGCGCAAGGCCATCGCCGATTCGCCGCTCGCCGCGTTGGGCGAAGACACCGTGCGCCGCGTCGTCTGCGACAACTGCGCCGCGCTCTACGGAGTCGGGCTCGGCTGATCCACGGGCCTGGACAGGGGAGGCGACCCGTTGGACGAGCGACCCGTTCGCGTCGGCGTCTCGGCGTGCCTGCTGGGTCAGGCGGTGCGCTGGGATGGGGGCCACAAGCGCGATGCACAGCTCGCCGACGTGCTGGGCCGCCGCGTCGAGTGGGTCCCGGTGTGTCCCGAGGTCGAGGTGGGCATGGGTGTGCCGCGGCCGCCGCTGCATCTCGTCCGGGAACCGGAGGGCACGCGCATGCGCGAGGTCGCGTCGGGTCTCGACCACACGGAGCGCATGCGGGCCTTCGCCCGGCGGCGGGTCGAGGAACTCGCGGGGCTCGATCTCTCCGGCTTCGTCCTGAAGGCCCGATCGCCGAGTTGCGGCGTGCGCGACGGACCGGGCCTGTTCGCCGAGGCCCTGCTCGAGGCGCTGCCCGACTTGCCGGTGGTGGAGGAAGAAGGGCTCCGGGACCCCGCGGTGCGCGATCAGTTCGTAGAGCGCGTCTTCTCGTACCGGCGCGAGCCGTGACCGAAGCCGAGGCGGGCTTCGCGCCCCGGGAGTGGCCAGGTTCCGGCTGGTATAAGATCGCGCCCAAGATGAGCTCCGAAGGCCACGTCACGCGTTACAGCGTCATGCCCATCCCGCCCGTCGAGGAGAACACGACGTGGTTCGACGCCGGGGCGGTGCGCGTCGGCGTGGAGTACCGGCTGCTCGACGACGCCATCGCCGCCGCCCACCAGCTCACGGACGCGGCGGGTGAGAGTCGCGGCGAATCGGTCGTCGACGACCGCGGCGTCTCGCTCCACGTCTGCGGGGAACAGGACGGCGAGTGGCGCGAGTTCCTGCGCTTCGACTGCTTCGCGGAGGATCCGCACTACCACTACGTCGGCTGGCGCGAGAAGACCAACGAGATGGTCCACCTCGACCCCGTCGCCGACGGGGATCCCCTGGCGTGGGCGCTCGAGCGCATCCGCACGCGGCTGCCCCAGATGCTGACGCGCGCCGGAGCCGCAGACGTGGCGCAGCGGGTCGCCCCGGGGAGCATCGAGGATGCGCTCGCCAAGGTCACCGAGGCGGCCTACCGGGTGCGCTTCGAGCACGACGACGCGGCCGTTCGGCGCGCGGCGCTGGCGCGCGCGTGAGGATCGGGGCGGGCGAGACCGCGGCAGCCCGCCTGCGCGCGCGGCTCGGCCACCCGGTGATCGACGCGGACGGTCACATCATCGAGACGGCCCCGGTCTTCAAGCCCTTCTTCGAAGATTTCGTGCGCGACGCCGGGGGCGGCGACCTCGTGCAGCGCTTCGAGGCCGTGGGTGGCATGGACTTCGACGAGACCGTGCTGCGCCCGTGGAGCCGGCTCTCCGAGCGCCAGCGGCGCGACATCTGGGCGACGCGCCCATCGTGGTGGTCGCTTCCGGCCGCGAACACCCTCGATCGCGCCACGGCCCACCTGCCGCGGCTCCTGTACGAGAGACTCGACGACCTGGGCATCGACTTCGCGGTCCTCTACGGGAGTCGCACGCTCACCACGACCGCGATCAAGGACGACGAGGTTCGGCAGGTGGCCTGCCGGGCGCTGAACGCCTTCAACGCCGAGGCGTACCGGGACTACGCCGACCGCATGACGCCGGCGGCCCACATTCCGATGCACACGCCCGAGGAGGCGATCGCCGAACTCGACCACGCCGTCGGCGAACTCGGATTCAAGGCCGTGATGATCAACGGCCTGGTGCACCGGCCGCTCGGCGGCGGCGGCTCGGAGTCCGATCCGGACGTTCCGAACTGGGGCTCGGGCTCCGGCGAGCGCATAGACGTTCTCGGACTCGACAGCGCCCACGATTACGATCCGTTCTGGCGCCGTTGCGTCGAACTGCGCGTCGTGCCGGCGTCGCACACCCCCGGTATGGGCTGGGGCGCGCGGCGCTCGGTATCGAACTACATGTACAACCACATCGGGTCGTTTGCGGCGAGCATGGAGGCGTTCTGCAAGGCACTCTTCATCGGCGGCGTGACGCACCGCTTTCCAGAGCTGGCGTTCGGGCTGCTCGAGGGCGGAGTCGGCTGGGCGTGCACGCTCTACGCCGACATCGTCTCGCACTGGGAGAAGCGAAACCGCGAGGCGATGCGTCAGCTCAACCCCGCGCGCATCGACACCGGCTTCGTGATGAAGCTCTTCTCGGAGTACGCTGACGGGCGTTTCCATGCGGGCGTCCCTGGGCTGGCCGAGTCTTTCACGAAGCTCGAGCCCGAACCGCCGACGCTCGACGAGTGGGCGGCGTGCGGCATCGAGCGTCGGGAAGACATCCGGGACGGCTTCGTGCCCGCCTTCTACTTCGGCTGCGAAGCCGACGACCCGTCGGTGGCGTTCGCGTTCGACGCACGTGCGAACCCCATGGGCGCGAAGCTGCGCGCCATGTTCAGCTCCGACCTCGGCCACTGGGACGTGCCGGACATGACCGGCATCCTGCCCGAAGCCCACGAGCTGGTGGCGCAGGGCCGGATCGGAGACGACGCGTTCCGCGACTTCACCTTCACGAATCCGGTTCGTTTCTACACGACGTTGAACCCGGACTTCTTCGAGGGCACCCGCGTCGCGGATCGGGCGCGGGAGGTGGTCGCCGCACGTTGAAGCCCCTCGCCCAGCTGGTCGCCGGGAACGCCGCGCGGAGCCCGGAGGGAGTCGCGTTCCTCGAGGGTGCGCGGCGGCTTTCCTGGCGCGACTACCACGAGCGCAGCGACCGGCTCGCGGGCGTGCTCGCGGGTCTCGGCCTCGCGTCGGGCGAGCGGGTTGCCGTGTGGATGCCCGACGGGCCGGGCGTGCACGCGGTCTGGCTCGCGTGCGAGAAGGCCGGATTCGTGGTCGTCGGCATCGGTCCGCGGGCCGGGCTCGCCGAGCTGCGTCACCTGCTCGAAAAGACCGGCGCGGCCGTTCTCGTCGCCCCGGCCCAGCACCGCGACGTCGACGTGTCCGGTGTCTTCGCGGAGCTTCGCGGGGCCGGTCTTCCATTGCGACACCACCTCGTCGTCGAGGGAGACCTCGAGCCCGACGAGCCCGTCTTCCGGGGTGCGCGGACGGCCCCGTGGGAGGGCCGAGCGCTCGGCCCCGAGGCTCTCTTCCTGCTGAACTCGACCTCTGGCACCACCGGCCTTCCCAAATGCGTGACCCAGCACCAGGCGCGCTGGTTCCACTTCCACGAACTCGCCGTCGAGGCCGCCGACCTCGATGAGCGCGACGTCTTCATGAGCCTGCTTCCCGCACCCTTCGGCTTCGGCCTGTGGACCGCCCACTTCACGCCGGCGCTGCTCGGGGCGCCGACGCTGCTGATGGACCGTTTCGACGCCGACCGCGCCCTGGCCGCGATCGAGGAGCACCGGGTGAGCGTGCTCGCCGCCGTCTCGACCCAGTTCATCCTGTTGCTGAACTCGCCCGAGATTGCGAGGCACGACCTGGGCTCCCTGCGGGTTCTCTTCACCGGCGGCGAGGCCGTGCCCACCGAGCGGGCGGTCGAGTTCGAAGACCGCACTGGTGCCGCGGTGCTCCAGTTCTACGGCTCGAACGAGACCGGGGCGCTCTCGCGCACGACGCTGCGGGATTCGCGCGAAGTGCGCCTCGGCAGCGCCGGCCGCGTCATCGACTCGATGCAGGTGCGGCTCTTCGACGCTGACGGAGCCGACGTGACGGCGAGCGGCCGGGGGCAGCCCGGCTGCCGGGGCGTGCTCACTTGCCGCGGCTACTACGAGGACGACGCCGCCAACGCGAAGCTGGTGCGCGAGGACGGCTGGATGCTGACCGGGGACGTCGCCACGCTCGAGGACGGCGTGTTGCGGGTGATCGGACGCACCGCCGACTTCATCATCCGCGGCGGCAAGAACATCAGCGGCCCGGCGGTCGAGGCGGCCGTCTCGACGCACCCGGCCGTCGCGCTCGCGGCGGCGGTCGCCATGCCCGACCCGGTCTTCGGTGAGCGCGTGTGCGTCTACGCCGAGCTGCGCCCAGGAGCCACCCTCGGCCTCGAAGAGCTGGTGGCGCACCTGTTGGCTGCGGGCGTCTCGAAGGAGTGGTTCCCCGAGCGTCTCGAGATCGTAGACGCGCTCCCCCGCGCCTCGGGAGGCAAGGTCGCCAAGCAGGCCCTGCGCGAGGACATCCGCCGCCGCCTCGGCTAGGAGCCCGGTGGTAGGATGCCCGGCCCATGCAGCCCGACGCGGAGCGGGTCGAGCGCCGGCGCATCGCGGTCGCGCGCTGGGCGAAGGTGCCGGCGGCCGACGTGGGCGTCGTCGTCTCGCCCTACCGCGTCTGCCCCCTCGGCGCCCACGTCGATCACCAGCACGGGCCGGTTCTCGGCGTGGGAATCGACCTGGGGACGATCCTGACCTTCGTGCCCGCGCCGGACGCGACGGTGCACCTCGAAAGCGCGGGCTTCGCGGGCGAGGTGCGCTTCGAACTGTCAGACGCGGCGGCTGGCGGGCGGGGGTGGGAGCGTTACGCGCGGGGCGCCGCGGCGGTGCTCGCCGACCGGCTTCCGCCGCGGCCCCGCGGCATCCGCGGCTCGATCGAGGGGGACCTGCCCGGGGGCGGGCTCTCGTCCTCCGCCTCGGTGCTCGTGGCGTATCTGCTGGCGCTGGCGGATGCGAATGGGCTCGAGCTGTCGCCCGAGGATCTCGTGGCGTTGGCACGGCGTGCCGAGAACGAGTTCGTCGGCGTGCAGAGCGGCGTCCTCGACCCGGCGTCGGTGGTCGGTGCGCGGCGGGGCCGGCTGCTCGAAATCGACACCCGCGAGACGCGCTGGCGCGCCCTCGAACTCGGCGCAGGGGCGCGCGACGTGCGGCTGCTGGTGGTCTTCTGCGGACGCGCCCGCACCCTCTCGAGCACGCCCTTCAACCTGCGGGTCGCCGAGTGTCGCTCCGCCGCCGCGCGGATCGCCGATCGGGCGGGTCTGGCACCCGTCGACGCGCTGGGCGACCTGCCCGAGACGCTGCTGGAGGAGCGGCTCGAAGAGCTGCCGCAGGCCGAGCGCGGCCGGGCCCGCCACTTTCTGGGGGAGCGGCGCCGCGTGCGCCGCGGTGTCGCGGCCTGGCAGCACGGCGACCTGGTCGAATTCGGCCGGCTGATGTTCGACTCGTGTCGGAGCTCGATCGAGAACTACGAGACCGGCTCCCACGAGCAACTCGAGTTGCAGCGGATCCTCGCCGACACGCCGGGGGTTCTGGGCTCGCGTTTCAGCGGTGCGGGCTACGGCGGCTGCAACGTGGCCCTCGTTGCGGCCGAGCGCGCCGGGGCGGTGCGGGAGCGCGTGCTCGCCGAGTACCGGGAGGCGCTTCCGAAACCCGCCGCGGACGCGCGCGCCTTCCTGGTCGAGAGCGCCGACGGGGCGCGTGTCCTGTGAGGGCGATCCTGCTCTGCGCGGGCTTCGCGACGCGGCTCCGCCCGCTGACGGACGACCGCCCCAAGCCGCTCCTCCCCGTGCGCGGACGGCCGCTCGTCGACGACCTGGTCGATCAGCTCGTGGCCACCGGCCGCGTCGACCCGCTGGTGGTGGTGACGAACGGGCGCTTCGCGGGGCACTTCGAGGCGTGGCGCGACGCCCGGGCCCGGAGCAGCCCCGGGCTGACCTTCGACCTGGTGAACGACGGCGCTCTCGACAACGAGAGCCGGCTCGGCGCGGTGCGCGACCTCGCGCTCGCCGTCGAGGCCTGCCCCGGGGACGGTCCGACGCTCGTGGCGGCCGGCGACAACCTGTTCCGTTTCGACCTACCGGCTTTCCTGGACGACTGCGCGGTGCGACCGCGCAACCTGATCCTCGCGTACCGCGAGACGGATCCGGCGCGGCTGCGCCGCAGCGGCGTCGCGGTGCTCGGACCCGGGCGGCGCGTCGAACGGTTCCTGGAGAAGCCCCCCGACCCACCGGGAGACCGGGCGTGTCCGCCCCTTTACTGCTTCGAGCCACAAGCACTCGCGCGCTTGTCCGAGTTCCTGGACTCCGAACCGGATGCGGACCCCCCCGGCGCGTTCCTGGCCTGGCTCGTGGATCGCGAGCCCGTCTTTGCCCACGAGATGCGCGGCAGCCGCTTCGACGTCGGTAGCGTCGAAGCCTACCGGGCGGCCGAAGCCTGGCTCGATGCCCAGGACGCCGACGCGTGATGGCTCACTCCGGCGTACCCGGTTGCGCCGGTTGGCACGGCGGGGCGAACTGGTTCGTGGTCGGGGCCGGACGGCGCTATGCGTTGAGGGGATGCGCGTTTCATTCCTTTCGATCCTGGTGCTCATCGGGGTAGTGCCCGCGGTCGCCGCTCCCCCGTCCCTCGAAGTGCCCCTCTCCGATATCCTCGAGGTCTTCCTCCTCGACCGCGACCTGGTGGCGGTCGATGCGGAGAGCGGCGGACAGCTCACCGCGCGGTTGCGCCTGAGCGAGCAGCTGGTCTGGTCCGGTGCGCGCGGGCGGGTCGGCGTCGCGATCACCGACCAGCGCGTGCTGGCCGTGGCCGTGGGCTCCGCGGCGTGGCAGATTGCCGAGGGCCAGCGCGACGAGACGCTGCCGGAACGGGCGCAGCTCGGCGAACGCGTTGCGCTGGTCGTTACCTCGAAGCGAGTCCTCGGTTTCGACGGCGGCAGTGGCAACCTCGTCGAGACCTCACTCGGCATCCGGGAGACGGTGCAAGCCGTCCGGGTGGGTGACAACGTGGCGGTGGTCGTGACCGACCGGCGCGCGCTCGGTCTCTCTCCGGTCGCCGGCGGCTTCTTTCCCGCGAAGCTTCAGCTGGCAGAGCGCCTCGAGTCGGTCCAGGCCGGACCGAACCTCGTGACCCTCACGACCAACCGGCGCGTTCTCCTGTTCCGCACTCCGACCGGAACCTGGGAGGAGCGGCTCCGCAGGCTGCGCTGATCACTCGCCTTTTCCGCTCCGGCCGAGCGCTTCGCCGGGGCGCGCTGCGCGGGTCACTTTCCCTTTCCGCGCCAGCCGAGCGCTTCCACGATGGCGTGGTAGAGGTAGCTCTGCTCCTGCACGCCGTGGAAGAGGGCGGCGCCCGGCCCGCCGGCGTAGACGGGGACGTCCTCTCCGGAGTGGCTCTCGTGGGCGAGCGGGATCAGAGCCTCCTGGCGGAACTCGGGCTCCGTGGTGTCCACCGCGGTCAGGTCCGGACGCGCTTTCCGGACCCCGGGTCCATTCTGGTAGCCGAGCGTCGTGTAGGGCAGGCCGTTGCGGTCGCGGGCGAATTCCGCGCGCGGCTCGCCCCGTGCGTCGTTTTCCACCACCTTGCCGAGAATCGGATTCCCCAGCGTCGGATAGCCGGCGATCGACAGCACGTGCCCGTGGTCTGCCGTGACGACGATGAGTGTGTCCTTCGCGCTCGTCTTCTCCCGGGCTACGCGCACCGCGTCGGAGAGCGCGATCGTGTCGATGAGCGCGCGGTGCGCGTTGCCCAGGTGGTGCGCGTGGTCGATCCGGCCGCCCTCGACGAGCAGCACGTAGCCCTTCGGATTGCGCGCGAGAATCGCGATCGCCTTCTCCGTCATGGCTGCGAGGGAGGGCTCGCCGGCCGAGTCCTCGCTGCGGTCGAGCTCGAACTGCATGTGGTCCGGTTCGAACAGACCGAGCAGAGTGCGGGTTTCTGCGGGGTTCACGGCGTCGAACTCGGTCCGGTTCCAGACGCTTCGGCCTTCGGGGTGGCGCTCGCGCCACTCGGCGACCAGGTTGCGGCCGTCCCCGCGGCTTCCCTTTGTGTCGGGATACTCGGGATCGGTGGCCGTCGCGGGCAGGAAGTGGCGCCGGCCGCCGCCGAGCACCACGTCGAGTCCATCGCCGGAGGGCCACTCCACGAGTTGGCGGGCGATGTCCGGAAAATCCAACTCGCGCGCGGTGGGCGGAAGCTTGGTGTCGTCCTCCCATTTGCGCTCCGGTGCGTGGGCGTAGGCTCCGGCGGGCGTCGCGTGCGTGACCCGCGTCGTCGTCACGACCCCGGTTGCAAGACCGCGTTGCTCGGCTTCTTCGAAGAGGCTCTTCAACTCGTGCCCGGTCGCGCCGAGAGCGTCCCCGCGCGTCACGGTTTCGTCCAGCCCGATCACACCGGCGCGGGTCTTCGCCCCGCTCAGGATCGCCGTTATGGTTCCGGCCGAGTCGGGAACCTGCTGGTTCGTGTTGTACGTCTTGGCCAGTGCCACGTAGGGGAGCTCCTCGAACGCCAGCCGGTTTCCCTCGCCACTGGCGCCCTGAAACTGGCCCTCCAGGATTCGCGCCGAGGTGACGGTGGCGAGATCCATGCCGTCTCCGAGGAAGACGATCGCGTTCTTCGCGTGCCCGGCTGCCGGACGCAGCGACCGCGCGCTCTCGACCGCCTTCCTGCCCTGCCGCAGCCACTGCTCGGGACCTTCTGCGGCGGCGCTGCTCCCGCCCCAGGCTACCAGTGCTGCGAGCACTCCCGGCACGAGTCGGCCCCAGCACGCGCTCATCGCCTTCCTCCAGTCCGGCAGATGCCCAGCGCTGCCAGTTCACGCCGGACGGTCCCCGCCCAGTCGCGTTGCGCGCGCGGATTCGCCGGACTTGGGTGTAGGATGCGCCCAATGCGCGGCCCGCGCTCCCCGAGCACCTCGCGGGCGCGCCCCTCGGCGAAGGCGCCGATCCCCACCACCCACTCCGGATCGAGGGCGTCGACGAGGCGCGCGAGGTGGCGATCGCAGGCGGCGAAGAGGGGCTCGCGCTCCCGAGCGGCCAGCTTGTCGGGCGTGCGGTTGCGCCCGCTCGCCTCGAGGAAGAGCAGCGGGCAATAGTTCGCCACGAAATGGCGGTCGAAGAAGCGCGCGGGCCGTTTCCAGTGGGCGCGGATCGCTCCCCAAAGGCGTTCTCCACTCACCTCGTTGCGCGGGCAGTCGAGGCCGAGCACGGGCCGCTTGGGGTGCTCGGCCCGCGGCCGGTTGATCTTCGCCTCGATCCGGAGCCAGTCGCGGACGGGCTCGACCGCGCCGAAAGGCACGCCGGTCTGTGCCATTCCGAAGGGCCCGGGGTTCATGCCCAGGAAGACGACCCGCTTGGGCGAGGCGCCGTAGCGTTCCAGGTAGGCCCCATGGGCGCGGCGCGCGTAGGAGAGCGGGTTGTAGACGTGGGTCACGGGGTGCGCGAAGCGCAGGCGCCCGACGCTGCGCTCGAGCGCCCGCGCCGCGGCCACCAGCTCGGCTCCCGTCCCGTTCCGAGACGGCGACCTCGGAAATCCTCTCGTCACCCCCGCCTCCCTTTCTGCCGGAGAAAGCGGCCGTGAGTGTGACAAAGACGAGCGACAGATCGACCCCTGGGCACGCCGCCTCTCCGGCGCGCCCGGGCTAGTATCCGCTGGACGATTCGACTTCGGGGGGAGGCGTGGAGGACCGCGCGGGGGTGGTGGACGAGTTTCGGATTGCCGTGGACGGGGTGTACCTGTCCCGGGCGGGGCGCCCGGTCTTCCAGGGTCTCAGCTGTGGTTTCGTGCAGGGGCAGATCACGGTCATCCTGGGCGAGAGCGGGGTTGGAAAGAGCACGCTCCTCCGGCTCATCGGGGGACTCACCCGTCCCGATTCCGGCGCCGTGCGCGTCGCGGGCGAGGACGTTGCCCGGCTCCGGCACGCGGATCTCTACCGCCTGCGCGACCGGATCGGGATGCTCTTCCAGTACGGGGCGCTTCTGGATTCCATGACGGTCGCCGAGAACGTGGCCCTCCCGTTGCGCGAGCACACGGACCGGAGCGAAGCCGACGTCTCCGCCGAGGTCGATCGGCGGCTGGCGGCCGTCGGTCTTTCCGACGTCGGCTCGCTCTACCCCCGCGAACTCTCCGGTGGCATGACCCGCCGCGTGGCGCTGGCCCGCGCGCTGGTGACCGATCCCGAGATCGTGCTTTGCGACGAGCCCTTCTCCGGACTCGATCCGCTCAACGTGCGGCGCATCGAGAAGCTTCTCGTGGGTCTCAACCGGGAGCTGGGCCTCACGATGCTCGTGGCTTCGCACCACCTGGCGTCTTCGATGCGAATGGCCCACCGCATCGTCTTCCTGACCGACGGCCGGGCCGTGACGGCCGCACCCGAGGACCTGGCGCGCAGCGGGGAGCCCGCGATCGTCGAATTCCTCGATGCCGAGCGCGGCGCCGAAGGGCCGGCAGACCGGAGCGGCGCTTGAGGGGCGTGATCGAGCGGATCGGCCTGCGCGCGCTGGAAGCCGTGAGCGAACTCGGCCGCATGGGCGTTTTCGTCGGGGGATTCGTTCGGGCCGGCGTGCTGCCGCGCTACCGCGTCCGACGCTTCATGGACGAACTCTTCGACGTCGGCGTGCTCTCGCTGGCGATCATCTGCCTGTCGGGCCTCACCGTCGGGGCGGTGCTCGCGCTCCAGGGCTACTACAACCTGGCGCGCTTCGGGGCCGAGGGCTCGCTGGGCGCGGTCGTGGGCCTCGTGCTGGTGCGCGAGCTCGGCCCGGTGCTGACGGCGCTCCTGGTCACGGGGCGCGCGGCTTCCGCGATGGCGGCCCAGATCGCAACGATGGTGACGACCGAACAGCTCGACGGTCTGCGCATGATGTCGGTCGACCCGCTCGACTTCGTGATTTCGCCGAAGGCCCTGGCCATGGCCGTGGCGATGCCGCTTCTGAACGCGCTCTTCATCGTCTTCGCGATTTTTGGCGGCTACGTGGTGGGCGTCTCGTACCTCGGTCTCGACGCAGGCCAGTACTGGACCAGCCTCGAGGGTGCGATCGTCTTCGCACAGGACATTGCTGGCAGCGTGCTCAAGTCCGTGGTTTTCGGGATCCTGATCGCCATCATCGCGACCTACCGCGGCTACACCGCGGAGCCCACGGCGGCCGGCGTCAGCGCCGCTACCACCGGGACGGTCGTGACCGGCTCCGTCGCGGTGCTCGTTTTCGACTACGCCATTACCGCCCTGTGGGGCGTGTGAGCGGGGAGGACTCCAGATGCAACCTTCGCCCGTCCGAGATTTCCTGGTGGGGCTTTTCGTTCTGGCTGGACTCGGGGCGCTCGCCTACCTGACGTTCCAGGTCGGGGGGCTCTCCTGGCGCGGCAATGGAGGGCTCACGGTCTACGCCGCCTTCGACGACGTCGGGGGCCTCAAGCAGCGCTCGCCGGTCTCGATTTCGGGCGTGAAGGTCGGCGAGGTCTCGGGCGTCGAACTGGACGAACTGTTGCGCGCGCGAGTTGTCCTGGAGCTGGACGGTACCCTCGAGGTGCCGGCGGACAGCGCGGCGCGGATCCTGACCTCGGGTGTGCTGGGAGACCAGTTCGTGGCGCTGGAGCCGGGCGCTGAGGACGATATCCTCCAGTCGGGCGATGAAATCGAGCTGACGGAGAGTGCGCTTTCCATCGAGCGGCTGATCGGCAGGTTCGTGAACGACGCGGGGTTGAAGGAGGAGTGATGGCGGCTGTGAGCTGGAGTTCGCGATTGGCGCTCGCCCTCGTCGTCGCGTGCCTGGGAGCCGGTGCGGGCTGGGTTTCGGTCGCCCACGCCGGCGCGCCTGCTGCAGAGACGGCCGAGGTCTCCGACGACGGCGCCGGCGGACAGGACGACGACCTCGACTTCGAGGAGGAGTACGCGGAGGACGTGGCCGCAGGCGATCCTCTCGAGCCCATCAACCGGCCGATCTTAGCGGTCAACGACGGGCTCGACCGCTACGTGCTCGAACCGGTCTCGAAGGGCTGGGACTACGTCCTGCCCGACTTCGTCCAGCATTCGCTCCGCAGGGCCTTCGACAACCTCCGCTTTCCGATCGTCTTCGCCAACGACATCTTCCAGCTCAAGATGGTCGACGCCGGCATCGACCTCGCGCGCTTTCTGGTCAACTCGACGGTGGGACTCGCTGGGTTGCTGGATCCCGCTTCCACGATCGGACTGCCGCGCAACGTCGAGGATTTCGGGCAGACGCTTGGCTACTGGGGTGTGCCGCCAGGTCCCTACCTGATGCTCCCCTTCTTCGGTCCGTCGAGCCTCCGGGACGGTTTCGGCTTGATCGTCGACACGGGCTTGCGCGCCATCAGTTTCTTCATTCCGCTCGCGGCGAGTTTCGCCATGCAGGGTTTAGACACCCTGAATCGCCGCTCGCTGGTCCGCGACCAGCTCGATGCGGAGCGGCGCGCGTCGCTCGACTGGTACGTCGCGGTGCGCAGCGCGTACACCCAGTACCGGTACAACCTGATCCACGATCGAAAGAAGGCCGCAGAGGACTACGACTACTTCCCGGGGCTGGAAATCGATACCGACAGGCCGATGCAGGAATAGCGCAGTGAGAACCCGACTGGCTGGACTCGTGGGCCTTGCGCTCCTGGCGGCGTGGGTCGCGGCGGCGACCGGATCGCCGGACCCCGCGGGCGCCACCGTCCTGGTGCAGAAGACCGTCGACGAGGTGCTCGTCATCCTCAACGACGACGCACTGGACACGGCCGGGCGCCGCAGCCGGATCGAACGGATCGCCTGGGAGCGTTTTGATTTCCCCACCATTTCCCAGCTGGTGATCGCCCGTTACTGGCGCAAGTTCTCGCCGGAGCAGAAGGAGGCCTTCATTCAGGAGTTCAAGGCCTTCCTGGCCCGCACCTACGGCGAACGCATCGATCGCTACTCCGATGAGCAGGTGGCGGTGGTGGGCCAGGTGCCGGCGCCGCGTGGCGACGTGAAGGTGATGACCGAGATCGTCGGTGGCGATTACGGTGGCGCCCAAGTGGAGTACCGCCTGCGCGCCGAGGATGGAAGGTGGCGGGTGATCGACGTGAAGGTCGAGGGCATCAGCCTGGTGCTCAACTACCGCGACCAGTTCCGGTCGATTCTCTCCCGGGGCGGGCCCCAGGATCTGATCGACCGGCTCTCGGACCGGAACGCGGAAGTCGTGGCGAGTCCCTAGCGGGGGGCCTGCCGGGGGACTTTCCAGGCCGGTCCCGGGTTCGGGTGCCCGAACCTAGAGGATCCGGCCCCCATCGAGGACGAGGGTCTGTCCGGTGACGAACGACGCGGAAGGGCTCGCCAGGTAGACGACGGCGCCCGCCATTTCGTCCGCCTCGCCGAGCCGGCCCAGGGCCGCCTCGCGTACGGACGCCCCGCTGATCGCCGGGTCCTCCCACAGGGTGCGCGCGAACTCGGTCTTGATCAGTCCGGGTGCGATGCAGTTGACCCGGATGCCGTCGGGTCCCCAGCACTTCGCCTGGACCTGGGTCAGCATGATGAGCGCGGCCTTGGAGACCGAGTAGCCCCCGATCACGTCCGACGCGCGGATGCCACCCATGGAACTCACGTTGATGACGCTGCCGCCCTCGCCGTGTTCGAGCATGGCCTCGCGGGCAAAGTTCCCGAGCAGGTGCGGCGCCTTCACGTTCGTGTTCATGATCACGTCCCAGGCACCCTCGTCGATCTCCTGCACCGGACCGAATACGGGCGTGGTGCCCGCGTTGTTGACGAGGATGTCGATGCGTCCGAACTCCCGCACGGTTTCGTCGACGAGCCGGCGCAGATCTTCGGTGCGCCGCACGTTCGTCGAGACGCCGATCGCGCGCCCGCCCTTGGCGCGCACCGCCTCGCTGGCCTCCTCGAGCGCCTCCGGCTTGCGGGCGGCGAGGGCCACGTGGGCCCCGTGCTCCGCGAGCCCGAGCGCGATCGAGCGGCCGATGCCGCGGCTTGCTCCCGTAACGATGGCGATTTTGTCTTCGAGCCCGAAATCAGCGATCGGCATGGGCCGCAGGGTACCCCGGTGAGGCGGGTACGCGGAGGCGCTCCGCGCGCAGCCGGGCCCGGGTCGTGGAGGGCGCGAGCGGGTCTCCGCAGTGGCCGCACGCCATCACCGGCTCGACCGGGGCACCGCAGCGCGTGTGGACCAGGGTCAGGCTGGGCGGCGTGGCGCCGGCCTCCCAGCGGTCTCCCCACTGGAGCAATGCGAGCAGCACCGGGTAGAGATCGCGCCCTTTGCTGGTAAGTCGGTACTCGAATCGAACTGGTCGGTTTTGATATGAGACCTTCTCTAGGACCCCGTGCTCGGTCAGGTGGTCCAGGCGGCCCGACAGCACGTTCCGGGCGATGCCCAGGTTCCGGCGCAGCTCATCGAAACGCCTCGTTCCAAAGAAGATTTCCCGCAGGATCAGCAGCGTCCAGCGCTCTCCGACCACCCCGAGTGCCCGGGCGATCGAGCACGGCACATCGCGAACCTCCCCCCATCGCATATCGCACCCCCCGTTTGTGCGTCTCAGTGCGTCTTGGTTAGTATCGAATCGAGACCAACTCCGAAAGCTACTTCAGAAACGCCGTGATGTAGCAGATCCAGGCCGGGTCCTCGGGGGCCTTCTCGCAGCGCCGGAAGACCCCGTTGCCCTCGCCCGACTCCCGGTCCGTCCCCTCCCAGTAGACCTCGGTCTCCCGGAAGCCGGCCTCGCCGAGCACTTCCCGGATCTCCGGGATGGTCCAGAGCCGCCAGTCGTAGCGGAAGGCCTTGCGCAGTTTGCTGCCGTCCGGGAACTCGAAGTGGATGAAGTTGGTGACCGAGTGGTCGATTGGGTCGAAGGCGTTCTGGTCCCAGACGTAGGTGAAGCCGTCCACGCTGCGTTTCTCTGCCTGGCACCGCTGCGAGTCGGCTCCTCCGTAGGCGTCGAGCACGAGCAGGCCCTCGCTCACGAGCGTCTGACGCGCCATTTCGAAGTAGTTGCGCAGCGCGTCGCGGGTGCGGAACAGGAAGTACGAGAAGTTGAAGGCCGCCGTCACGTCCACCGGGTCGTGGCGCACCTTGAGCACGTCTCCCTGGTGGAGCGTGACCCGCTCGACCTGTGAAGACTCCAGCAGCGTCAGGTGGTGTTCGCGACTCCAACCGAGCGGCTCCGGGTCGAGGTCGATGGCCCAGGCGCGGTTGTGGGCGTTGCGCTTCACCCACTCGCAGGCGAAGGCGGCGGTTCCGCAGAAGTCCTCGCGAAGCGTCCGGGCCTCGCGGTCGTAGTGCTGCTTGTAGATGCGCGCGACCAGTGTGGCGTCCGCTTCGGGCTGCTGCACGCTCTTCTCGTAGAGTTCGTACTTGTCGGCGGCCTGGGCGCGCGTCCGCCACTTGCTTCGGCCCTTGTCGCGCTTGGTCTTCTTTCGTTTCTTCGCCACGAATCCCTCCCGCGAAACGGGGCCAAGCTAGCAGGCGTGTGGCGGCTCGGCCGCGCCCGGGCTCGAAGCTCTGTAGCCGGGACGGGTCGTCAGGTAGCCGGGTCGTAGCCCAGGTTGGGCGTCAGCCAGCGCTCGGTCTCGGCCAGCGTCATGCCCTTGCGCTCGGCGTAGGACTCCACCTGGTCGCGGCCGAGCTTTCCGACGGTGAAGTAGTTCGCCTCCGGGTGCGCGAAGTACAGGCCGCTGACGCTCGCCGCCGGAAGCATCGCGAAGGACTCGGTCAACTCGATCCCCACGGCCGGAGCGTCGAGCAGCGCGAAGAGCGGGCGCTTCTCGGTGTGATCCGGGCACGCCGGGTAGCCGAAGGCCGGCCGGATGCCCCGGTACTTCTCTGCGATCAGTTCCTCGTTCGCGAGCCGCTCGTCCGCTCCGTAGACCCAGTCCCGGCGCGCGCGCTCGTGCAGGCACTCGGCGAAGGCCTCGGCCAGCCGGTCCGCCAGGGCCTTCACGAGGATCGCGTTGTAGTCGTCGTGGGCCTGCTCGAACTCCCGGGCGAGTTCCGCGACCCCGATGCCGGCCGTCACCGCGAATGCGCCGACGTGGTCTGCGAGCCCGGCATCGCGCGGAGCGACGAAGTCGGCCAGACAGCGGTTCGGCCCTTCCGCGGGCTGCGGCTTCTGCTGGCGCAGCATGGGGAAGCGCAGACGCTCGCTCGTTCGCTCTTCGTCCTCGAAGAGCACCAGGTCCTCGCCGTCGGAGCACGCCGGCCAGAATCCGTAGACGCCGCGATGTTCGATGAGTTTCTCGTCGATCAGGCGCCGCAGCATCTGCTCGCCGTTTGCGAACAGCTCGCGGGCGGCCTCGCCCTGCTTCGGGTGGTCGAGGATCGCCGGGTACTTGCCCTTGAGTTCCCAGGCCGCGAAGAAGAAGGTCCAGTCGATGTAACCCGCGATGGTGTCGAGCGAAAGGTCGTCCGCCGTGCGGCGGCCCGTGAAGGACGGCCGCGGCACGTCCTCGGCGCGCCACGTGAGCCGCAGCGCGTTGGCGCGTGCGTCGTCGTATCGGAGCAGCGGTTGCTTCTTGCCCCCGCCGTAGAGTTCGCGCAGCTGATCCTGCTTGCTGCGGTTCTTCAGGTCGAAGTCCCCGCGTTGCTTCGGATCGAGGAGCGACCCGACCACGTTCACGGCGCGCGAGGCATCGTGGACGTGGACCACACTCCGGTCGTACTGGGGGGCGATCTTCACCGCCGTGTGCTGCTTGCTCGTGGTGGCGCCGCCGATCAGCAGTGGCTTGTCGATGCCGCGCCGCTTCATCTCCTTGGCGACGTGCACCATCTCGTCGAGCGACGGCGTGATCAGCCCCGAGAGGCCGATCATGTCGCACTGTTTCTCGATGGCGGTGTCGAGGATTCGGTCGCACGCGACCATGACGCCCAGGTCGATGATCTCGTAGTTGTTGCAGCCGAGCACCACGCCCACGATGTTCTTGCCGATGTCGTGGACGTCGCCCTTGACGGTGGCGAGCACCAACCGCCCCTGGGATCGGGCCCCCGAGGCTTCCTGGTCCTCTTCCATGAAGGGCGTCAGGTAGGCGACGGCGCGCTTCATCGCGCGAGCGCTCTTCACCACCTGGGGCAGGAACATCTTCCCGGCGCCGAAGAGGTCACCCACGATCTTCATGCCGTCCATCAGCGGGCCTTCGATCACCTCGAGGGGCCGGGCGCACGCCTGGCGCGCCTCCTCGGTGTCTTCCTCGATGAAGTCGACGACGCCGCGGACGAGCGCGTAGGAGAGGCGTTCGCCGACGGGCTGCTCTCGCCAGGAGAGGTCCACCTCCTGTCGGCGGGCGCTGCCATGGACCGTCTCGGCGAACTCCACCATGCGCTCGGTGGCGTCCGGACGGCGGTCGAAGAGGATGTCCTCGACGCGCTCCAGCAGTTGCTTCGGAATGTCCTCGTAGACTCCGAGCTGCCCCGCGTTCACGATCCCCATGTCCATGCCCGCCTTCGCGGCGTGGTAGAGGAAGGCGGTGTGGATCGCCTCGCGGACCGGGTCGTTGCCGCGGAACGAGAAGGAGAGGTTCGAGACGCCGCCGCTCACGTGGGAGCCCGGGCAGGTCTCCCGGATGATCTTCACCGCTTCGAGGTAGCCGCGAGCGTATTGCGCGTGCTCCTCGATGCCCGTGGCGATGGCCAGGATGTTCGGGTCGAAGATGATGTCGCGCGGATCGAAGCCCGCTTTCTCGGTCAGGAGCTTGTAGGCGTGCTGGCAGATCGCGACCTTGCGCTCGGCTGTGTCGGCCTGGCCCGTCTCGTCGAAGGCCATCACCACCACGCCCGCGCCGTAACGCTGGATGGTCTTCGCCTTTTCGAGGAAGTCGGCCTCGCCCTCCTTCAGGCTGATCGAATTGACGATGCCCTTGCCCTGGATGCAGCGGAGACCGGCCTCGAGCACCTCCCACTTGGAGCTGTCGACGACGATGGGGACGCGGGCGGCTTCGGGCTCTCCCGCCAGGAAGTTCAGGAACGTCGTGATCGCCCCGGCCGAGTCGAGCATGCCCTCGTCCATGTTCACGTCGATCAGGTTTGCGCCGCTGCGCACCTGCTGGATCGCG
>Ga0310342_100000883_pt1 | contig 17922 bp, 12 predicted proteins | sample S15DNA20500_MG_FD_206155 | JGI IMG/M metagenome (GOLD analysis project Ga0310342, IMG submission 206155) | Marine microbial communities from station ALOHA, North Pacific Subtropical Gyre - S1503-DNA-20-500_MG | ecosystem: Environmental > Aquatic > Marine > Oceanic | place: Pacific Ocean: North...
CGACCCTGCAAGTATTGCTCAACCAAATCGAGTTTGAAATGGATCCCGCCGCAGCTGTCACTGCGGCACGATTTGGTACAGCCCATCACGTTGGTTCATTTGGTCAAAATCCACCCGAATTGGGCAGCTTGTCAATTTCCCAAGAGATTGCTGAAAGTACTGTTTCGCAGCTTAAAAATCTTGGTCACCGAGTCCAGCAGGTGATCCATCCTATGGCACAGCCGATCACGATCCGCTTCGATTCCAAGACGGGTAGGAAGCGAACGGCCGGTGACCCGCGCGCCGGACGGCATGTCGCGGCCTTTTGAGGGGTGAGCAAAATCCGCAACTCCCAGGGCTGTTGAGGTTGATCATCATTTGTTGCGGCCTATTTTCTTTTGCGCTCATAATTGTTATAAGCATAGGAATGTTGATTTGCTCACCATTGCGCCGCACTCTCGTTACGATTTTGTTTGTCTTATCGGTGTTTTATTGCCGGTTTACCTTGGGCGACGAGAGTTCTGAGCTGAAGATCCCCGCCGGGGCTGAGGTTGATGTCAATCAGGCCGGCCTGCATGCGTTGGACTGGGGGTTGATCGCCTTATACGCTGTCGCCACCATTGGCCTGGGATTGTATTTCAGTCGACGCCAGAGATCGACAGCGGAATATTTTGTCGGCAGTGGCAGTATGAACCCCTTTTTCGTCGGGGTGTCGATTTTTGCGACGCTGTTGAGCACGATCTCCTACCTGTCGATGCCCGGTGAAGCTGCGGGCAAAGGGCCGGTGAATGTTTTAAGTAATGTGCTGGTGGCACCGTTGGTTTACGTGATTGTCGCCTTTTGGATTTTGCCGGTTTATATGCGACGGCGGGTCACCAGTGCCTACGCATTACTCGAAGATCGACTCGGCCTCAGTATCCGGTTGTTTGGCGCCACGATGTTTCTTGCCTTGCGCTTGGTTTGGATGACGTTGCTTGTTTACTTGTCGGCCAAGGCGCTGACAGTCATGATGGGAGTCGATCCCAAGTGGATTCCACTGATTGTGCTGGTGACCGGCCTGGTGTCGGTGATTTATACCACTCTGGGAGGACTTCAGGCGGTTGTCGTGACCGACTTCATGCAAACGTGTTTGCTGTTTGGCGGTGCCTTGTTGGTGATTTTGACGGTCAGCTGGGAATTTGGTGGTTTGGATTGGTTTCCGTCCACCTGGCACACGCAGTGGGATATACAGCCGATCTATAGTTTTGATCCTAAAACTCGTGTCACGATTGTAGGAACTTTGTGTTCCATGTTGGTATGGCATGTTGCCACCGCCGGCGGTGACCAGACGGCAATCCAGCGTTTTATGGCCACGCGGGACGTTCGTGACGCACGCCGCGCGGTCTTCACGCAGATGGTTGTCAGTGTCATTGTTTCCGGCACCCTTTTGCTGGTGGGGTTTGCACTGTTGAGTTACTTTGAGGCCAGCGTGGGCCGACTCCCTGCAGGCATGGACATTAAAGCCGATGCCGATGATCTGTTTCCACACTACATTTCCCACCATTTGCCGATCGGGGTTTCCGGCCTGGTGGTGGCAGCCATGTTTGCTGCGGCAATGTCCAGTATTGACTCGGGAGTCAATTCGGTGACTGCGGTTGTGATGACGGATTTTCTTGACCGATTTGGATGGAAACCAAAAACGGAAAAAGGCCATGTGCGCGTGGCCCGGTTGTTGGCACTTGGGATTGGTACGATTGTCGTACTGGGCAGTTCGTACATGGGCTACATTCCCGGGAACATTTCAGCGGTTACGAACAAGACGGTGAATTTATTGTCGTCACCTATCTTTGCACTGTTCTTTTTTGCTTTGTTCGTGCGGCGAGCTTCAGCAACAGGTGTGTGGATTGGGGTGTTGTTGGGAATTGCGACTGCTGTCGTAATCGCATTTTCGGGACCCATTGTCTATTTACTTTACATCAAATTTGGTGTGGATCCGGCCAGTTTTAATGTCGAAGTGATTACAGGAATCGATCCGGTCAGTGGAGAGTCTTGGAAAACGTGCAGTGACCCGATCAGTTTTCAATGGATTGGACCGCTTTCGTTGGTCGTGAGCATTGCGGCTGGCATGTTGGCATTTACGATCTTTCCGAGGCGTGAGTCGCTTCACGAGTGAAAGAATTTCGTACATGACGAACCGTTCCGATGCGGATATGAGTTTATCCGAAGATTCCCCGGCTTCCATTTCCACCCCTTCGTCAGGTCGCCAGTGGTACCTGGTGCCCAGATTGGTTGTCGTGGTGGCGGCGGGGCATTTTTTTGTGGATTTGGCTGCCTCCCACGTGATGCCGTTATGGCCAGAGCTGGAACGTCATTTCTCGCTTGGCGGCAACAGTATTTATTGGATGTATATTTTGTGGAGCGTGAGTACATCCGTAACCCAATTTGTATTTGGATATCTTGGTGACCGCTGGCGAATGGACCGGTTGATTTGGCTGGCACCTGGACTGGCTGCCATTTGCATGGGGAGCATTGGGTTAGCCAGTTCGCCGATGATGGTCTGTATCGCAATTGCATTAGGGGGGATCTTTGTAGCTGCTTTTCACCCCGAGGGAGCTGTCCTGAGTGGGAATGCGATACCGGAACACCGTAGCCGTGCGCTGTCGATCTTTGTTTCGGGGGGCTTTATCGGACAGACGATGGGTCCCTTGTACGGAGGGATGATCGTTGAATTACAAGGAATTCCTGGCCTGGTGTGGAGTATCGGTGGAGGATTGGTTTTTATGGTGGTGCTGGGCTGTGGGTTCATGTTCAGTCAACCGGTTACCCAGACTCAAGTCGTACGAACGGAGAGTCTGGAAAGAGGACAGCTACAATGTCTGTTTTGGATCTTTTGTATTCAAACCTTGCGAACGGTCAGCGCTACCGGAATACCTTTTTCCATAGCCTTTATTCTGGATGCACGCGGGACTGGCCCGTTTGCAATCGGTGTGCAGCAATCGGTTTTTATGGGAGGGATTGGGTTGGGGGGATTGCTGTGCGGAATGTTGTTCCGGCAACGTCACGAGCGGCAGTTGTTGTTCTGGTTGCCGTTAATCGGGGCGGTGCCTCTGTGTCTACTGACTCTGTGTCTGCTGATGACTGACGATATTCGACTGTTAACAGGGAGTGTCGCCCTGGTAGCTCTGACGGTGGGTATGGCGATACCCATCACGATCAGCTTTGGGCAGCGGTTGGTTCCTTCTGCCCCACGACTGGCCAGCTCAATAGCGATGGGTGTCAGCTGGGGTTTCGGGGCTACGATCGCGGCATCTTTGACTGGCATTACGAGCCAATGGGAACGTCCCGAGCTGGTGTTTGTGGCCTTGCTCATGACAACGGTGGCAGCCGGATTACTCAGTCATTTCCTACCAGAGGAGGCCGAAGCTGGGTTGCAGGACCATCAGGCGTGACGGGCGAATCTTTCCGTGGCTCGTCAATCAATAGGCTGATGACGGCGTGCAGCTTTTCGTAGCCATGATAGCCGATCATTCGCAAACGTACTTTTCCGCTACGATCTAGAAAAAGCAATGTCGGAAACGCGCGGAAGCCGGGTACCTGCTGCTTCGTTTTCTTATCTCCCAGAAGGCATGGAAATGGGATATTGTGAAAATCAACAAAATCCTTGATTAACTTGCGAGCTTGACTGGCAGTGGCCTTTTCATAGGTCAATCCGACGATTGCCAGATCGTCGGGGTATTGATTTTGAAGTTTGACCAAATGGGGTGTTTCCATACGACAAGGGCCGCACCATGTACCCCAGAAATCAATCAGTATGACTTTACCCTTGAAGTCCGATAGTCGGAATTGTTCTCCACGGTAATCGTTGAGAGAAAAATCAAAGGGAAACGGTTGGGTAGTTGCCATGGTCCTGCGGACCATCGCTTGCAGCTGCCGATCGTGTTTTTTTCGGTATCGTTCGACGAGGCTGGTGAATTCTGGTGAATCCCGCATGAGATCAAAAGACCGATCGTTTACTAAATCAGAAATTCTGCTAAATCCCGTTTCGAATATTTCTTGCAAAGCAGTAAGCGAGCGCTGTTGCTTGTTCAACAATGCTGCCAGCCTTGCCTCTTCGATGAGAGTTGTCAGGTATAGTTGGATTCCGTGTTGACCGAGTTCTTCTAATTCGCCATTTTCTTGAATCTGTCGTATGATTTCTGTTGCCCGAGCGATCGCTGCCGATTGTATCTCTGTGTTGTTAGATCGCTTGGCTTGCAAGCGGTAGCTTTGCACCAGCAGCAGTCTGGTTTTTTTATTGGCGTGGTGCTTCAGCGTGGCATCTTCGAGCGTTGCAATGGCCTCATTTAAACGCTTGGCACGGGCCAGAATTTCAGCCAGCGCATTCCATGTGGCAGGATCTGCAGTCGCCTGGGTGAGTGCCTGTTTTGCAAGCCGAATGGCCTCCTCATGATTACCGGCCTTGGAATGGTTTTTGGCGCGTTCCAGCAGCTTGCTGTTGGAACGTTGATCGGTTGGTGTTGGTGATGAGTCAGCGGAGGTTGGATGCGGAGGTTGTGCTGTGGCAAGGGGTAATAACGGAATCAAGTTGGATGGTTGTTGCCCCGAAGGTTCAGTGGTACTTTCCTCAAAGGAATTCTGGAAAAAGGATGCTTGGGGCGCTAACGGCGATGATGTGTCTGAAACTGAAATGGCCGTTGGCTGTTCCGGTAGAGTGTCGTTGGCCGTGACGTCAGCTGTACTTTCTTGTGTCGTGGTGTTGGTAGTTGTTACCACTGTCGGCGGTTGCTCACTGCAGCCTGAAAATGTCAAGCAGACAGATACAGTGATCAAAAGATAATTGGACATGGGTGATGGTAACCTCAGGGAAGTGGGTTCGACGATCATTTTACCAACTTGCGTAGCGACAAATCAGATCGTTAGTTCTTGCGTGAACTGCCTTTCTTCGCTTGGGCTTGTCGAGGTTACACAATTCTCCATCCAGTGAGATGCCAAAAAACTTTCCTGCGTGGCATGGTGTCAGGCAACAACACTCGACGGAGTGCCGATTCATCGGGTGTTAATTACGATACCGTATCAGTGCGGCGAGGTAATCCTGGCTTTTGTGTGTGGATAAGTTTTGTTGGGGCTGCTCAAAAAAAGCGTCAAGCCCGGGTTTTATCCTCAAAAGGGCTTGTAGACTTCCAGCCGTGATTTACCTGCGACTTGTCTCGACCGACTAACTAGCTTATCAACCCCGGCTGTCGTTGAGCAAGTGAAGAGGCGTTTCGTTGCAACTCTTGATTGGGGTCCCCGGTAGCTACACGCTCAAAAAAGGGCTATACTTGTTCACTGTGGCGAACCCTAGTCCTGTTTCTTTCTTGGCCAGCGGAGATAAATGATGACAATCACTAAGGCTAAGTTACTCGAAGCGTATCGGATAATGAAAACGATACGGGAATTCGAGGAACGTGTTCACATTGAGTTTGCAAGTGGAGAGATTCCAGGTTTTGTACATTTGTACGCAGGCGAGGAAGCATGCGCTACTGGCATTTGTCTTCACCTGACCCAGGACGACTACATTGCTTCGACTCACCGTGGTCATGGACACTGCATTGCTAAAGGAGTGGATGTGCGTGGCATGATGGCCGAACTCTTCGGCCGTACAACGGGTGTTTGTTGTGGTAAGGGAGGTTCGATGCACATCGCTGATTTGGATTTGGGCATGATGGGCGCCAATGGCATCGTCGGAGGTGGTCCCCCCCTGGTCTGTGGCGCAGCGTTGGCTGCCCAGCGCGAGGGCAAAGGAAATGTTGCGTTGGCATTCGTCGGTGATGGTGGTTCGAATCAGGGAACCACATTCGAGAGTCTCAATCTGGCAAAGGTTTGGAATCTGCCAGCGATTTTCGTGGTGGAAGACAACGGGTACGCCGAGGCAACCTCGTCGAAGTATTCGGTCGGCGCAGAAAGCAATGCTAAACGGGCTCGCGGGTTTGGATTGCCGGCGGTACGGGTTGATGGACATGACTTTTTTGCCGTTCATGAAGCCGCTGACGAAGCCGTTCAGCGGGCAAGGAATGGCGGTGGGCCGACCTTGTTGGATTGTCAGCTCAATCGCTATTACGGACATTTTGAGGGCGATGCGCAGACCTACCGGGGTGTTGATGAGGTCAAGCTGCTCCGAGACGATATAGACTGCATTCAACGATTTTCCGAGCGGATCACGAAATCTGGAGAAGTTGAAGCGTCGGAGTTGTCGGCCATTGACCAGGAAGTGATGGATTTGATCGAAGACTCGGTGGTCACGGCCAAGTCTGCACCGAAACCGGGTGCCGAAGAATTGCTGACCGACGTTTATGTTTCCTATTAGTCGAGGAGCTTTCTCATGCCACGTACATTATCTTACCAACAAGCTATCAACGAAGCACTTGATCAAGAGATGGCCCGCGACGAAACAGTACTCGTCATTGGCGAAGATGTTGCTGGAGGCCATGGGGCCGATGGTGAAATGGATGCCTGGGGTGGTCCGCTCGGAGTGACCAAAGGTCTGTACACCAAGTATGGAAATCGAGTGCTGGACACGCCGATTAGTGAATCGGCCTTCGTCGGTGCTGGCATTGGTGCCGCTGCTGCGGGTCAACGGCCCGTGGTGGAATTAATGTTCAACGATTTTTTGGGTGTCTGTTTTGATCAGATTTTTAATCAGGCGGCCAAATTTCGCTACATGTTTGGCGGGAAAGCCGAGACACCCATAGTGATTCGTACGATGATTGGTGCCGGGATGCGCGCCGCGGCTCAACATTCTCAATCGCTGTATTCCATTTTTACCCACATTCCGGGACTTAAATGTGTTGTGCCATCGACACCCTATGATGCGAAGGGATTATTAATTGAGGCGATTCGGGATAATGATCCAGTGATCTTTTTCGAGCACAAAGGACTTTATCCGACAAAGGGAGAAGTGCCGGAGGAAAGTTACACCATTCCGTTTGGTGAGGCCGAGGTGGTTCGCGAGGGAGACGACGTAACGATCGTCACCCTGGCGGAGATGGTTCATGAGTCGGTCACTGCAGCTGAAGCCTTGAGCGGTGATGGTGTTGACTGCGAAGTGATTGATTTACGAACAACGTCGCCTCTGGATGATGAAACCATTTTGGAAAGCGTCGAGCGTACCGGGCGACTGGTGGTTGTCGATGAGGCGAATCCGAGATGTAGCATTGCTACAGACATTTCGGCGCTGGTTGCTCAAAATGCGTTCTCGTCGCTCAAAGCGCCCATTCGTATGGTCACGGCACCGCACACGCCCGTTCCTTTCAGTGATGCGCTTGAAGACCTTTATAAGCCGAACGCCGACAACATCGGTGCGGCCATTCGAGAAGTATCGGAGCATCAAAATTGGGAAACGACAGTATCGAAAAGCTAACGATGCCCAAATGGGGTCTCTCGATGACCCATGGGAAGGTTGTCCAGTGGCTTGTTGAAGAGGGCGCTTCGGTTTCGCCTGGTGCGGAGATGGTTGAGGTGGAAACCGAGAAAATCACCGGAGCAGTCGAGTCGTTGACCGCTGGCGTGGTTCGCCGTTTGGTGGCTGGATCAGGAGATGAGATCCCCGTTGGTGGGCTTCTCGCCGTGATTGCTGCGGAGGACGTACCCCAGGCCCAGATCGATCAGTTCATTGAGAACTTCGTACTGGAAGAGGTTGAAGAAAGTGACGAGTCGGCCGACGCTGAACCTGAGTATGTCGAGGTGGGTAACAGGAGACTGAGGTATTTGCAACGGGGAGAAGACGGTTGTCCTGCCCTCCTGTTGCATGGCTTTACTGGTAATTTGAATAACTGGTTATTCAATCATAGTACGCTTGCCTCCGATCGAACCGTGTTTGCCTTGGATTTACCGGGACACGGACAGTCGTCAAAAGATGTGGGTGACGGTTCGCTCGAGGTATTGATCGGTGCGGTGGCCGAATGGTGCGAATCGGTTGGTCTGGATTCCGTTCATTTGATTGGCCATTCCATGGGTGGTGCGATCGCTCTTGGAGTCACACTTCTTGTACCTGAAAAAGTGCGATCATGTACGTTGATTGCCAGTGCTGGTCTCGGCTCAGAAATCAATGCGGAATACATTTCCGGTGTGGTCTCTGCGGATCGTCGTAAACAACTGAAACCTCACTTGGAAAAACTGTTTGCCGATGCTGGCCAGGTAACTCGCCAGATCGTCGATGACATGTTGAAGTTCAAGCGAGTCGATGGCGTGCAAGATGCCTTGACGTTACTGGCAAGTCGCTTTGTTGAAAATGGTCGGCAAGCCCGGTCGTTTCGTGATCAGTTGAGCCAGATGGAAGTTCCGCTGCAAGTCATTTGGGGTGCCGAAGATCAAATCATTCCTGTTGTCCATGCAGCCGATTTGACTGAAACAGCTCGGGTTCAGATTATCGAGAGTTGTGGCCACATGGTCCAGATGGAAGCTGCTGGCGAGGTAAATCGTTTGATCGAGAGTTTTCTCAGTGAAATCGACGGGTGATAGCTTGCCGTTGGCGAGTGGGTTGGCTTCGAGTAGCGCGAAGTTCGACAGTTTGAAATTCTACGTGATGATTGGGTGATCTCCTGCTGTGGGAGACAGGTGTGGGAGCCCAAGTCCAGGTTGCGTGTTGCCAGATGTTGGTGCAATGGATGTGAATCGATCCAAAGCATTTCTGAATCTAGGGAGGGAAACGTGAAAACCCTTATTAACGGCAGTGTTGTTGGTGCATCGCTGGCCAGTGTTGTGATGCTGATCAGCTCCGTTGTGGAAGCCGGGGTGCCTGAGATAGTGTCATTGAAAAAGATTTGGGATGGGGCACCACACAATGCTTTCACCGACCTTATTTATCATCAGGGTGAATGGTTTTGTGCTTTCCGAGAGGCGGATTACCATAGCGACCGACCGACCAATAAAGCACCGGGCCGGGAAAAGGCAGGTCGCCATGGAGAGGTCCGTGTGATTGTTTCCTCAGATGGTGATCAGTGGGAATCGGCGGGTCTTGTCGCTGAACAGGGATTCGACTTACGCGATCCAAAATTGTCCGTCATGCCGGATGGCCGGATGATGTTGCTCACATGTGCTTGTGTTCACGACCCAGAACAGGAAGCACGAGGAGGCTACCGAACCCGTTCGCCGCGCGTCGCCTTTTCGCGGGATGGTCGCCAATGGTCAACGCCACGTCGAGTCCTGTCCGAGGATCATTGGCTCTGGCGCGCGACATGGCACGAAGGGCGAGCCTGGTCCGTGTCAAAGCTCGGTGAATCACCTATTCCTCGCCGCGCTTTTCTTTACTGGTCGGACAATGGTATCGACTGGAATTGGGTCAATGAGTTGAAATTGCCGGAGGGTAGTAATATCGGTCGCGAGCCCAGTGAAACGACCTTAAGGTTTCTGCCCGACGGTGAAATGATCGCTCTCATCCGCCAACACTATATTGGTCGCAGTCGACCACCGTACAGGCACTGGACGTACACACGGATTGGGCATTCGCTGGGAGGGCCAAATTTTCTCAGGCTACCTGATGGCAGAATGTGGTGTGCCAGCCGAATTAACGGACGTACCAAGCTGGCCCGTATGACGGTGGATACTTTTGAGCCTGTTTTAGAATTGCCTTGTGATGGTGATACGGGTTACCCAGGCATGATGGTCTGTTATGGATTAGCTACTATTCTTCCCATGAAGGTAAAACCAGTATTTACTTGGCGAAGATACGCCTGGATTCCTGATTCTTTTCGTGACTGTGCGTGATGAGTAGGCATCGGTAATGAACCTTTATCACATGTTAAAGCGTCGAGCGGATCAGGGACGACCCGTACGAGTGGGTTTGATTGGAGCGGGCAAATTCGGGTCGATGTTTTTGGCCCAGGCGCGTACGACGGCGGGACTGCATGTTTTAGGTGTGGCCGATCTCCAACCGCAGCGAGTTCGCGAAGGGATGCTCGGTAGCGGTTGGGTAGAGGAACAATTATCAGCTGTCGATTTCCGTCGAGCCCTCGAAACGGGTCAAACCTACATTTCGGACGATGCAACAAGGTTGATTGAGGCGGACGGACTCGATGTGGTTGTCGAAGCTACCGGCCACCCTCAATTGGGCATACATCATGCCCGATTGTGCTGTCAGCACGGCCGTCATCTGGTGATGGTCAACGTTGAGGCAGATGTTTTGGCCGGCCCCCTGTTAGCGCGTGAGGCGGAGGCAGCCGGTTTGGTTTACAGCCTTGCCTATGGCGATCAGCCGGCGTTGATTTGCGAATTGATTGATTGGGCTCGAACCAGTGGACTTGGTATCGTGGCAGCTGGTAAAGGAACCAAATATCTCGACGAGTATCGCCACTCGACGCCAGATACTGTGTGGGACTACTACGGTCTCTCAGCCGAACAGGCTGCCACCGGTGGGATGAACCCACAAATGTTTAACTCCTTTCTTGATGGTACCAAGTCGGCGATCGAAATGGCGGCAGTTGCCAATGCTGCTGGATTGGCAGTGGCCCCTCACGGCCTCACCTTTCCACCATGTGGTGTGGACGATTTAGCGACCGTATTGCGTCCCCGTGAGTTGGGTGGGCAGTTGCACACGCGTGGTCAAGTCGAAGTTGTGTCCAGCCTCTATCGAGACGGACGACCCGTCGATCGAGATCTCCGTTGGGGAGTGTTTGTCGTTTTCGAAGCGCCCAGCGATTATGCTGCACGTTGTTTTTCGGAATATGGTATGTTGACGGATTCTTCAGGAACCATCAGCGCCATGTACAAGCCTTTTCACCTGATCGGTTTGGAATTGGGCATCTCCGTAGCCAGCGTTGTGTTGCGCAACGAACCAACCGGATCGGCTGCAGGCTTTGCAGCAGACGTTGTGGCGGTGGCCAAGCGTGATCTGGATGTGGGAGACGTACTGGACGGCGAAGGTGGGTATGCTGTCCGTGGACAACTGATGCCGGCCGGTGATAGTTTATCGTCAGGCTCGTTGCCCATTGGTCTGGCGCAAGGTGTTGAAATGGCACGAGTGGTGAAGGCTGGCGAACGTGTTACTTGGAATGATGTCGTGATCGATGCCGACAATGAAGCCGTACGAGTTCGCCGGGAAATGCAATCGGATTTTGAATTGCTCTGACCCTTGGCCGTTACGACGATCCGAAACGTATGAATCGCTACGGCTGGTGATATCGTAGCAGCCCAGCAGTGCCTTTTGAGTATTGCGTAGGTTTCTGTCGCAGGCGGCTTCCACTTCAGGCACAATGACCAGGCCCGGGTCGCACGACAACGATAAAACTGCCAAAATGTCACCATGAGTAACACCCGAATTGGAATCGATATCGGTGGTACGTTCACGGACTTATGCATCGTGGAGGATGATGGGACAACCTGGACCACCAAGTTACTCACCACACCGACAGATCCGTCCGATGGTTTTCTGAAGATTCTACAACGTGCTCTTCAAGCCCGTCCCACCGCGCGTGACACAAGTGAAATTGTGCATGCAACGACGATCGCTACCAACGCAATTCTTGAAAACAACACGGCACGTATGGGATTGATCACGACTCGTGGCTTCCGAGATGTATTGGAAATTGGCCGGCATTTTCGCCGCGACATATACAATCTGCGATTGCAAAAACCTCCTGTGTTGATTCCACGACAACGTCGACTGGAAGTGACTGAACGGATTGCCTCGGATGGGAGTATTGTTGCTGCGCTGGAACGAGATGAAGTCGCTCGGGCCATTGAGCAATTGATTGAAGATCAGGTGGAGGTCATTCTGGTCTGTTTTTTGAATAGTTATGTTAACCCGGCACACGAGCAGGCGGTTGCTGAAATGGTTTCGGCTCATTCCGATGTCCGAGTGATTACGAGCCATAAGGTGTGTGGTGAATATCGCGAATATGAACGTTTCAGTACGGCAATGGTGCACGGAGCAGTGATGCCTATGGTCAGCCAATATCTGTGGCATATTCAGAAGCAATTGAGTGATTTAGACTTTTCCGCCCCGTTGTCGGTCATGCAGTCGCATGGAGGAATGGCCAGTGCGGAGGCAATGATCGAGCGCCCCGGTGGAATGCTCGAATCAGGACCTGCGGCCGGGGTGATGGCAGTCGCGGAACTGGGAAGTCGTCTGCAACAACCGCATCTGATTTCGCTGGATATGGGTGGGACAACGACCAAGGCGACGTTATTAGAAAATGGCAAGGTAGCGATCGACAATGATTATGAGGTGGGAGGAGGGATACAAGGTGGTTTCGGCACGGGATATCCTTTTCGAATGCCGGTTGTTGATTTGGTGGAAATTGGTACGGGTGGTGGATCGCTGGCCCATGTTGACGACGTGGGTCAATTGCATGTGGGACCACGAAGTGCGGGTGCTGAGCCGGGCCCCGTGTGTTACGGTCAAGGTGGAACGCAGCCGACGATCACCGACGCAGATGCTGTCTTGGGACGTCTTTGTCCAGAATATTTTGCGGGTGGTCAACTCGTCCTGGATGTCAACGCGGCGCGTCAAGCGATTGAAAAACAGATCGCCGAGCCGTTGGGAATGACGGTGGTGGAGGCGGCTGCTGGCATCGTTGCTGTGGCCAATGCTCAGATGGTCCATGCCCTGGAACTGGTTTCTGTTGAACGCGGTTACGATCCTCGTCAATTTATGCTGGTGGCTTTTGGCGGTGCTGGTCCCATGCATGCCGTGGACCTTGCTAAAGAGTTAGGTTGCCCTTGGGTGATTGTCCCGGCGGAGGCGGGTGTGCAATCGGCGTGGGGATTGTTGGTTGCTGACGCTAGACGCGAGGCTGCAGCAACCATTCCACAAACCTCTGGTGGTGTGAATCTTGAACGGCTTCGTGACGATTTTTCAACATTAGTCAGCCAGTCCCGGGACGAGTTACGGAAAACCGGGTTTCAGGAAAGTCAGATTCGTGAAGAGTTGGCGATCGATGTGCGTTACAGCGGACAGGCCTACGAAGTGAATGTACCGTTGGATGATGTACCAACTTTTGACGTAGGTATGCAAGGACGCATTACGGAACTTTTCCACGACCGACATCAACGGCTCTTTGGCCATAGCCATTCCGACCTCGAGACCCAGTGGGTGACGTTGCGGGCAACTGTCTGGGGTAAGGTTTCTCGTCCATCTGCACTGTCATTATCGCCCAGCAGCACACCCCTTGCATCGCGTGTGTTGATGACCCAGTCCATGGCGTTCTCTGGAAGGACCATTGCGTCACCAGTGTATGATCGTGCCCATCTGGGGGTTGGAGATTGTATTGAAGGACCGGCACTCATCGTCCAGGCCGATACGTCGATCGTGGTTCCACCAGGAGTCCGAGCGGAAGTCCGACTTACGGGAGAGATTTTTTTGTCCGTTGACCTTGAGTCCAGTTGACCAACAAGGTGTCATGTCCTCTATCGATCCGATTACTCTCGAACTGATCCGTTGTCGGCTGGTTTCCGGTGCGCAACAGATGGCTGCTGCATTATGGAAAAGCTCCTACTCGACGGTGATTCGGGAAGTATTGGATTATTCGACCGCGCTTTTTGATGCACGTGGCCGGATGGTGGCCCAGTCGGCGGCGATTCCGTTTCAGATGATGACGATGTCCGATCCCATGCGGTATTTGATTGAGACAGACTATGATTGGCAGGAAGGTGATGTTGTTCTGTTGAACGATCCGTTTGTTTGTCACGGTCAACATTTGCCAGACTACATGACATTTCGACCCATATTTGCTGCTGGCCGCCCGATTGCATTTGCCGGTGCCATCGGACACATGATCGATACGGGTGGTGGAGCGTCTGGCAGTTATCTGGCCACGGCTACGGAAATCTACCAGGAAGGTTTGCGAATTCCTCCGGTCAAAATTCTCCGTGCCGGGTCCCGTAACCAGGAATTGCTGGATCTGATTGCACTGAATGTACGTGAACCCGAGAAGTTAATGGGCGATTTGTCGGCAATGATTGCGTGTACGGATATGGGGCGACTTGCCGTTGAGGAGCTTTGTCGTCGCTACGGTGTCGAAACGTTACAGCAGGCGCACGAGGAAATCATTGGCCGGTCAGCACAACAACTTCGTAACCGCATCGCCGAATTACCCAATGGCACTTACCATGCAGTGGGCTTTGTTGATGATGACGGCATCACCGACGATCCGATTCGGTTGGAGGTTCATTTTACGATTGACGGTGATTCGATCCATGCCGATTTTTCCGGTACCTCTCCCCAAGTTCAAGGACCTGTCAATGCAAATCTTGAAATGACGATGGCGACAGTCTTGTATTGTGTGATGGCGACCATTGGTCAAGGCATTGCCAAAACGGACGGCTTTCGCGATGTGATTCATGTGGATGCCCCATTGCGAACCGTATTGAATGCACAAAGTCCTGCGCCGGTTGTCAGCCGGGTCACGACCTGTCATCGCCTGGTGGACGTGATACTGGAGGCGCTGGCACAAGTCATTCCAGACCGTGTGACCGCTGGTTATTACGGTGTCAGCAATATTTGCAATATTGGTGGTTACGATCCTGAAACGGGAAAATCATGGGTGCACTTCGAGATTGAAGTGGGTGGTTGGGGGGCTCGTCCCGATAGCGATGGACTGGATGGATTCAGTGCGCACATTCATAATGTCGCGAACACTCCGATTGAGGTTGTCGAGACCACTGTTCCAGTGAGAGTCGAGCGGTATGAATTCATTGCTGATTCTGGTGGAAAAGGGAAATATCGAGGTGGACTTGGACTACGCCGCGATTTTCGCGTCATGCAACCAGGCGCCACCTTAAATCTGCTGGGTGACCACGCAAAATTTCCGCCGCGTGGGATGCGGGGCGGTGGCGATGGGGCAACAGGCCGCTACGTTCTGAACCCCGAAACTCCTGAGGAATGCGTGATGCCGAACAAGCTATCTAACTATCCGTTACAAAATGGTGACGTGATTTCAATGCAAACCCCTGGCGGGGGAGGCTACGGGGTGCCAGCTGAACGAGACCCCCAAAACGAGGAACGTGATCGTAGAGAAGGTAAGGTAGATGATCGCCCCTAGCAATCATGATCATTTTCTATCGGAGTTGTTTCAAGGGCGTTGCCAAGACGCAGCTCGAGGGATCGAGTCGATCGTACCGGTGGTCCCAGGTAAGCAGCTTGACTCAACGATTCCACGGAGTATTCTGAGGTCGTTGCCAACAACCATCAGTGGGAGGAAAGAGCGTGAGAAATTTTAAGTTGTTTTGCTGTCGGATAGGCCGCGTTCTAATTTCGATCCATTTCATTTGTTTGGGAGGCCTGGTTTTGGCAGATGAATCACCGACCCGGGGAGATCCGAGTATTCTACCGAAAGATGCGCAGCTGGAAACCTTATGGGAGGAAGGTGGGTTTACCGAAGGGGCGGCAGTTTCCCCCCAGGGGTTCATTTATTTCAGCGATTTTGCCCAGCCGTTTGATGCACGGCCAGCGCGGATCATGAAATTCGATCCAGCCACCCGCCGCACGGTCGTGCATTGTGCAGATAGCAAAATGGCGAACGGTTTGATGTTCGACGGCCAGGGGAAGCTGATTGCCTGTTGTGCCTCACCATTGGGTGGAAGACGGGCGTTGGTAGAAGTCTTGCCTGACGGGACGGTCAAAACGATCGTCGGAAAGTACCAGGGTAAACGGTTCAACTCGCCGAATGATCTGGTGATCGATCGCCAGGGACGAATTTATTTCAGTGACCCAAAATACGTGGGGCCGGAAACCATGGAGCTTGCCTCGATGGATGTCTACCGATACGACCCCGATGGATCGTTGCAACAGGCCTCAGCCGAGATTGACAAGCCCAATGGCGTGATCCTTTCGCCGGATGGAAAGACCCTGTATGTTGCTGAGACTGATAACGGAACGGCACAGGCCGAGACTGACCAAAACGTCAAGATGGGTCGCATGACCCTGAATGCATTGCCGGTCCATCCGGATGGTTCACTCGGCAAGAAAAAGGTATTGGTAGATTTTGGCGACCAAGTTGGGATTGATGGGATGACGGTTGACCAGCGTGGTCATATTTACGCCGCTGTGCGGAGTGCTAAACGTTTCGGTATTGTTGTATTTTCAACCGAGGGGAAGGAACTGGTATACATCAAAACACCTGAATTGCCGACGAATTGTTGTTTCGGAATCGGAAACGAATCTCGCACACTGTACATCACGGCCGGCAAAGGGTTTTATCGGATTCGATTGCGAATTGCCGGACATCATTCGATTTGACCTCTCAACGACATGACCAAGAAAATTGCTGCTATCATTACCGAGTTTTTTCGCTTGTCTCATGCAGATGTGATGGTTCCGAAGTTTCTCATGGGGTTCCCGACTGATGAAGGTTTGATTGCTCCGCGCGTCGAACTGGCTTCTTTATACATTGACCAGTATACCGCTGCGGACATAGGACGGAATCTTGCCGCCGAACACAACATTCCCATCTATCCGAGTATTGTCAAAGCACTCACGCTGGGAGGCGATTCGTTGGCCGTTGATGGTGTGCTGTTGATCGGAGAACATGGCGACTATGCATGGAATGAAAAAGAACAACAATTGTTTCCGCGTAAATACTTTATGGAGCAGATTTGCGGGGTCATGGCGACCAGCAAAAAATCAATTCCCATATTTAATGACAAGTCCCTGTCATACAACTGGCAGGACGCCAGGTGGATGTTCGATCGTGCGGCTGAGTTAGGGGCGCCCCTCATGGCGGGGTCTTCGCTTCCGGTGGCTTGGCGCAAACCCTGGCTGGAGCACGAACTGGAGACGCCCATCGAGGAGGCAATCGCGATTGGGTTTTCCGGCATCGATATTTATGGTTTTCACGTGCTTGAAGTGTTGCAGTGCATGGTCGAGCGGCGAATCGGTGGTGAAACGGGTGTGGCAGCGGTGACCTGCCTGGAGGGAGATGCCGTTTGGCAGGCAGCAGCCAATGGCCTTTGGTCACGAGATTTGGCGGAGGCGGCGTGTGCCGAAATTGAGAACAAGCCGCAGGGCCGTATGGAGGATCACTGCAGTCAGCCGGTCATCATCCTTGTGGAATATCGCGATGGGTTCCGTGGCGCGGTCCTGATGTTGAACGATTATGTTGAGGATTTGGCCTATGCTGCGCGCGTCGGTGGTGAAGTTGTCGCTACTGAGTTTTTTGCACAAGGTCACGGCGATGAAGATGACGTGGGACCGCACGGGCACTTCAGTTATCTGGCACTGAATGCCGAGGAGATGTTTGTCAGTGGAAAACCATCTTATCCTGTAGAAAGGACGCTTCTCAATGGTGGTGTCCTGGAGGCGGCCCTGACATCACGCTACGAGGGGCATCGGCGGTTGGAAACTCCTTGGCTGGAGGTTACGTACCGGTCGTACGAATCCATCCCCTGGCGACCGACTGCTGAGCGACCAGCGGGCGCCTGCCTGGATCCCTGGCCACCGGCAGATGGTTGAAGGGATCCCTGGTTTCCCGGCCGGGAAGGCCGTCTGGCAGCCAATCGTGCCGTGGACAGACCAGACATGGCGAGTTGAAAAAGGGTTGTCTGGTTGTCATCAAGGCCTGTCGTTTGCTAACCTGACAGATCGTCAATTTGGGTCCTGACCCTTTTTATTGAACTAGACTTTTATTCATGTTAACGGAAGCGAAGATGCCAATAAAATCCCATACTGAATTGAACGATCTTGGATGCCAGATCATGACAGCAGCCGGGGCCGATGCGATGGTTGCCCAGCGAGTGGTGGACCACCTGGTGGGTTCGAACCTGATTGGTGTTGACTCTCACGGAATTTTACGCCTGCCGGACTATGTTGGCTGGTTGTCCGCTGGCAAGGCCGCTCGAGAAAATCGGTTGGAAGTGCTGCAGGACCGAGAAGCAGCCTGTTGGCTGGATGCCCATTTCACTTACGGAGCGGTTGCTGGCTCAGAAGCGAGTCGGATTGCTGCTGAAAAAGCACGTCGCGTAGGTGTCGGAATCGTATCGGTTAAAAACTCG
>Ga0310342_100000885_pt1 | contig 17911 bp, 18 predicted proteins | sample S15DNA20500_MG_FD_206155 | JGI IMG/M metagenome (GOLD analysis project Ga0310342, IMG submission 206155) | Marine microbial communities from station ALOHA, North Pacific Subtropical Gyre - S1503-DNA-20-500_MG | ecosystem: Environmental > Aquatic > Marine > Oceanic | place: Pacific Ocean: North...
ACTTTCTGGACGAGTTGGATAGCCGAGGCATGCCCAGCGCCGGCGTGATCGCCAATCAAGTGCACCAGTCCAGGGGCCTACATATCGATCCTGATACTGCGCTGAAGGACCACATTGCGGGCATAGATTCGAACCTCTCGCCCCATACTGGAACACAGCTGCAGGCCCGCCTGGGTGCTGCGCATCGCCGACTGGTGGGCTTGAGCCGATCAGAGGATGCACTCATCGCATCTATCCAATCTGTGATGCGTCCCCAGACGTCTCTTTGGAGCGTTCCCCGGTTTGAGGGCGAGGTGCACGATCTCGATGCGCTGGACAAGGTGGGAGAAGCCATAGACCATTAACGATCAGCGCTCCCCATTCCCCTTGGCTATAGTGGTCGCCCCGAGGAGGAATGAATGAACCGGAACCTGCTGCTAGCAGCCATGAGCCTGGCTTTCTCGGTGAGCACACCGGTGGAGGCTCGCCGGCCCCCGCTGGATCCCTTGAATCGTGTGCACGCTGGACTGAGCGTGACCGGAGCCGACTCTCTGGGTGTGGGCCTTGGCTTCGATAGCCGGATGACCAACCTCATCTACATGGATGTGGGTGCGTTCATGAGCACCTCCGATCCGGTGTCTAATGAGGAGGTTCCCGACCAGGACGGTGCAAACACCTGGCTGCTCCGTCACGGTTTGTACCTGGCCCCAGGACTTCGTCTGCCTCACAAGCAGCCGGAGAGCATCCAGTGGGATCTCTTTGCACGGGGAGGCTTCTCCGGTGTCTGGGCCGCCGATGCCGCTTCCGACTACGATCAAGTCAGCAATCTCGGTCTCTTCGGGGGCGGGGAGTTGCTGATCAAGCGAAACAGCGTGGGTCTTCGACTCTCCGGTAAGGCGTTCTACTTCAAGCCCTACTCCAAGTACCGCCGGGTTGAGACCACGGTGATTCGACCGCAATTCGGTGCGGAGATGCTCTACCAGTTCTAACGGGGATCGAAGCTCAGCAGGCCCTGGTGGGCGACGGGCAAGAAGGCCTGGCGGGTTCGGCTCCGGAGGATCATTCCCACAGGGATCTCGTACCGATCCAGCGAGTACTGCAATTGAAGCTCGGCGTCTGCGTCTGCGCTCAATTGAGCACACGCCTTGATCGCCTCGGTACCATTGCTCGGGTGAAGCTCGCGCTTGGTCGTAACCAGGGAGATTCGGTTGCAAGGTACGAGAGAGGTCAGACGTTTTGTCTCTGTCGAGATTCCCTTCTTGATGGCTGCAGCAGCCTTGGGATTAGTGCCATCCATTTTGCCCTGTATGCGAGTCGCCAAGGCTGCGGAGTCCAGCCCAATGGTCAAGCCCACCGAGAGATCCCGACGACCTTTTCGTGTCTTCTCTGCGTCGGTCCAGTGGCGCATGCTGATCTCGGTCACTGTGAAGCCCAGTTCTTGGAAGGATCCGGCCTCCTCGGTGAAATCTGACGGCAGGTCGGTTCGGCTCAGGGTGTCCGCACGGTGGCCCAGCCCTCCCAGGGTTTGCCGGAGAATCCTCGATCCGTCCCAGCGCAGCACGACATCTCCAGCCGCAAATGCCCACTCTTCCCCGAGTTGTACCTTCTGAAGCACCAGGGCGTCCGGCGGCAGGTCCAGCGTGATCGTGTCCGATCGGACCAGCGGAGCATCCGGGTCATTCAAGGGAAACGTGGTCTCAGGATTCGATGGATGGAGCATAGACCGCGCGACCACCTTGAAGGAAGTCGCGATCTCCTGCAGCTCCGTGTCGTAGACGAAGAAGTTCCCGCAATCCTCCCGGACACTCATGCGGATGGTCTCTCCGGGTCGCCAGGGCTTCTCATAGGTCTGCTTGGACTCATCCCGCCACGGGACCTTGGATGTGGGGTCGTAGGAGAGGTGGTTGTCCCCCCTTCCGTTTTTGTAGCGCCTGGGATCCAGCTCGCAGCGAACTGTGCCGTGCGCACCCTTCATTACGAATTCTCCGATCAAGTCGGGCGCCCGGAGCAGGTGGGGAGAGTTGTTGGTGGCATCGACCACCAGGCCAGCACCAAAGCTGTCTTTGGCCTTGACCATGCCCTTCTTGGCCTTGGTCGAGATGACCTTGGCGGGGTTGTGCAGTGCGCGTGTCTTGGAGAACGGATGGAAGACCTGGTAGTCCTGGACCTTGAGCGTGATGCCCAGCAGGGCGCCGTCGTCGGTGGGCGGTGCCTCCGTAGCGGCTGGGCGAGGCTCTGGCGCGACCTCCTCAGAAGGATCGGTCGGATCGCTACAAGCCAGAGTAGCCAAGAGCAGCACGGGGGTGAATGTCCGCATGAGTGGGGTCTACCACGCCACCCGAGGGGGCGCCGTTAGCGTCCGATGAAGGTCCCATCCTGGGCTACCTGGATGCCTGTCTCCGGGAAATCGGAATCGGAGAGGGCCCGGATGGCATGGACGGCTTCCATGGTCTCATCTGGCGCAGGAATGCCGCGTCCTAGCTGACGGGTCGGAAGCAGCTTTCCGCGAACAAAGGTCCCGTCGGCCTTCATGGTGGTGTCCAGTACCACACCCAGCCCGCTGATCCCGCGAATGTTGAAGCGCCCGTATGTCGCGAAATTGCCGAGGGAGTAGGCGATCAGGCGGCCCTTGTAGATCTCCATGCCACGGAGCACATGTGGCCCGTGACCCAGGACCATGTCCGCGCCCGCATCGATCACCACCCGAGCAAACTTCCTGAGGTGTCCCCGGTTCTCGCCGTAGAAGGTCTCCGTGCTGTTGGGCACGTGTGTGCGGGAGCTCCCCTCTGCCCCTCCATGGAAGCTGACAATCACTAGATCGTGGGTGGCGGTCAGAGCGCGAACCAGGCCAGCGGCGGTCTTGTGGTCGTTCAAGTAGTGGCAGGACCGGCTGGTATGAAAGCCGATCATCGCCACCTTGAGCCCGTTCTTTTCCACGCTGGCCACGTCGCCGGGGCGCCCAGAGTGGGCAATACCCGCCTGATCGAGCCGGGACTCTGTCTCCCTGCGGCACACCTCCCCAAAGTCACCGGCATGGTTGTTTGCGGTGCTCAGAAGATCAAAGCCTGCGGCCTTGTAATGAGGGGTGTAGCTGCCGGGGGTCCGGAAGGCGTAGCAAGAGCCGGGCTTGGCATCGGAGCGGCACTTGTTGGTTTTGCCGGTGTCACACAGCGGACCCTCAAGGTTGCCAAAAGTCAGGTCCGCATCCTGCAGCCAGTCGCTGACCTTGGCGAAGCTGGAGGCACCCCCGTCAGGCGGGAGGTAGCCTCCGGGAAAGTCGGTGCCAATCATCATGTCGCCGACCGCCCGAATCCTGAGAGTGGTGCCCTCCGGAGCGCTGGAAGAGAAGGTGGCGGGTGCGCCTTGAGCGCTTTGGGCCAGGGTCTCCTGAACCTTGAGATGGTCTCTTGCCTGGGCCAGGTAGGTGTCTCGGTCTTCCCGGCTGGAATCGACCTGCTTCCAGGCGGCCACGACGTGCTCCCAGTCGCTGTTCAGCCAGTGCGCCCATCCCATCTCCCATCGGCAGTCCTGGTTGGAGGGATCCCGGTAGAGACAGGCCTCCAGGTGCTTAATCGCGGTGGCAGCATCGCGGGCCTCTAGCGCAGATCGGCCTGCACTCAGATCGGGATTCTCCGGTGGGGTTCCGGTGTCTGCGAGGGCAAAGGACAGCGTCAGCAGGAAGAACATTGATGGTTATTAACCGGCGTGTCGTGCGCCTGAATGACCGAGGGCGAACTCCTGGCTGGCTGGAAGAGGGTCTGGTGAGCGTTTCGCGCGCGCGCGCGTTACGTGCGCGGGGACGCGAGTCGTCGGGTGATGTGCCCGACCCATTCCGAGCCTCAGAGAACCGGCTCGATGAATCTTGCGGGAGGAATCGTGGACGAAATCGCCAATTCTTTGATCCACATCGACATCGAAGATGAGATGCGCTCGTCGTATCTGGATTACTCCATGTCCGTCATTATCGGACGGGCGCTCCCCGACGTTCGAGACGGGCTGAAGCCAGTGCACCGGCGGATCCTCTACGCGATGTTCAGAGAGGGCAACCTCTCCAATCGCCGCTACTCCAAGTGCGCAGGTGTGGTCGGCGAGGTGCTCAAGAAGTACCACCCACACGGCGACTCCGCGGTCTACGATGCGCTGGTTCGAATGGCGCAGCCCTGGAACATGCGGGTTCCGCTAGTGGATGGACAGGGCAACTTTGGATCGGTCGATGGAGATCCGGCTGCGGCCTATCGGTACACGGAGTGCCGGATGACGAAGGTGGCCGAGGAGCTGCTCTCGGACATCGACAAGGACACCGTGCAGTTTGTGCCGAACTTTGACGGGGCAACCGAGGAGCCGGAGGTCCTTCCTGCGGCCTACCCCAATCTCCTGGTCAACGGATCGGATGGAATCGCGGTCGGAATGGCGACCAAGATACCGCCACACAACCTCGGTGAGATCATCGACGGAGTTGTGGCGCTCATCGATGACCCTGAGATCGCGGTGGAGGGTCTCATGGAGCACATTCCGGGGCCGGACTTCCCGACCGCGGGTACCATCTATGGCCGCTCTGGGGTCTTTGAGGCCTATTCGACTGGCCGGGGCCGGGTGGTTGTGCGCGGCAGGGCAGAGTTTGAGGAGATCGAGAACTCCAGTCGCTGGGCCATCATCATCGGAGAGCTGCCCTACCAGGTCAACAAGGCTCGACTTGTGGAGCAGATTGCGGACCTGGTCAAGCAGAAGAGGATTGAGGGCATCTCAGCGCTTCGGGACGAGTCCGATCGCAGCGGAATGCGGATCGTGATCGAGCTGCGTAGGGATGCTGTGCGCGAGATTGTCCTGAATCGCCTCTACAAGCACACATCGCTTCAGAGCACCTTCGGTGTCATCCTCCTCGCGATCGTTCACAACCAGCCCGTGGTCCTCACCCTCAAGGAGATGCTGGCCCACTACCTGAGCCACCGCAGGGACGTGACAGTACGTCGGTGCCGCTACGAGCTTCGGAAGGCGGAGGACCGCCAGCACATTCTGGCTGGCTACCTGATCGCGCTGGACAACCTGGACGAGGTCATCGCCCTCATTCGGGCCTCAGCCACACCGGAGGTGGCACGCCACGGTCTGATGGACAAGTTCTCGCTCTCGGAGGTCCAGGCCCAGGCAATCCTGGACATGCGGCTGCAGCGCCTGACGGGCATGGAGCGGGCAAAGATCGAGGAAGAGTACAAGGAACTGGAGACACGGATCGCATACCTCAAGGAGATCCTGGGGAGCGAAGCGAGGCTGCTGGAGATCATCAAGGAAGAGCTTGTGACCCTCCGGGACAAGTACGCCAACGACCGACGGACCGACTTCCTTGAGACCACCGGGGATCTCACGATTCTGGACCTTATTGCAGACGAAGAGCAGGTGATCACGCTGAGCGTCACTGGCTACATCAAGCGAACCGGTCACGCCGAGTACCAGGAGCAACGAAGAGGTGGCTTCGGAAAGCGAGGGATGAGGACCAAGGAAGAGGACCAGATCCAGGAACTCTTTGTGGCCTCGACCCACTCCCACCTGCTGATCTTCACCACCCAGGGACAGGTCTACAAGGTCCCGGTCTATACCCTCCCTGAGACGGGTCGAGCCGCGAGAGGCACGCCGATCGTGAACCTCCTTGGCCTGGAGAAGGATGACGAGATCGCTGCGGTGCTGAGCGTGATGGACTTTGATGAGGAGGTCGATCTCATCTTCTGCTCCAAGAAGGGGCTGGTGAAGCGAACCCGGCTGAGTGACTACCGCAATATCCGCGCCTCCGGTATCCGCGCCTATGACTGCGCGGACAACGATGCGTTGCTCACGGTTCGAAAGGCCCGCACGGAGCAGGATGTGCTGATTGTCACTGCCCAGGGCAAGTCGATTCGCTTCCCGGGAGTCAACGAGAAGGGTGAGCTGGAGGTGCGTCACATGGGCCGCGTGGCCCGAGGTGTGCGCGGCATCAAGCTCAAGAAAACTGACACCATTGCCGGACTGGAAATCCTCGAAGATGATGAGGGGATGCTGCTGCTGACTGTGACCCAGAATGGCTACGGCAAGCGAACCGCTGTCGACAAGTATCGACGGCAGGGCCGCGGCGGACAGGGGGTCATCAATATGGTGGTGGATGACCGCAACGGAGAGGTTGTGGGCAGCGTACAGGTGCACGACAACGACAGGGTCATGCTGATCACGGACACTGGACGAGTCATCAAGATCGGTGTCCAGGACATCCGGGAGACTCAGTCTCGGGCCACCAAGGGTGTGACCCTGATGCGGGTGGACAAGGACGAGCACATCGTTGCCGTCACCCGGGTGGTGGAGTCAGATGACGAGGATGATGACCCCGGAGAAGAGGGGGATCTGGCGGCAGAGGCTGATGGCGGGGCCGGCGAAGAATAGGGCATCATTTGGGTGACAAATCAGGCGCCCACTTGAGCGAGGGCACCCAAGCGGATATCCAGGGTTTTGGTATGTGGGAAGGTATGTCCAATCAGGAGAAGCGATACCTGTGGACCGGTGCGGGATCCGCACTGGGTCTAGTGGTGTGTCTGATAGGACTCTGGGCATCACCGCTCTCCCCGATCTCCTTGGACAACTCTGCGCTTCAGGCGACAGGCGGGAGCACGGTGGAGGGCCTGGAAGCCTATCTTGAGCAATCCGAAGGATGGGGCACAGAGCAGCAGCGGGGCGAGGCCATGTGGCGTGCCGCTGTCCTCGCGCATGTGGAGTTGCAGGACTCGCAGCAGGCGACCCGAATCATCGAGAACCTGATCACGACCTTCCCAGATCACCCCCGGGTTGCAGATGCTCATGCACGCATGGCGCGAATCCACCTGGTGGATCACAAGGATCCGGTTCAGGCTGGTGCCCGCTGGGTGGCCGCTGCTGCGGTAGCCCCAGGCCACGCCGATGCGGGTCGCTGGATGCTGGATGCGGGCCTGGCGTTTGCAGAGGCTGGCGACACAGGGCGCGCTATCGCTGCACTTGCCCAGGCGGCGACCCGTCCGGATCAGACGGTTGCTGCCAGGCTGGCTCAGGGGCGGATGCGCCTGGGAGCCGATCCGGCACAAGCCTACGTGGACTATGACGCGGCCTTCCGCGGAGGAGCCACCGGCGAGGCTCGTCGCCTGGCGCGCCTGGGAATGGCCACCGCGCTGGAGCACCTGGATAGACGTGAGCAAGCGTTGGCCGAGCTGGACGAGGCGGTAGAAGAGGGCATGAACGATGCGGCCCTCCAGCGTCGTCGGAAACGACTGCGCGCCCGACGCAACCAGTAGTGATACTGGCGCTCCTCCTGTCTGTGGTGGGCTGCGTGCCGACCAAGACTGCAGCCTCTGATACCTCCGTTGTGGCGGATACAGGTGATGGGACAGGAGTGGATCCCACCGATCCCCTGGCCAATATCGATCCCGAAAGTCTACCCGCCGGTTCCAGCCCGTGCCGCTCGCCTGCATACGTCACGGTCGAATACGTGGTCGATGGAGATACCATTGAGGTACTCAGCGGCCGAGGCGCGGAGCGGGTGAGGCTGATCGGTATCGATGCTGCTGAGGTCGACCACGATGGCGACTGGGATGAGTGTTGGGCCGAGGAGGCCCTGGCCCATGTGGCGGATTTGATCGAGGGCGCGACGGTCTGGCTGACCTTCGATGCCGAGTGCGAGGACGATTACGGCCGTACTCTCGCCTACATTCATACTCGACCAGGGGATCAGGGATTTTTGCAGCGTGTGTTGCTTAGCGAGGGCTGGGTCACGACCTTTGAGGTCTCCCCGAACAACAGCTTTGCGGGCCAGTTCCTTCAGGACGAGGCCGCAGCGATGGTGGCGGGTGCGGGCTTGTGGGGGGCGTGCGGTCGCTGAGTTAGTCGGCCCTATGGACCTACACCGACTCCCTCGTGCCGAAGCGCTGCTAGAAGATGCCTGTCGTCGGATCCCGGGCGGTGTGAACTCACCGGTGCGGGCATATGCGGCAGTGGAGGGCAGCCCGCCGTTTATCGAAGGCGGAAAGGGCGCATGGATCGAGGATGTAGATGGTCATCGCTACCTCGATCTGGTGGGATCCTGGGGCCCCCTGATCCTGGGCCATGCGCACCCGATTGTCGTAGCGGCCGCTGTCTCCGCGGTGCAGCGTGGCAGTAGTTTTGGTGCGCCCACCGAGGGAGAGGTTCGCTTTGCTGCCGAGTTGTGCGAGGCTCATCCCTGTGTGGACATGGTTCGGCTCTGCTCCTCGGGGACCGAGGCCACCATGCACGCCCTCCGGCTGGCTCGCGGCTTTACCGAACGGGATGTCATCGTAAAGATTGATGGCTGCTACCACGGTGCCCATGATGGAGTGCTCGTGGCGGCAGGATCTGGTGTCGCGACCTTCGCCAAGCCGGGCTCCCCCGGGATTCCCGATGCGGTCGCTGCACTGACCCGCACCGCTCCCTTCCATGATTTGGAGGGGGTGGCACGTCACCTCGAGAAGAACGATGTGGCGGCGGTGATCCTGGAGCCTGTGCCGGGAAACATGGGCTGCATTCCTCCGGACGCGGCCTATCTGGAAGGCCTGCGAAAGCTCACGCGAGATCACGGGACCTTGCTGGTCATCGATGAGGTCATGACCGGATTTCGGGTCGCTCGGGGTGGCGCTTGCGCCCGCTTCGGTATCGATGCGGACATCGTGACGCTGGGCAAGATCGTTGGCGGCGGGTTCCCGCTGGCCGCCTTTGGTGGCAGAGACGAGATCATGCGACGGCTGAGTCCGGCCGGTCCGGTGTACCAGGCGGGCACCCTGTCTGGAAACCCGGTGGCGGTCGCTGCGGGCCGTGCCACCTTGGCGCTGCTCAGCGATCAGGTCTACGCGGACCTCGAAGCCTGTGGCGAAGCGGTGGAGGCCGCCCTTCAGCCAGCGGTGGAGCGGGCGGGAGCGTCCATGAGTCGGGTCGGATCGATGTTCACTATTTTCTTCCGGCCTGTCGCGCCCAGATGCTTCACAGAGGTTCAGGAGTGTGACATGGAGCGCTTTGGGGCCTTCCATCGGAGAGCGCTATCCCAGGGGGTCTACTTGCCTCCCAGCCAGTTTGAAGCCGCGTTTCTGCCTGCAGGTCTGACAGAGACAGAGACGGACCATTTAGTGCGAGGGATTACCGCTGCGCTGGATGCAAGCTGATGGGTCATCCGGGAACTCAATGGAGCCGCTTTGACGGGTTGTGGGGCCTGTGATAAGCCCGGCGCCCCTGATCGAGCCCCTTGGGCGTGTGGATGTTTAATCCACGCATCATGAGGAGCATGATTCGGGCCTCGGCGATGGTCTTCGAGCTCGGAGCCATTGTCTTGGGGGGCGCCCTGGCTGGTTCCTGGCTGGACAAGCGTCTCGATACCTCCCCACTGTTGCTGCTGATACTCTCCATCGCCATGTTGGCGCTGGGGCTGATTCGAATCCACCGGGTTCTCGAGCGAACGGACGCTGACCATGATCGCATCGACCCCCATCCGTAGTGTCTACCGAGTGGCCATCGGCCTGTTGGTGGTGCTGGTGTTGGGCAGTCGGATGTTGGTGGACGGGTCATTCTCCCAGGGTGTCCTCATGGGTGGTTTGGCCATGCTGGGGAGCTTCAGCCTGGGTGGCTGGTTGATTCGCCGCGCATCTACCTCCGCCCATCGCGGTGCTGCGGGCGCAGCGCTCCTGATGATGCTCAAGCTCCCGTTGCTCGGCATCGTGCTGTGGCAGCTTCTTACGCACTTTGATGTGCTCGGCGTCGTGCTCGGTGGCAGCATCGTCACCGCATCTGTGCTGATTCAGGCGCTCCGTGACTCGCGCAGCCCGGTCCTGGGAGAAGCCTGATGCATTTTTCATGGTTTGACCTCCTGGGCCTGCCCCACCTGCTGGAGAAGATCAGCATCGGGGGCGAGACGATCGAGTTGCTGAGCCACGGAGATGCTGTCGCCTGGCTGGATGCCTGGGTGGTGTGCTTCATCATGCTCGGCTTGAGCTTGATGGCTCGGATGGGGCTGAAGCGTGCCAGGAAGAAGGGCGGCACGATGCAATTCGTGCCGGATGGCTCCATGACCAGCCGGAACTTCTTCGAGCTGATCGGCGGCGCACTGCATGGTCTGAGCAAGGATCTTCTCGGCAAAGACGTCGGCCGCTTCTACTGGCTGACCGCGGGCCTCTTCATCTATGTCCTGTTCGGCAACCTGATCGGCATGGTTCCCGGCATGCTGCCGCCGACCGGATCGATGAACCACAATGCCTCCATGGCGCTGGTGGTCATCCTGGTCTTCAATGGGGCGGGCCTGATGGTGAATCGGCTGGGCTACGTCAAGCACATGGCCGGTCCCTGGCTGGGGATTGCGGGCCTGGGCTTGAATGTGCTGCTTCTCAGCATCGAGACCATGAGCTTTCTCATCGTCCGGCCCTATTCGCTCAGCCTTCGTTTGATGGGCAACATGTTTGGGGACCACCTGGTCTTCGGCATCATGTCCGATCTGGTTCCCGTGATCTATCCGTGCCTGTTCCTGGCCCTCGGTATGTTGGTGTCCCTCATCCAGGCATTTGTGTTCATGCTGCTTTCTACAATCTACATCGCGCTAGCGGTCGCTCACGACGACGGCCACTAGGCACCTCAGGAGACATTATGTCCAAGCTGAAAACCATTCTCCCCGCCACGATCGCGCTGCTCGTCTTCCCGAGCCTCGCTTTTGCCGAAGATACCGTCGCCGCCACTGGTGGTGGTGACAATGGCCTTGTGGGCCTCGGTGCAGGTCTCGCTGTGGGCCTCGCTGCCCTGGGCTGCGGCCTGGGTCAGGGTCGCCTGGCTGGCGAAGCCATGTCGGGCATGGCCCGGAATCCCGGTGCATCCGGCGATATCCGGACGTCCATGATGCTCGGCCTGGCCTTCCCCGAGTCCCTGGTGCTCTTCAGCTTCGCTATCGCGTACCTGCTGATCGACTCCTTCTAGGCGGCCTCGGGAGACGGTCTCCCGAGCTGATCTACGCTGACCCGGTGCCGCCGTACCTGACGGAGGCGCCGGGTTGTCGTGTTTGATGGCTCGACTCTTTCTGAATTGCCGGGTATGGCTGAGTCCACACTCTGGAGGCCTGAATGCCCGCAGTAGTCCGCTGGACATTGGTCGTGATTCTGTTCCTGGTGTCGATCGGCACATCGGGAGATGCAGAGGCCAAGCGTAAGAAGAAGCACAAAGGCCCGCCCCCTGAGGGCTGGATGGCGGTAGAAGAGGGTCAACCTGAGTGCTACAACCCGCCCGTCTGGGAGAGCCTGGACCTCATCGATCGCAAGATGAAGCGCAGCGATGTGATGGATGAGATGCTGGGACAGTGGCGTGGCAACCGAAATGATGGCGTCTCATTTAACGAGGTGATGGTCGAGAAGGTGGAGACGGTACTGCTGGGTCGCCCGGAGGCCATCGAGCAAGTCGTCCAGGACAACCTGACGCATTGCTCCAAGGGCAACATCTCCGCGTGGGGAGCCTGGGCCAGCGGGCTGGCCAAATCCTTGACGGCTGGGGAGTGCAACACGCCCTTTGACTACACCATGTTCGACCACCTGGACATCGAGACGGAGTGGCAGAGAAACCGCCTCATCTGCAAGGGCAACAAGGTGGTGCTCAAGGCCTCCAAGGACAAGTACAGGATCACCGACGATGGGCCCTGGATCACGGTGGAGGGAGACCCCGCCATGCCGACCTCTGGGCTCTCAGATTGGCCGTGCCATATCGACGGCTGCCTGGCAGGGATCCTCATGCTCAAATTCAAAGGTGAGAGCGGCCAGGAAAGCATCTATGTGGTGGGCAGACGGCTGGTGTTCACCGCTCCTGAGCACGGGAGCATCGAGTTCCGGATCAACGATACCCAGTTCTTCGACAACAAGTGGTGGACGTCCGGCGGCATTGTGGATCACACCTCGATCGAGATCAGCCCTGCTCCATGAAGCAGGTGGTAAAACGGATCGCTTTTGCTCTGGTGCCCTTGGTGGTGATCATCGGGGGCGCAGAGATGGGCCTGCAGAAGGCTGGCTGGCCCAAGCTGACAGAGGCATTCGAGCACAATGAGCCCTTCTGGCTGACGCCTACCGATTTGGAGCGCAAGAACTACCCCCACAAGGAGACCGGTGGCAGCTTTACGGTCTCTACCAACGCAGATGGCCTGAGGGCCCCGCTGCACAGTCGCTCCAAGCCCGACGGCACCTTTCGGATCATGACGCTGGGATGCTCCACCACCTTTGGCTGGGGAGTGGATGATGCCGAGAGCTTTCCGGCCCGCCTGGAGCAGCTGATCATCGAAGGTGGATACAGCCATGTCGAGGTCATCAACGGAGGGCAGCCCGGCTATACCAGCTTTCAGGGCCGCTGGATCTGGGACGAGGTGCTCCAGCACTATGCGCCGGATCTGGTGCTGGTGGGCTACGTCGTACAAGATGCACGCAAGGCGGCGTATTCCGACAAGAGCCAGGCGGTGCTGCAGCAGGACCATCGTTTCCTGAAGGACAATGTGCTGTACCGAAGCCGGGTCTACCTGGCGCTTCGGGACCTTCTGGGCAGCATAGAGATTCGGGCCAAAGAACGCCCAGAGGGGGGAGAGGGCGGGATACCTCGGGTGACCCGCCAAGACTACGCGGACAATCTCCGCTCGTTGGTCAGCTCCATCCAGGACGTTGGCGGCCGCCCCCTGCTCTTTGGCTTCCCCCTGGAGCGAGAAGGCTATACTGAACAGCACCGCCTCATTCTGAAGGCCGCGGCCTCGGAGCTACATGTGTCCTACCTTGATCTGCAGACCCGCATGCATGTGGCCAGCGAATCCGAGCTGTTGTACTTCGATCAGGACAGGGGCCACGCCAATGCCCTGGGCAATCAGCGGATCGCCCAGTGGGTCTATGACTTTCTGGTGGAGCACAACATGATTGGAGGCGGGGCATGAAGCGTGACTCGACCCTGGTCCTGCTGACGCTGGACGAGATTGATGGACTGAAGCTGCTGTGGGATGAACTTCCTCTGGATGAATTTCAGACCGTGGTGGCAGTCGATGGGGGCTCTACGGATGGCTCTCGGGAGTTTATGGCCGCAAGGGGTGTGCCGATCCTGGATCAACCCATTCCGGGTCGAGGCGTGGCCTTCCGGGTGGCCGCCGAGGCGGTGGATACGGACCGGATTGTCTACTACTCTCCGGACGGAAACGAAGACCCCGAGGACATCGCTCGGCTCGATGACCTCATCGCCAACGGCGCAGATCTCGCCATCGCCAGCCGCTTTGCGGAGGGCTCGATCAATGAAGAGACTGATGTGGTGCGGGCTCGGGCGCGCGTGAATCAGACATTTACCTGGGTGGCCAATCGACTGTTCAATCATGGCCCGTTTGTCACGGACACCATCAATGGATTTCGTGCCATGCGCCGCAAGGCGTTTCTCGACCTGGACACGACCGTCAAGCGCTTCCCCATCGAGTACCAGATCTCGATCCGGGCCATGCGCCGCCGATGGCAGATAGCGGAGCTTGCCACCATTGAAGGGCAGCGTGCTGGAGGAGAGTCCAAGTGCTTCAGCTGGCCGGTGGGGAAGGACCACGTCAAGGTCCTGCTCACGGAGCTTTCGGGTGCGAGGCCGCTGGGATGAGTCGGGCCGATGAGATTGCCCAATTGGTGGCCAAGCACCTGACTCTCGATACCGCCTGCCCCCCGGGGCGTCTACCGCTGGCAGTACCACCCTTCGGCGCGACCGAAGTAGAGGCGGCCATCGACACACTCCTGAGCGGCTGGCTCACGATGGGCAAGCAGTGCCGCTCTTTTGAGGAGGCGTGGGCGGAGGCTGTGGGCGTCAGACACGCCATATTGGTGAACTCTGGATCGAGCGCGCTTTTGGTCATGCTGGGTGCGCTGATCGAGACTGGGGTCCTGCAGCGTGGAGACGAGGTCATTGTCCCAGCGGTGGGGTGGTCGACATCGCTGTTCTCTGTGGCCCAGGTGGGGCTCGTTCCTGTCCTCAAGGATGTCGACCCTGACAGCCTGTGTCTTGAAGGAGAGCACGACCGTCCTGTCCTCGCTCTTCATCTCCTGGGATGTCCCTCTCAGGCCAAGGGGCCGGTCGTCATCGAAGATGCCTGTGCCGCCCACGGAGCAAAGATCGGTGATCGCAACGTAGGGAGCATTGGTGTGGCGGGGGCATTCTCCTTCTTCTTTTCCCACCACCTCTCTACGGTAGAGGGAGGCATGATCACCACCGATGACCCGAAGGTGGCGGATGCGGCCCGAAGCCTGCGGGCTCACGGCTGGATTCGGGAGCGAACCGACGCGGACGATCTCGCTCGCACCCACAGCGAGATCGATCCTCGCTTCCTGTTTGTGTCCACGGGAATGAATGTGCGTCCCACTGAGATCACCGGAGCCTTCGGTCTGCATCAGGTGCCGAAGCTGGAGGAGTTTGTGACTCGGCGCAACCAGAACCACCACCGATGGTGTGAGGCCGTCGAGGGCCTGGGGCTGCCGATCAAGGTGTTTCCAGAGCAACCGGGTACTCGGCACGCAGGCTTTGCATTTCCCATTCTACTTCAGGCTGACAGCCCCCTGGACAGGGCGACGCTTTCTCGTCGTCTGGAGGCCCGAGGTGTGGATACACGCCCCATCTCCGGGTCCAACCTCGCCCGTCAACCGGCATTTTCTCAAGTTCCTGGTGCGCGGGTGGAAGGACCACTTCCGGTGGCGGATGCGGTACATGAGCGCGGCTTCTTCGTGGGCCAGTCGCACGCCTTTGGAGACACCCAGCTTGCGCTGCTCTGTGAGGCGCTTCAAGAGACCTTTCGGGGCTGAGGTGCCTGGAGAGGGCTGCCCCTGAGGACCTGAGCGGCTATGCTTCGGCCGATGCGAGTCGTGGTCACCGGTGGAGCAGGGTATGTCGGCAGCGTACTCGTGCGTCAGCTGTTGGCGGATGGCCACCATGTGCATGTGATCGACAACTTGACCTTTGGTGGTCATTCGATGATGCCCTTGTTCATCGACCCGGGATTTTCCTTTTCCAGGGTGGATGTACGGGACAAGCCAGCCCTCGAGAAGGAGCTGGCGGGCGCGGAAGCTGTGGTACATCTGGCGGCGCTGGTTGGATTTCCGTTGTGCAAGAAGCTCCCGGATCAGGCCCGTGAGGTCAATGTGGGTGGCACCGCCAATGTTGTGAGCTGCCTCTCTCCGGACGCGCGGCTGGTGTATGCCTCGACCGGATCGAACTACGGGGAGGTCGAGGGCATCTGCACCGAGGATACGCCGCTGAACCCTCTCTCACTGTACGGCCAGACCAAGACCGAGGCCGAGCAGATGTGTCTGGATAGGGAGAACTCCCTCGGACTGCGCTTCGCCACCGCATATGGACTCAGTCCACGGCCACGACTTGATCTCATGATCAATGACTTCTGCTGGCAGGCGATTCATCAGCGCTATCTGGTGGTCTATGAGAAGCACTTTCGGCGGACTTTTCTGCATGTGGTCGACATCGCCCGGGCGATCTGCCACATGATTCGTGGCTGGGATGATCTCGAGCACAGCGTCTACAATGTGGGCCACGAGTCCTTGAATTTCACCAAGGAAGACATCGTTCGGATGATCGAGAAGCGCGTGAAGTTCCTGGTGTACTACGCGGAATTTGGAAAGGACGAAGACAAGCGAGACTACGAGGTGGATTACTCGCGAGTTCGTGCCACGGGGTTTGAGACCAAGGTGGATATCGAGCGGGGACTCGGAGAACTCATCGATGGACTTCAGTTCCTCGAGATTCGAAATCCATTCGGAAATGTATGAGTGGATTTCCCTGGAAGGGAACTCGAACACTGGTCACAGGTGGTCGCGGCTTTCTGGGCCGTCATGTGGTGGCGGCGCTGAAGGATCGGGGAGCCGATCCAGTACCTGTGGGCCGAACTGAGGCGGATCTCAAAGATCCAGCAGCTTCGCGGGCGTTGTTCGCCGAGATCAAGCCAGAGGTGGTGGTTCACTGCGCTGTGCAGGGTGGTGGCATTGGCTGGATGCGTCATCACCCGGTCGAGTCGGGTCGCGACAATGTGTTGATCAATGTCCACGCGCTGGATGCGGCCCATCAAGCTGGGGCCTCCCTGTTTCTGGGGGCCTCCAGCGCGTGCTGCTATCCCCGCACACCGCCCGTTCCGTTTCAGGAGGACGACCTCTGGAATGGGTATCCCGAACCCTTCAATGGTCCCTATGCACTCTCCAAGCGCATGATGATGGATCTTGGGCGTGCCTATCAACAGCAGTACGGCATGCGGTCCGCGTTTGCAGTGTTGGCCAACCTGTATGGGCCGGGAGATGACACCTCCCAGGAGCGAGCCCACGTGGTGGCGGCCCTGATCATGCGCACCCTTTCCTGCCCAGATGAGCTTGTGGTCTGGGGCACCGGGAAGGCCACCCGGGAGCACCTGTATGTTCTGGATGCAGCAGAGGGACTCCTGGCGATGGCGGATCTGGCGGAGGGGGGTCCCCTGAATATTGGTACCGGGCAGGAGGTATCGGTGGCCGATCTGGCGAGCGGCATCGCACAGGCATGCGACTACACGGGACAAATTCGCTTTGATACCACCAAGCCGGATGGTCAGCCGCGCAAGGTGCTGGACGTCCGACGCGCAGCAGATCGCATTGGATGGACCGCCCCGACTTCACTACAGGAGGGGCTCCACCAGACGGTGGCCTGGTATCGCGAGGTGCTCGGATGTTGATGCTGCTCATGGTCGTAGGCTGCCTGGAGCGAGTCACGGGTGAGGTGGTGCCTCTCGACCCCCGATTTGTGGCCAATCAGCCCGGTGCCGCAGGCGCTCCGGACGGTGGTGGCGGCGGCGGCGGCGGGGGAATGGCCACCCCGTTTTCAGATCATGAGGGCGACATGGTCTGGGTTCGAGGGGAGATCCAGGCAGAGGAAGCCATGCCCGTGGACCTGGATGTCCGGGTTCCAGATGCCACCGCACCGGGCGGGGTTCAGGGCAAAGGCAAGATTCTGCTGGAGGGTCCGGGCCCCTTCGAGCTGAAGGTTCCCAAAGGTCTGGGTCAATTGGAGCTTCAGGCCTTTCAGGACCCAGATACGGACGGCCCGAGTCCGGGCGATCCCTTTGCAGAGGTAGACCTGGAGATCGAGGGTGAAGACCTCGCGGGAGTGTTGCTGGTCCTCGAGGTGGGCGCACGGGGCAATCCTGCGGACCACACAGAAGCACCTCCGGGCGAAGGGGGCGAACACGACCCCCAGCCCACAGAGGATGGTGGTCAGGTGTTTGATCCATTCGCAGATATGGAGGGGCCGTATACGACCATCAGCGGCACCATCGAGTGTGAAGATGGCGTCGCGGTGGATCTCGACCTCTTCCAACCGGATCCCTCAATGCCGGGTGGCCGAAAGTTCCTGGGAAAGCTCAAGCGCGGCGCCGGCGTCTTCACCATCGAGATTCCAGCGAGTATCGGCCTGGTGGAGATCGAGGCCATGGTGGACGTGGATGCGGATGGTCCCAGCGAGTTCGACCCCCGGGCGTCCTACGCGGGCAACCCGGTTTCCTTGACCGACGGCGATGTGTCGCAGGTAGATTTGGTCCTGGTCGCAGCGGAGGAGCCGGCCCCGGTTCCGACCAGCAGCGGAAATCCGCTGAACCTCTCTCTGGATGAGGAGTTCGCAGCCACCAAGGATGCGGCTGGAGGGACAGAACAAGAAGAGTAGGTCCTAAGGGACTGGCACTCTGAGGCCTGGACCCATAAAAGGCGTTGCTGGGCCTGAATGGAGGGCCAAGGGGAGCTGTGATGCGCAAGCTGTTCATGTTTGGACTCGCCTGTCAGGGATTCTCATCCGTCGCTGTGGCGCAGGATGCGGGCAAGACCGTGGATCTCGAGCTCTTTCGTCCCTATTCGGACGCCTTCGGCTACATGGCCTCCCCGTCTGCTGCCACGCTGGGTCATCTTCA
>Ga0310342_100000890_pt1 | contig 17898 bp, 8 predicted proteins | sample S15DNA20500_MG_FD_206155 | JGI IMG/M metagenome (GOLD analysis project Ga0310342, IMG submission 206155) | Marine microbial communities from station ALOHA, North Pacific Subtropical Gyre - S1503-DNA-20-500_MG | ecosystem: Environmental > Aquatic > Marine > Oceanic | place: Pacific Ocean: North...
TTCTGGCTGACGGCGAAGATCGCCAGCGGACAGAAGCCCGGGAAGTACACCGGGACGATCACGGTCTCCTCGAACAGAGGGGAGACGCGGCTGCCCCTGAATCTCACCGTCCTGCCGTTCAAGCTGGTGAGTGTTGAGGACATGGGGTACTTCATGTACGCCAACGGCTCCCTGACCAAGAATCCCGAGCATGTTCGCAAGGTAGCCCGGGACATGCGCGAGCACGGCATGACCACGGCGACGGTCTACTACTTCAACGAGATCGGCCACAGAACCGAGGACCTCAGGCTGGTCGTGGATGAACCGGTCGGCTACAGCGAGGAGACCGGGTACGTGGTAAACCCGCAGGCTCGCGGCGGGCTGTCCTACGCGGGGGTAATAGACATTCTCGTCGAGGCGGGCTTCGCCCGGGAGACCCCCCTGATCGAGATGTACTCCGCCGGCATGGAGTGGGGGTACAAGGTCGAGCTGGTCGCGGAGCTCGACAGGATCTTCAAGGAGAGGCACTGGCCGGAGGTCATCTACTACCTTCACGATGAGTTCGACCTGAACGAGGAGAGGACGCGGCGCGCCCGGCAGAGATTCGCCGCGCTGAGAAAAGCAGGGCTGGGCCACCTGCGATACACGACGGCGATCACGGCGCAGGAGAAGATGCGGGAGCGCACGGACGCCCTCGCCCCCCTGTACGACGTCTGGATCCTCGGGACGCCCTCCGCCGACCTGCTGGTCAAGGGCCATGCCATGGGCAAGACGCTCTGGTCCTACGGATGGAACTACTCGCACAACTACACCACGGCGGACCTGAGACACTATTTCGGGCGGTACCTGTGGAAGACCGGGCTGAAGGGTGCATCCCTCTGGTGCTACAACAACGGCAAGTTCCAGGACCGTTTCAACCGGACATACACATCACGCGACGCCGCGTTCACGCCGGAGCAGTACCTTCTCTTCTCCTACGTCTGGTATGAGAACGACGAGATCATCCCGACGGCGCGGTGGGAAGCGATACGCGAAGGAGTCGACGATTACCGCTACCTGCGGACGCTGAAGCAGTTAGCCACGGCAGCGGCGGTCGCGGACAATAAAGAGCTGCTCGCCGCCGGCAAGGCGGGGTTGCGGCTTCTGAACGAGATCAGGGATAACGTTCCGCTCGTTGTCACCAAAGCGAGCGTGGCGGACGAGGATAAGCCCTCCCTGGCCCATATAGGCACGGAGCGCCGCCGCGTCGCGGAGGCGATCCTGAGGATACTGAAAGCGAACGGACTCGCCGAGGGCGAGTGGAATCTGAAGGATTAGGCATGGGCGATCGAGGCGGAGAAATCAAGGTATCGAGCGGGCAGACGCGCATAGTGTTCTCGGTCCCGGAAAAGGGCGCCCTGCTCTCGGTGCGGCACAGAGAGAGCGGCGAATCCCTCGTCTCGGGGATGTGCGACCTCTGGGTCGCCGAGCTTGAGGAAGGGGAACTCCGGTCCGGAGAGGCGGACCGCTTCGATTACGAGGCGCAGGGGGCGGGCGCCAGGTTGACCTGGTCGTTCGAGACGGCGGGCGTCGCGATCGCGGTGGACGTCGTGCCCGAGGGCGAGACGGGGACGATCACGGCCTCGTGGTCGGCGAAGTGCGTGAACGCCGGCGGGATGTGTGTGCGGGAGGTTCACTTCCCGCGATTCCGCGCCGCCGACGTGCTGACGAAGATCATGCGCCCGGCATGCTCGTACTGGCCGGAGATCCCCATCGACAAGTACAACCACACGGACTGGAGCGAGACCGAGCTCAAGGCCATGACCGACAACATGATCTACGACGGCGTCTGCGATACCGACGGCTACTTCGGCGGTCTGTATCCGGGCTCCTGGATCATCGCGCCGTACTTCGCGGCCTGGAGCGAAGGCAATGAAGGACTCTACATCGGCGCCCACGACCCCGACGCGTTCACCAAGACACTCCTCTGGGATCATCGCGACGTGGGCTTCACCTATCACGTCCCTGATCCGGACCTGCTCCGGGACGAGCTGGCGGTCCCGTACCCGGTGGTGATCGCCACGTTCCGCGGGGACTGGCATCACGGCGCGGACATCTATCGGAACTGGGCGTGCGCGTCGGCGCCGTGGGCCACGCGCGGCACGCTGGCCGACACGGCGCCGGACTGGGCGCGCGAGAGCGTCGCGTGGTTCTACTCGATCAGCGACCTGCCTCTGCCTCTCGAAGATCTTCTGCCGGGGCTGCGCGAGTTGTTCGGAATCGAAGGGCCCATCGGCATCCACTCGCTGAGCCCCTCCGAGCAGGACCACTCCACCATGCCAGACGGCGAGACGGAGCCCTGGCTGCGCAAGTACAAGCGACGCCAGCTGCGCATCGCCGCGGAGCACGGCTTCTACTGCTTCGAATACCGCGGCGCGCATCAGATCACTAAGGACTATCCCGGGTACGAAGCGGCCAAGCCGCACGCCTTTCGCTGGCAGGGCTGTCTGTTCCTGGTGGGGCCGTACTCGGGCGGGCCCGGCTTCCGGAACCGGGCCGTTCCGGCGGGAACGCCCGGAAGCAAGTGCATCGGGACCGGACCGGACGCGTACGGGCAGATGATCGAGCGCGAGGAGTATCCGCTCCTGGACATGTGCATGGGCACCGAGTACTGGCGGCAGAGGCTGCTCGACTCCGTGACCCCTTGCGCTAGCTACGGGCTCGTCGGCAACTACCTCGACCAGGTCGGCCACAACCGCAACGGGTCGCGATGCGACGCGGTCGGCCACGGCCATCCCGTTCGCGGCGGAGACTGGTACGCGCACGCGCACGAGGAGGTCCTGCACCGCATGATCCGGCACTATCGCCTGATGGGAATTCCGCAGCCTCTGCTGTCGCACGAGAGCTTCATCGAGCCGCTGGTCGGACTGGTCAACGCCGCGCTCGTGGAGGGCGACCTCCGGCTGCTCTCGTATCTCTACCATCCTCTCCTGCTGCTCGAATCGCACCAGCCGTACAGCGGGGTGGAGGACCTGCAGACCCTGCGGGACGCTCTCGCACGCGATTTCCACGACGGGCGGATGCCGACCTTGGCTCTGCCGTGCTCCCTGCCGGGGGTGGACGTCGTCGCGGTGCTCCGCGACGGGGGGGACGGCACGGACTACGAGGCGATCCGGATGATCCGCCACTGGTTGAAGGTCCGGTCCGCGTGGCTGCCGTATTTGAACCTGGGCACGATGCGGCACGCGCCCGTGCCGGCGGAGGGAAGCGGGGAGATCGTCACATCGGCCTGGGAGAACCCGGAGGGCGGCATAGCCCTCTTCGCCAGCAATGCGACCGGGACCCCGCAGAAGCTAATCCTCGATCTCGGCACCGACTCGAGAGCGAGCTGGCGGGCCTGGCTCGATGAGCGCGAGGAACAGATCGGGGCAGGCGGGCGGTTTGAGCGGGAGCTGGTCCCGGACGAGACCGTGGTCATCGAACGATGATCATCGATTCGCACTTCCACATCTTTTCCCCGCCTGCCGACATTTGATTGATGATTGCCGAATGTTGATTGTTGATTTGTGAAAGAGGAAGAAAATGGACAAACCTCCTGAACTGGAAAACAGGTTGATCAAGTTTGCAATTCGAATAATCAATGTTGTCGAAGCACTGCAAAGTTCCCTCAGGAGTGTTGTCCCTGCTCTTACTTCGCAAATCAACAATCAACATTCGGCAATCATCAATTGGTGTTCGCGTTATTTCCCCAACCACTGAGCAAAAATCCGTTCACATGCACATCCGAGACCTCGAAAGAACCCACGTCTATCACTCGCCGCAGTACCCCGGATACACATGCTGGTGTGGGCTGTCGAACATGCCCGACGACAGCCCGATGTGCTCTTTCACCCAGGCCGCCGGCCCGTTCAAGGGTCGCCCGAAGGCGCCCGAGGAGGTGCGCAGGGCGCTGGACTGGCCGCCCGAGATGAGCGAGTTGGAGTTCCAGAGAACCGGGGACGAATACGACATGACGGGGCTGGATCTTTGCAACATGCACCTGCGATCAGAGGACCGGGGGCGGTCGTGGCAGTTCGTAAGCGCGGACCCGTTCCGGACGTGCATGAACGGAATCACCGGGGAGGCCGAGACGGCGCTTTCCGACGGCACACTGTTGCGAGGAGTGTGGGGCATGTATCTGCCCTACGACGAGGCGCCTCGAAACGGATACCTGCAACGCTCCGCCGATGGCGCCCGGACGTGGGGCGAGCCGGAGACGATCTTCGACGATGACGACTACCTGTACTGGCCGAAGCGTATCCGGGAGTTGAGCGACGGGCGGGTGCTCGTCGGCGGCGGACTCATCCGCCGCCGCGCTGAGCACGCCTCCCGGCGTGGTTGGTTCAAGGACATCACCATGGCACTCTTTGTCTCCGGGGACAACGGCCGATCATGGAGCGGGCCTATCGACACGGTCCCGCAGGCACAGAAGAACGAAGACCTGGGGCTTTCGGAGGAGTTCGATTGGGCGGAACTCGACAACGGCGACTTGCTTCTGGTCATGCGCGCGGACGGACATCCGGACGGCCCCCACCGTATGCAGACACGACTGGTCAGGCGCGGCAGCACCTGGGAGACCTCGGCCGTGGAGGAGGCCCCTTTCCCTCACAGCGGACACCCGGAGATGCTGGCCACGCGAGAGGGGGTCATCCTCCACGTCGCCACCACCGGGATATCCTGGACTACCGATGAAGGGGGTACCTGGCGCGACCTGGAACTCGACGACGGCCTGCAGGAGATCCGGGGTGAACCGGCGGTCGGCTACTATCCGAAATCCGTGCAGATGGCCGATGGTGAGGTGTTCATCGTCGGGCACGTCGGCGGCGACGACGGCTACGGGTGCGTGGATCAGTCGATCGTCGCCGTGCGCTTCTTTCTCGGTGGCTGATCAGTGTTCGGGCCCAAAAGTAGCTTGGGCTTCCAGCCCGAGCTGTAGCAAGAGGAGTTCATGGATGGGCGAATGGTTCGAGATTCGCTTTCTATTTGCGTTCTCATGATCTGCACTTGCTCTGGTCGGCCTGGAAGGCCAATCTGCATTCTTGGGTTCTGCCTGTGCGTTCCGCCGCAAAACCGGTGTTTCACCAAATCGAAGGAGGTTATACCATGACGACGAGCGTCGACCCCGTCAGTGCTGTTGCGGATTACATTGAACAGCTCACCGGCCGGCGGATGCATTTCATGTTCCTGCCGGCCGGGCCGGAACGGGTGGCGGTCTTCCGCCACCTGAGCTTTCTGCGCATAGATGAGATTTCGATCACGCGGGAGCGCATGATGCCGGAGGTGACCCCGAAAGTCGGGACCTCGGTCGTCAACGGCTTTCTGATCGGGAACGTGGCGGTTCGTGAAGACGGGTCGATCGCCCGGGGGCTCGACCGACACCGAAAGGCGCTTCTCGACTACCTGTTGCGCGAAATCCTGGATGTCTACACGGTCGAGAAGAATTCCCCGAACACCTGGCGTTTCATCTACCCCGGGGACTTCGCCGAGGTCCTGATCGCGCGCGCGGCCCGCCTGGCGAAGACGGAGCCGGTGGTAGAGGTCCGCCGCTGCGAGTGGCACGTGAAGGCGGGCCCAGTGCGACTCCGCGTGGGGCGGTTTCGCGAGTTCTGCGATGTCACCGCGCCGAAGACCCTCCTCCTCCGGCTGCTGAAGGCGGGCCGGAAAGAACTGGATGACTTCGAAAGGCTGTCGCGTCCGCGCGTGCTGTCGGCCTTCGGCCGGACCCTCGACGTGAGCGGCTCGATATGGGCGTTTCCGGAGCGACAGTACCAGCTCCCGGACCGCATTCTCTGGAAGTTGTTCGAGCGCTACGAGGCCGTCAGGAAGCAATTCCTGGTCGGTCGCCACCGGCGGGTCGAGCCGCGCTTCGCGCTGCCGGAGATCGCGGCCCTTCCGAAGGCCCGGATCGTGGTCCCGGACGCCTGGCCAAACGACATTCCGCTCCCGAATGCCGCGCTTCCGCCCGGCCTCCGACTGCCGCGCTCAGCCCACCGGGGCCGCCTGCAGGAGATGCTTCGTCGGCAGCATGCGTATCTCAAGGATTGCGTGTCGTCGCGCTCTGTGCGCAGACGCTTCCGGGGAAAGACGTACGAGGGCGTTGTCTCTGCGCCCGACCCCGCCATATGCTACGCGCAGTGGCCGGTGGACCATTTCTTCAACACGATCGCGATGGCGGATTTCGATCCCGCCCTCGCCAGGCGAATGGCAATCGGAGGGCTGGCGAAGTTCATGCGCCTCTCGGGGAAGGAAAAGGGCAAGATCCCCGTCAAGGATCCGCCCGGGGGCAGCACGGACAAGAGCTACCCGATCTGGGCCATCGCCGTCGAACGAGTCTACGAAGCCACGCGGGACAGGAGCTTCCTGCGGGAGGCGCTGCCGTTCCTGCTCGCCAACGACCGCTACCTGGACCGTGCCTACCGCCGGGACGGCATCCTGGTCGACGCCGGAGGCTTCTGGAATGACTACGCCCGGGGGCCCAAGGAACTCCCCCATGTCGCCGGGATCGGGGTCAACGCCCTAGCCGTTGTGCAGAAGCAACGGCTTGCGGACTTCCACCGAGAACTGGGCCTGGACGGTTCGCACCATGCAAAGGAATCGACAGCGGCGGCGGACCGCATCAACGAGCTGTGCTGGGATGAAGAGGCCGGGTTCTATTTCGACTGGGACGCCGACACGGGGCGTATCTACAGAGCGCCGCGCGGCGGGCGATTCCGGGGCCTGGACAATATCCTACCGCTGTTCGCGGGCGTCCCGGATGAGGAACGGGCCTCGCGCATGGCCGCGCCCTTGCGAAGCAGCCAGGGATACGGAAAATACCCGGCCGTCACCACCGACCTGAGCGATGATTTGATGGACGAACGCCGCCTGATGGTGTGGGTGATGACCAACTGGCTCGTCGTCCGTGGCCTGCGCCGGTACGCGCTCGACGACATCGCGGATTCCATCTCCGGAAACATCTTCAACGCCTATCTAAATAGCTGGGCGCGGATCCGGTCGATCCCCGAGGCGCTGTCGGCCGAGCACGGCCTGGCGCAGCTGGAGAGTCCGAACCTCGCGGGCGTGGGCGGCGCGGCAGGGATCTGTCTGTACCTCAAGGAAGTCCGCCATCTTCTTTAGCGGAAACGGCGATAGGGGTAACCGATCACGGTTGTCGGTGTTCGGTTATCGTCAGGAATTGCGTATGGCGAATCGCAGGTCCCCGTCCCTTGAGGTCGCAACTTTCATAGGCTCCCTGAGCACCGCTCTGTATATGGCTCAGAATCTATCCTCTCCCCATCCGCTGCTTTGCCTCCATCCGTTGCCACCAGTAAACCATCTGCTTCGTTCTTTCCATCCGCTGCGACCATGCTCCGCCTGGATTGGATGGAGGAAGCAGGATAGAGGATGTTTGGTTTCTGGTGGCAACGGATGGACGAGTCGAAAGGTTTTTGTCTAAGTTAGATTGCGGATTCGCCTCCTTGGGATTGGGATTGTGATGATGGAAGGCTGCACCGGCCCAGTGATGTATTATCGTGTGCGATACCGGGACAACACAGACGAGACGGAGGTTGGACATGAATAGACGACGGAAAGACCGAAGCCCCAGGTTCCCGTACCTGGATCCCGCTTTGGACGTCGACCGGCGCGTGAGCGATCTGCTGGGTCGCATGACCCTGGAAGAGAAGGTCGGCCAGATGGGCATGAAGGCGAAGTTCCGGGATCTTCTCGTGAAGGGCAAGGTGTCCGTTGCCGCGATGCGCCGGCTCTACGGGCGGGTGAGCCCCGGATGCATCGACGACCCCAGGCTGGAGCCCCGGGCAACCGCCGAGGCCGTTAACGCAGTTCAGAAGTACCTGATTGAACGGACCCGGCTGGGCATTCCGGCAATCGTAACCAGCGAGTGCATTCACGGGCTCATGTCGCCGGGGGCGACGATTTTTCCTCAAGCCATCGCGCTGGGCAGTACATGGGATGTCGACCTCATCGGCCAAATGGGATCCGTTATCGCAAAAGAGGCGCGGACGTGCGGCGTCAACCAGGCGCTGTCACCCGATCTCGACCTGGCCCGCGATCCCCGCTGGGGGCGCGTCGAAGAGACCTACGGCGAGGATCCGTACCTGGTTTCCCGATTGGGTGTGGCATACATCCGGGGGATGCAGGGCGACGGCCCCATCCTTGATCCCGAGCACATCGCCTGCATGGCCAAGCATTACGCGGCCCACGGCAGCCCCGAGGCCGGCGTCAATTGCGGCCCGGTGGCCGGCGGCATGCGGGACCTGCACATGTACTACCTGCCGCCGTTCAAGGCGGCGGTCACCGAGGCCGGCGTTCGGGCCGTCATGAACGCATACAGCGAATACGAAGGGGTCCCGGCCGCGGCCTCCAAGTTGTTGCTCACCCGGATCCTGCGCGAGGAATGGGATTTCCCGGGGTACCTGTTCACCGATTACGGCTCGATCGAGATGTTGCACTGCTTCCACAGAACCGCAGCCACGCCCGCCGAGGCGGGCCGGCAAGCCCTGGAGGCGGGCATGGATCTGGAAGCACCCAACGAATTCGGATTCGGCCGTCGCCTTATACAACTCGTAACCCGGGGCGAGGTGGACGAGGCGCTGATCGACCGGGCGGTAACCCGGATTCTACGGGCCAAGTTTCTGGCGGGACTGTTCGAGAACCCGTATGCCGACACACGGGCCGTGACTCGGGTCGTGCACAATGCAGAGCATCGCCGGCTGGCCCGTCGTATGGCCCAGGAGTCCATCGTTCTGCTCAAAAACGACCACGGCGTCCTGCCGCTGAGCCGCGGCCTTGGATCGATCGCGGTGATCGGCCCCAGCGCCGACGTTGCGCAATTCGGCGACTATACCGCGCCCCATGCGAAGGGTGTATCCCCACTCCAGGGTATTCGCCGCGCCGTATCGAAGAGAACCCGGGTCCGCCATGCCCCCGGGTGCGGGATGTTCGACAACAGCAAAGAAAACTTCCCCAAGGCCATCAGGGCCGCAGCCGCCAGTGACGCGGCCATCGTCGTAGTCGGTGGCACCAGCCATTCCTACGGCGGCATCGGCTGGGGCGACGACCAGGCGGCCGCCACCTGCGGCGAAGGATTCGACATGGCCGACCTGAACCTGATGGGCGAACAGGAAGAACTGGTGCGTGCGGTCTACCAGACGGGTACGCCCACCGTGCTTGTCCTCATGCACGGGCGGCCCAACAGCATCACCGATCTCGCGCGGGACATTCCCGCCATCGTCGAGACGTGGTACCCCGGCGAAGAAGGCGGCCACGCGCTGGCCGATATTCTGTTCGGCAAGGTGAACCCCTCGGGCAAGCTGCCCGTTTCGGTGCCGAAGAGCGTGGGACATGTACCGGCCTGTTACAATCACCTGCCGTCGGCCCGCGGCGTGTACCACGAGCCCGTCTCGCCGGGCGGGCCCGGGCGGGACTACGTGTTTGCCGACACCGAACCCCTCTTCCCATTCGGTTTCGGCCTGAGTTACACGACGTTCCGATACACCGGCCTCCGTGTTTCTCCGCCGTCCATTCGGCCCGGCGGTCGGGCCGAGGTCCGGGTCAACGTGCGCAACACGGGGAAAGTGAAGGGGAGGGAGGTTGTGCAGCTGTACGTCAATGATGTGTACAGCTCCGTGACCACGCCGGTGAAGGTGTTGCGTGCTTTCAAGAAAATCTCGCTGAGACCGAACGAACAGAAGACGGTGACGTTCACGCTCCATGCCGAAGACCTGGCGATGCTCGACCAAAACCTCGAGTGGGTCGTCGAGCCCGGGGATTTCGAAATTTCCGTTGGCCCTCTCACGGCCACGCTGACGGTGAGGCCGGCGCGGCGGTGAAAAACGCAAAGGCATTCCTCGATGAACTGCGCGCACGCATCCCACTCACCGCCTACAAACAGAGATCGGGCGGTATTTCCCAGAATCAGTGGGCGGTGTTGGACGCCTGGTACCCGGTCCCCGAAATCAAGCCGGAGGACTACGCTCGCATACGTGACGACTGTGCCAAACACATTATCGCCATCCGCAAGGAGTGCGGCTTGTAAGAGTGCTGGAGAACATAGAAACGAGGTAACCGTTCATGGGTTATTTAAACAGTATTGAGCGACATACATAATATCAAATTAAGTATTTGAGCAGCTATCCAGGGGCAGCTCAGGCCCACAGCCTTTTTGTGCAAAACCCCACCGGATTCTCCGGAGGCAGGCAAAACAAACTAAGACGCCGGCTGAGTCGTGATAACATGTCTTCATTACAACGCTTACAGACGGCATTGTGCCGAATGAGATTTCTTAGTTCATTAGGAGGACGATCGAACAACTGCTAAGATTCCAACTTGTTATGTTTTTTAAGCATGTCAATGGTGAAGCTCCGTTGAATAAATTTTCGTGTACCAGTATATTGAAGCCAGGACAGGTCAACGTAGTTAACAGGCAAGGAGAATTTACAATGGCAGATGAAGAAAAGAAGGAAGAAATGGGAAAAGAAGTTCAATTCAGTGAATCGGCGGCAGAAGCGATTAGGCAAGCAGGGGCACTTACAAGTGTAAAGGGAATGATCATAATACCTCCCAAGGGACCTGCCGACCTGAAGCCGGATGCGAAAATCCTGAATAAAGTATTGCAGATGGATGGTGAGAAGGTAGCGCGGGAGCTGCCGGCAGAACATCAGCTTATAGCAGATGCATGGAATGAGGCTGACGTTGAGATGCCATACCTTGTCTATATGCCGGAGAAAGACAGATTGCTTCTTCTTTATAACATATATTTTTGCGAAGGGTTGGAACAAGTTTTTCCGGTGTTAAGTTTCAGCGACGACCATGGCAAGACATGGAGCAAACCTAACTACCTGAGAGATATGGGATTTTGTCCTGAGGGGACCCCGGAAGCGCGTACTTATATCGGTAATGGCACTGCGCTTTCTTATCTCGGTAACGGAAAACTAATTCTGGCTACAGGAGAACAGCTTACTGAGAGAAAAAGAGGATTTAGCTCGGACTACGGAGAGACATGGAGTACTCGGCCTCTGCCAAAATCTTCCCCCGGATTTCCCTGGAGCGCATGGGATCCTATGTTGGTTGATAAAGACCCCGTTACGGGAGAACTAAAACGTTTATGTGAGGCCGGCTACTCTGGTGGTATGGAAAGGGCTTTCGCAGGAGCAAAGAAGATATTTGTTTTTCCTGACGAGTTGTATTGGAGATATGACCCTGAAGACAGGGGATTAGCGGAAGAGTGGTACAAAGAAGCATCGTTTGATAAGTGGCCACACTTGATGAGGATTGACAAGTACTGGACACAACAGGGCGAACCTGGTGGTATAGGATGGTACGCAAAGAGCTTTGAGATGCCCGAAACCGGCAGTGCCCCTCTTGTGATTCTGTTCGGTGCGGTAGACGGTTACTGCGATGTGTTTATAGACGGCAAAAAAATCGGTGAGCAGAAGGTTCCTCCTGAGGTCGCGTGGCGTGCTCCGTTCCATATTCCTCTTGACGGAGGATTGTCAGCGGGCATGCATAAGATGGTCATCAGGGTAGAGAAGAAATGCGAAAGGCAATCGAATGCAGGTATTCATTTACCTATCTGGATAGTGAAACCCGACTCGGACATTCCTGCAGTGGACGAAACGTCATTGTTAAATGGTCGCCATGCCAACCTGCGAGCTTACATCCGTTTCAGCTATGACGGTGGGCTTACCTGGCCGGAAGAAATAGAACCACCAAGTTGGAACGGAAGCAGCGGAGTTTCTGTGAGCGAAGTTGCCCTGGTCCGCGCAGGCAACGGGACTATTATAGCTAGCGGCCGTATAAGATATCCGAAGTACATGGGCCAGACTTTTCTTGATCAATATTCGGGGCTAGGTGTATCGCTTTCGAAGGATAACGGCTATACTTGGACGAAAATAGAACCATTGTACGAATTTGGGCGCATGCACCCTAGTATGGTGCTTATGCCCAACGGCGACATTGTGATGACATACGTGGTTCGTATGGGTTGGTTGTCGAAAGAGGACGTATTGCTGGACGAGGACGGCTATCCACAGTGGAGTATCGAAGCTGTTGTCAGCCGCGACAACGGAGAAAGCTGGGATTTGTCTCACAAATACATCCTGGCGAAATGGTCAGGGAGCAAAGACGGTGTGAACAGTGCCACATTGACCTCTACGCTGCTGTTGCCTGACGGGTCGCTGCTTACGGCGTTCAGCTCGGGTTATCTAAGTCATCGGTCGGTGAAAGGAGCGGGTGGTGGGCATGAGGTGGGTCTTGCGGGTGGTGGGCATGAGGTGGGTCTTGTCCGCTGGTGTCCCTGACTTGATCCTGCGGATATGGTCGGTTCTGGGCTAGGCACACCAGCAAGGAGCATAAGTCGTGATCATTGACGAACATCGGCATATCGGCAACTGTGCGGCGCGAGGCAATCCGACGATGGCGGATATCCTGTGCGAGTTGGATAAGCTGGGCGTCGACTGCGCGGTGATCGCGCCGGGAAGCCATCCGGTCGATGAGCCTGTGTCGCGTCAGGATGAGTACGCCTCGACCATGGACTGCTACCGCGTGGCGGGCGTGGCGGAACGACCGGGCGGAAGAGATCAAGGCGCCCGCCCGTATCGAGCGGGAGCTGGACCCGGACGAGACCGTGGTCATCGAGCGATGCGGCGCCCGGGCGGGAGCGGACTGATATGAGCCGGATTACCGTTGCCAGCGTATGCTCCTTGATGGGGCTTTCTGATCCAGCGCGAAACATGCAGACTCTCGACCGCTGGTGCAGGCGGGCCCAGCAGGCCGGGGCGGATCTCGTGCTGTTTCCGGAGATGTTCATCACCGGGTACGGCGAGGACTTCATGTATGCCAACGGGTACGCCGACAAGGAGCGGTTTCTGTCGCTGGCCCAGGTCGTTCCCGGCCCCATCACGGAAGCACTGGCCGGGCTCGCCGGCGAGCTCGGGATCTTCATCTGCGCGGGGTTGCTCGAAGAGGAGCACGGGACCCCCTACAACACACAGGTCATGATCGACCCGTCGAGAGGGTACCTGGGGAAGTACCGCAAGATCCAGGTCAGCAGCCACGAAGAATGGTTCTCGCAGCCCGGAGGCGACTGGCCGGTGTTCGATGTCGGCGGGATTTCGACCGGAATCATGATCTGCCGCGACAAATCGCATCCGGAGGTCGCGCGAATTCTGGCCCTCGAGGGCGCGATCCTGCTCCTGGCGCCCCACGCCTGCACGCAGCGCGAGATGGACTTCACCACGTGGTCGCTCAAGATCTGCACCGTGCGGGCGATGGAGAACGGGTGCTACGTCATTGCCAACAACAACATCTACGATTGCCCCATGAGCGAGGACCGATCGCAGGGCGGTTTCACCTTTGCGATCGACCCCTACGGAGAAGTCGTGCACTGCGATCAGGGCGCCGGCGACGAGGAGAAGATGGCCCTGATCACGGTTGACAGCGATGTCGTGCGCGCCCGCCGTGACATGGAGGGGCCCGGATTCAATCTCTTCACGCGGCGGCCCGAGGTGTACGGTCGGCTGGTCTCCGGGCCTGCCGGACCCCGCCGGGCTGTTGAACCCGATTTCTAAGGAGGTCATACCATGACGACTAGTGCCGACCCTGTCAGGACCGTTGCGGGATACATCGAAGGGCTCACCGGCCGGCGGATGCATTTCATGCTCCTGCCGTCCGGGCCGCGACGGGTGGCCGTGTTCCGCCGTCCGAGCTTCATTCGCACGGATGAGATGTCGATCACGCGGGAGCGGATGATGCCGGACGTGACCGCGAAGGTAGGGTCTTCGATAGTCAACGGCTTTCTGATCGGGAACGTGGTTGTCCGTGAAGACGGATCGATCGCCAGGGGGCTCGGCCGTCACCAGCGGGCGCTTCTGAACTATCTCCTGCGCGAATTCCTGGATGTCTACACGGTCGAGAAGAAGTCCCCGAGAACCTGGCGCTTCCTCTACCCCGGGGACTTCGTCGAAGTGCTGATCGCGCGAGCGGCCCACCTGGAGAAGAATGATCCCGTGGTGGACGTCCGCCGCTACGAGTGGCACGTGAAGGCGGGTCCGGCGCGGTTCCGCGTGGGCCGGTTCCGCGAATTCTGCGATGTGACGGCGCCGAAGACTTTTTTCCTCCGGCTGTTGAAGGCAGGCAGGGAGGAGCTGGCGGACTTCGAGAGGCTTTCGCGTCCGCGCGTGCTCTCGGCCTTCGGCCGGACCCTCGACGTGAGCGGCTCGATGACGGCGTTTCCGGAGCGGCAGTACCAGCTCTCGGACCGCGTTATCTGGAAGATGTTCGCCCGCTACGAGGCCGTCCGGAGAGGATTCCTGGCCGGGCGCCACCGTCGGGTCGAGCGGCGCTTCGCGCTGCCGGAGATCGCGGCCCTTCCGAAGGCCCGGATCGTGGTCCCGGACGCCTGGCCAAACGACATACCGCTCCCGAACGCCGCGCTTCCGCCCGGCGTTCGCCTGCCGCGCTCGCCCCACCGGCGCCGACTGCAGGAGATGCTTCGCCGGCAGCATGCGTACCTCAGGGACTGCGTATCCTCGCGCCCCGTCCGCCGACGCTTCAAGGGCAGGACGCACGAGGGCGTTGTCTCCTCGCCGGACCCCGCCATTTATGGCGCGCAGTGGTCGGTGGATCACTTCTTCAACAGTATGGCCATGGCGGATTTCGATCCGGCCCTCGCCAAACGAATGGCGATCGGCGGGCTGGCGAAGTTCATGCGCCTCTCGGGGAAGGAAAAGGGCGAGATCCCCCTCAAGGATCCGCCCGGCAACAGCACGGACAAAAGCTACCCGATCTGGGCGGTAGCCGTCGGGCACATCTATGACGCCACCCGAGACAAGGCGTTCCTGCAAGCCGCGCTGCCGTTTCTGGTCGCCAACGACCGTTCCCTGGACCGCGCCCACCGCAGAGAGGGCATCCTGGTCGGCGCGGGAGGGTTCTGGAACGACTACTCCAGGGGTCCTAAGGAGTTGCCGCACGTGGCCGGTATTGGGGCGAATGCCCTAGCCGCCCTGCAGAAGCGGTTGCTCGCTGATTTTCACCGGGAACTGGGCCTGGACGATTCTCGTCATGCGAGGGAATCGAAGGCGGCGGAGCATCGCATCAACGAGCTGTGCTGGGATGATGAGGCCGGCTTCTATTTTGACTGGGACACCGAAACGGGGCGCATCTACAGAACGCCGCGAGGCGCACCATTCTGGGGGCTGGACAACATCTTGCCACTGTTCGCGGGGGTCCCGGATGAGGACCGCGCCGAGCACATGGCTTTACCCCTGCGAAGCAGCAACAAGTACGGGAAATATCCGGCCGTCACCACCGACCTGAGCGACGACTTCATGGACGAACGCCGCCTGATGGTGTGGGCGATGACCAACTGGCTCGTGGTGAGGGGATTGCGCCGGTACGCCCTGGACGACATTGCGGATTCCATCTCGGCAGGTATCGTCAATGCGCTGCTGAGCAGTTGGGAACGGTACCGGTCGATCCCGGAAGCGCTTTCCGGCACCCACGGACTGGCGCCGATGGAGAACTCGAACCTCGCGGGCGTAGGCTGCTGGGCGGGGTATTGTCTGTTTCTGCAGGAGATCCGACATCTTCTGAAATCTTGATCCCAATCTTAATCCCGATCCTAATCCTGATCCTGCTCGATTACGATGAGGTTGCCCGGTTTTGGTGGACAGGCCGAGGCCTTGACGATGCCCTCGTACGTCTCGCGGCGGAAGTTCTGCGGGTCGCCGAAGTCCACGTCCCCGGTCAGGCTCTTCTGGTAGCGATGCGGATAGCGCGGATCCAGCGAGCTGGCGCGGCATCATCGATCGCATGCTGAGGCGATTCGCAATCGAGCTGCAGGTTGAATAGGAGCGGACCAGCCGTAGAGGTGTTGTTCATGGCAGCGAGGATTTCCGGCACGTTCGAAGAGGCGAGACGAAAGCGATGGATACGGCTTTTTTGATGGTCGACAAGGGCGAATCGAGAGTTCAGTCTCTTCGCGCACTTGGGGAAGCAAGAAATGAGCGAGCACTTGACCTGGCGCCGCGGCGTGGCGGCCTTTGCTATGGCAGTTCTTTGGTTCTGTCCCGGAACCGGTCTGGTCGACGAGGCGCTTTCCCGGAGTGCGAGGGCGGCGCCGGCGAGAACCGCGCCGGTGATCGACGGCGTCCTGGACGATGCCTGCTGGCAGTCCGAGCCGACCCTCGCGGATTTCAGTGTCTACACCAGGGCGGACGTACTGCATCCCGATACGACCCGGGGATGGGTCTGCCACGATGACAACAACCTTTACATCGCCCTGGACTGCACCGTCCGCGAGATGGACAAGTTCCGGGAGCGGATGGCCGGCATCGAGGGGACGCTGATCGAGAACTACGGCCAGGGCGGGGTCATGGAGATCTTTTTCGATTTCAACCACGACCGGAAGATCTTCCAGCAGTACCTCCTCCACGCGAAGGGCATGACATACCTGACGCTCTTCCCGGGCGACGAACTGAAGATCTTCAACGACGATTACGTTGAGCGCGCGAGCTCGATCACGGACCGCGGCTACGTCATGGAGGCGGCGTTCCCCCTGGCCATGCTGCACCTGCAGCCGGACACCGCCATGGTCTGGGGTTTCAACGTCAACCGCGTGCACGACACCTACGAATCCGCGTCGGCGACCGAGGATGACCATCTGAGCTCCTGGAACTCGGTGCTCGGCAAGGGTTTTCCGAAACCCGAGCTGTTCGGAGAGCTCGAAGTTGATGCGGAGTTCTCGCGGTATTTCTGGGACGTACGTTTCGCGCCCGACCCGCAGCCGGGCCACCGGGAGATCCGTCTCCAGCTCGGCAACCATACAGGCAGGCTCTTCACGGGCGTGATGGAGCTCGCGATTGTCCACGCGAACGGCGACGTCTCGCGCTACCGGGAGGAGGTCGCCGTGGATGCGGGGCAAACCGCCGTGGCGTCGTTCGCCCATGCCGCCGGCGCCGAAGACGTGGAAGCGCGATACGAACTGGCCCTGCGCGACGCCGACGGCAATCTCGTGTTCCTCGGCGGGACCCAGAAGAAGGACCTGACTCCCGGCGATCCGTGGTCCGCGCCCGAGCTCACGGAGGCAGAGCGCCGCGCCGGGTACATCCTCTATCGCCGCCCCTGGAACCGACCGGTCCTGCACCGGGCTGTGCCGAGAAGGGAAGAGGTGGCCGGGGGTCTGTCCGCATTCGGCTGTCCCGGAGAATACGTGCCGCTGACCTTCTCGATGTATCCCCTGGAGGACGTTTCGGACCTGCGCGTGACGGCCAGCGACCTGACCGGCCCCGATGGCGCCGTGCTACCTGCCGTTTCGCTGGACGTCCGTTACGTGACTCACCAGTCGGTCTGGAAGGATGCGCGCAGCTTCAAGGCGCAGGAGAACCTCCTGCGGCCCCTCGAACGGCTGAACCTGGCGACGGGCCGGAGCCAGCGCTTCTGGCTGACGGCGAAGCTGCCCGACCGACAACCGGCGGGAAGGTACACCGGGACGCTCACGATCACCTCGAGCAAGGGCAACAGGTCCCTGTCCCTGGATCTGACTGTCCTGCCCTTCAAGCTGGCGAACGTGGACGACATGGGCTACTTCATGTATGCGAACGGTGCGCTGACCTCCGAGCCCGAACGAGCGCGCAAGGTGGCTCGGGACATGCGCGCGCACGGGATGACCACGGCCACGGTCTACTACTTCAACGAGATCGGCCACGGGACCGGGGAACACAAACTGATCGTCGACGAGCCGGTCGGTTACAGCAAGGAAACCGGCTACCGGGTGGACCCGAGCCGCGGAATGTCCTACGCACAGGTGATCGACATGCTCGTCGAGGCGGGCTTCGCCCGCCAGGTCCCCTTGATCGAAATGTACTCCGGGGGCATGGGGTCGGGGTACAAACCGGAACTGGT
>Ga0310342_100000891_pt1 | contig 17890 bp, 19 predicted proteins | sample S15DNA20500_MG_FD_206155 | JGI IMG/M metagenome (GOLD analysis project Ga0310342, IMG submission 206155) | Marine microbial communities from station ALOHA, North Pacific Subtropical Gyre - S1503-DNA-20-500_MG | ecosystem: Environmental > Aquatic > Marine > Oceanic | place: Pacific Ocean: North...
AATTTCCAAGTCTTCCACACTCAATCTCCTGTGATGTAATTCAGTCTAAGTTTTTGACGGATAGCACTTTCATTAAATGAACCATTTGTTTTGTGATCTCCTTTCTTGGTGGCCCGGAAATCGAATCGAGTGACACGAAGATTCTTTTAACCCAATCAACTTCCCAGTTGGAATAGTCACAGAGTTCTTCAAACCATCGGGTTTCCAGGAACTCATGAATCTCCTCGATCTCTAGGTCTGTTCCGGTCCCCATATCGTGTGCAGCTTGGACGAGGATGTGCCTACAGAGCAGTCGGTAGGAAGCGACCTCGCTCTCACACGCACCCGAGGAGATTCGCGGTCCAGATTCCAATAGCACTGAGTCGCCTTCACTTGCCGGTCGTTCTTGTACGCGAAGCCCTCCAGCAGGTCCATGATCAGGTCCAGACATGACAAGTCGGGCCTCCGGGATGCGTAATACGCATCGATTCGGAGGGCAACATCGCCCTCAAGTAGAGGGTCCAGGCGATCAGCCTGGGATGCGAAGCCACGCGAATACGCAAGAGCTTTCTTGCTCTTGATTATTCTGGGCTTGCCGTGGAGCAGTACGATCCGTCGCTGGTTCTTTGCGCTCGCTGGCTCCCCAGAAACCCAACAGTCGTAATCCCAACCCCCCATAAAGAGCAACTTACCCGGATTCAATATTGATTTCAAGTTAGAAACGGGGTAACTTTCACTTTTCTATTGACCCGAGAGGGAGATGTTTCGCAGTGAGAATCACCAACCAATACAACCTGCCCGAGTCATTTGTCCGATTTGAAAAGAGACATCAGCACTCGAAAGCCGGAGCAGATTTCAGCGTAACTGAAATCATAGATTCTCCCCGAATCTCCAAGCTCAAGTCTAGATACTACTCCCGGATAGAAGAAGACATCTCGACCAGGATCATGTCGATCCTTGGTACCGCTGTGCACAACATACTTGAGCAGGGTGCCTCTGAGGATTCAATCGTGGAGGAGAGACTTCACATGAATGTAAACGGGGTTGAGGTGAGCGGGCAGATAGACCTTCAGACTGAAACAGAAGAAGGAATTGTGATCTCGGACTATAAGACGTGCGGTGCCTTCTCGTTACAGTACGAACCGACCGGCAAAAAGTCATGGGCTGAGCAGTTGAACTGCTATGCGGCGCTAGCTGAGGCCAATGGAAAAAGAGTGGCCTCGCTTGAGGTAGTCGCTGTGATACGTGACTGGACTGCTTCTGGATTGAAGCGAAGCGATGACTACCCGCCCAGGGCGGTGATGGTTGTGCCTATAGATATGTGGGAACCAGAGAAGAGGGACCGGTACCTTGCTGATCGAGTCGCTCGCCATTCAGAATCTGGCCTGCGGGATTGTAGCGACGAAGAAAGATGGAAGAGGCCCGATCAGTTCGCTGTGTATGGGACTAACAAGGACGGAAGCCAGAGCAAGAGGGCGACACGGGTGCTGGATAGCCCAATCGACGCCGAAGCATTCCTTCTGTCAAAGATGAACGGAGTCGGGAAGGTTAGGGCTAGACGTGGAGAGAATATCCGCTGCCAAAGCTACTGCCCCGTCTCCGATTGGTGTGCTCAATGGAAAGAAATACAGGAGAAAGATAATGGATAGCCGAACAGAAGATGAACTCACGTTCATCAAAGCCTATGCAAAGATGTATAAAGAACTACCGCTGATCGGAAAGAAAACCGACGGGTACAACTACAAGTATGCAGCCCTAGAAAACATCCTTGCTGAATGGGAGCCTGTGTTTGATAAGCATGGGTTTCTTCTTGAGCAGTTCACGAAGTCGGGATACAACGGAGAGTGGGATGTTGTTGGTAGTGTGCTGACGCATATTGAAACAGGTCTCTTCAGGGAATGCACCCTGACTCTTCCGGTTGGAGCCGATTGGCAACAGACTGGTAGTGGAGTGACCTACTTCAAACGCTACACCGTAACTGCTCTTGGCAAGCAGCCCGTTGGTGAGGACTTCGACGGGCTCAAGGACAAGCCGACTAAGAAGCCAGCGAAGAGCAAGCCTGCCAAGAAAGCTTCTAAACCAAACGGATCGTTCGTTCCGCTGGTAGCGATTGACTTGAAGGATGTACCAGACCCTGGTGAGAGCGGACCACACATAGCCTACGAAGAATTCCTACAGGGATGCGTGAACGTAACTTCGATAGAGGACTTCTACAGAACGAACAAGAAGGAACTAGACAAGATCAAGAAAACAGACAAAGAGTTGTACCAGAAATGCATATCCGCATTCTCAGAGAGGAAGACGCAACTCCAAAAAGAATCCTGATTCAACTAGATATGTCCTACCCACTACCCAAGAAAACCACCCCATCCCGGGGGCACTCATTCGGTGATGATCTGGAATGCACTTGGTGCAAGACCAGTTGGTTGTCGCACCAAACCGAACCCAGTGACTGTCCCGCTAAGGAACTAAGCTCTCGGGCAGCCAAGGGAAAATTTTCAACAACAAAGAAAGAAAGATAATGTCAGAAAATTTCAAGGCAGAATACAAGACGGACAAGGGCCGACTTTGGCTCTATGAGAACAGCTATAAACAAACAGACAAGCACCCGGTACTCACAGGACGCGGTGAGATATCAAAGGATGTTCTCAAGAAGCTTGTCGATCTCATCAAGGAGAGCAAGGACGATGTAGTCCCCGTGCAGTGCGCTGCCTGGGAGCGGGTCTCAAAGAACGGTAACGCCTATACCTTCGTAACCCTGGAACCCGGCGACGGAAAGCAATATGCGAAGAAACAAGATGAACCCGAAATCGAAGTTCCGTTCTAGTGGGTACCTCGATCTAGTAAGGGGGGAGCCGTGTCTGGTATGCGGCTCCCCTCCTCGCGTTCAGGCGCACCATCTGCGCCATGCCGCACCATTGGGATGGGGCCGAAAAAACAGTGACGAGTTCGCTGTCCCGCTATGCGCGCTATGCCATGCAGATTGCCACACCCGTGGGAGAGAGTCGGAGTGGTGGGCACTTAAAGGAATCGAGCCACTAGAGTGGTCAGAAATATTTTACAGGAGATGGACCAATGAACAATGCTAAGGATGCTGCGATCAGGTTCGAGGCGCAGTCGATAATAACAAGGAAGGACAAAACGGGATGGGTGCTTGGATTGCGAATCCATCCTAGCGACCTGCCGAAACAGGTGATCCTGGCACCGCTAGGCACTCGGTTCAGTTGCGTTCTATTCGAGATTGCTGACGATGAAACCTTCGTTGTCCCCGAAGATATAAGAAAGGGTAAGGCCGCTGTGTCTACGGCAGGCCAGATGTGCAGGGAGGAATCGTTCCAAAGCTGGATGCTGGATAAGGCTGGAATCCATCCGAGGGCTGGGGACGACGTGGAAGACATCGCAGCAAACCTATTGAGAGAGTATCTGAATATCAATAGTCGCTCGGACCTTCTGGACGATGAAGAATCCCGTGAGCAATTCAAGGAACTGATAATGGAGTACAGAGATGAAACAAGAGACAGACAGTAGGCTTGATCTCGGGCACTTTTACAGAAACATCAGCGAGGAGTACCAGAAACTGAGGAAAGAAGTCGAGGATGACATCCTTAACCCATCTCATTACACGAGGGGCCGGGAGTTCTCCCCACTGGATGTGATAGAGGATTGGGAACTAGACCGGGACTACTACCTGGGAAATGCAATCAAATATATCTCACGGTACAACCGAAAGGATTCAATCGAGGATCCCTTGACATGCCTCAAGAAGGCGGTGTTCTATTTGCAACGGAAGATCGACCGAGCAGAAGGGAAAATGTAATGGCTGGTGAGGGATTAGAAACAGTCCAGTATTTTAAGAAGTCTCTAATAGAACTGGACAAGAATAAATCAAAACAGCAGAGACGCCTGTCCGCTCTGGGGAGTAGTGGGCTACTCCACGAAAGAACTATTGTCGAGCGCCGGATCGAAAACATAGAGCATGAGATCGGAGAGATCGAACGGAAGCTGGTCACGTCCTGGAAAACGGGAGAACAAAATGAAATCAAGACTTGAGCAGATGAGACGGGAGTGTACGAAATTTCACAAGGAGCACCCCGAGGTGTGGGCACTCTTCGTGGGCTTCGCATTTGAGAAGATTCGTCTGGGCCACAAGCACTACGGAGCAAAGGCCGTCATGGAGCGAGTTAGGTGGGAGACTAGCGCGGGTGATTCGAGCCCCGAGTTCAAGGTGAACAATAACTTCCCATCCTTCTACGCTCGACGCTTCTCCAAAGCCTTCCCTGACCACGAGGACTTCTTTAGAACCAGGGTACAGAAGAGTGCAGCCTCTAGGGTGAGAAGCTAAAACTCACCACTCTCAAGACACCCCCCGTCGTCATTGAAGTTCCTATACATTTCGGAATAGGCTATCCCCCACTCCGGGGAGTGGTCGGATATGTAAGGCTCCAACGATGCGTGTCTCCAGGCAGCGGCGTGGGCATATTCATGTAAGATCGTATCGATGCACGACCACAGGGGATACTTCGTATCGATGTGTAAGACCAGGACCCTCCGCTTGAGCATCACATATCCCTGATCACTCCTAGGCTTAGTCCCCCTAACCAACTTTAGCTTGGTTGGGTACGGTGTCGGGTAGCTGAATTTCAGCCAGCGATAGATTTGACGGAGGCGATCTTCCTTCTTTCTTTTCCTCGCCATTACCTTCCCCACCGCCTCTGGATATCCCAGTAGTCCCACCACTTCCAAGTTCTGAGTTGGCCGTCCGTGTCAACATCCATCACCAGGATCCCGGATCGCCATCGGTTCTTGTCTGTCCCGGACCAGCGCATCCCTGACATGGCTTGATCGAAGTAGCAGCCACAGTTGATAGATGTGATCTTCTTCCAGTGGTCACCCGGGAACCCATCGGCATCCTCGTAGAATCCAAATGCATGGGTGTGGCCGAATACTCTGGTGAAGCTTCCAGGATATTTTAGAAGCACTGCCCTGGCAGGCATGATCCCACCTACTGGCCGGTGCCCGCCTGGGGATTTGAAGTAGTGGGAATACACCACACCGTCTACGAGTGCTGGCTCCAGGAACGGGGCAACCTCCCACTTAAATATCTTCTCGTCGCCCAGGTCCTCTATCCCAATAACTCCACGGAACCGTGGCTCAAGCTCCAGCACCCTATCTATTCTGTTCTCGTGATTACCAATCAAGCGGACGTGTCTCATCCCGGGGGGTGTCTTGCCGAGGCAGTGGTGGTACCTCTCCTTGGCATCTCGATACACGTCAACATCTTTCCAGTAGCTGAAGCCCTCAAACGCAGGGGCCTTACTACCAGACTCCCAGCCCAGAAGACTGGCCATGTCGGCACTATCACCGATGTCCACCACAACATCAGGCTTGATCTCCTTCACCATGCGGCCAAGAGATTCAAACCTTTGGTTGCCCTCCTCGGAATGAGAGTGAGAGTCCCCTATAACGAGGTGGGTTTTAACCCCCCTGTTGGAAGGGATCTTTAGGGATCTAAGTTTTTGGAGTTTGTGAGTACCGGAATCACGCTTCTTCATGCGCTCACGGTAGTCATCTGCTTGAACCTTCTCGGAATCGAGAAAGGGTCTGGGCTTATTTATCCCAGGCATTCCACATGTCCTCGTGATTCTTCAGGTGCTCACGAGTTGTGTTTTCGTGTCTTGGCATACGCTCACCAAATTCAACCGTTGCCTCACGGTGTACCATCGCCGCTGGCGGCTTCCTGGCACCTAGCTTATTCGTCTCATGGAGGCAAGCCGCAATCCACTTCGACACCTCACCATCCCTACAGATACTGCATCGAGATGAGTCCTCTGGAAGAAATGGCCTTACAGGTCTTTCAGATTTGGAAGACAATATATCCCTACCCCGCTCTAGAAATCATCCTTCTTCGCCCTACCTATTCTCTCGATGGGGATTCTGATCTCATGGATGCTGGCGACTAACACATGCGTTCTCACGACATCATCCTCAAGCTGACGCACCCTATCGATGAGTTTCACTTGATACGCCAGTTGGTTGTCTATCTTTGTGTGAAGCTCCCCGATCTCACTATGGAGATTGACCATGACCCAGCGCATAATCGCCCACAAAGCACCGGCCACACCGACCGCACTTACAATGGGAAACCCTAGCTGGGCTATGACTTCGTGAATATCCATTCACCACAGTACCCTTCACAATCTAACCACGCCGTATAAACATCTCTAATGCCCACGCGACAATCCCCATCGCTAAAACCACCGCCGCTACCGACGTAGCAATCTTGGTCTTTAGACTCTGATGCTCCTGGCGTAGCTGAATCAGGTCTTCACTCACGGCAGTTACAACCATTCGGAAGTTCCGAAAGTCGTGCCGAAGCTCTTGGACCTCTCGCTCTAGAGTTCCCCACTCTCGTTCGGTAGGCACATTACCCCCTGATCGCTAGGATTCCAGCGCAGTAGCGTTCGATCTCACCTATGAAGTGCAGCGCGCTTCCGTATAGGGAAGGGTCCTGAATATTCTCCCTAACCATGTTGTGGAAGTCTTCCACGGCACCGGGAGATGGGGCGGGGCATGGGGGAGGGGCCCCGAACCATGTGGCGCAGCTAGTGCTGAGACCAACGGCGAAGGCGAGCGATAAGATCATCCCCCTGGGCCACCGGCCTAGATGTAACTTTATCAAAACGCTTCCTCCTCTTGTAGTCATCTTCAAGAGCGTCGGCACGCCAAGAGGACGCACCCTGGCTCCTGGAAACAACAACAAGAATCCCAACCACTGCTAGGAATAGAACAACACCGCCCCCTACCATCGTAAGGACTGACATTTAGTCGTCCTTGTTCTTTGCCTTCAGGACGTTGAGACCAAGAAGGTTCACAAAGCCAAGTAGTTTATTGAGCAAATCATTGTCGGCTTTGGTAGGTGTGATCGCCGCAATGGCTGCCGCTAATGCTATGACCTTCGATCCAATGTCGATGATCGTCTGATAATTATCCGTAATCCATTCCATGTTAAATTCCTCTTAGTATCGTTCTAAATGAACGAGTTTCATTCTTCCATTAATTCAAAGTGACCACCATCAAAAAAAGAACTCTTGGTAGCTCTCCAGTTCTGTCTCCAATCGCCGCCCCATCTAATCTCTACGCCCTCTTCTTCGGCACATTTCATTATCCACCCAGCAATCAGGCCGAATCGAATGTGATCCCCCCAGACATCTTGCCCACCATACGGACAAATATCCACAGCCCTACTCGGACTGGAATTATGTTTGCTGTCTGGGAACTCCTTCTTGCTGTTGCCAGCGGCAAAGGCCAGGGTCTGATCGGCCTCGGATCGATGCCCACATATCACAGAGAAGTCAGGGCCACCTTGAATGGCCCTATTCAAAACTCTCTGTAGCCTGGGGTCAAGGGTCTCTAGCTTACGGGTGCTGTTAGTTCCGAACCTAGGCATACGTTCTCCTAATAGAAAATATCTTTCCAACTGGCATCCAGGCCCGCCATGCCTCGGATGATATCCGCATCCTTGAGCAGGACATTCTCGTACCTGGAAAGGTTATCGACAAGCTCCTGCTTTCTCGACCGGCTGATGTTGGACCCGATGATCGCATCCCTTTGAGACTTTATCTCACGCATCTTCTTGCGAATCTCTTTAACCACGGGATACACAGAGAGTAGCCCCATGTTCTCCATCTGCATCTCTGCGGCCCTCATCGGATCCTTTTCTACAATGGCATCAATCCTACCGGTAATATTCCTACCCGCATTTTCAACTTCAAAAATCTTTTCCCTAAGACCACCCTCGAACTCATCCTTGATGAACCGCTTCGCCCCATAGTATTCCGTCCATCTCTTAGCAGGGAGAGAGGGGAGGCTCGGACTAGCTCCCCGGACCATCCAGTTAAAGAATCCGTACATCAAGGACCCGATACCTGGGAGTATTGTCTTTGCTGCGTTGTCCAGCTTCAACGGAGATACATCCAATGCGCCGCCAACCTGCTGGGCCAACGCACCAGTGCTAACCCGGGTAGCGTCGCCACCCCATCCCTCCATGTAAAACGGAACTACGCTTCTCCGCGTAAACATGTTGTAGTTAGTCCCCCACTCAAGGGGCAATTTTATTACAGGTGCCTGGGCAGGGTTGAAATTCAGCGTGGTACCGAGGGACCGTGACAACGACTCCAGTGTCTGCTTGTTGTCATTGGCACCGAGCAACCGCTTAACAAAAAGCTCTGGGAATAGTTTGAATATGACACCCGCCTCGAATGGGATCGGAATACCAATAAACGGGGCCGAGTCGCTGAACGTAGGGATAAGGAAATAATCATCCTGAACATAGGATGGCATATTTTTGTAATCGTCATCGTCATAATTGAGGGCCGCTAACATCCCGGATGCACCGGCAAGTAGCATCCCACGCCAAAGCATCGCCGCTCTGACTTCACTCTGGTCCTTGCGAAGAGCAGTGAACCCAGCAGCATTCCTACCAATCTGGTCGATGCCCTGCAAACGGGCATTCATGAAAGGTACGATGCTCGTGATAAGCCTTAACCAAGGATTGTTTCCGTGCCGTGAGAAATTCAGAATCTCCGAAGCCTGATGAGCACCCTCTGCCTCAGCCTGTATCCTGGCAGTCTGCTCTGTTTTCCCCTCACCCTTGAGCCTCGCATAAGTCTTCTTGTAGACGGACTCGTAAACCAATTCCCTGGTTGCAGACTCTGAAAGGTTGGAAACCTCTCCAAGCTTTTCCCATAGCTTATTCATAGCACCAGTGTATGGAGCCGCCTTACTTGAAAACTTTAGAAACTGATCTTTGTTGAGATCGCTTTCTCCACCAATATCACTACCCTTACCCGTCCTACTCCTCTCGTACCTACCAATAACCCCGTGCCTCATCAAATCCCTGTAGGACTTTGTAGTCTCGTTCTTCTTACTCCAGTGCATACCCTTTAGGTTCTTACCAAACCTAGCGAACGTACTGGTTATAGGCGTGAATTCTCCCTGGTTGGTTATCCACACGCTCAGGCTATCTCGTAACATATTCGCGACCATAAACTCTGGCCCGCGAGTTACAAGTTCTCGTGTCCACCTAGCAGGGGCAGACATCCACCCAGTGTAAGGATGCTGGCCATCAAGTGATCCGGTCAGAACCTCCAGCAGTAGCTGGTCTCTTACGTGGTACCGGACCTCCTTGCCGTTCTCGTAGGTAAAGACTGAAGACTTCTTCTCTTCATCCGAAGGGTTGTCAATTCTACGAGCCCATCCGACAACCACCGCATCATCTAACGCCCTATTCTTTGCGATGTTAATCAGGGAAGATTCTATTATTCCAAAACTATTCTTGGCGAGAGCTTCAGAAAAGGACATCAATTCCTTATCGTGTCCCTTCAATTGCTTCAGGGGGGATACGCTGCCCACTCCGGGCCTTACCCCAAACACCATCTCATCCATCCTGAATGAGGCAGCGTCTATAGACGGCGATGTCTCACCTTCAGTCAACCTGAAGAATGGGATGTAGTCTCCGTGAGCCTTGTAAACCTCACCCTGTTCCCTGGAGATGTACCCTGACTGGACACCGAAATCGACTAGGCCATCGTTCCATCTGTGATAGTTCTCTACAACAACCAGAATTTCAGGATTGTCTTCTATAAGCCGGAGTCCAGCCTCAACCTCTTCCTTGCGTAGCGGGATCTTCTTTCCCTCAGCACTGATACGCTCTCCACGCACAGCCCTCATGAATTGCTCGACTTGATCTAGTAAATTTTTAGATGGGATCGCAACTGGACGGAGAATAGTTTCCACGCCACCAGTGGCGGGAACACTGTTTCCCTCTGCATCAATCTCGTCTGGGTAAAGACCCTCAATGGTTATGAAATCACCATTGCTGTAGGTTTTCCCGTTGTATGTAATCGTCTTGCCGGGACGCAAGTATTTAACTTCAGCAGTATTGGATAGTTCCTGTCCATCCGTAACGACCCTGTTGAGGAAGTCGCCGCTATCGATTGCATTGCCATCCTTGTCTACGAGTGAGTTGTAATTAGGGAGTTTGGGGTCTAGCTGCCACTTGAATCCACCAACGAATGTAGCCCCATCAATGTGGATGGCGTGGCCAATCCCCTTCGATCCCTGCCAGATCATCCCGGCGTTTTCTCTCATCATCATGGCTGCATGGGCAGAGGCATGTGCCAACTGGTCGGCGTAATCCCTGCCTTCCTTGGTGGCCCTCATTTTTTCAACCCTGAGGACTCGATGGTACTGGTCTAGCCATCTTTGCCGGTGCTTATCTACAAGATCTCGTCTTTCCTCTACTGAATTCCCTGCCCCAGGCCACCACTTGTGGTTGGAAAGCTTCTTCCAGAGAGAATTCCCATCGTTATCACTCTTGGCAGTGTAGCCGTCGCGAATATCCTTCCGTTCCGGGGTATCGCCCTTCACATTTGATTCTGTTAGACCAGCCGCTTGCTGTTCGCTAGGAGTAAATGGTTCCCCGGCTCCATTGGCAGCAGCCACCGCCTCGGAGGAGACTTCGGGACCATGGATAGACTGGCCGCTGTCCGCCCTCTTGGACCCACTTGGCTGGACCAATTCCTTACTCGGCCTAGCGGCAACAACGATGAAGTTTCCAGTCTCCTCGTCTAGATCGAGTACAACATTGACTGGATAGTCTTTGAACTCTGGATCACTCCATAGATAGGTCAGTCTCCCACCGTCTTGCTTTAGGAGGGCGACTGTCTTGGGCCGGCTCTTGTCCTTATTTTTAAGCTCACGGAAGAATCCATCCAGAAGCTCCTGCCAATTGGAGTAGCTTCCACCCCTATCGGCTATAGCGGAGTTGCCCCTGTCGAGTGCCGCCACTCCGAATCCACGCAAATCGCCTTCCGAATGCCCAACCGGAACCACGACTGTGGTTTTGCCCACAGAATATTCTTTCCCTACTGGTTCCATTACATTGTCTGGAACGGGATCAACGAATTTATAACGGCGGGAGAGATTGATTTTTCTGCGCCCAAGCAATCGATCTTTAATGCTCTTATTAAGCTCGGTAACTCTGGCCTTCCCTAGTGCAAGATCAGCAGCCACTTTCCCAGCTACCGAGGGGCGACCGGAGAAGTAATCACCGTAAATCTTTCCAGACTTTACTCGACTCCCGTACTTATCACCCTCTAGATTCCTGAAAACGCTTTCCGCATTGGTAAATCCAGCATCACGTATGCCCTTTCCAAGAGACCTGAAGAACGTAACGATCTTATTCATCGATGCAGGAGCGGAGACTCTATTCTTACCCCAACTCTGGACTGCTCTAGATACAGCCCTCTCAACCTGACTATGGCTATCTAGTTCCGGGCTCTGTGCCTTGACGTTATCCAGGAAAGTGGACTCCGTTCCTGGTTCAATCTTCCTGGATGCATGCCGTTCAAGAGAAGACCATTCATTATTGTTGAATGCGCCCATCATCCTCAGGTAACTGATGGTCTCACCATCAACTAGTGGGGCAACGATTCCAACGGCATCATTGAAATCGGCTTCAACAAGCTCTGGAGTCAGGGCGATCTCAATTGTATTTCTGCTTTCGTCGAAACGGGACGGATCGGATAGCGACTTTACAAAGTTAACCCTCAAACCATCGAGGTTCCTTGCGGTAACCCGCTTGGTCATCAACTTACCTAGCTCATCAGCGCGAGCCTTTTCCTCTGGAGAATATTCCTCCCGAAGAGGCGGGTATTTCTTTGCTACTTCTTCCTCTACTGTCGTAGCCGGAACAGGCGCAGTCGCGGGCTCCGGTGCCGGGGTAGGTTCGGGTGCCGGAAACTCTTCCGCAGCAACCTTTCCGGGTTCCTCCCTCATTCGGCGAACCTGCTCTATTGACTCCCTCTTCCTCGGACCCGCTACCTTTCCAGCCCATGACTCCCTTCCCAGCCTCCGCTCTTCACGAGCCATCTTGTCATTGGCAGCCGCCTCGCTGGTCCTCCTGAAGGACACAGCTTTTTTCCTAACACGCCCACTGCCGTCCGTTTGAGACTCGGTTACCTCAAAGCCAACACTCTTTACGGGGTCAGGGATGGGCTTCTTATCAATCGATACACCCTCTTCCCTTATGCGGATACGCGCTGCCGCAGCCCCCTCAGATCGTGCCCTTTTTTCGATTTGGCTTTCGGACAATCCGTAGGGATGGGTCGTGGAGAAGTCCCTTCTCAGCCTAGCCCTGGCAGCGTTCACTTCTTCACTGCGTACCCCGTCTACGTATTTCTTCTTCGCTCGGATTACATCAGATTTTTTATTCGAGGATTCTATAACCTCTTCACCAACCCTTAAATCCCAAAGCCCCTGACCGGCCAACTTCCTTCTCTTGGCTTCGGCGGCAGACTTTGTTTTCTCAATGGCGATAACCTTGCGCTTGTCCCGGATAATCCACCTTACCTCGGGCTTACCGCTGACACTGTATTCAAACTTAACAACTCCACCCTTTTCATCGGTAGCAATTGCGGGACCGGAGGGAACAAGAGTCTCTCCATCCTTATCTATATCACCACGTAGAATTGCATAGCCTACGATATCATCGTAGAGTTTTCGGCTGCGAATTCCGTAACGGCCAAAGAGCATGAAGGGAGGAAACTTCCCACTAGCCCTGGTATCCGAAATGATATTGTCATAAAGGTCCCCGGGGATCGGGCTCTTACCAGACTTGAGTAACACATTTCCGTTTTTATCAAGCTCTGCGAGTCCGAGGTCGAGCATCCTGCGGCGGTAGGCTTCAAGTATTTCTACCCTATTCTCATCGCTGATCTCTGGACCCTTCATCCCTAGATATTTTTTCAGCTTCGCATCAGTTACTTTCCCATCTTTTCCCTTGGGAATCTTAGACGCAGCATCTATCGCACTATCGTTAGTCGCAAGCTGAAGCCTCGCCTCAACGTCCTGAACGGGAAGCGCCGAAACCGCATCGTAAAGCTTCTTTATCTCGGCCTGCTTGCCATCGCGGAACAAGTCATCAATGTGGAAATACCCAGTAATTCTCTTGGTGAACGATTGAAATCCGGCATCGTCATCCCAGAGAATATTCCTGTCCTTCGCAATTGCGTGAATATCCTCACGAGATATCGAACCCTCCTCACGAAGCACGGCTTCTCGCTTAGCCCTTGCTGCATCAGCGGACATTCGCCGACCTTCTTCACCAGCGGCATGAGCCCAGCCAACCCTACGATTCTCGGCATCAATCTCACTGTCAGCCTTATCGCGCTCGGCCTGTATCCTTATCCCTTCATCCTCAATCTTCAACGCCCGGTCATCGGCCTGAAGTTTATCAGCCTCCCTACGAACTCTGGATCTCTCGGTCGCAGTATTCGTATCGAGCTTCTCGGTCTTTCTATTCTGAATCTCAGAATATTTAGCAGTCCCAGCACCCACGGAGCCAAACAAGGTGCCTGGGAACAGTGTCCCAAACATCACTTCGGCGTATTGATTGCGGGCCTCGGGATTAAAGGGGCTCACCTCGGCACCGGAAGCGAAACGCTCCAAGGCTTCTTGGGAAAGCTCAGTGACTTCCTCAAGGCCCAAGCCTGCTGCGATTTTCCTTAGCCCAGTTGTCCTATCGAGTCGGGCCAGGACATTTTCGGAAGCAGCCGCAACGCCTCTCTGTCCACCCCTACTAAGGGCTGCAAAACCACTGCCCGCAAGACGGTACGAGAGCATGTTTAACCCAGACTGGGTTGCAGCAGCTCCAAGCTGCGTGATGGCATCCACATCCTTGGTATCGACACCGCCCTCCGCATACAGGGATTCCATGTTCTCCGAAAGGAATGTTGCCATACCGCCCAGGAACGCCCCTGCTACGGAACCAATCTTTGCACCGGCAACGGCACCACCCGGACCTCCGAAGACTCCTCCAATCCCAGCACCCGCAAGGGCTCCGGGTCCCATAGAGGCAATCGTTGGAGCCATGAACCCGAAAGATCCCATGATTGTCTGGCCCGCGTAGTCTGTTGTCGCATCGATTGCCGCTACCAGCCCCTTTTCGTCATAGATGTCTGTGATCTTCGCGAGGGATAATCCTTCAGGGCCCTTGGCGCTCTCCGCAGCCAAATACTCCTGGTACTCATCGTAAAGCTCCTCGTTCCCCTTGCCACCGAAGTCCGTTATCGCACCCTCTAGAAAGGCACCGGCACCAGGGACTAGGCCCTTGAAGGCGCGGTTCGCTCCAGACAAGAAGAAGTCAAAAGCAGCCGCATCCTCCTTGGTCTTGATGCCAGCGAAGGCTTCGGGCCATCTCTCCCTGGCCTTGTCCATTGCTTCGCTAACAGGGATATCGCTAACAAGCTCAAACAGCTTGCCGTTGGGAAGGGGTAGGAAGATCGGACCCCCGGGGCGAGGAGTGTACTCGCCAGCCGGCCCCTCTTGCGGGGAAACAGGTTGATCTGGTTGGTCTAAAGGCGGGGATGGTAAGCCTGAGGGTCGAGTAAGCGGAAGTGGCTCAGCCGACAGGAGTGGATCGAGGAATGGATCAATGTCGGAGTCCTCCTTGGCCCTGGTAGCACTTTGCCCCGAAGGCCGGAGGAGGTTTACAACATCGGAAGTTCTACCGGGGCCAACCTGATTCGACCACTGGGTATTTGGAAGAAGCTCTGCTACCCGACCCCAGTCTCCATCCTCCATAGCTTTGGGCGTTTCGTCCCAGCCCTCACCCTCCCACCAATTCCCACCCATATTGTACGCGAGGTTTATAAGGGCTATTTTCTGAGAATCGTTAGCACTTTCCCAGCCAGGGGATTTCTCCGCATGCTTACGATGGGTCACGTAGTCCTTGTCGAAAATACTCTCCGCTTCCGACTCGGAAATTCCACCCGAAAAATCTTCACCCGGTAAAACCAGATGACCTATTCCGATAGTCTGGTTACCGAGCGAGTCCAAATAGGGATCTAGTACAACTCCCTCGTGGCGGCGAATGTCTTCCTTCGCTGCAATATCAAGTTCCTCTAGCTGCTCCCTGGAAAGCGCCATGGTTAGGAGACCGGACCCGCCATAACCCCATTCCTGGGACTAGGCCCACCTTCTTCTTTTGTACGCTTCTCTTCTAGCTTCTCGAAAAAATTCATATACATCTGATACTTAACCATCAATTCGACTCCGTAATCAACATCGCCAGGAGCCCTTGCGACGCCAGGAGCAGTCATCGCAGTGAGATCGGCTTGGGCAAGTTCCAATGCTCGATCCGACATTTTCTCAAACGCCTTAATCCTTTCGGCTGTATCCCACTTCTTAATCCTATTATTTTCCCTGGCCTCTGCCCTGGTGAAGGCGAGATTGGCCGCAGCCACCTTGGCCTCATCAGCACGCTTCAGCCGTTGGTCGGCCCTACCGGCGGAATACTCAGCAGTCTCCAACCTTGAATTATTCGCAAGCACTTGGCGAGCAAGTGATGTCACATTCTGATCCGATGCCCTTCGATCAGCGGAACCAATCGCCTCAAGCTCTAGCTGTGTCTTAAGAGCAGCCAACTCTGACCTTCGGTCAGCCTCCTTACCTGCCTGAATAACCGGACCAGCCCTTCCTGAGCCAGCGCCAAGACCGGCAGCGAAATCACCGAAGGGACTGCCAGTGGCATTCTTCGGGTCGAGCATCCCAGCAGCAAACTGCAACAAGGCGTTCGCCTTCCATGTATTCTTTGGCCTCTCAAGACCCTCTATCTTCTTGTAGAGATCATCTATCCGGCTTGAACCCTGATTTCGACCAATGATTTGATCGTACTGCGAACGGATATCGCCTATCGAAAACGGGGAATCATTTTCAAGAGGCTCGCGGTAAAATGGGTCTGCCTGAGCAAGTACATCCATACCTCCCTTGGCAAGGCTCTCCCTCTGATCCTCCAGGGCAGACGCGGCCATGTCAGCATCCTCATCCAGACGCTCCCTTTTAATTCGTTCATTCCGAATATCTTCCGCAGATACAATCGCAGACTTCTTTTCCATCGGGTAGCCGAGAGGGGAAGAAGCCAACACTGAATTGGCAAAAATGTCTGAACCACTAGAGCCACCCAGGGCAGACGCGATCTGCGCCTCCCTTTCTCCTGTCATCTCGGGGAAAATATGTCCAGGCTCTTCCCACGGATTCCCGAAAGGGTCTCGGTCGCCCCGAAGTTCAGACGAAAGAGCTTTCTTCTCTTCCCAAGACGGCCCCGTAGAGTTGTAAATAAAACCCGGGACGGCAGCCAAGCCGGCAGTCTTAGCCCCCAAATGTCGGGAAGCTTCCGCAATGCCACGAATGGGAGCAGTCCCACGGAATGGAAACTTCCCATAAGGATCAATCTTCCTATCAAGACGGTCTAGCAGGGAAGGACCCTGTGACATTTCCTCTGGAGTTTTTCCATAAAGCTCAATGAAATACCTCCGCTTTTCTTCTTCGGTCATTTCATATACGGAACCCCGGGCAGGAGCCGGAACCCGAACACCATCCCGGAATCCCCTCACCGGATAAGCGCCGTTGGAATATCCTCTAATGCTCTCATACATATCACGCCTATCTATCGCGTTCTTGATGTAGTCACTCTCCTCTTCGGGAGTCATCTGATTTCTGGGATCATTGGGGTCCATCAACGCATCCGCAACACGCCTGAACTCCATCGCCTCCCTCTGTAGCTGGGGAAACGACTTGGTTCCCTGGGGACCCTGCTCCACTGGAACAATGCTCTCAAGATCCTTAACTCTCTCCACCTCGGTTGCGGCACGCATCCCGCGTTTAAGACCGGCAGCGTGATCAGCAAGGCGGGCCTCAATAGAACGGATGGGGCTAGACTCCCAGGGATACATAACACTTAGAGGATTCAAAATGCGGGGATCACGTTCCATTCTTTCGGCTTCGGTTTCCTCCTCTACTGGACCACCACCACGGTACCCCCTCACCGGGTAGGCACCGTTGTTGAATTCGTAAATACGACCATCAGGGGGAGCTTCCCCAGCCGGGTAAGCTTCTAGGGGAGGCAAACCAGGAACCATCTCCTCTTGGGGAACGGAGGGATCGGCTCCGGGAGGCTCCATCATGAACTCGCCATAGGTGCTGGGACCTCCAGCCATCAGGTCTTCGTGAACGGTACTGGTGGGAGGCTGTGCATTGGGATCGGCGCTCTGCTGCTCTTCCATCCTTTGACGAATCATCGAGTCAACAAAGACAGGAGCTATGCCAGCCCTAGAGCTACCACCCTCTATGGCCTGGATCTCAGCCTGCAACTCTTCCAGTGACCATTTCCGCAACTCTTCCCACTGTTCCAGGAGATTCATTCCTGAATACATCCCAGCACCACCCATAGAAGGTGCCTGGGGAGCCGCGCCCTGTAGACCAGGGCCTGGGCCGCCAGGACCGGGACCAGGGCCGGGACCGGGACCGCCAGGACCGAGACCTTGCCCCATACCGGGAGGCGAAAAGCCAGGGGCTCCACCAATACCCATATTGATGTCTTCAGGATTGAAGTTATTACGCATGGAATATTCCTTTATTCACCCTGACTGAACAGAGACGCGATTCCTGCCGCGCTCAGACCAAGACCCGTCAACTGGGAAGCGAGACCCGGCAGGGGCTTTGTCTCACTAGACTTGAGTTGACCCGGAGAGCCTGCGATAAGACCAGCAAGCCAGTTCAACTGCTCCTGCGGCCACTGCTGTCGGTTCAGGTATTCCTGGTAACGCATATCGAGAACCGCCTGATCCAATTCCCTCTCCGTAGCGCCCGCCCTGGTGAGTTCGCGCTGCTGCTCGTAAAGACGTTTCTGGCGCTGGGTTCCAAGAGTATCGAAGCGTTCGGCTGCATCACCGGCAGCGGCAGCTTGTCGCATGATCATGTCCTGATTGTATCGAGAGGCTTCCATGCCCATCTTGGCCCGTTGCTGTTCGGCAACATCGCCCATCTTGACAGCCTCTATATAGGCTTGACG
>Ga0310342_100000892_pt1 | contig 17890 bp, 13 predicted proteins | sample S15DNA20500_MG_FD_206155 | JGI IMG/M metagenome (GOLD analysis project Ga0310342, IMG submission 206155) | Marine microbial communities from station ALOHA, North Pacific Subtropical Gyre - S1503-DNA-20-500_MG | ecosystem: Environmental > Aquatic > Marine > Oceanic | place: Pacific Ocean: North...
CCGACCCCGCCGGCGATGATCCCGGCGGCGCCGACGGCGCCGGCGATGATGCCGGTGGCGGCGACGGCGGCGGCGATGATGCCGGTGGCGGCGACGGCGGCGGCGATGATGCCGGTGGCGGCGACGGCGGCGGCGATGATGCCGGTGGCGACGGCGGCGGCGATGATGCCGGTGGCGGCGACGGCGGCGGCGACTAAAAGCTACTGAGACGGCTGCTCGTCTCTGGTGATTTGGACATATCCATGTCTCAAGAAGAGGAAACTCCTCAAGCACAAGAGCCGGAAAGCTCCGACGAAGTGGCACAGATTGAAGAGCCGACCGTCGGAGAAGCCGTTGAAGAGAGCGGCGACGCCGAAGATGCCGTCGAGACTGAAGAAATCATCCGGCCCCCGTTTGAACTCAAAACGGGGGCCCGGATTTTTTACGGCCTGAAAAAAGGGACCGTGCTGTCAATCCGGGGCAACGGCAAGATTCCCTATGAGGTCGGCATCCGCTGGGCTGAAGAAAAACATCCCGAATGGATGCTGTTCCAGGCCCTCAAGCTGGCCTACGAACAGGGTGATCTGGCTGTCAACCCCTGAGCTCGGTTCCCCGATCTCCCCCTGGCCGGGCAGTCCGGCCTTCAGGGCGCCGGGCGGCCCTGTCCCTCCACGCATTTCACGATCCGGTTCAGCCCCGCGACCTCGAACAGTTCACTTCCCCCCGACGGCCATTCGACGAGCAGCTCTTTGACCGTGCCGCGCGCGCCAAGACCGAAGCGAACCGTCAACTCGGAGTGGGAGGCGTAGCCCACTCCGCTGAGTACCCGCCTCGCCTGGGTTCGGGAGGCCCCCTGGAGAACTACTACGGCACCGATAGCCGATCGATTGGAGCGCGTCCCCTGAAGGCTCACTGCAAGCCAGCGACCCCGCGGCGGACCCGAACATTCCAGCAAGGTCGCCCTCTCATCGATCTCGTTGATCACCAGGTCGAGATCCCCATCCCCATCGAGGTCTCCGCAGGCGGCCCCCCTCGAAGATTTTTCGATCCGCAGACCATCCCCGCAGCGCGCCCCTTCATCGCTGAACCTGCCGGCGCCATCGTTGAGGAAGAGCTTGTTCGGTTGCGCGTAACCCGGACTCGAGGGGATCGCCGCCGCCTGGGGAATAACGTGTCCCTGCGCGATGAAAAGATCGAGGTCCGCATCGAAATCAAAGTCCTGGAAGAAACACCCCCAGCCTAGATGCTTGAAGCAGGGGGCCCCGAGCCCCCGAGACTGGGTCTCCTCGTCGAAGAAGCCGCCGCCCTTGTTCAGATAGTAGGTGTTGTTGTCATCTTCATAGTTGACGACAAACAGGTCCTCCCTTTCAGGATTGGAAACAAAGGCGAATTGAACGCCCATTCCCGCCTGGGCTACGGCGTTGTCATTGCGCGCCACGCCAGCCAGCAAACCGACCTCTTCGAAGGTGCCGTTGCCGAGATTGTGAAAGAGCATATTTTCCGTGGTGTCGGAGGCGACATAGAAATCAGGCCAGCCGTCGCGGTCGTAATCGCCTGTCGCCACACCGAGACCGTATCCCTTTTTGGCTCGAATGCCCGCGGCCTCGCTGACATCTCTGAATTTCCCGCCTCCCTCATTGCGATAGAGAGTGCAATAGGCCTGCGGCAGGCCAACGGGACCATAGAGGATCCTCTGTCCCTTATAGGTAGATGAGTCGGGACCCCTGGGCTTGATCGCCGCGCGGTCGAAATGGAGATAATCCACCACGAAGAGATCGACAAGCCCATCGCGATCGTAGTCGCTGAAGGCGCAGCTCGCCCCCCAGCCCGCGCCGGCCACTCCAGCCTCTTCGCCCGCCGCCGCAAAGGTTCCATCTCCCCTGTTCAGCCAGAGCTCATTGGGGCCGAAATTGGTTACGTAGAGATCCTCGTCCCCATCGTTGTCCAGATCGGCGACCGCGCAACCGCAACCCCAGGCCGTCTCCGAGATTCCCGCCGCAGCCGTTACGTCGGTAAAACGCCAGCCCCCCTCGTTCCTGTAGAGCCGATCTCCCGGAACCGTTTCGCCGGCCTGCGAAAAACGGCCTCCGTTTACAAAGAAGATGTCGAGATCGCCATCCCCATCATAGTCAAAGAGGGCGCAGCCTCCGCCGTTCACCTCAAGGATATAGTCCTTCTCCCTGCCGCCGCAGACGCTGGTAAAGTCCACCCCGGAGCTGGCGGTACGCTCGATGAAATTCAGGCCCGCGGCGGCGCCCGGGCTCTCGGAAGAGGGGCCACAGGCAAACGGCACGAGGGCCAGGAGAAGCAGGCCGAGCGGGAGCAGGCGCCTGGCTCTTGTCCTTCTCACTCTTCGCATGGCCCCTGCCTTTGTTGCTGTGAAACGCCTGTTGTTCTCATGGGCTCACATTCTATGGCGCCCCGAGTTGACACCAACTCTAATCCGGACCCCAAAAAACAGCGAGTCCATAGTGCGTCCACGCGAGAGCTCTGATAGCATCTCTCAGTGGGCCCTGCCGTGCAGGCTGGCTGTTTTTCCCGGGGCCTCCCGGCCACCCAACGTCGCAAACCGGATCTTCTCTAATGGACACCATTTTCAATTTCCTCTCTGAGCACCAGGCGTTTTTCCTGGGTATCGGACTGCTCATCGTCAACCTGCTATTCCTGGTGGCGACGGTCCTGCAATTGCCCGGGAACTGGCTGATGGTACTGGCCGCGGGCGGGCTCGTATTGTGGGGGCCCGAACCCGCGATGTTCTCGCCCTGGACCCTCGGCGCCCTGGCCCTGATCGCGCTCCTGGCTGAAATCATCGAGTTCGCCTCCGGCTCGGCGGGATCACGCATCTCCGGCGGCACCCGCACGGGAGCGTTCTGGGCGCTCGGCGGCGGATTCGCGGGAGGCGTCCTGGGCACCTTCTTCATCCCGATCCCGATTGTCGGCTCCATCCTAGGGGCCTGCGCAGGAGCCTTCCTCGGCGCCCTGCTGGGAGAGCGGAATACCGGGCGATCGATGAAGGAATCCCTCCGCTCCGGGGGAGGCGCGGCAGCCGGCCGATTCTTCGGCATCATCGGCAAGATCGGCGGCGGGATATTGATCTGGTTCATCTCAGCGGTGGCAGCCTTTGTGCCCTGAGCCCGAAAAGAGGTGACTCCCTCGGGCTTCAGCAGGCGGCGACGAAACGGATTCCGGCTATAGCCGGAATGAGCCGGGGCGGTTAAGCTGGGGGCATGAAGCTCGCGGAACTCGGCAGCGAACCCATCCCCGGCGATCTCGACCTGAGTGAAGAGGTCCTGATTGGAGCGGGCCTCTGTGGAGAGCTTCCCCGCCTGGCAGCCGAATATGCAGGCCCAAAACCGCTCTGGCTTGCCGATCCCCGGACCTGGGGCGCGCTCTGCGCAGCCGATCCCCATCGCGCTTCGGGCCGGCCGGAAGTGGGTCCGGAATTGCACCTGCTCTGCGAGGACCCCCACGCGGACACCGAACAGGTCGGCCAGGCGTGCGCCATCGTCGAAGGAGGGGGGTTCTCCGGGATCATCGCGGTAGGCGCCGGCACGGTGAACGATATAGCCAAGATGGCCGCCACCTTGAGCGGCATGCCTTACCTGGTCTTCGCGACCGCGGCCAGCATGAACGGCTACGCGAGCGGGATCGCCGCGATTCTCGTCGATGGCCTCAAGACCACCCTCGAGGCCCGGCCGCCCAGGGCGATTGTCCTCGACTCAGCGGTCCTTGCCGCCGCGCCCCCACAACTTGCGGCAGCGGGCCTGGGCGATCTCCTGAGCAAGCCCGTCAGCTCCGCCGATTGGTGGCTTGGCAATCGCCTCGAAGGAAGCGGCTTCGATGCTCTTCCCGGCCAGATCGTCGGTGAGGCGGTAGCTCTCGCCACCCGGCACGCCCGCGGCCTCCCCGCAGGAGAGGCCGCGGCGCACGAGGCCCTGGCCCGGGCTCTTGTGCTCAGCGGTGTTTCGATGGTCGTCGCCGGCAGCAGCAGCCCCGCCAGCGGGGGAGAGCACCTCCTCAGCCACCTCTGGGACATGGAAGCGCTTATTTCAGGAAGAAACCTGCGCTTACACGGCGCCCAGGTTGGTGTGGCGACCTGTCTCTCCGCAGCGCTCTACCACCTCCTGATCGGCCTGGAGAGCCCCGACTTCCCAAAAACGCCCAACTGGGCACGGACCTCGGAGAGAATACGCATCGCCCACGGGGAGCTGGCCGACGCCGTTCTGCCCCAGGCGAAAAAAAAGTTCGCCGGCTTCGTGCAAAGAAGCACCCTGCTGCGGGATGAGTGGCCGGAGATACGCGCCGAACTGGCGACCCTCGGCATCCCCTCGGCTGATGAACTCCGGGCAATACTCCAGGCGGCAAAAGCGCCCGCCAGCCTGGAGGAGCTCGCCATCGAGCGCGACGAGGCCTTCGATTCCCTCTCGAGAGCCCGGGACATCCGGGACCGCTACACTGTACTGGACCTCGCCTTCGAGCTTGGCTTCTTCCCCGCCGGCATCCGACAGGTGCTCGCCAGTTCCGGGGTCTGACCCGGAAAAACATCGGTCGTCGCAGAAGGCCTTCCTTCTCGCAGGCAAATGCTTTCCTTGATCCACTGATCCTCAGGCGGCACCATCGAGTTCATGAGAAACCTTCTTCTTGCCCTCCTGCTCCTGGCCAGCCCCCTCCTGCACTCCGATGAAGGACGCTTCGACCCGCCGCTGAAGGGCGCCTATCTCGGCGTGAGCCTGGGAAAGATCAGCGCCGGCCTGGTGGTGCTGAAAATCGAGGACAACTCAGCGGCCCAAGCCGCCGGACTGCGCCGCGGCGACGTGCTCGTTCGCTTCGGCCATCTTGACGAACTTCCGCGCATGAGCGTTCGCCAACTCTGGGAGGCCCTCTCGAAGCTGCCGGGAAGAACCGCCTACGAGCTCGCCGTCCTGCGCGATGAGCGCAAGGTCCTCCTGGAAATAACGCCCGACCCCGCCCTGGTACGCGATGCCCGAGCCCTCGCCAGGCGCCTCAAAGATCACCGTCTCTTCACCGCGCTCAAGGACAAGAAGGCCCTGCTCGGGAACATCGAGATCGATCTGATCGCCGCTGTCCGGCGCAGCCGCTCGACACAATCAGCCTATGAAGCCCTCAACGAGGTGCTCGACCGATTCGACATCTCCCACACGGCCGTCATCCCGCCCTGGAGCTATGCGAGCATGCTCGGCAAAGGATCGGATGGAAAGCCGGTGTTCCACCTCGGCCTGACAATCCAGAAAATCGCCGGCCGCACCGGAGAGCGCTTCTTCGTTCGTGAGCTCATGTACGGCGGCGGCGCCCGAGAGGCGGGGCTGCGCATTGGCGACGAGCTGGTAGCCGTAAACGGGCTTCCCTTCTCGAACTCCCCGCGCCGGACCCTGGCGGGCTACGAGGCCCGCCATGCGATGTACACCATCCAGGTCGACACAGAAGAGAGCGTCCGGATCGACTACCGCAGAGAGGCCGGAGAGGCTGTGCACAGCCTGTCGATAGCGGCCGACCGGGCCTCCACGGCCATCGATTCGACCCGCAAGAGCATCCGGATGCTCGGCGCAAAAGCCCGGGGCCTCGGCTATATCCACCTCTGGAATCTCCTGTCGCCCGAAACCGTCTCCATCTTCGAGAAGGCCCTGCGCGAAAAGCTCGGCCCCGCCAGGGCCCTGGTCATCGATCTCCGGGGCAGGGGGGGACAGGTCCCCGTGCTGAAGGCGATCGCAAAACGCATCATCGCCGATGGCCGGCCCACGGCGCTGCTGATTGACGACCTGACCCGCAGCGCCAAAGAGATCGTCGCCTATATGCTGAAGGGCAAGAAGGGAATCACTCTCATCGGCGAAACGACCGCCGGCGCGGTTCGCGCCGCGGGATATATCACCTTCGAAGACCGGGCCCGCGTGATGATCCCCGTTAACGTCCGAATGCGAATCGAGAGCCTGACCGGGGGCATCGATCTCGAGGGCCGGGGGGTGAGCCCCGATGCCATCGTCGAGTTTCACCTTCCGTTCCTGGCGGGACAGGATCCCATCCTCGAGCGCGCCATCTCCCTCTTGCACGCCGGCGCGCCGAAACCCGCCCGCCGAAGAATCTGAACACCCGGCCGTGGCGGACGTCTACTTTGTCGGCGACGACCTGAGATCGGCCAGGATGCAGATCCAGTCCGCCTCGCCATCCGAGGTCGTATCGACCGGGGCAAGGGTGGCCTCGCGGATTTCCAGGCGTACATCCGGCTCTCCATCGGTGTCGAGATCGAAGGCCAACTCCGGCAAAGGCACCGAAGGAAGCTCCAACGCCTCCACGATGCCTCCGAGGGAAGGACCGACAAGGCTGATCACCAGCTGGGCAAACTCCAGGAGGTTCTCATCGGCGATATCGAAGACCTCACCGGCAACCCTGATGTCGAGTCCCGCAGCGCCGCCGATGATGGCGTCGGGAAAGCCGTCCTTGTTTAGATCGGCTGTATCCACGTTGAAAACGATCGCTGGAACCCCCTCGGGGGAAAACGCCAGAGCCAACGACGTCTGCAGGTTCAGGGCCAGCGAATAAGAGATTAGGCCAACCTCATCCGGCTCTCCATCGGCATCCGCTTCGCCAGCCCCATCTCCATCGGTGTCCGCCAGGAAAGCGATCTCCAGGCCACCGATCCGCATCTCGGCCGGGATGGCGCTGATGATTCCTTCCGGACCGGGCAGCGAACGAAGGATCTCGGGCACCAGGACGAAATCAGAGCTGGTGCCGCTCACGTTATGTCCCTGGAGCGCGAGGACGTTGCCCGCGGAACGCAGGAGCCCGCGCCATTGGAGCAGATCGACCTCCAGGGTGTCCGGCTCACCGGTGCTGTCGGCCAACTCATCAAAGCGCGGCGGCGTCCCCTCGACACCGATATTCCGCCTGGCGATCTCTACGCCGTTGAGATAGGCAACGAAGGCGTCATCGAAGAGTACCCGCAGGACGAGGCTCTCCATCTCCTCCAGGGCCTCGATGTCAAAGGAGGCGCGCAGGTAGAGCGCGGTGTAATCTCCCGCGGCCAGGCCCTCCGGCCGGGTTCGCACCCGCCCGAGCTCCTCGTCATTCGACGAATACCCGAAGCCCGAAGGCGCACGAGCCCAACCGCTGTCATCAAAGGTCCGCCCGTTCCACTGGGCGGGAGGCTCGGTATCACCCGGGCGCCAGCTCCATTCATCTCCCACCCCCACTATCGAGGCATCGAGCGGCCCCTCGCCCGGCACCAACGTCGGCGGATGGCGTATCCCGACCCGGATAACGAGAGGATCCTCAGGATCGACACCGGGGAGGCTCAGGATGCGCGGTTCCAGCGCCACCGCCAGCGTATTCACATTGAGGGGCAACGGACTGTCGATGTCCTCGACCGCAAGAGTGGTGTCAAGGCTCCCCCCGGCCGCCAGCTCGGCCAGGGCCTGGTTCAGGGTGTCCGTGGAGAGAGAAATCGTCGCATCGACAGGGTGCGGGGCCGAGGACTCCACCGGGAAACCCGGAAAAGGCGCCCGGGCGAGCACCGAGCCCGGATAGGGTGGCCAGGAGGCTCCCGGCCTGGCGGAGCTCACCCAGCTTCCATCGAAAAGAAGCGATAGACCCCCTGCGCTTTCGACCGCATCGCTGAGACGGGTCTGCAGCGCGACGGGATCGATGACAATATCCAGGTTCAGGTTGCCCAGGGTCTCGACGAGAATCGGCACGACCTGGCCATCGGCGGCATCCTGGACCGCGTCGCGGACGGCATCTTCGATCTGGCCGGAGAACAGTCCGCTCAGGACGTTAACCAGCGCGTCGAAGATCCCCAGGGGATCGAGAAACCCGCTGACGGAAAAATCGGAGCTTCCGATCTCGACGGTAAAACCATCGGAGACCACCTCCAGCCGCGAGCCTTCATCGACGGGAACGAAGGCCATGGTCCCGGTGATATCGATATCGTTACCCGTCCAGATCGCATCCCATTCGTCCGTGCCGAGAAAGCCAAAATCGCTCTCCCCGTCACCGAAAAAACGCAGCCTGTCGAGCCGGACCCGGAGCCCGAGCCGCCCGCCGGCGAGATCGGAGGGGAACAGATCGAAGTCGATCGGGCCATTGATCTCTACACGGTCGCCGTCAACCTCGACGGGAACACCGAGGATATTACCGTCAAACAATCGCACCCCGCGCACGGACTCGTTCAACAATTCCGGGAGCCCATCCAGGAAAGGCTCAACGATCACCTCCAGCTCGTCGTATCCGCTGTCCCCGGAGATGTCGATGGCGAGCGCCTCGGTCGTGTCCCCCCGGGCGAGAACCGGGCTGAAGCCGAGGGCCAGCTCGCCGAACGCGGTTCTGCCGGCCTCGTCGATGATCTCGATGCGAACCAGCTGCGGGCCCGGCTCCCCGCTCCTGATATTCACCCGCAGCGTCGCGGGCAGGCTGAGCGGGGATGGCAAGATGACCTCTTCCCCATCAACAAGCACCCGGTGGACACCTGTATCGTCATCTACCTGCAGACGCAGATTGAAGCTTCGTCCGGAGATGATGCTTCCCTGCGGGGGAGCGAGTATGGCGAGGGTGGGGGGAGCGTTCGCCTCCACCCCGGCGACCTCGCAGCCGGCCTCCGCCGCCACGGCGCCGCCGAGCACCGCCACGATCCGGTATTCGTGAGCCCCCACGGCAAGCGGGGCGTCACTGTACTCACGGCTCTCGACACCGAGCTCGGCAACCAGCGCCCCATCCCGGTGGAGCTCAAAACCCTCCACCTCTCCGGCCAAGGTCCAGGACAGGTCCACCATCGGCCCACGCACGTCGCAAAACAGCTCGAGCGTCACCGGCGCCCCGCAACTCAACCCGGGAGTCGGGTCCGGCCCAGCGACTGGAAAGGGAGGAGCCGGTGGAGAGCCGCCGAGAAAGAGGTATTCGAGAACCCTGATCGGGTCGGAGATGTCGACCGTCTCGTCATCATTTGCATCGGCAGCGGCCGGACAATCCGGCTCTCTGCCGGCAAGGAAAAGCCATCTCAGGGTGTGCTGGGCATCGGATATGTTGAGCTCTCCATCGCTGTTGGAGTCTCCCCGGATGAAGTCGTCAGCTACAGCGCCCAGGCAAAGAAACCCCGACAGCGCCGACAAGAGCAGTATTCGCCATGTTTTCGACATCAAAAACTCCCGTTTCAGCCGATTCCCAGGAATGGCCAAAGAACCCAAGAGGCCATCATAAGCGCTGTGCAGAAACCCATTAAGCACAAAAGCGCCGCTTATTCGCTGCCTCGCTTGAGCAACTCCAAGCCCCGCCGACGAACAATGGAACCGATCGCCGGACCGACCGACATGGATTCTTCGTAGGCGTCCTTGCGGAAATCGCCGGCTGGAATGATATAGCCCAGCTGGTCATTGCAAAGCCCGACGATCATCCTGGGATAGCCTTTCATCTTCTCGAGCAACTCGAAGGACAGCTCCGGCAAGAGTTCCCCGGGAACGGTGAGAAATTCGGCATCCCCGAGCCTGGCGTGAAACAATTCCGTGGTCGCCCGCCCGCGATGAAACACCCGGCGACCCTGGTGCCGCTTGCCGAAAAGCAGGAGGCGGGCATTGGTCACGGGGGCTTCGATCCTCGACCTCCGGAACTCAAACACCGCGCTCGCGCTGGGCACCGCAAAGCCGAGAATCCGTGACGCTTCATCCGCGAGGCGCAGACCCGCCTTGCGAGCCTCTTCGTGGCTGCGTTCCCGGGTGTCGCCGGAGACCATGCCCCCTATCGCCCCGTTGAGAAACACCGCGGGCGCGCCGGTGCGCCTTCTGAGCTCATCACACATATAGCCCGGGAAGTCAGCGCTGATCTCCTTCGGGCCTTTTTCGAGCCCCTCCACGTGGCAGGCGAAATGAATGACGTTCACGATCGCCTTTCCATCCCGCCCCCGCGCCTGGACGACCGCGAGCTGGGGATCGACAATGCCCGGGTTGCGGGCGTTGCGAAACAGCCCGCCAACCCTTGCTCCCGCGAGCGAAAGCTCATCGGAGCCGACGAGCAACTCCTTCACCGGGACGAGTCTACCGAGAGCCTTGCCGACCCCGGCCACGATACGCTCCTGCAGATAACCGACATAGTCCTCCGGATACGAACCGTAGATGCCGATCGTGTCCGGCGCGGCGTGGTTGTGCGACATCGCCAGCATCAGATGCGAAACGCCCAACCTCCTGAGCCGCGCCTCGATCGGATCGACCTCGCTCTTGAGCAAGCCGAAAAGATCGGCCCCGACGATCGCGACCTTCAGCCCACCACGGACAAAGACCGCACAGCGCGCCTTCAGAGGATCTCGCACCTCGTATTTACCCTTCAGCCAGCCGGGCTCCACCGGGCTGATGTCGATCTCGAAGGCCCCGGCGAGCAGGTTCACGGCGGGGGGCGCGGGGGGGCGCGGCTGGGGGCCCTGGCGCAAGAAGCCCAGGTCAACCAGCTTCCGATCCCCCGGGGGAACGCGCCGGTACCCATGGGGAAAATAGGCGGCTCCGATGGTCCTGGACTCCGCCGACAGGGTGAAACGAACGCCCTGCAGACTGTAGTCGAGCAACCGCTGGCCGCCGGGCAGAACGAGCTCGAACTCCGGCTCTCCCAGCCTGCCGCGGATCTTGCCGGCGCTCTCGAAACCCCCGGGAATCGTAACGGCCTCGATCGTCCCGACCTTCCCCTTCTCCCTGTCGCCAAAAATATGGAAAGCATCGAATTGCCCGGCCTGTTCCTTGGCTGTGTAGAGCATCTTCCAGGCATACCAGGCGCCCTCATGGGCCGGCCTACCCATACGCCTGAGGAGCTCGGAAACCGGCGTAACCCCCGGGACCATTCCATGGTAGGAAACCGGCCGGGGGCGAGACCCCGGCTGCGGCGCCACCCCTACCGCCTGCCCCGGCAGGCCGGGACAGAGGGCAAAAAAAGCCGCGAAAAGAAGGATAGCGATAATGGCGAAGCGCCTCATGAATCAACCCGGATAGTTGAAGGAGAAAAACCGTCTCTGAACCTCGATGCGAACTCCCTGCGAAACCGCCTCCTCTATCCCAGCGCGGCTAAGACGGAAATAGTTAGCCCGAAAGGGTTTCCGTAAGAGCAGGGGGTTCCATCGCTTCATCCGCTCTACTTTGATATAATGGCTGCAGGTTCGCAGCGATAAACTTTTTATTGGTTTCTCATGGCTAGAAAAAAAATCGTAGAAAAGCCCGATTCGGTACGGCTCATAGAGTCCCTCGAGGAAAAAGGTGCCGTGGAGATTGACTCCTTTCTTCTCGATGGCCCAATCGACGAACTGAAGGCCCTGGTCACCGGATGCTATTGTTCCGACCTGGTCAATCTGCTCCTTGATGCCAAGAAAGCTTCCGTTCGGACGTTTTTCCGCCGGGCGGCAGGCGCCTGCAAGAGAGCCATCGCACCCGTCGTGTCCCTGTACAACTACAGGGTCTATCTCTCCAACCCGCTCCCGTTATCCCTCAAGGGTAACGATGGAGAAATCCATCTCAATTATTTTGTCGTTCTCGGCGTGCACCTGCTGGCCGATGACAACATAGTCGCCAACGCCTATAAGCTCCTCAACAAAGCTCACGCCCCCGAGTCCTTTCCCGCCCCGCTCCGCGACATAAGCGCCGAGCGCCTGGATGAGATCAAACTTTCCCACAAGATGCTCAAGACTCCCGAGTCGCGGGAGAGCACCCGAGCCATCCTGGGCGCCCATCCGGGCTATTGTTTCCCCGAACGAGACACCTCCTGGATGGAAGCGGTCGCCTCCATCCTGGGCTGAAGCCTCCGGAAGATGCCCAGACGGAAACCGGCCAATGAAACTGATACTCGCATCCAGCTCGCCACGGCGGCGAGAGCTTCTCGACCAACTCGGCGAGCCATACCAGGTCCTGCCGCCCGAAGGCGTCGATGAGTCCGCCGTCAGTGGCACGGCCTACTCCGTCAGCCAGGAGCTCGCCAGGATGAAAGCCGAGTCGGTCCTGGCGACATGCGATGTGGAGGAGGACACCGTGGTCATCGGCTGCGACACCATCGTCGCCATAGTCAGTGGCGCCCGGGAGCGAATGCTCGGCAAGCCGGAAGACGAAGAAGACGCCCGGCAAATGCTTCAGGCCCTCTCCGGCGCGTCTCACCGAGTGGTCAGCGCCGTGGCCCTCGCCCGGCCGGACACGCCGATCGAGATCGCGGTGGAGGTCAGCCACGTGACCTTCAGGAAGCTGAACGAGGAGACCATCGAGACCTACGTTCAAAGCGGCGACCCCCTCGACAAGGCGGGGGCCTACGGAATCCAGACCGCCGGCGGAGAGCTGGTCGCATCCATCCGGGGCTGCTACCTCAACATAGTCGGCCTCCCCGTGATGCTGCTGTGCCGAATGCTCGGTGTCAAAACTCCCTACGAATGCCCCTGCGCGAGCCACGACCTGCAGACCTGCCCATCCGGATGCGGTCTCGGCGGCTGCTGAGGCGGCCTCGGCGAGCTTGCGACGGGATCAGTTCCGGCCGTCCGTCTTCCTCAACACGCCAGGGGGAAACGGGGCCGCCTTTGAGCCCGACTCGCGACGCAGGTTGGCGCCGGAGCCCCGCTTGAAACCGAAAGGCACCCTGGTTCCGCCGCTTTTCTCCAGACGCGCGTACAGCTCCTTGCGCATCTTCGCGGCTGTGGCGGCGTGCTCACGAACATGGACCAGGTTCCGCCTCTCAAGAGGATCCGCCGTGAGATCGTAGAGCTCATCGGTATCCCAGATGCCATGGTAGACGATGAGCTTGAAGCGGTTGCCCCGGAGAGCGAAAACCGTCGGCGTATGAGGGAAATTCCACTCCCAGTAGTACTCATACAAAAGGTATTGGCGCCATTGGGAGAGCGCCTGCTTGCCCGAGGCCAGGTCGAGAAAGCTGGAGCCGTCCATATAGTCCGGGGTTTCCAGGCCGGCCGCCGCAAGAAAGGTCGCGGCGATGTCAATATTGGCCACCACTCCCTTCACGACGGTTCCGCCCGGGAAGAGGGCCGGGCAATGCGCCAGCATCGGGATCCTCATGGACTCCTCGTAGGCATTCCTCTTGTCGATCAATCCATGCTCTCCGAAGAGGAAGCCATTGTCTCCCATGTAGAGCACCAGGGCCTCCTGCTCGAGCTTCTTTTTGCGCAACCAGTCCATGAGCCGGCCTACGCTGTCGTCGACAGCCGAGAGAGTACGGCAGTAGTTTCGGTAGTACTCCTTGACGTTCAGATCGCTGTGGTAGGGAAAGTCGACGCCGTGCCAGCTGTTGCGCTGGTTCTTGACCCACATGGGCTTGCCGTTGTAGTTCTCCGGGGTGTCGGCCTGGGTGAGGGGATCGGGTATCCTGGCATCCGCGTACTGCTGAGCATGCCGCTTAGCGGGCTCGAACCGGGCATGAACCGCCTTGTGGGAGAGGAAAAGAAAGAACGGCTTCTCAAGTGAGCGGCCCTCGAGCCATTCGATCGCGTAGTCAGTCAGCTCATCGGTGATATAACCCTTCTGCGGCACACGCTTACCGTTGACGTTGAAGGTCGTCCTGCGAGCCGGATAGTAGCGCCCCTGGCCCCTGAAGCTCACCCAGTGATCAAAGCCCGGGCGCGGATCGTCGCTCTGGCCGCCCATATGCCACTTGCCGACGAAGGCCGTCTCGTAGCCCGCCTTCTGGAGAAATTGCGGGAAGAAGATCGTCCCCGGGGGGGCGAGATCGTTGTTGTCGACCACGTTGTGATGATGCATGAACAGGCCGGTAAGAATCGACGCGCGGCTGGGGGAACACAGGGAGGTGGTGACGAAGGCGTTGGGGAAATGGGCGCCGCCGGAGGCGAGAGCGTCGAGCTGGGGAGTCTTCAGGAAGGGGTGGTCAAGAAAGCCGATGGCATCGTAGCGATGGTCATCGGCCAGGACGAAGATGATGTTCCTGGGGCTCGCTCCTTCGACCCTCTTCAACTCGAGATTCTGCCGGTTGTCCTCGCCGAAAGCCGCCCCCGGTGACGGGAACGTCAGCATTGCCACTGCGATAAGAAAGCGCCTGCTCAGATGCCTCAAGAGATCCTCCCGTTCATTTCCATTTCCTTCAAAATCAATCACCCTCCGGACCGGAAAACTCATTCGTCCGGGCCCGCCTCAGGACCGCCGATTGTCTTGCCCCCACACCATCGAATCAAGCCCTTAGTCCGGGCTTCGAGACAAGGGGCGGTAACATTCCGCCTGGTCCTGTAACCCGCCCGAACGACTCTTATCGGTTAGCCCTAAGCCTTTACTTCTTAAGGCTTTGTGCCTGACGGCCCGGGGCTCCGGACGCATCCGGGTCCTCGTTGTATATTTCTCCACCCCAGCCCGCGGGTCTGAAGGGCGCCGGGGAACCTGAAAACGAGGCAACGGGCGGAAGATGTCCTGCGAAATCACCACATACGGCGACGGAGGTTCGGCGATCGGGCCGGGCCCCAGGCAAGGCGGCTTGTTTTCCCTCAGCCACCTGGTGCTGCAGATGGTTTTGACCTGCCTGGTCTTCTACCTCTGGTCATCCCCCCTGGCGCAACCGATCAAGCTCATGGTGGTGCTCTTTCACGAGATCAGCCATGGAGTGATGGCCCTCTTCACCGGTGGAAAAATCATCTCGATCCTGATTACCGCAGATGAAGGCGGCGCCTGCGAAACCGAGGGCGGCAGCGAGGCGCTGATCGTCACCGCCGGCTACCTCGGCAGCATGTTCGTCGGGGGAATGCTGCTCTACCTTTCCCGAGCCAAGCATTTCGTCCCGCTGGTTTTCGGGCTGCTGACGCTGATCCTCGTCGCCGCCATCACAACGGTTATCCGCGACTCCTATTCCCGCACCTTCGCCTCCGGTCTCGCGGTCTTCTTCGTACTCTGCGGATTCCTGGCCCCCTCGACCATCGGCGCCCTCCTGCTGAGGCTGATCGGGACCTTCACCTGCCTCTATTCAATCTTCGACATCTACTGGGACGTCCTGGCCGACCAGGGCTCCGCCTTCAACCAGAACGATGCCGTGGCCTTCTCCCAGTTGACCGGGATGGAGCCCCAGATCGTCGGCCTCGCCTGGCTGATCGGATGTCTCGTCTTCTTCCTCCTGGTCCTGAAAAACATTCTCCATTCCGAGGAAGAGCTTCCCGAGCCGGAAATCATCCGGGAGAGGGAATCCTTCAACCTGCCCGGCGTCTAATCGAGCGCCGCCCACTCCCCGCCAGGGCCCTGCTCGAGAGCGTCCCATCCCTTCTGCTCGATGATGGAATGAAAGACCGCGGGAAGCGGCGCCTCCAACAGCAGCGAACGACCCGTCACAGCCGCGGGCAGGCCCAGGCGCCAGGCATGGAGAAGAAAATAACCGGCCCCGAAGCGCTCGCGAAATTGCTGCGCCGGCTTCGGCTTTCCATAGCGCAGGTCCCCGGCGAGCGGGCGACCTGAACGGGCCATGAGCGCCCGGATCTGGTGCGTCCGCCCTCCCTCCGGCTTCACCTCGACAAGGCTGAGGCGGTCATCTCCCCGCAGGCGCCTGTAGCTGAGGCTGGCGGGCAGATGGCGGTAGCGGCCGCGGAGCTTCGAGCGGATCTTGCCCTTGAGCTCTCCCGCCGCCGGCATCGGCCCGGCGACGACGGCGAGATAGACCTTGGTGACGCCGCGCTCCTCGAAGGCCCGCTTCGCAGCGCGCGCCGCCGATGTCTTGACCGCCAGCAGCAGGGCCCCGGAGGCCTCGAGGTCGAGGCGATGAACCGGGTGGATCTTGCTGCCGGGCCGGACATCGAGCAGCCCGGGATTCAGGCTGACCCATTCGCCGAGAAGGTCGGTCACGCCCACAGAGTGCCCGGTCCCCCGATGGACTGGCACCCCGGCCGGCTTATCGACACCGACCAGCCCGTGGCCGTGAAACAAGATACTCTGCGGATCGAACTCCAAAATCTCACTCCTGTGAAGACTACTGGCCGAAATATAAGCCGCCGTTTACGTGGATGACATCGCCGCTGATGTAGTCGGCGTTTGGCGAGGCGAGAAACGCCACCGCGCCGGCGACATCCTCGTTCGTTCCCGCCCGGGCCAGGGGCACGCCGGCGACCAGCTTCTCGAACATCTCCGGCGGGGTGTGGTCCTCGTGGAAGCGGTTGTCGATGATCCCCGGGGCTACACTGTTCACCTGGATGTTGCTCGAGCCGAATTCCTTCGTGAGGGTGCGGGCGAAATTCGAAACCGCCGCCTTGGCGGGACCGTAGTGCGGCGTGGTCGGCGCGCCGCCATTGTGCCCGGCCACGGAGGATATGTTGATCACCTTGCCGCCGCCGTGCCCGGTCATGACGGGAACGACCGCCTGGCACAAGAGGACCACGCTGGTGAAGTTGAGCCGGAGCGTCTCCTCGATCAGGTCGGGATCCAGGTCTCCCAGGAGGGCCCGCCGAATGATGCCCCCGGCGTTGTTGACCAGGATGTCAACCCGCCCGCCTCCAAACTCAACCGCAGCCTCTTTCAACGCCAGGATGTCATCCGGGCTGGTCACATCCGCCTTGACAGCCAGCGCCCGGCGGCCCAGGGCCTCTATTTCGACGACGGTCTGCCCGGCGGACTCTGCGCTCGAGTGGTAGTTAACCACGACGTCCGCCCCGTTGGCCGCCAGCTCCAGGCAGCAGGCGCGTCCTATATCGCGCCCGCCCCCGGTAACCAGGGCGATCTTTCCATCGATGCTGAATCCCATCTCGACCTCCGGAATAATAATGACAACTCGAGTTTTTCCATTTTGATGGAGGTCGGGTCCGCCAGCCTCCGGGCGAACAGATCTTGGCGGTCTCCGGGACTACGGCAAGTAAATTTCTTTTTTCCATTTCTTCCCAAGCCGCCCCGGCTCCGCCGGCGGTCTTTTTCGGCAGGGAATAACCAGCCCTGGATATGACCTCAGCTTCCAACTACTCACGCTATCCCCGCATAGGATCCCACCGGGACATCGACAGCTTTCGCGGGCATCTTCACGGGCTCTGCCCCGACATCCCCGCCGATGATGAGATCCTCCGCGGCGATGACTCTCCGCTGGCGCGAGAAATAGAGATCTGCGGAAGGGCCGCAGGCAACCGCTGGGCCATCCAGCCGATGGAGGGCTGGGATGGGACCGAGGACGGCAATCCCGGCGAGCTCACCCTGCGGCGCTGGAGGCGATTCGGGCTCAGCGGAGCGCAGCTGATCTGGGGAGGCGAGGCGGTCGCAGTGGACGCCTCCGGGCGGGCCAATCCCGGCCAGCTCGTCATCGCCGACCATACCCTCACCGGCCTCGATGGTCTTCGCTCGGCTCTTCTCGATTCTCACCGTGATCGTTTCGGCTCGGCGCCTGAACCCATCATCGGGCTCCAGATCACCCACTCCGGACGTTTCTCCCGGCCACATAAAGATGCCCCCCCCCAGCCTCGAATCGCCTACCGCCACCCGCTCCTTGACGAACGCGTCGGGGTGAACGATGACTCCGCGATCCTCAGCGACCCCGAGGTAGAAGGCCTTATCGAGAGCTTCGTCAATGCCGCCGTCCGGGCCGCCGCTCTGGGTTTTGAGTTTGTCGACATCAAACACTGCCACGGCTATCTTCTGCATGAATTTCTCGGCGCCCATACCCGGCAGGGGCCCTATGGAGGGTCCTTCGAGAACCGCACCCGGCTCCTGCGGGAGATCGTCGCCGGAATCCGCCGGGAAGCTCCCAGCCTCCACATCGCGGTTCGCGTGAGCATCTTCGACAGCATTCCCTTCCGGGCAGGCGCCGATGGCCGCGCGGGAGTGCCCGAGGACTCTCCCCGCGGCGAGCCCTACCGGCTGGGCTTTGGTGTCGACATGGCCAACCCGGTCGAGCCGGACCTCTCGGAGGGGCGAGCCTTTCTCGCCCTGCTCGAGGAACTCGGCATCCGGCTCGTTAACCTCTCGGGTGGAAGCCCGTATTACAA
>Ga0310342_100000894_pt1 | contig 17874 bp, 16 predicted proteins | sample S15DNA20500_MG_FD_206155 | JGI IMG/M metagenome (GOLD analysis project Ga0310342, IMG submission 206155) | Marine microbial communities from station ALOHA, North Pacific Subtropical Gyre - S1503-DNA-20-500_MG | ecosystem: Environmental > Aquatic > Marine > Oceanic | place: Pacific Ocean: North...
CCTTTGCTGGCCTTCTTGTAGAGAGCAATCAAGCTGTAGAAAAAAACGCAACCAGCTGATTCAGAGACAAAATAGTGAAAAAAGACTTGACTTCAAACCTCAGATGTCTGGGCTAGCCGCAATAACACCTTGGTGTAGGGATGTTCCCTCAAAGTTGTCTCCCCGGATGATCCAGCGCCAGCTGTGGGTCTCTCTTGGCCTGATTAGAAGTTTCTTTCTCGAATGGGGCAGCGTAGCGGGGGCGGGACTGATCTGAAACTTCGGAAATCCAGGAAGAACTGGTAGCCCAGATTATCGAGGATGCCGGTCGTCTGCCCCATGTCCGGGCCACCTGAAGGAAGTTGCTGGAAGACTGGGCCCGTTAGGGGCACGGAAACTGAACCAGAAGCTTCGAATACTCATCAATATAGGATGTACATTAAGGAGCTGTGGAAGCGGAAAGGGAGATTACGAAATGGCAAGAAGAAAGTGGTTTACATCAGTGCTGTTGGCCTCGACTATCCTGGTCACGTCGTTAGCCCCCTTGGCCTACGCCAGAGGGCAAGGGGGAGGTAGGTTCAGGGCATCGGTTCGGCGTCCTCCCGTGTACTTCGCCTATGGTGGCTATAGGGGATACGCGCCCAATGGATTCGACTACTATGGGGGAGGTCGCCACTATGGCGGTCCCAGAGGCAGAGTAGACTTCAACGTCGAACCCAAGGAGTCCCAGGTATTCGTGGACGGTGCCTACATTGGCATCGCAGATGACTACAATGGAGGCTTCTTCGGCAGCACCGCGGTACTGACTCCGGGTACCCACAATGTACGCGTTGTGGCCCCCGATGGTCGCGTTAAGCAAGCCAAGATCTACGTCATGCCGGGTAGGGAACTGAACTTCAACCACAGGTTCTAGCCGGCAAGCCGCTCAATTCATCTCAGATTCAGGTGTCGTCCCCGCCGTGTCGTTGGGAAACTTCCCAGCGACACGGCGGCGCTAACTTTTCTAGGATTGCTCTTCGATTGTGCTCAGTCCAGCCCGTGGCGGTGGCTTCCAAGCCGCAGTTTTCTCTTTCGGTCCTTTCGGCGGCCCAGAGGCCACCGCGTCGAAATTTCAGCTTCGGAGCCTCAGGGGCTTTCTGATGCCGTTTCCTGGCCTTCCTCGATCAGATAGCCGGCTTGCATGAAGGAAATGATGTCGGCTATTTCCTGGCGACTGAGATTGTCTTCAAAGCCTTCCGGCATCAGCGAGACATCCGAGGCTCGGACCTCGGTAATTCGACCGCGCAGAATCGTCTCCTCTTCACCGGGACCGCTACGAAGGGTCAGAGTCCCCGGGGTTTCTGTGGCGATGATTCCCCCAAAGACTCCTCCGTCATTCGTGGTCACGATATAGCTGCGGTAGAGGGAAAGAATGGTTCCGCTGGGGTTCAGGATGTCGAAGAGCAGCTGCTCTCGGGTGTGGCCTTGGACCGCTCCCTGCAAGGCGGGTCCCACACGAATACCCGCCTTCATGTTGTGGCAGCGTGCGCATTCTTGGTGGTACAACTCCCTGCCATTCAGAGGGTCCGGCTCCAGTTCCAGGGCTGAGCTGTAGACTTCAACTACCGCCTCTCGATCTCCAGTTTCCCGTTTTAGGAGCTCGAGGGCTCGCTGCTTTACTTCTGGGTCAGGGTGCTGCCTGAGGATTTCCTGTTGCTGATGATCCAGTGCGGCCCTTTCGATCTTTCCTTGCTGAAGGGCATCGAGAAGGTGCACGACTCTGACGCTGTGGTTGAGAAGGCCCCCGAGAGCTTGCCTTCGCTCCTCAGGTGAGAAGGTGTTCCAGTGGGCTAGGATCAGCTCACTGACCTGAGAATCGTCGAAGTGTTTGAGGGTCTTAAGCGCGACCTGCCTCAGTTCGGCCTCGAGAGATGAGGCCAGAAGTCTCGCAAAGAGCTCCTGAACTTCCTGGAATCGTGCCCCAGCCAACATTCGAATTGCAGTGGATCGGTCGGGCGTCGATAGCTCTTTCCGAAAAACCTGTTCTTTTGCCGCCGCTAGCAGCGAGGGGATCCGGAAATGTTGTACCACTCCCGCGGCCTTCTCTCGGACGCGCTCAGAGGGGCTCGACAGAAGAGCCTTTAGCCCACGCTCGGCTGCCAGGCCTTCCAATCGACGCACGTGACCCAGTTCCAAGCCCTGGCCGAATCCTCTCAGGGCGGAAACCTGCCATGTCTCCTTCTTGAGCGCCCTGTGGTGAGCGAGTAGCCCTATCAATCGCTGAGGCTCGTTTCTTTGATTCCGAGCACCGATAATCGTCGCCAACTCTTCGAGGAAACTGGCTTTGCCTTCGCTGTCGGAGTCAAAATACTCAGGCTCTTTAAGCATCGATTCCAACAGGTCCAGAGAAGAACCCGACTCAGAGCTGAGGACGGCAGTACGTTGCCACTTGTCCTCTCCGTTCTGTTCGACCAGGCGTCTAAAGGCCTGTTGGACTTGTGCCCCCCGGAATTTTCCCAGACTGAGTGCGAGCTGAAAGAGGACTCTCGGAGAAGGATCCTTGACCAGCGCCGTTAATTTCGGAAGCAGCTCGGGAAAGTCCTCGGCCAAGATGATGGCATGCTCTCGCACGCCCGCTTCAGAGTCTTTGAGTGCCAGCGAGATCAACGAGGCGTCCAAAGCGCTGGCACCCTCCAGTGCATAGAGGGCGTGAAGGCGTGCCAAGGGGCTGGCGCGGCGGACTACCATCTCCTTTAGAAGAGGCAGGGCAGACGGGTCTTGTCGCTCCAGTAGCAGTCGCTGAGATGTGAGCCGCCACCATTGGTTGGGATGGCTCAGATTCTCGACCAGCTTGGAAGTTTCCGCCTGGTGAAGGGCTGGCCAGGTCATCGATCCCGAGGGATGATCCTTGGGGACGATCCGATAGATACGGCCAAGATCTGTGCCGCTGAAGAAATTCTTTCCCTTCTTGATCGGTTCCGGGATCGAGGCAGGGGTTTCAACAAACTCGCGACAGATGTCCACTACGTAAAGGTTTCCATCGGGCCCCACCGTAAGGTTGGCGGGTCTAAACCAGCGATGGGTGGAAGCCAGAAACTCTTTGTCCTGCTCTTCTGGAGGGCGCTTGGCGGTGAAAGTGACGCCCTCGGATGAAACGATGTCCCGGTGAACAAGATTGCCTGCGACTTCGCCTGTGAACAGGTTGCTCCGATAGGCTTCCGGGAAAGTGTCTCCAGTGTAAACGGTAGCGCCGGTCGCTCCGGTGAAAAAGCCGCTCGACTGGAGTTCTCTTTCCATCCCGATTTCCTTGTAGCGGCGTTGCCGCATACGGGTACGAGTCTCACGCCAGGCTTCCGGTGGAGTGAGTTGAAAGACGCGCTGATCGTGCTGCGAGATATGGAGGGAGACTTTGGGTGCAGTCAAGAAGGGATTGCGCTGCAGATAGCGCCTGGCCATTACCACGTGGTTGACGTGTTGTCCTGCCTGCGAGAAGAAGCGGTGGCCCCAGACGTCAAAGGTCTGTCCGAAGCGGGTAGCACCGGAGGCGGCCTCGAAGAGATCGCGATCCAGGCGGAAACGGAAGTCTGTACCCAAGACAGAGACAGGAGGTCCTTCAGGTTTTCGAGAGAATTCGATTTCGCCTGCCTGACTGCCGTTTGAGACATAGATCCAATTGTCTATTCCAAAGCGCAGGTTGTTGACGCGTCCTTCGGGATCTACCAGGGTCGTGAAGCCGGTGAACAGGACGGTCTTTTCATCTGCTTTCAGATCCCCGTCGGTGTCCTTCAGATAAAGAATGTCGGGCGCCGAGCTCACCAGGAGTCCCCCCTTCCAGGGAAGGATGCTTTTCACGTGCGGCAGCTCTTCGGCGAAGATAGTGGAGTGGTCGATGCGTCCATCTTTGTCCCGGTCTTCCAGAACACGGACTCGGCTCTTGTAGGGTTCCCCCTTAGGGGGATCGTAGGGGTAGTCCCGCATCTCAGCCACCCAGGCACGTCCCTGCCCGTCGAATACCAGCTCCACCGGGTCGGTAAGGTAGGGCTCGGCGGCGAAGACTTCTACCCGAAAGTCTTCGCTGATCTGAAAGGTCTTGAGGGTCTCCTCAGCGGACAGGGGAAGGGAAGCGTCATCGGCGGAGCAGCTAGAGAGCAGCAAGAGCAGGAACGGCAGCAGCTTCAGGATTTTCATAGAATCAACCCTCACGATTCGAAAGCTCCTTCCGGCTCGAGTGACCCAGTCAGCCGAAGCTGAGATGGTAATCGCAGGGCGGAGGAACTACAAGGAACGCAATCCACATTATCGGCCAGGGCGAGCTCCCATTGATTGGATTTCTTTTCAGGAGGGTGTATCCTCCCGGCGATCTTGGTCATGGATATAAACTACAGGTTCCGACGCCCTCTCGGGCTTTTCCTGGGGCTGCTTTTCGCCCTCGCGATGATCATGGGGGTGGGCCCTGGAGTGCTTCTAGTCAATTATCCGGACACCCTCCTTGGACTACCCAGAATCTACACCTGGGGCCTTCTCTGGTACGCCGTCCACGTAGTGATTGCTGCCACGGCCTACCGCTTTCTATGGCGCCAGCCTCTTGATCGCGATCGGCGGGAGTGATGTCTTCGAGTTGGTCCCTGGAACCGGGGGTGGTCTTCATTCCCTATGTTGTGCTTGCCGTCTATCTGGTAACGCTTCTGGGGCTGGGATGGCTGGGCTATCGTCGCAGCCAGATCGGCGAGGAGGACTACTACCTGGCCGGTCGCGGGCAGGGATGGGTGATTACCTCCCTGACCATCATGGCCACTTTCTTCAGCTCCTTTGCACTCCTGGGCGCTCCCGGAATGGTGTATCGAGAGGGGGTGGTCTTTGCCCTGGTCAGCTTGAACGTTCCCGTGGCAGGCTATTGCATCTACCTACTGGGAAGCAGGATCTGGGAGGCCGGTCGGGCCCACGGATATGTCACCCCCGCCGACATGATCTGTGACTACTATGGAAGTCACGTGGTCTTGCGCCTGCTGGTCGTCCTGGTAGGTATCCTGTTCACGATTCCCTATGTGATGATGCAGCTTAAGGCCGGAGGAGAGCTGGCAGCCGTCATGTTCGATTCCTACGCCGGTGCCTTCGGTCTAGGCGCCGTTGTTCTGGCTGGGATTACGACCGTCTACATCATGATTGGGGGAATGCGCAGTGTGGCCTGGACCGACGCTCTGCAGTGTGTGCTGCTGGTCTCTGGCATGTTGCTATCGGGGGTGGCCCTGGTAAGCTTTTTTGGCGGCCTGTCTGCCTTTGCGCAGGCGGTCAGTCAATTGCCTGAGAGCTCTCTGACCGTTCCCGGAAATACCGGTTTCTGGAGCATTTCTACTCTGTTTTCGGTTTCTCTTCTGATGCCGATAGGGGGAATCATCCAACCCGCACAGTGGATGCGCTTCTACGCAGCTCGGGATCTGGAGACGCTCCGGCGCAGTGCGCTGATCTTCATCATCTTGCTGACCGCCTGCTTTCTGCTGGGCATCATGTTGGTGGGGCTAGGTGGCCAGGTCCTGTTCCCCCTCGAGCTGGGCGGCTCAGAAGGAGTTCGGCCTCATCCCGAAGTAGGAAGCTACGATCAGATTCTGGTCGCGGTGATTCAGAGGACACTTCCGGAGCTGCTGGGACCGGTACTGGGGCTTGTCTTTGCCAGTATGATGATGGTGGCGATCATGGCTGCCGCCATGAGTACGGCGGACAGTAGTCTGCACGCCTTGAGTGCCCTGATAACCCGCGACGTCTACGATCGGTTCGTAAGGCCCGAAGCAGGTGAGCGAGAGAAGGTCTGGGTAGGACGTCTGGTCATTCTGGGCGCGACCGCAGTGGCGCTGGCATTGGTGCTGGCAGGACGGGAGGAAGGAAGCTCGCTGGCCGGCATCATGGAAATGATCGTTGGTTTGGGACTGTTTGCAGCCGCCTTCAGTATCCAGCTCTTGCCCATTACACTGGACGTTCTCTACCTTCACAGAGGGAGCTCTGTTGGGGCCGTGGCCGGGTTGGTGACAGGACTCGTTGTCGCCTTCTGTTTTACTTCTCTCTTTGCCTCCCTGGCCTCGGCTGTTGCAGGCTCCCTGATTGAGCCTATCCTGTTGGCACTGTTGGACCTGGTCAATAGCTGTAAGGCCTGGATGCCTCTCCACGCCACTGCATGGGGCTTGATGCCCAACATCCTTGTGCTTGCGCTGGTGAGCCGACTTGGGAGTGGGGATCGGTTCAGCAAATGATAGTTGGAGCCCAGTGGGGCCACCAGCTGTCGGTGGATCATTCCCGGAATAAACTGTTTCCTCCAGGGCAGGTACTGTCGATTCATGGAAGCCTGAAGGGCAAGCGAGGGGGTTGGGGACCGCCACAAATCTTCCCGACTGGGTGCTTGCCTGCACTTCAGGCCCCTTCGTCCAGCCATCTCGCTGCACCCCAACCCCTCGCTTGCGCTTCAGCCTTCCTGTACGCTGTCAAGGGCCCAAGAATTGGCAAACCATAGGGTTGAATTTCAGCTTAGGGCTCTCTCAAGAATAACTTCGCAGAGTTGGCGCTCAGATTTGCGCCAGTTGAGGAGCGGCCGAAGGTGGTGTGGAAATAGGATGCCAGAATGTGAAGTTATTTTTGACAGAGCCCTTAGTTGTTTGAAATCGAAGTGCGGGTGTAACATGCCGGACTGCTTCCACAAGGTGTTTTCACCCCCACAAGGTTCCGTCAGGAATGCCTAGAACCAAACTGGAAAGTTTGTTGGCCGTAGATGGGGGACCCAGGGTTAAGAAAGGTCCTTTTGGCACTGGTCAACGGTATGGCGAGGCAGAACTAGAGCAGCTGCGCCAAGCCTTGGCGCAGCAGACCCTTTTCTACACTGGCGGAAAGAAGGTTGCCAACCTCTGCCAGCGAGTAGCAGGGCGCCTCGGTGTTCGCCACGCTACTGCGGTCAGCAGCGGTACCGCCGCTGTCCACAGTGCCTTGGCAGCGGCCGGTGTCCGGCCCGGTGATCATGTAGTGACGTCGCCCATCAGCGATGCCGGGACCGTGATAGGTATCCTGTTCCAAGGTGCAATCCCCCTCTTTGCAGATCTGGACCCCCACACCTACTCCTTCGATCTGGATTCTTTGGCCAAAACCATAACCGACAGGACTCGGGTAGTTATGCCGGTTCATCTCGGCGGAACCCCCGGCCCCATGGACGACATTCTGAAGATTGCACGAGAGCGTGGCTGTCTTGTCATCGAGGACTGTGCGCAAGCCTGGGGGGCGACTTACAAGGGACATCCGGCAGGCTCGTTGGGGGACCTCGGAACCTTCAGCTTGAACGAGAGCAAACAGATCTCCTGTGGAGATGGGGGACTCGTAGTATCTGAATCAGAGGAGCTTGCCATAGGAGCACGTCTTTTTGCCGACAAGTTCTACGACCGTGAGGCAGAGGTGCTTATTTCTCCATCCCACCTGGGCGCCAACTACCGTATGACCGAGCTTCAGGCTGCCGTGTCCCTGGCTCAACTGGAAAAACTGGACAATATCGTCGAGCGAAGAGTGGCTCAGGGTGAGCGATTGACTGAAGGACTTAGTGGGGTTGCTGGCGTCTATCCGATGCTGGCGCCAGAGGGTTCACAGTCGAGTTACTGGTTCTATCTGCTTCGAATCGATCCCACGGTCTTGGGCATCGACAACCAGCGGTTTGCCGAGACGGTTTCCGCCGAGGGCGTTCCGTGTCTTCCCGGCTATATCAAGGAGTGTATCTATCAGTGGGATATGCTGGCGAAGAAGCAGATCTTTCCAGGCAGCGCGTGGCCGATAGCGGAAGTGGACTACGGCGCCGGACTCTGTCCCATGGCCGAGTCCATCCTCGCGACCTCGGCGAGGTTGTTGGTCAACGAGTTTCACACCGATCAGGATGTAGAGGACCAGATTACCGCCGTCAGAAAGGTCGCTACTCACTACACCGGCTGATCCGATCCTTCATGAGTGCCATGCCAGCGCTCGGAGATCTCCGAGTCCTCGACATCTCTGCCTTTGTCGGCGCGCCGTTTGCAGCCGCCTGTCTCGCAGAGTTTGGGGCCGAATTCCTCAAAATAGAAAGGCCTGATGTGAGGGATTCCCGGCGGCAGTTGGGGACTCCGAGCGAGACCGGAGACTCCTACTTCTGGCTCAGCGAAGCCCGCAACAAGAAATGTATTACCCTCGATTGAAGAAGGCTAAGAGGGCAGAGCTCTTTCGCCGAATGGTGTCCAAGGCCGATATCGTGATCGAGAACTTTCGACCGGGGACGTTGGAGAAGTGGGGGACTCGGTTTTAACGACTTGATCGCACTCAATTCCAGGTTTATCATGCTGCGGTTATCAGCGTATGGCGAGATCGGTTCCAAGAGCCAGTTGCCCGGCTTCGCAAGAATCGCTCAGGCCTATGTAGGCTTGAGCTATCTGGTCGGGACACCGGAGACGCACCCCCTGGTCGCAGGCTCGACCACCCTCGCCGACTATCTCAGTGGACTCTACGGCGCCTACGGAATTCTGATTGCTCTCAGAGCACCGGATCGGAGCGGCCGAGGCCAGTATATCGACATCGGTCTACACGATGGGATCTTTCGTTTTCTCGATGAAATTGCATCGGTTTATGACAAGCAGGGAACAGTTTGGGAAAGAATGGGGACAGAAGCTCCAAGTTCGGCCCCACACAGCCACTATCCCACCCAGGACGGCAAGTGGGTTGCGATCGCCTGCACCAACGACCGGATGTTCGAGCGCCTGGCGATTGTCCTGGGGCAACCGGATCTCGCCCAGCCCGACCGCTTCGGTCAACTCTCCAATAGGTTGGCGGGGCGTGATCGACTCAACCAGATCGTCTCTACCTGGACTTCGAAGCGACTACGTCAGGAGGTGATAGCACTCTGCAGCGCCGGGGAAGTCCCCTGTGGTCCGGTCAACAGTATTGCCGAGATCTTTGAGGAAGAGCAATTCTGGTTGCGACAGACACTGACCCGTGTGAAGGATGAACGAGTTGGCGATCTGGCCGTTCAAGGTGTCGTTCCCCGCTTGTCCGAGACCCCAGGAAGCATCCAGCACCTGGGCCGATCACTGGGAGAGGACAACGCCGAGGTCTATCACGATTGGCTCGATCTGGACGAAAACGACCTGGCAACCCAGAAGAACAGAGTCATCTGACGCCTCGGAGGAAAAATCTACTGCAGTGAGTAGGAAGGGGTGCTGCGTGGTCTCCTGGATCAGCGGCGCCGAAGCAGAAGGTCCTGGCCACGAGAATCCACGCAGCGGGCCCAGCTCCGATTGGCTTAGTAGGTCTCCGTGACCGGAATCTGGATGTGGAGTCTGCCTCCGATTGAGACTTGCTCGACCGGCAGATTGGTTACACCGCCCGGACCCAGTAGGAAGGCAGAGCCCTTGGTGGCGTGTCCTCGGGTTGAGCATTGACTCAACCCGAAGAAATCCGCATTGTTTGAGATATCTGATGCCATGATGAATCTTAGTCCTCGCCTCGGGACTCTGAGCCGGGCTCGGCCGACCCTTTCGCCGTTGTGATCGAAGGCAATACACTCGACTCGCACCGGCACCGGACCGGTGTTGGTGACACCAGGGCGCTGTCGGTGATGTCTAGATCCAGCGGCCTGATTTCAAGTATGCCGCGCAGCTCGATGGCATCGTGAACGATCTCGACGCCTTCTTCGGTGTCGGGTCTCTGCGCGCTGGCCGCAGAAACGGAAAAGAGTGCTCAGGAGAAAACGCAAAGAAAAAAATGGTAGACATGATTTATGAATTGAATTCTCCTTTTCAGTACCCAGTTTTGAAGAGTAGAAATGGCTTGCAGTGCCCTTGACCAGAAAGGCACTGGATCCTGTCTCCGAGTGTGCCGGGCAAGAGTAACACGGGGTCCTTGTGATCTAGATCACTCCTGCCCGCCGCCCAACAATGCCTGGAACTTGAGACTCCCCGAGAATCTGAGGGTTGGAATTCAGAACCGGTTTGTAGGGAGCGCTTTGTGATTTAATCTTCAAGAAGGAGTGTCTATGGAGGGCGTAAGCGGACAAGACAGTGTGTTTCATCGCAGCCTGAGCGAAAAATGGCGGCAGATCACCCACGGAGAAGGAGTCTATCTATTCGACTCCGAAGGTCGAAGATACTTGGATGCCTGTGCCGGCGTTCATGTCGTGAGCATCGGCCATGGCGTGCCGGAGATTGCCGAAGCGATGCGGGATCAGGCCCGTAAGGTCAGCTTTACCTACAGTCGCTTTCTGACCAAACCTCAGCTTGAGCTGTCTGAGAAGATCGCCAAGATGGCACCGAAGGGGTTATCCCGGGTGTTCTTCACGTCCGGCGGATCTGAGGCTACCGAGTCTGCCCTCAAGATGGCACGCAAGTACCACATCGAAACTGGCAATCCGAGGAAATACAAGGTTATCTCACGCTGGCAGAGCTGGCACGGTAATACGATCGCTGCTCTATCCATGTCGGGACGGACCTCTTGGCGCCAGGACTACGTTCCCTATCTGCTAGACTGCCCTCATATCCCGCCACCCTATTGCTATAGATGTCCTTACGATAAGACCTATCCCGAGTGCCAATTGGCCTGTGCCACCGAGTTGGAACGCGTAATTCAACAGGAGGGAAGCGACTACATTTCAGCCTTCATTGCGGAGCCCGTGCTGGGAACTTCGGCGGCTGGAGTTGCAGCTCCTCCTGACTACTACCCGACCATCAGGGAGATCTGTGATCGTCACGATATCGTCTTGATTGCCGATGAGGTCGTGACCGGATTCGGGCGCACCGGGATCCCCTTTGCCATGGATCACTGGGGGGTGGTTCCCGATATCATGACGACGGGCAAGGGCTTGAGCAGCGGCTATACTCCGATCGCAGCCACGATTGCCAAGGAAAAAATCTACGAGGCCATCTTTAGATCGGACACCTCCTTCACGCACGGACACACCTATGGCGGCAATCCACTTTCGTGCGCCACGGCCTTGGCGGTTCAGAACTACATCGAGGCTCATGATCTGGTCAATAGATGTGCCCAAAGGGGCGAGCTGATGTTGGAGAGATTGAAGCCTCTAGAGGAGCTCCCGATTGTCGGTGAGGTGCGGGGGAAGGGACTACTGCTCGGGATCGAGTTCGTTGCCGACAAAACGAAACGGGCCACCTTTGATCCGAACCGAGGGGTGACCTCGATGATTGTCGATCGAGCGTTTGAGAGAGGTGTTCTAGTAATGCCAGGAGCCCCAGGTCTGGTGGACGGAGCGAGAGGCGATCACATAGCTATAAGCCCCCCCTTCATCGTGAGCGAGGATGAAGTCGATCGGGTCGCTGATGTCCTCAGAGAGAGCATCAGCCAGGTGGCGAAAGATCTGGGTGTCATGTAGCCTGAGAAACGTTCACACCGTACGGTCAAGAAACTCAGCTGACCCGTAAGTCTCTGTTCTTGAAAGAGTTGCTCCAGCAACGATCAGTTGAACTCAGCCGTGACCTGGACCATCTTTGACCGAATGATGCGTCTGGGGCCTCGGCATAAGCTCGAGACTTTCTTGGTCGAGAAGAAGTTAACAAACTGATCAAGTTTCGTGCCTCGGCGTGATGTAGTTTCCAAAAAGACCGCTTCAGCGGTATGAGGTCGCTTGCTACTTCTAGTATACGAGGTCGTGCTTTCGAGCGGCCGTCGTGCCATCGAAGACCAGCCCGCTTGTCAACCCTGGCAGTGCAGCGCATACTCACAGAAGAATGGGCTGCCTGAAGGACTGGCCCTTAGCTATCCTTATCTCACACAGTATTCGGCAGATTTTCCAGGAGCCATGTGCCGCTGCGTGGAGGAGATCTGTCAGCGTGCATCGAATGCTCGGCCACCTGGGGGATCGACCTTGAAATCGATTGTCTGGTGCACGGATGGGGCTGGCTGCCGCGTGGCGGAGTGCATCTGGGCGGAGAGTTCGAGAGCAACTCTCGGGAGATCCGGCACGCCTGCCTGCCGAGCGGCCACCGGCAGAGTCTATGCCGCCTGAGGCGCCCCCATAACATATCAAAACTTGTGTAAATAGGAGTCTCTCAAGATGCGTATCCGCCCCATCACTTTGCTTGCCTGCCCGTTGCTTACTCTATCGTTGCTCGCCATGGAAAGGTCGCGGCACTGGACGCGGTGGGCTATGCCGACATCGAAACGAAACAGGTTCTCCGGACAGACGCCATTTTTCAGCTTCATTCCATGACAAAGCCTGTGGTTTCGATCGGCATCATGATGCTGATGGAACAGGGAAAACTCGCAATCACCGATCCTGTCCAGAAATATCTGCCTGAGTTTCGCGGTATGTGGGTTATTGCGCAGAAGACAGGGAAAGACGACGGTGCCGAGCGTTTGACGCTAAAGCGTCCATCACGACCGATCTCATTCGCGACCTCTTGACACACACCTCGGGGATGCCTCTCAATCCGGCCCCCGGAATAGCCGAGGTGCATGGAGCTCTCCACAAGACCCTCAACGAAACCGTGCTGGTGATGTCGCAGCAGCCTTTGGGATTTGAGCCAGGGAGCCGTTGGCAATATAGCAAAACCGGCATCGCAACTCTGGGGCGGATCATCGAAATGCGTTCGGGGATGGCGTTTGAGAAAATTCTTGAAACCCAGATCTTCAAACCTCTCGGCATGGACGACACCTACATCTATCCCCCTAAGGAAAAGTTTGATCGCATGCCGACGGCCTACATTCTACGGGAGGGAAAACCGGTGAAGTACACCGACGAGCCGCTTGGTGAAGGAGCAATGAAGTTTCGAGCTGGGGCGAAATACCCTTTGCCGGAGGGCGGCCTCTATTCGCCGGCGTCCGGTCTGTTCGGGCTCTACCAGATGATGCTCAACAGCGGCGAGTACGACGAGGAGCGGATACTTTCAGCGGCCTCGGTCGACCTGATGACGCAAGTGCATACCGGAGATTTAGCAACCAGTAGAGCAGGGATCGGATGGGGGCTGGGGTGTTCCGTTGTTCGCGATCCGGGGGCTCTGTGGGCCTACCGTCCGTGGGGACTTATGGCCATGGCGGCCGCTACGGAACGTTCTGTTTCATTGACCCCAAGAAGAGCATCATTGAAGTCTTCCTGATTCATCGTGAAGGCGGCAGTGACGAGCGCAACGCGTTTGTCCAGTTAGCGATGACGGCTGTGAGGGACTAAGGGTTCGTTCAAGAATAAACTTTGAAGAAGTTGGCGCTCAGCTTTGCGCCAGATTTGGTCGCGAACGATTGAGCGAAACCGCAAGCGTAGCCAGGCCTACGTTGAGGATTTCACGATTGAGGAGCGGCCGAAGATGACGTGAAGATGAGATGCCAGAATGTAAAGTTTATTCTTGAACGAACCCTAAGGCCTACCCTTGGATCCAAGCCGAGGGGTTCGATTGAATGTCGAATTGAATTCGACTCATCTCTGCTGATTTTCGTCGTGGCGGTGGCCTCCAGGCCGCCGTTGGTCGAGCTAGACTCGACCGCTACACTTCGGCCTGGAGACCGAAGCCACGTCAGAGACCAACTCTACCACTTTCAACTTCACTCGAAGATGACCCTACCGTCCCTGCAGGACTTCGGGGACCTTCTCTTCGCCTGAAGGCGAGGGGTTTCACCATCCCCGATGGAGACACGAATAAACAATGCAGTGCCCGTGGCCCCACTCGAGCGTTCCCGAAAATCAAGCAATCGTTTTCTGAACCGCATCGGAGGCTTAATGGACCCGGGGCAGGCACAAATATTGTTTTGATTGATCCCGACCTTCATAGGCTGTTCCCCGATTCTGAAGTCGTCGATCGAGCCCTTCGCGAGTACGTTTTGCGAAAGCGAACTGAAATCTAGAAGACACTCGGCCGTTCCATAACACCACGAAATCACAATCCACGTCCCCTTTTCTGCGACCACAGCTCAGTAGCCAACAGCGGCCCCGGAGCGGCGGGGGTCGGCGATGCCGATCCAGGAATCTCCGTTTCTCCAGATGGTGTTGACGTCACCGAAAGTAAGGGAATTCCTTCTCAAGCGGTGACCCATATTTTGAAGCGCGGTCTTCTGAGCCTCCGAAAGTCCATCAGGCTCGTAGAGAATCTCATCGGGGAGGGCTTGATGGTGGATTCGGTGAGCGCCCACTGCTTCTCCGATCCTCATCCTCTGATCGAGAAGGTTGCTAACCACGTGGAAGACGCTGCTGATGATCCGGGGCCCTCCCCGGGTTCCCAGGACGAGTTCCAGCTGCCCCTCTCCGCTGACGACGATGGTGGGAGTCATGGACGAGAGCATGCGCTTGCCCGGAGAGATGGCGTTGACGTCGCCCTGGACGAGGCCAAATTGGTTTGCCCGGTTGGGAGCGACGGTGAAATCATCCATTTCGTTGTTGAGAAGAAAGCCGGCTCCTGCGACCGTCACGCCGCAGCCGAAGAGGCTGTTGAGGGTAGTCGTAACCGCGGCGGCTCGACCTCGACTGTCTACGACCGAGTAGTGGGTGGTGTGGTCGCCTTCCGAAGTCGGTTCGGTAGTGGGAGGCGTAGCTGATGCACGTCGAGGGTCGATCCGCGTGCGGAGGCCGGCGGCATAGTCCTTCGAGAGGAGTCGATCCAGTGGAATCGCCACGAAATCAGGGTCACCGAGATAGCGATTACGATCGCGAAAGGACCAGCGCATCGCCTCCGCCTGGAGATGTAGCAATTCTGCGCTTCCCGCAGGAGGCAACTCCTCGAAGCCCTCTAGAATATTCAGAATCTGTGCAAGAGTCACGCCTCCTGATGAGGGGGGCGGCATCGAGTAGATGGTGTGCCCTCGGTACGAGATCTCAATTGGATCTCTCCAGACTGGACGGTAGGCGCGAAGATCTTCCAGTGTAATGAGCCCTTTGCCTCGTTCCATCTCATCCACAAGCAATTCGGCAATCTTTCCCCGATAGAAGGCATCAGAGCCCTGCTTCGAAATCAGGATGAGGGTCGCTGCCAACTCCGGCTGCTCCCAGCGGGTGCCTTCACCTGGAGGCTCCCCGAGAACCAGAAAGGTCTCCCTGGAAGTGGAAAACCTCTGGAGCTTCTCAGCCGACTCGGCGAGGCGAGTGCTCCGTGCTGAATCAAGGATGTGTCCCCGAGCTAACTCGATCGCCGGTGTTACGACTGCGGACCACGCTAGGCTGCCATGTCTCTGGTGCATTGCATACAGCCCGGCCACCGATCCAGGAACCCCTGCGGCGAGATGGCCGATGAGACTTGCTTCGGTCGGGTTCCCCTCGTCGGAGAGATACATGTGTGGAGTAGCTCTACCGGGTGCGGTCTCGCGATAGTCAAGGGTTTCGACCTTGCCATCGGCGTCCCGATAGACCAGAAACCCCCCTCCTCCCAGGTTACCGGCGTCGGGTGCCACGACGGCGAGTGCGAGCCCTATCGCCGCGGCTGCATCGATCGCGTTACCGCCCTGTTGGAGCACTTGGGCACCGGCGTTCGACGCGAGCGGATGTCCGCTCACCACCATGCCGTTCTCACCCTTGACTGGCACGACCCGGTCGACGATTTCCCAACGGGCCTCGGGGGGATCGCCGTCGGGCAAGCCACTTTCCTGGGGTCCGCAGGCCAAGGGCGTCAGGATCAACAAGAGTATGAGCAGATCGGTTCGTATCGACACGTATTTCGGCGATCAAGGTACCATAGCCGGGGCTCTGTGTCCCGTACGCTGCCAAGAGTAGCTCAAGGATCTTGATCTACCAGGCAAGCGCTCCAACTACTGTGGTGGATGTCCTGGTTGGAGAGAGGCTGACGAGTTCGTAGGCCTTATAGGATCTGGAGAACGTCTCACAGCGACACACACAGACCCGCTTCAGTGCATCAACATCCCGCCATTGACGTGAATGATGTCACCGCTGATGAAGCTCCCAGCGTCGGAAGCCAGCAATACCGCCAGACCCACCAGATCATCGACTTTGCCGTCCCGTCCGAGTGGAATCAGCTCGATCAGTTTGGCGTACTGGTCGCGCGGAGTACCGTCGCGGTGAATACGTGTGTCGATGATACCGGGCGCAATTCCATTGACGGTGATACCCCGTGGGCCCAGCTCATAGGCCATGCCACGCGTCAGGGCGTTGACCGCTGCCTTGGAAGGACCGTAGGCCGGTCCTCCCTTCCCGGAGAATGCGGAGATCGAGGTGATGTTGATGATCCGGCCGACCTTGTCGGGTAGCTGTGCAATCGCCGCCCTGGAGCAGAGGAAGACGCCCTTCAAGTTCACGGCGATGGTTTTGTCCCAGACGTCTTCGGGCATGTTCGCGGTACTCTGTTTGCCGAACACCTGGCCGGCGTTGTTGACCAGGATGTCCACCCGACCATATTCGTCGGTGGCTCGCCCAAACATCACCTGAACCTGGTCCGATTGGCTCACGTCACAGCGGACCGCGATCGCGCTACCTCCCCGGTGTATGATCTTGGAGACTGTTTCCGTTGCCTCCTTCTCACTGCGGCTGTAGTTGACGACGAGGTTGGCCCCTTGGGCTGCCATACCTTGTGCAATGGCAGCTCCAATCCCAGTCCCACCACCTGTGATCAGTGCTGTTCGCCCAGCCAGACTTGTCTCCACGATCCACCTCCTTGTGTCCTTTGGTCCTTTCAGAACTTGGCTGCGATCTTAACAGGGGAGGAGTTTTTCGGTCAGTCCTGCAGGAAGAAGCCCGTCGGATTAGCCCCCGGAGGCATTTCGGATCGGTTTCCCTCCGGATGTTGGCTCAGCGATTAGAGGACGCATACGGCCCGCGGCGATACACTCGAGGGCTACCTCGGCAATCGATTTTTCATATCGCTGAGTATTCCCTGCTGAATCGGTTGCGGTGACTTTCACCCGTACATTGAAAATTGGGGTCACGTGGCTTGGCCAAGGGCCATAAAGTAGGTGCCGTTCTGCAGGGTATTGGGATTGGTGAGGGTTTGCTAGCGGGTGTCATTGACGTCAATGGCAAGCTTGCTGAGACCGCCGCTGTCGTCCCAGTAGCCGATGTTGAACGACTGGGGATGGAGGCAATCAGGTCCGTCTTCGAAGGCGCCGTCGATCGTCGGATGGTACCGATCGTGGCCGTGTCCATAGCTATTGTCCGTATCGACGGGCGCATGGTTGTCAATCCACTGACCAGCCGATACACCCAAGCGGCAGCAGCGGGCTTGCTTCCATCGTAGAGGTTCAGGCTTTCGTGGACGGAACTGAATTTATAGCCACAGTTAGTCAGATTAGTACCACTGCTCCCACAAGCACCGTAGTCCGGGGGGGAAGCTTGGTACGGCCTCCGGCCATTGTCTCTTCCATCCGTCCTGGACCCATAGGGAGCCCAGAACAGGTGGCTTCCGTTGGCGTTGAACTTATCTATATATTTCTTGTCCATCATTTCCTGCACAGGTGAGCCTGGCTCCTGGCCATTGAGTTTGCTGGGGTCGTAGCCTCAATGCGTTCAGTGAGTTGGCAGTGGTGCTGCTTCCGTTCTGCTCATGGCAAGGTCCACAGCGGAGGTGGAAGTCGGCCAAGAGGTCTTGCCATACCGGCGGCTTTAGAGCTGCCTCGGTGCTGGTCTGCAAGACAGGTTCACATTGAGCGTCGTAAGTGACGTGGGTCGTCTGGTTCACCATGTCGAGGGGTGCTAGATCAGGATCTGATGAATCGCGGCTCGACCAGTCGACCGCTTCTCCTGGACGGTGGTTGTGGCAGCCGCCACAATCATTGCGCGACTCACGAGGCTTCAGACTGTGTCAGGTGCGCACTTCGGCTAGCTTCAATCCGTTGCGGTCCAATAGGTGAAAGTCCACCGGCGTGTTGGCTGGAACGACTGCCTTGAAGGAGGTGTCGGTTTCTCCGTTCATGCCCACCTGAAACGTGCCCAGCAGGCGCTTGCTCTCCTTCATCTTGGATCCGCCGGTGGAATACCCGGGTTTCACGTGGTTG
>Ga0310342_100000896_pt1 | contig 17849 bp, 9 predicted proteins | sample S15DNA20500_MG_FD_206155 | JGI IMG/M metagenome (GOLD analysis project Ga0310342, IMG submission 206155) | Marine microbial communities from station ALOHA, North Pacific Subtropical Gyre - S1503-DNA-20-500_MG | ecosystem: Environmental > Aquatic > Marine > Oceanic | place: Pacific Ocean: North...
CCCATAGACTGGAGCAAGGTCGCGGGGGGTATTGTTGAGCAGACCTACGAGATAGCCGCAGGAAGGGAAGAGGAGCGCCAGGAGCTTGACAAGATCGTTGCGGATAATGACAAGATAATATCTTCCCTAGAGCAAGGACAGAACGACACCTTCAATGATTTTGAAATGCGATTGGCTGATGGGGGTCGTGACATGATATACGATACCTACAACAAAATGAGGAGGGGCGAGATAAGCCCATCTGAATACAAACGCATCCAACAAACCCAGATGAATCAATGGGGGCAGTTTGCGACATCGGTAAAGACATATAATGAGAGGATGGATAAAGTGTACCAGAGAGCGCAAATAAACCCTTCGACAGGCGCGCCAACATCCTCTGGTATAGAATTATGGAACGCAGAACAACAGGCGACAATAGCAGAAGTAGACCAGATGGGTGGGATATGGAAAGATGGTAAGCTGTATCTGACAAAGATAGATGAGGAGGGCAAGGTAATAGATGCGGCAGATGTGATCCCTGTATCCAGCTTTAACCAAGCAGGTAATCTTTTTGTTGACAGGGTCAATGTTGAAAAAGCAGTAGCCGCCAGGACAAAAGACCTAGCTGTCTTTAAGAAGGTCATCGCAAGTGGCGACATAGCAACAACAGAAGGCAAAGACGCAATGGAGAATTATGAGGAATATAAAAAACAAATCATTAATTCGTTGACAGGCGCGCCAGTTCAGACTGCAAGCATATTGGTTGATGAAATTGGGGGATATGAGATGGAGCTTGGAGACGGGAAATATAAAGAGAGGGAGGCAGACAAGTATACGATTATGATGACTCGCACCCCATTAAGTAATAATGCACCTAACTTTGAAGATGACGGGCGTTATTTTATGGATAACGGCAATAAAGTGCCTATCGGTCCGTGGCAGAAAGAGCGGGCAGAAAACAGGGTGGGTGGCGCTATTGATGCACACGTTGGGAAAAAGGATACGGCAAGGACTGTAAGCACGACCAGCACTAAGGGTGGGAAGCAAACAAAGGTTGAGCAAGATCAAGAGCAGTATAACAAGGAGGCAATTGAATTGTATGAGGATGCACATGGGGCTTCTACATTTAATAAGGCAACGATAGCAAAATTACAAGGAGAGACAGTGCCCGGAAGGGGAAAGATAGTTGATATTATAGAAACCGAAGAGGGGGCAAGTATTGTTCTTCAGAAGGTACTAAGTGGCGAGATTATAGAAACCACAGACGATATCTCATTCAAGGGACTCTCCGCAGATGATAGAGCGGAAGCGATGGCTAAATATCTCGAAACAGGGTCTCCAACAAAAGTGAGTATAAAATTTAATAAAGGAAGGGAGCTTACGGCAGAAGGAGATAGACCTAAAGGAGAATTTGTTGGACCAAAAGCGGACCTTAAGGGCAATGAAGAAATTCGCGATGAGGTAGATAATTTATTAAACTTGGATGATATTGAAAATGAGTTTGTTCCGGGGATAAAAAAGTTTATAGTAGACAGGCTAAAACATATTGGTGTTACCCAGGTGGACGCTGAAGTAAATGGAGATGTGGTTACCTTGAGCATACCGGGACTTGACAAAGAAGTCACAATAGAAGGGAATGTTAATCTATGGGCCAGCGACCCCCAGATAGACAAAGCACTGGAAGCAGTAGAAGACCTTGTCAATACCTATAAGGATCAGAGAAAGGGAGGGACAACAAAAGGCACATCAAGATAATGGATGAGAAACAATTACTATTAGACTATGTTGCTACTGCTAATAATCCCAAATATCAGGGGGACATGGATGCTGTGTTATCTAAGTTCCCTGAGCTTGAAGGAATAGATAATCAGATTTTATTAGACTATATTGCTACTGCTAACAATCCTGAGTATGCAGGAGACATGGAGGCAGTTAATTCTAAGTTCCCAGATTTATTTGAGCAATTAAGTCAGTCAACTGGAGGGGAAACAGTAACAAAGAAAGACGCCCCAGGGCAGGAGCTCTTTGATACTTTATTTGAAGTAGCGCCAACTACGCCGTTGGAGTCTTCAGCTTTGCCGCCCGAACAAGCACAGCAATACGACTGGGGTGATGAGCCCGTTACCACCCAACTACTAGTTCCAGGTGAAGAACCAGAGGTTTCTACAGAAGAGATAGGTCAGTATGCTGAAAAAGTCCGCAATTCCAGAACATCAACACGCAAGAATGCAGATGGTTCTGAGTCTACTGTATTAATGACTCAGTCCGACAACTATGCTTACCCCACTTTGTTTCAGGAAGCCGATGGTACTTGGACTGAATTAGAGGCGGATGCGGCATTTGAGCGAGCCAAGAAACAAGACGAAGTATACGTATTTAAAACTGAAGGGGAGGCAATGAGGTTTGCCGAGGGTGCATGGAAAGAAGAAGAAACTGTTACCGTAAGTGATACAGGTGAAATGATTGACTTCAGGCTGCCTACGCCAGAAGAGGAAGAGGAGTTAGCTATTACCCCGGAGGGTGCTGTTGCTATCCCTGCATCTCCAATATACTCTTATGGAAACGAATTGTATAACGTAGCCGATCACACACAAAAAAAGCAGGAATCGGCAGTTATCATAGAGGAAACAATCCCCACAGAAACACCACCCAACAAAGACTATTCGGGAGTATTTGAGGAGCTTCGGGGAAAGCTAACCGATCAGCTCCCTGGCAACCCACAGTTTGTTGAAACAGAAATAAGGAGGGTACAAAAAGAGGTGCTGGAAAATGATATGCTGAAGTTTATGGATGAGGCATTTCGTCCCGATATAGGGAAAGAGGCTTTAGGGAAAATCCCAGGGGTATCTATTTTGATGGACGAGGAGGGGTTCCTTACTATGAGCGAGATAGAGATAGAGAAGCTAAGAAAGGGATACCGGGAGAGGGGCTTCCCTGAGGACATAGTGGACAACGTGTTTTACCAGGCGATGGAGAGCAGGCGCGATGATGTTGCAATAGAGAACCAAATCAATATATTTAAAGAAGATTACCCTCAGCTCAATGACGAGCAGATGGGTAAGTTCATATACCGAAACGCAATCTCTGCGGGGGTGAACCTGTTTAGCGATGAAGAGAAAAATATTTCAAACCTCAGGCAGGAGCTACAGAGGTTAATGGCTGAGGATGAGGCTGACTATGTCAGGATGGCTAAGGTTAAGGAGGAACTGGACGCGCTGACGGAGGGGGAGCTATATGATGACCTGACAGGGATAAGGATAGACCAGGAGACACAGGAGTATGACGAGCAGGTGATAGCCGAGGCAAAGGAGATACAGAAGCTCCCGAACTTCAAGAACCAGTTAAGGGATGGTATGGTTAATAATTACCTGGCACACAGGAGGTTAAACAAATTATACAGAGACGAGTACCGCAACCTAAAGACAAAGTTCGATCCGAGCGCGATATCCCAGCAGAAGCAATACGGCTACACCCCATATGAAGAGCAAGTTAACAAGGTAGAGACCTTGTATAACCTACAGCGGCAGGCGAGGGTAAAGCAAGACGCCTGGGCGCGCCTGTTTTTATTGAACGAAGACCCTGGTATTGCAGAGAAGGGCATAGGGCATTATGCAGAATTGCTTGGGAAGTCTGCCCTTCAGGGGTTCTTGGGGGAGCAGGCTGCCAACAGAATAATTCCTGTAACCCAACGAGAACGCTTTGATGTTATGGAGGGCATGCTGGCTGGTGAAGAGATTGAGCTGACCGATAAGCAGATAGAAAATATCAAAAGGGATTTTAGTGAGGATGTAACAGAACTGGGAGGAGGTCTTGTAGGGGTGGTAGGACAATTTGCACTGCTGAACAAAGCCGCATCCATAATGAAGCTCCCCGAACTGATTTCTATTATGAACTCCGGGGGCAAAACTTCAAAAGTAACAGCATTTTTAATGGCTGCCGCTATAGAAGAACAGAAATTCAGGATCATCGGTGGGGAGCCCACCGCCGGGGCTGTGTTTTATGCTACCCAAAGAGCGCTTCCGAACATTGCATTTAAAGGAAAGCTAGGCAGGATATTAAATCCCATCGTCAATGTTTTGTATAAGGCAGACATTGGTATGACTACTGCCTCTAATGTATCAGCAACAGTAGCAACAGGGGTCAGGGCGCTGGAGCAGGACAGGGAGTTTTCAAATTTGTTAAAACAACAATACGGCACCCTCACTGATTTCCAGCATCATGTGCTTACTGAACTATCTGTAAACTGGATGTTTGGGTTAGCCCACGGCAGGGGACCGAAAGCAAAACAAGAAATAATTAAAACCTCTGACCAACTCTCAAACGACATCAGCAAGGTCATAAAGCAATTCAAGAAAGAGGGCAAAGACCCGGAGATCATAGCCGAGCTGGAGCAGTTTCAGGCAAAGCTAAAGGGGGAGACTGAACAATTAGCTGGACAACCAGTTAAAGCCAAGGAAGGTGCTATTCAAAAGCCCGTTGCTGAAGTAGACCCAGCTGATGTTTATTTAACACGAGAGGGGAAGCTGCAGGAGGTGTCTAGGATTGTAGAGAGCAAAGAGAGGATAAATGAAAAAGAAGTAGATGAGGCTTTAGATGAAGCCTATGATACGCTGGGGGAGATAGAAAAGGATACCAAACTAAATTCACAAGATAAACGTATTTTGTCAGAGTTAATAGAGGGGGAAATACAAAAACTAGAAAGCTATGAACTTATCACAGAAACTGAAACTCGCAAGGTTGCCAAAGAAAAAACAGTACGAGTTCCTAAAAAAGCTAAAAGAGAAACAGCGGCAGAAAAAGAATTTGTAGGCAAAAAGGCTGTCTATTCAGACAACCAGGGGGGAGGCGGCACCGGGACTATTGTGTTGACTGAAACGCCTGCTGGCAAAGAGTATTTTGTTTTAGAAAGCAAGGAAGTGGGGGAAGGACCCGGCGTTAAGCTGATCATTGGCGAGCGTGGTAAGGTTTTTCAAGAGGCCACCATTAATTACGACACCAAGAACACTCCTGTTTCTGTAACGATGCGAGAGCAGGGGGGCAAGCAGGTAACCATTAAGAGCCCTGAAATAGCCGAACAGTTTTTTATTGAGAAAGCAAAAGAGGAGAGTTTTGATAATGACTTTTTTGAGGAGACATATATTGAGTTTGTTGGGACTGAAGCGGTAGAGGTGCTTAAAACCCCAAAGACCCAGCCAGGGAAACAAAAAGAAACAACTAAAACTAAAAAAGATGCCATTCAAAAAACCATCACAGAGGAAGGCGTGTTACGCCGAGAAGAAACGAAACCCGAAGAGCAAGTGGGACTGCGAGAAGTGGGAGAAGTACCCAAAGAAAAAGTCACTGATGAGGTCACGGAAGAGGTAGAAGCAAAGGCGCCCGCAAAAAAGAAAACGCTTAAGGAAGTAATTGAGGAGAAAAAGAAAGGCAAGAAGGAGGTAGCAGAAGAACCCCCTAAAGCAGAGAAGCCCGTTGAAGCTAAAAAAGAAGTGGAGCCTGTAGAAGAGATTAGGAAAGATGAAGTTGAGGTATATCACGGGGGAGGGGTTCGTGGGTTAAAAAATGTAGAGGGGGTAGTGTATCTCTCCTTTGAAAAGTCTCAAGCCAAAGAGTATGCCAAAGGGAACGAGGGAGAGGTGGAATCTTTTAAGTTAAAAAACAAAGACATAGCAGACGAGGATGTGGTAAGAAGGGAAATTAAGGCTTTGGGGTTACAGCCTAAAGATAAGTCTTGGACTGCAGATGAGTTAAATTTATATGAACTGATTGACCCTAGATTTGAAACTTCCCTTAGTAATAAAGATTTAAAAACTCTTTTTAATCATCTTAAGAAAAAAGGAGTTAAGGCGGTGAGGTTTAGAGATATGAACCTTATATCACTAAAGAATGATATTGATAATGTAGTAGTGTTAGATAATTCTATCTTAACGCAGACTAAACCCCCTAAAGCAGAGAAGCCTGTTGAAGAGAAGGCGCCCCCCAAAAAGAAAACCCTAAGAGAGGTAATGGAGGAGAAAAAGAAAGGCAAGAAGGAGGTAGCAGAAGAACCCCCTAAAGCAGAGAAGCCTGTTGAAGCTAAAGAAGAAGTAGAGCCTGTAGAGGAAGGAACTTTTTCTATTCACGGAACATTTAATGGATGGAGTGTCTTGCAAGGAAAAGATGTAGGAGAGCAAGCAGGAAGAGGTTCATTAAGCTATGGAGAACATAAGTATAATGTGTCTACCGAAGGAAACAAAAAAATATTTACAAGAAGCAATCACAAACGGGATGCTACTGGCAGAGCTGGTCACCTTAGTGTATCATTAATTCTCCCAGCAGGCACGAAAAAAACCATTGAAGATGTTAAGGGAATATTAGATGCAAAATATAAAGAGGTAACAGCTAAGGTACCTAAAGATACTGGTTATGGGGCAAAAGAGGGGGATATTATAGATGACTATAAAATAGAAGATGTAGCCAAAATAGATATAGATTATAAAGCTGAAGTCACCCCTACCAAAAAGAAAACCCTAAGAGAGGTAATGGAGGAACGAAAGAAAGGGGTTGGCGAAGCCGTAACGAAGCAGGCAGAGAAGGCGCGTAAGGCTATAGCCAAAATACTTCCCGACGCAAAGATAGTGGTACACAAAACTGAGGAAGCCTACCTGAAGGCTGCTGGTGAGGAGATGAAAGATACCAAGGGGTCATATGATCCAGCTACCCAGACCGTTAACATCAACCTATCCAAAGCCACCAAAACCACAGTAGCCCACGAGGTGTTTCACGCCGTACTTTTAAGCAGGCTAAAGACAGATAAAAATATACGAGCTGTCACCAAGAGGATGATGCAGGCAGTGAGCAAGTCCATAAAGGGGAAGAGCGAACTCAAAGATGCCCTGGAGGAGTTTTCTGCTGAGTATGAAACAAATATCAGGAACGAAGAAAAGCTGGCTAACCTCACAGGTATCTTGGCAAAAAACTATGATAGCCTATCTAAGCCCACCCAGAATGTCATCACCAGGTGGCTGCAGAAGATATCCAAAATGCTTGGGCTGGAGAGGATCACAGACATCGAGACCATAGACCTGCTCAACACCCTCTCTCGTAAGGTAGCCGCCGGGGAGGAGCTGACGATGAAGGACGTGGAGGCTATAGAAGGAGGGCGGCAAGTAAAAAATCCAGCAAACGCACTAAGAAGACAGGTAGTGGGAGGGTTTGAGGTTAACTACACTCACGAAAAAACTATCCCTCAATTAATAAAAAATGGGTTGATAACTGAACCGAAAGACGCTTCTCCATTTTTAGGTAAAAAAACTGTTATTACTTCCCCTGATGATATGTTGGTTGGTGAAATTAAGTATGGTGGTGACGTCATCTTTAAAGGAGGGGGAGGTGTTTTCTTTGTTCTTAAAGGGGACGTATGGGCAGCGAGCGACCTAAACACAGCCCAAACTATAAGTAACACTTTAAATAAGACCATAAAAGGGAATGAAGGGAAAGGATATCTTACCCTTACAAAAGGCACAGATTCCAAACTAGTGAGTAGCGTGTCAGGCGTAGAGTCTACATTAGCAATATTAGATATTATGCTCGACAAAGGTTTAATTACCCCATCTAATTTTAGAACTGCAGTTTCTACGGCAGTAAAAAGAAAAGGTGGGAAAATAGATTTAAGAGGGAGTGCGAAGCAATTAAAAGCAGATGTAAAAAATTACTTCTCAAATCCCAAGACAGCTACCTTTGAAAAAAGAGGATTTGTAGTTAAAGATATAGTAAGAGAATTAGCCAAGTCTTTGCCTCAAGAAAGCAGGTCGCCTGTTATTGAATTTTTAGGAGGAGACAAAACTAAAGGCGTTGGCGCTGGGGTGACCCCTAAATCACAAAGCCTAGTAGATTTAATAGCGAGGGTTGCCGCTGAAGATATAACTAAAGGATTAAAGACAGGAGATGTGTACGCTATTATAGAGGTAAATGGAGAGGTGGAAGTGGTAAAGGGTGCTCATCCGAGCTATCCTTACCATATTGCCTTAAAGGATAAATCTAAAACCCCAATACTGCACTTACCTAAGAATAGACAACCAGGAGGGGATGTATTAGTTCAGAAGTCAGGAAAAGAATATGCTGTACGGAATATATCTGTAGTAGAGGGAAGTTTTAAGGAACCCAGTGGCGCTGTCGGCAGGCAACTAGCAAAGAGGATGCAGAAGGTTGAGGGGATTGATGAGATTGTAAAGATAGCTAGAGAGGAGAAGTTTTCTGACTCAGAGATAATAGAATATCTAAAGAATGAAGGGTATAGTGATAAGCAAATAAGCGATGCTGTTGGGGAGAAAATAAAGAAAGCACCTACAGCAAAAAAGATATTAGGCATTCCCACAGAGAAGCCAGTTGAAACACTTACCACGAAGCAATTCTACACCTTTGCAGAGAAGATGGCTAATCTTGGAGCCACAGGCACCAAAAGGGCAACAAGGCTAATGCAGAAAGAATTGGTGTCATTTGTAAAAGACAATATAAAAGACTTGCAAAAAGTGTCAGGGAGAAGCATGCCTGCGTTGATGAAAAAAATAGCCAATGTCCAGGCAGGGAAACCAAAAGCATTACAGGACGCTATTGACTACATAAATAAGATTGCATCTGGTCAAGTAGAAAAAGACAGGATGGCTGCTATTGAAGGTGTTAGGAATACTGTAGAGACTGCAATAAGCAAAGCCACGAAAAAAGATGCTTCAGGAAGATTAAAAGCAAGGGCTTTTACAGAAGAGGGGCGGAAGTCTATGAAGGCGCTACAGAAGTCTTTTGATATGACAGAACAAGAGGCTACAGCCAGAGGTCCCCACATAGAGGCTGAAATAAATTCCCTGGAAGGTCAAAGAATAGAAGAGATTACGGATGCCAAAAGAAATGAAATAGATGATAAAATCCTTGAACTGCAAAAAGAATCCGAATATATTGAACTGTATTCTGATCTTAACAACAAATCTAAAGCCGAAGTTGACGGCATAAGTGAGCTGTTAAAAGAAGAGATTATCTCCTTAAAGGAAGACTTGAAAGCAAAAAGAAAAGAAAAATCTGAGCAATTCAAAAAGAAAAAGGAGAGTCTTATTGAGGGGATTGGAGAGGCTATGTGGGAAGGGGAGCCTAAAAAACCAGGGGTGGGCACAGCTTACCTGGCAATGCAGTTAAATCCCAAAAACCTTTTAACGCAACTGGCAGGGAAAGCAGGGGAGCTATTTGCTAAGGGCTTTGATGTGGGAACTGAAAAAGCTGTTTCTACAGGATTAGAAATGAAAAAGAGTGTTAAAGAATCAATAAAAGAATTTTTTGGCTCTGAGTCTAAAATGAGAAAAATATTAAATAAAGAAGTAAAGATTAATTTAGCTAAAGAAGTCAAGGACTCTGAAGGAAATGTCATTGAGGTTTCATTGGAGCCAAGAAAAGTAAAGGTCTCCAGCCTTGTACATCTTTGGGCTTCCTATAAATCAGAATCCAACCATATCTACACTCAAAGAATTGCATCAGGAAAGGACAGGTTAAAATTAACACCCGAAGAATGGTTGCGAATTGACGCACTACTCCCCACCAGCGCAAAGAACTTCACGGATTGGATCGTTAAAGATTTCCTTCCAAAACACTATGCCGAGGCAAACAAGGTATATTATGACCGCAATTTTATTAATCTTCCTAAGCTCCCCGATTACCTGTTTGTCAATGCTGAGAGGGTAAGGGATGTGACTGCGGCATTGACTGACATAAACAGGGTTTCGACATACAAGCCTTTTACCACTCAAAGAGTTTATGGTGAATATAACCTTTGGGGTAATGATATTTATTCCGGGCTGACCAAGCACATAGAGCAGCACTCCAAGTTTGTCGGTCTTTCAAAACCTATTTCAGAAGTAAATGCTCTATTAAACAGCAAGGATGTAAGCAGGCTGATAAAACAAAAGGGGCTACAACCCTACAAAGCAGCATTAGAAGCCAGGATGACCACAGGGATGGGAGGGGAGAAAAGATATTTAATAGATTGGCTGTTCCATAATTTCATTGGCTCCAAAGTCCTGATGAACCTTTCATTGTTCCCAAAGCAGGTGACTTCAGTTATTACTACGCTTGACCCACAATATGTACCTACCACCGAATTAATCAAGTCTATTTATAATATATCTACTAACAGGCAGGCATCTAGAAGAGCCAAGGATATTCTTAAAGCATCTGGTGGGTTCTCAACTAGAAATATTAAAGAAATAGAAACCAATATAAAAAAGGGGAAGCCCTGGCTCGTAGAACGCTTTATTAATGAACAAGCAGAAAAGATGGATGACTATAGGCTTACAGAAGCCATTAAGAATGTGGGCGAGTTTATATGGAATCCTACCCAAAAGGGTGACAGGTTCACAATACGTTTGGGAGGGATACCTCTTATCGACGCGGCTTACAGGGTTAAACTAAAGCGCCTTATAAAAGAGGGGGCACCCAAGGAGGAAGCAGAAAGAATAGCAGCAAATGAAGCCCTGTATAAATTCAATGAATGGATGAACGATACCCAACAGTCAATGCAATGGACGGGCAAAAGTGAATTTCAGTCAGGGATGTATCGCTTTGGGGCGCCTTTTATGAACGCACCTATGTCTTATTCAAGGAAGATTATAACTTCATACAGGGATGTTTACAGGGGGGCGAGAGATGAGAGAATCAGGCTCTTAAAAGAAAATCCAACAATGAATCCTCATGTTGCCACCATAAAATCACTAAAGGGAGTAAAGCAGGCTGATTTGCAAAGGATAGCTTTATACCAGATGGCATTACCTGTTTTATGGTCTGCTGTTACTACTGGCGGGAGAAGTATTGTGAATTTATGGAGCGACGATGAAGAGACAAGAGAACAAGCGTGGATGGATTTGGGATATGACACTACTTTAGGGTGGATGAAGGGATTGTATGGCGTTGGTTTTCTTATGGATTTTATGTATGGATATGCAACAGACAGGAAATATGGCAGGCAGGCAGATAACTTTATAAGGCTATTTGATGATATGCTTAATATGTTAACATCACTCTCTGATGTTGTTACTGGTAATATAAAATTAGCCACGGACCTTACAGATAAGGAATATGATAAACAACAAGCAAGAGTTACCAAAGCATATACAACGGCAGCAGAAAATGCAGTAGCAATCGTTGGTGGACCGCAAGTGTTTGTTAAAAGAGCAGTGGATGTTTCTACAGACGAACTTTACGACACGTCCTTCAAAAAGTTATTAAGACTGTATGGAATGAGAGAACAATCTATAAAAGAATGGTTTGAGTTTGAGAAAGAGTCAGGGGGAGTTAAGAAGTTAGGAGTTAAGAAGTTAGGAGTTAAGAAGTTAGGAGTTAAGAAGTTAAACTAAAGATTATCCAGAAGTTCTTTAAGCGTCTCTACGGACTTGTCCAGGGTCTTGGAGTCCTCATCCATTAAGGACTCATAGATAGTGTCTGTAAGCCCCCCAATATCCCTCATAACTATATTAATATAGTTTATCTTATTGGTGTCTTGAGGACGTACAGTCATAGCTTTAACAATTGTTCAGAACATCGCGTATCCTTCTGAGGTTCTTTTCTTCGTCGGGTGTGAGTTCTGGGCGCATAATCCTTTCCACTTCTTTTTGATGGCTAATCTTCCTCATAATCTCGTTGTAATTGGTTTGGCATTTTACAGAACAAAAAGAACGAAGCCGTGTGTTCGCTACTCCGATAAGCAAAGCTACGGATAAGGGCTTTCTTTCGACTTTTGGTGGGGTTAGGAGGGTGCTATGCCAACCACAGTATTTACATTGTTTCATTTTAAAACTTTTTTGTCTAACACAAGGTCTAAATATTGGTCAGAGGTTATGGGTGAAAAATCATACACACTGGTCTCAAAGGTGCTCAGCACCACGAAGTGTACTGAAAAGAACAGGGCGTCATTGTTTTTGTTATGTATCACAAGCCCAAGGATGGTGTCGTTAATGACCACCCTGGTCATGCTATCAATGGCGTAAAGGATGGCATTGATCACCTCCTCAGGATAAGATTCCAGCTTTATGAGGCACTCAATGGTGACAATGATAACACTGTCATCCTCGATATATTTCTGTTGCAAACCCAAAGCTCTCAAGTTCTTGCAACCTATACTCCTGTAACACAGAAAGGTTGCCGTTTTTTGTTTTTATTTCAGAGAATAACACCTTAGACCCCTTGGGCAGGGCTATCAAGTCAGGGATACCATTCTTATTGGTCTTTATTAACTTGATAACATAATACCCCTGGTCCTCTAATTGTTTTATTCTCTTTTTCTGGACTTGTTGCTCTGTCATCAAAACAAAGTTAACAAATCCTCTTTAAAATGCTTTAGCGTGTAGTTCTTCTTCTTTATAACACGCCGGTAAATCTTTTCTTCAATGCCTCCACGGGAGAACACCCAGTACACTTGGTTGTTGGATCGCGTCTTGGTGGTCATGCGGTCACGGCTCTGCCAGTAGGAGGTGGCGCTGAAGTCAATGTTAAAATACACAATGTAGTCAGCCTCCTGCAAGGAGATGCCCTCGCGCCCGCTGACTATCTGTAGGGCGATGTTCTTATCCTTGTCGTTCTTAAACTCCTCCAGGTCGGTGGTGAGCCTGTCCTTGAACACCTCCTTTAACAGCTTCAGCTCTGCCTTGAACTTATAGAACAGCGCTATTTTCTTGCCCGCAAATTTCATATCAATGAAGTTCCCCTTGCTATGATCCAGCACACATGGCGACCCCGACTCCAATAGTACGGTGCCTGAGTACATCTGGTGTAGCTTGCTCATCAGCTTCACGCTGGTGTCGGCAAGGATGACATCGCCACTGCCCTGTAGCACCAAATCCCTCTTGAGCCTGTCGCACATACGGTAGGTGTCTGAGTGCATCTTCACCAGCATCACCCCCTCCTGTATCTGTGACTCGAAGCCAGCCTCTTTCTGGGTGTAGTTGATCATGTATGGCTCCATTGCGCCGAGTATCTTCTCTTCCTTCCCATCGCTGTAGTCATTGATGCGTAGCCCATTGATATTCCTCTGCACCACCTCGACATAGTCATCAGCCCACCGATAGAAGTTCTTGTATGTACTGAACGGGTTGGAGGGGTGACCATACACCTGGTGGTACATCTGCGAGAAGCTCTCCGGGGTGGGTGTCCCTGAAAGGAGTATCAGGCAGCACGGGTGACGCCTCACCAGGTCGCGCACCTGCTTCGCTCTTTTGGAGGGCTTGGCGAAGGCACCCATACAGTGTGCCTCATCACATATTATCACGTCATAGTATATGTCGGGAGCCAGCTTATGTAGGCTCTCGTAGTTGATGACCTCCAGGGTAAAGGGGTGGGACCGGGAGGCATAGTCCGAGCGTATGCTTTCGATGGCTTTTTTCTTGGTGACAAACAGCACGTCCTTGGCTTTGAGGTTATCGCATATGCCAAGGCTGGTGAGCGTCTTGCCTGTACGCACCTCCATCGCGAGATATAACAAAGATGAGCGCCTGATGATCTCGGTGCCCTGCTTGATTATCTCTAACTGATAATCCCTGTACTCCATATTAACGTCAGTATTAGGGCTATTATCACACCAACCCATATCATCCCTATCTTGGACTCTCTGCGAGCCCACATGATGATGGGGTTGTGGTGAGTGAAGCGCCCTTTATCGTCTCTCTTCATAGTGTTTAATTATTGATTTAAAAATTTCATATGCCACAGCTGGTACAATAGCGTTGCCCAGACCCTTTAGCCTGCCCACCCTGTCCTTCACTCCTTTGGCTACTCTTGGGACTCCTTCGGGTTCGTGGTCCCAATATCTGTCCACCCTACTGGAAACCCCATCAGCCACTCCACCCAGGCTGCGTTGAGTGCCCCCGATGTTTTTCCCTGTGCTTTCACTACTACTGTGGTTAGGGATTCCTGACTGCCCTTCTTCCCTCTGCTCCTGTCCTGAAATCCCTGTCGTGCTTCTGTGGCTGCTGGAGTTGGTAGCATCTTTACTGTATCCGCTAAATTCAAACTGTGACTGTTTTTCCCGTCTTTTGTTTTCCTTCTCCCCGTTTTGGTTAGCTCTGCCTCTGGATGTTCGTTCTCTTGTGTTGTCGGTGTGGGCCACAATCCAGATTCTATCTCTTCTGTGCCACGCGCCAACACCCGCAGATGGTATAAGAAATACTTCGTTGTTATACCCTTCATTTTCCAGGTCAAGGAGTATCCTTTTAAGTGTCTCGCCATTCTCCATACTGAGGAGCCCAGCAACATTCTCGCCAATGACATAGGTCGGTTGAAGCTCTCTGATAACTCTAAGCATCTCTGGCCAGAGATAACGGTTGTCGTCTTTTCCTTCTCGTCGTCCTGCCTGGCTGAAGGGCTGGCATGGAAACCCTCCACTGAGAACATCGACTCTTGGGAGGTTATGTTTTCCGATTTTTTTGATGTCTTCTTCATAGATTTTAGTGTTAGGGAAGTTCTTTTTCAGGACCTTGATGGCGAAGGGGTCTATCTCGTTAGCCCATAGGGTTTCTAGCCCCGCCCAATGAGCAGCGAGACCAAAGCCCCCGATCCCCGCAAAAAGTTCTCCGTGTGTCATTTATTAATTATATTAAGCAAACTATCTCTTTGGTGTGTTAATTGGTCGTTCCAGTTTTCGCGTACCGTAAGCCTCCACTGAGCCTCCATATTCTGCTCCTTGCAGTTCTCCAGCAGGCGTACATTGCGCTGTTGAGTAGACTGTGCCACAATATAGCACAGGAAGAAACTGTATAGCGCCACTATTACAAAAATTATTATCGCTTTACGCATTGTTTTATTGTTTACTCTTTGCTTCAAGCACCCGTCCCAGGAGCTTATAGTCAATGGTTACGCCCGGTGGGAGATAAGGTCTGTCTTTTGCCTCCCTAACTTTTGCCAGCAGGCGGTAGTTTATCTTTACTTTCATCGTTGAATAGTTTTAAAAATGATTGCCTTACCTTAGCACCAAGGTCTGCATCATTGCCGGTGTCAGCAATGTGCTTTATGGTCATGGCGCCAAGACGTATGAGCTTTTTATCTATCATCTGTTAAATATAATATAACGTCCCTCGTGGTCGCGTCCTTCAGTGGGCTCTTGCTGTGTCTGGTAGATAGCAAAGGCTCGCAGCCATCGATAGAACTTGTTAACGCTTATGGACATCTTTGCCCTTGGTCCAAAGTCGGGGTACTCCTTGATAAAATCTAGCCAAAGTTTTTGCTTTTTTATTATACTGTTGTAGGTGATGACCGTATTCTCTGGTTCAGTAGCCCACTCCCAGAAGGAATGGTCGGTGTCGGCGATGAACTTACGTATCTTTAAATTCTTAAAGTCGCTCTTCACAAGACCTGTCCTTAAAAAAGATTTTAGGTTGCCCACCATATAGTTATCAAAGCGGCACCACTCATCTTCATCCCAGTCGCCAAAGAACAACCGCCCAAACTCTTTGATGGGGGTGTTCTCCTGGGTGTAGAACTGCTTTAGCTCCAGCTCCCACTTGCGTCGCTCGTAGCTGCTGCCCTTACCCTTGATGGCATAGTTAGTGGTGATGACGATCTTGGGGCTCTTGGAAAAGGGGATATAGATAGCGTCCTTGTTCTTTTTCTCCAGCGTGATACCCTCGGTGATGACGCTAAAGAGTCGCTCGAACTCAAAGTTGCGTTTCACATCATCCCATACTAAAATCTGCGAGTCGGCGCTGACAAGCTGGAAGGAGAAGTTCGCATCCAGCGAGGCGGAGTGGGATTTGCCATCAAGGGTGACGGTCTTTTTTAGCTGACCTATGGCATTGACAAACAGCCCCTTGCCGGTGCCACCCTCAGGGTTATCGGAGATTATCTCATCGTTGAGGATCACAGCAGGGCAGTACCCAAGGTTCTTGTATCCGTGGAGCAGGAACCCTACGGTGCTCTCGACAGAGGCGATGGTCTCTGCGTTATCACCAGAGATATTGGAGACAAAGGTCTTGTAGTCGCAGGCATCGGACTTGCAGAACTTAAAGTCCCGGTCTATGACCTGGTCGCTCCACACATACCCGCCAAGGTCGATGTAATCAATGATAGCTACGTCATCTTTAGTGACCTTCACAGCACAGTTTTTGTAATAAAGATACGCCGTATCTCGGTCATCTTGTATGAAATATACGTCAACAGAAGATAGCATGTTGAGGAAATCCTCCTTAAAGAACCGGGTCTTGTCAGCAAAAAAGTTATAGACAGCGATGTCTTCCTGATCAGATAGATACTCAAGGACGAAATCTTTTATCTGGTCCTCACTGGTATTGTCAATAAGATTGTTAGTAACTTTCACAAACACGAATGATTTGCTCCCCGAAGGAGAGAATTTATAAAACCCGTTCTCTTCCAAAAACTCCTTGAACAGGTTATGAACAAGGCTCACCTGCCCCTTCTGGCTCTTAGCCCAGAACTCCTTGTTGGAGTCATCTTCTTCTATGCGGTTGATCACTGAGTCGATGACCCCGTCCTCTACCTCTGACTCTTTGAGGCGAGAACGCACCTCTTTTTTTGGGACCCCCCGCTTTATCTGGTTCTTGATGAGGTCTACCCTATCGCTGTCCTCAAAAAATTTCGTGTTGAAGTTCTGGGAGTTCTTATATGCGCTGTTGATTATCAGGTTTATCTCGCTCTTGGGAAAGTTTTTGGACTCGTACCCAGCCAACATATACTGCGCCAGGGACTTGGCAACCCCGAAATCATTGAACGCGGCGGCAAGGATATAGATATTATTGTTGCGCTCCCCATCCACCATACCATACTTGACATCCCACCAGCGACGTAGCCTGCGAACAATCTCGTTCTCATCATCTACCTTTAAGGTGATGCGCGAGGTACGGTGGTTTAAATGCTCGTGCTCCTCAGCCTCCATCTCTGTCCACGTCTTGGAGTTGGGGTTGTAGAACAGCAGTGGATCAAATGACTCATAGCAGACTCGCGATATATTCTTACACGCTTTATCAAAGTGGGGGCTGTTATAATGTTTTTCTAAAGCCAAGAAATAGTTCTTGTGACCTTCCTCCTGCGCGGGGATCTTTACCAGGACCTTGAGCCCATTGCCACTGGGCGAGACAAACACCGAGAAGGTGTACTTATCTTTTGTGAGTTCCTCCTTCTTGGAGAGCATGTCCTGTTTCTTTTTGAAGTTGTCGAAGTCCAGACATATAAGACCGCTGTGCTCTATGATGGAGTTGTCAGCACGCTTGTTGAAGGACCCACTGAAGCATATGGCTGGAAGCTCTTGCTTGAGGCGGTTACGTGCCTCCTTGTCCTTCTCTGTGCGTATCTTTTTGCACAGCACCTTGGACGAACCATCCTTGATGCGCTTAAGGATGACCTCCACAGGTCGATGGAACGGAGTGGAGGTATCCATAATAGATTGGAATATTGTTGTAGTGAAAGTCGTATCCATTGGTTAAAAAATAATGGGGGGAAGAATGTCCTCCCCCCATAGGTGATTAGAAAGGTAGGTCAGAGTCAGATTCTTTTGCTGGCTCCGGCTTGGTGGCTTTAGCCTTCTCAGGGGCGTCCTCCTTTTCCGCGACAGCAATTTCGCCCTCTGTCCATACCACCCTGCCATTAGCAAGATAGGTGCGTGGGGCTTTGCTGGTGCGCTCCTCTTTGGATTGAGACTCGTACATAGAGACATTGTTGCCGTATTTTGTCTCGTCATTGATGCTGATGGTGGTCTGTAAATACTTACCATCTTTTAACCTTGACTTTGTTATCTTGGTCAGGTCGATACTTAAAGAAATTAATGATGACATAATTTATAGTTGTTCGTTAATAAAAAATTGATTTATATCCTCGGTGGCGCTACCTCCGAAGAACTTTTGGTATACATTCAG
>Ga0310342_100000897_pt1 | contig 17834 bp, 9 predicted proteins | sample S15DNA20500_MG_FD_206155 | JGI IMG/M metagenome (GOLD analysis project Ga0310342, IMG submission 206155) | Marine microbial communities from station ALOHA, North Pacific Subtropical Gyre - S1503-DNA-20-500_MG | ecosystem: Environmental > Aquatic > Marine > Oceanic | place: Pacific Ocean: North...
TCTAAGGGCTCGAAATTTCGGGTCTTATAGAAATTCGAGCCGGAAGGCATGTCTAGTCTTTCTTGATTCAGGTGTCGAAAACCGCGTTGTCCGTTTGGTGAGCCGTTTCACCTCGGGTCTTATGATCGTAAACGGATAGGCGACAGACAGGGATTTGTTGGTGCTGATCACTCCAGTATAACCACAACATCCTTTTGGCGGAGCAGAGATTCAGTATACCGATGATCGAAACCGAAGCAACTTTTTCCGAGTTGAATTGGCTTGACTTGCAGAGCCAATTGCAACAGCTTCTCGCTTTGGCAGTGAAACTTTGTTTCATCTGTGCCATCATGCGGGCCTGTTTTGCGTACCAACGGTTGATTGAACAGGAGATTGAAGTTGCCACATTTCTTTGAAGATCTTTCGGGCCTGGAGGCATTGCCAACCGGCTGGCGGCAGCCGGAACGATGGTCGGAGTGCATTGTCATCCGAGTCTCGAGCGAGCTGAAGAGACACGGGTCGGCATACGCCAGAGTAGGGGACACGCGTACGGCTTTATGTCGACTTGAGTCTTCCGTACAAAGCGGTTGTCGTGGTATCCGGCACATTGGTTTGGGGGAAGCTTGCGTGTACAATGTAAGCACGTCCCCAGAGGATGTCGTCAAGGAGGATTTAAGACAGTTCTTCACATCTTGAAAACATCATGAGCCCCCTTTTTTACCGCTGGATGATTTGCCTGATGTTGATTCAGGCTGTTGCATTAGAGTCAAGTTGCGCGGCGGACTCGATCGATTTTGATAAGCAGATCGCCCCGCTTCTGGCTGCACGATGTTTGGAGTGTCATGCTGGGACAGAACCAAAAGCAGGGCTTGATCTCTCCCAGCGCCAGGCAGCACTTGCAGGTGGTGATAATGGTGCCGTGTTGGTTGCTGGCGATCTTGAGAAAAGTCGATTATGGGAGTTGGTGCTTGCTGACGAGATGCCACCCAAACATCCGCTTACAGCAGTAGAAAAAGATGCTTTGCGGAAATGGATCACAGTGGGTGTTCCGTGGGGTGCCGAGTCGATTGATCGTTTTCGTTACACCACCGATCGTCGAGCTGGGTACGATTGGTGGTCACTGCGGACTTTACAGCAGCCATCACCACCCGAGTTGGCCAATGCAAATTGGCCCCGAAACGGCATTGACAACTTTATCCTGGCGAAGTTGCAGAGTGCCGGGCTCTCACCGTCGCCACAGGCCAATGCTCGTTCGTTGATGCGGAGACTTTATTTTGACCTGATTGGATTGCCACCCACTTCTGACGAGATTGCCAAATTCGAAAAGGATCCTTCCGACAAAGCCTACCTGAAAATTGTCAATAAGCTGCTCGAATCACCTCGGTACGGTGAACGATGGGGAAGACATTGGTTGGACATCGTACGTTTTGGGGAGAGTAACGGTTTTGAACGTAACACTCCTCGGCGAAATTTCTGGTACTACCGAGATTGGGTGATTCAAGCATTGAACGATGACATGCCGTACGACGAATTCGTTCGGATGCAATTGATTGGGGATTTGGAAAAACCGGGTCCCCAGGGCGTGGCGGCTGCTGGTTTTCTCGTGGCTGGCGTTCACAACACGGTCGTAGGTCAGAGTGTGCGAATGAAAAAGCTTGCTCGACAGGATGAACTGGAAGAACTTGTCGGTACCATTTGCCAGACGTTTTTAGGGCTGACTGCTAACTGTGCACGATGTCACGATCACAAGTTTGATCCCATCCGACAGGTTGAATATTACCGTCTGACGGCGACCCTTGCTGGTGTGAATCATGGTGAACGGACGGAGCGATCTGCCGACGCAAAATTACAGATCGCTGGTCTCAATGCCGAAATAGATCGCCTCTCCAAGTCGTTGGCTAGGATAGATGATACTGCCCGCGAGGCAATTCTCAAGTTGCGTTCAGAAGGAGTGTTGCCAGAGCCAAAACCGCCAGCGCCGTACGCCCAATGGGAATTCGATGACGATCTGCAGGATCGTTTTGGCAATCTCCATGGAAAAGGGGTTGGTTCTGCCACACTCCAATCAGGCGCGCTAGTATTGGATGGTGCGAGTTATGTTGAAACAGTGGCAATCAACAGAACGATCAAGGAAAAAACGCTCGAAGCGTGGGTGCAACTTGAAACGCTTGATCAATCGGGTGGAGGTGTGATTAGCCTCGAAACTGAAAGCGGCCGGCGATTTGATTCAATCGTATTTGCCGAAAAAACAGCGAACCTTTGGATGGCAGGTAGTGATGGTTTCGTACGGACCAAGTCCTTTGCAGGACCCCAGGAACAGGAAGCGGTTAACCGCCCTGTTCATGTCGCGATTGTTTATCAAGCCGACGGTACGATCATTGGCTATCGTGACGGCAAACCTTACGGTCGCGGGATTCGAAAATCGGATTTGGTTCGCTATGACGAAAATAAGGCACACATCGTCTTTGGTTTGCGACATCAACCTGCCGGCGGCGACAAGTATCTGCGTGGAAAGATTTTGCGGGCGAGCCTTTACGACCGAGTTTTATCGGCTGCTGAAGTTGCCCTGTCGGCGGGAGCCCGTTTGGACTACGTGGCAAAAACCGAGATCCTCGAGTGGTTATCCCCGCAGCAACGAGAGCAACGTGAGCGGTTGAAGATGGAGGTAGAAGAGTACCGCACACAGCTCGAAGAGGTTCGTGAGAATTCAAAGCGCGTGATGTATTCTGTCGCTCCAACAGACATGCCCGAGTCGACAAAGTTTCTCCACCGCGGTGATATCGATCGTGAAGGTGAAGTGGTTACACCCGGTGGTGTCGCGTCGGTTGCCGGCGTCGATGCGGAATTCCAGCTGGCAGCCAACGCTGCCGATTCGGAACGGCGACGGCAGCTGGCGGCATGGATCACCGGTGAAAATAACAGCCTGTTTGCCCGGGTGATTGTGAATCGCATCTGGCATTACCATTTCGGAAATGGGTTGGTGGATACCCCGAGTGATTTCGGATTCAACGGAGGGCGTCCGAGTCATCCGGAGTTGATCGATTGGTTGGCCGACCAGCTGAAGGCAAGCGATTTCCGACTCAAACCACTACACCGACTCATGGTAACTTCGTCTACTTATCGGCAAGCCTCAGCTGCAAACGCTACTGCACAAGCCATTGATGCCGACAATCGTTTGCTGTGGAGAATGAAACCGCGGCGGCTCGAGGCAGAGGTTATTCGAGATTCGCTGCTCGCGGTGGCTGGTAAGTTGAATTTGACGATGGGAGGAGCCGGTTTTGAAGATGTGACGGCAACGGAAAACAATGGAACAACCTATTATGAGCCGCTGGACGTTGACGGGGATGCGTGGTTCCGCCGCACGATTTATCGATTCAGTCCGCGGGGCGGACGCAGCGCACTGCTGGACACGTTTGACTGCCCCGATCCATCGGCCACGGCGCCGCGGCGAGCGGTGACAACCACTCCGTTGCAGGCATTGAGTCTGTTGAACAACCCCTTTGTATTGCGGATGAGCCATTATTTTGCCGACCGTATCGTAGGTGCTGTGGACGATGATATGGCTTTGCAGGTCGATTATGCATGGCAGCTGGCCGTTGGCCGCAAACCGCATGAATACGAACGACAACTCTCTGTCGAACTTGTGGACACACACGGCCTGGTAATATTATGCCGAGGTCTTTTTAATACAAACGAGTTTGTCATTGTTGATTGATGACCGGAAAAACAAGATGATCCCAGCACGGAAATTGAATCGCCGCGAATGGTTTCATTGGGGTTCCAACGGACTGGGTGCCACAGCGTTACTCAGTCTTTTTGCTCGCGATCAGCAGCTTCGGGCCCAGTCACCGCGAGTGCCGGCAATGACGCATCAACCTGCCGCAAAACGTGCGATCCACATCTGTCTGGTCGGGGGGATGAGTCATATCGACTCGTTTGATTACAAACCGGCTCTTGAGGCAAACCATGGAAAGACACTGCAGTACGACAAGAAACCGGACATTTTCTTTGGCAAGGTTGGCCTGTTACGTAAGCCTGATTTCAATTTCAAACCACGCGGTCAAAGTGGTTTGATGATTTCCGACATGTTTCCTCATATCGCTAAGTTGGCTGACGAATTGACAATCTTGAAATCGATGGAAGCCAATTCAGCGAATCACACGCCCGCCCTGTTTCTGGAAAATTCAGGTTTCGAAGCCAACGGCTTCCCTTCGATGGGTAGCTGGCTGTCTTTTGGCTTGGGTTCGGAGACGGAAAATTTGCCAGCCTATGTTGTCCTTTCAGACCAGCGCGGCGGGCCAAACGGTGGTGCTGCGAATTGGTCAAATGCATTTCTTCCCGGCCATTCTCAGGGTGTGGAATTCAGGGGGGGTAATCAACCAGTGCGAGACCTATTTCCCGCTGTGCAACTTGCCGCAGGTGCTGACCAGGCGACTCGAGAGTTTGTGGATGCCATCAATCAAGATCACGCTGCACGTACTGGTGAAGATGCCATTTTTTTGGATCGAATCCGAAGTTATCAATTGGCAGCCCAAATGCAACTGTCAGTTCCGGAGGTTAGCGATCTGTCGGCAGAACCTCAAGCCACTCACGACGCTTATGGGATGAATGATGAAAACACTGCCGACATGGGACGTCGTTGTTTGCTTGCTCGGAGATTGGTCGAGCGGGGTGTCCGTTTTGTTCAACTTTACTCTGGTGGTCCGATCGCAGGCATGCCACGGGCCAGTTGGGACGCACATGAAGATGTGAAACAGAATCATTCATATGAAGCGGAACGGATTGACCAACCCGTGGCCGCACTTCTACAAGATCTCCGGCAACGTGGTTTATTGGAAGATACGCTCGTGTTGTTCACCACTGAATTTGGTCGCACGCCTTTCGCACAATCTGCCGAGGGCGTGATTGGCGCAGGCCGTGACCACAATCGCTATGGATTTTCGATTTGGATGGCTGGTGCAGGTGTCCGACCGGGCATGGCGTTTGGCTCGACTGACGAGTTGGGCTGGAAAGTGGCCGAGCGTCCCATTCCGTGGCACGACTTTCATGCGACAGTCTTACACCTGTTTGGCATCCATCATGAGAGGCTAACGTATTATCACAATGGAATTCAGCGCCGTCTGACGAATGTCCATGGGGAAGTGGTCAAAGAGATTCTGGTATAACTGGCGGTTCGAGATTCACAATAACCTTCAGGTCACACGGTTGAAGTCATGTCCGTTGGACCGGGCTGTGACCGGTTGTTCTTGCTCACAGATGAACGGCAATAATCTTTGCCAGCAGAACATGACTTTGTTTCCCTTTTCGTTTACCAATTTCGGGGCGCTCGCCAACGGTGATCCAGCTCTTAAACGATCATTCCTCTCTGTACTGGAAAACGGTGAATTGTTTCTGTATTCGAAAATGGCTCTAAAAATTGCAGGAACATGTCAGTCGATGGGATGCTTGGGGAAAAATCGCGTCCACTTTCAGTAGTCTGCAATCGTTGCCAGCAATTCGTTATGATGGACAGGGAAGCGGGTTAGCAGCTTGGTGTTACCAGGGGTATGGCCGGCTGAAATGTTAATGCCTTTTGAACAGATTTTTCAAAAACAGAATGCGACAAACAACAAGAAAGAGATTCAATTATTAATATTAAAAATAGGAAACGGTTGTGCAGCTTTATTTTCAAAATCCAATTCACAGGAGTATGGCTGGTCTTTTTCACAGGCATAGCCAACCCCACCGTGGGGGCCGATCCGGCTCCTTTGAAAGTTGCTTCCGGTAAAAAGGATGCCTGGACCTTGTCCACTGCCGATACGGAAGTGACGGTCGGTGTGGATTTAATGGATCAGTTGGTGATCTACAAGTTGGCCAATCCCAACGTCCAGTGGAATTGGGCCAGTCAGCCCGTCGTGATCCGGTTGCCATCATGGCTTGAAGTTCGTGGGACGGCCAGCCCCGCGAAAAAACAGGGTTTGCCGACCGTGGAAGCTGGTGACTTGGATCGTGCAACCGAGAAGCAAGCGGAGCTCGTCAATTCGGCGACTTGGACATTCCAAAAAACAACCCAGGCGTCGGCTCCCCAGGGGGAAACGGTTACCCTGACTTTCACTTGTGCGCAAATGCCGGCACTTGCGCTTGAATCGGTGTGGTGGGCGGCATCTGCCCAATTGCCGGGACCGGTCCAACACACCTTTCGCCTGATCAACCAATCCAGTCAGGAGATTGTGCTGCACCCAATACCCAACTTGAGTATTGCTTTGGATCCACCTGCCGAACACGACGTCACCCTGTGGACCTTTGGAGATCACGAAGGTACGGTCCGGAAGCATTACGTTGGTCCTCAATCTGAAACCTCGGGTGACGGAGCAGGTCAGGTGCAGGTGAACATCGCCGCCACTGGCGGCAAGTTGAAACAGTGGATGCCGTGGGTACTTTTGGATGATCGGGGCACGGGTGGAGTGTACCTGGGGATGGAAGAGAAGATGCACTTCTCATTTCAAATCCAAACGCGTCCCACGACGCCACGGTTCATGATGCGTGCCGCTTATCGTTCCGAAAACAATATTGCCATTGCGAGCAGGCAAAGCGTTATGATGCGACCGACCTATTTGGGAGTTTACGAGGGAGATGTGGATGATGGCAGTAACCGGTTCAAACGCTGGTTTTGGAATAATAAAACACCGGCCAACCATCGCAACGATCCCCTGGCTCCCTGGCTTCAGTACGGGGGGATGTGGAGCTACGGGGCATCGGCTGCGGCGCAGAAAGAAGTCTGGTGGAATGACGAGGCTACGTATCGAAAGGGTATTGAAACGGAAGGGCTGGCCGATATCGGAATTGAGTGTGCCGAGGTGGATGCCTATTGGGATAAAGCTGAGGTTGCCGGTGAGTGGCCCAGTGGCACGAAAATCATGGGACCGTTGGCGCATGCCAATGGATTGAAATTCAATCTTTACCTGATGAATCACATCACTTGGGAATCCCGAGAACGTTTGGCTACGTTTTGGGAAGAGTATCAGCTCGACATGTGGCGCAATGACTTCCAAGTGGCAAATTTGAATGTGCAGGCTTGGGCGCAAGACAACTGTCCCCAGCACTATCGATTCCAGTTTTGTGCTGCCTCTCCGGACTTCCACACCATGACTTATGCGTCTTTGACGGATCTTTGGGAGGAATACAATGTTGCGAACTTAAGGAAACAATTTTATACCCTGTCCTACTCAGTTCCGCCTGCGCAAATTTGCGCGATGATTCCCATCCAAGTTGCCAGCGATGGCGACGAGGATCGCTTCAACCTTTGGCACCGTAGTACACTGATGAGTGGAGCCTGGATCGGGGTAGGTGCGATTGGGCCGAAGTACAATCCCAGGAACGTGGTGTTTCCATCGGATGTACCGCACGTGATTCCTTGCATGAAGGCCAACCTGGCGATTTACAAGAGCAAGATCCGTCCCCTGATCCGGGAAGGGAACCTTTATCATGACATTGTCGATGCTGCGTCCGGTTTCGATGGGGTCCAGTACTACAGCCCGACTGCCGATCGCGGCGTCGTGATGTTGTTCGGGCCAGCCGGAAAAAGCGCAACGGTGCGCTGCAAACGGCTGCAGACACACCAGAAGTACCGGGTGCAGTTCACCGACCTGCCGGCGCAGAACACGACCCTCACAGGAGCGCAATTGATGGCGGGAGGATTGCCTGTCACTTTCAACGGCACCACGCAATCGGAGATCATCCTGATCGACAATTTGCGATAAGATACGGAGAAAAGGAGTAGTGAGTTGTGATCCAGGACACGGCAATCAAAGAAAAATTTTTGCAGGATGGCTACGTTATTTTGCCTGGTGTCGTGCCGGCCGATCAGTTGGAATCCCAACGGAACGCCTACGAACAGATTGTCGCCCGTGCGCGCCGACACGATGCTACTTGGTACACGACTGCTGCGGCGCGCGCGAACGTCGTTCCGTATCTTGATAAGGACACCGTGGGGACATTGGAGTTTGCTTTGCAGGAGACCCCATTCGGCGTCAGTGCCCAGGTGTTGGACTGTGAGGCTCAAAAACTTGCGCTAACTTCGGTGTCGGTTCTCTGCAATCCGGAGTTCGAACCAACCGAGACACCCACCAGCGGGCAGTCCTGGGGTACCGATCCCCGTAACTGGCATCGGGATATTCGTCCCGACCATGATGGGCCCCTCGACGCGCTGCTGGCGGACCAGGAAGCCAATGGACCCGGCTATGCCCAATGGAACATTGCGCTTCATGAAGATTCGGTTTTTTACGTAATTCCTGGTAGCCATCGGCGGCTTACGTCGGAGGTGGAGGCGATGCAATTGCAATCAGAAGGTGGTACCCAGGCCCCCCTTTCGGGATGTGTTTGTGTTGAACTCCAACCTGGCGATGGCGTTGTCTACAATAACATGCTGCTACATTGGGGAAGCAAGTACACGCAACACAAGAAACGACGGACGATCCATCTTGGCTATCGCACGTTTGGAAATATTTTACCGCACCAGCGTGAATGCAGGCTGCCTGAGAGCGTGAGCGAATTGCTCCCGGCTAATTCGCCACAACGCCGCTCGTTGGAAAATGGCTTCGCCCTCTTTCGCCGCGAGTATGCTCTCCTCCGGGAGATCTTTTGTGCTGTGGCTGCTGATGACGTTGCCCGCTTCCAAGCCGGCCTGGCACTTCTGCACCCGAACAGCGCTGGGCGACTGGCGTGTCTGATCGTGTTGTCTAAAATTGCGAAGAATGTCTTTTCTCTGAGACAGGAAATTGAGGCGGGCGCCCATCGCAGTGCCGCAGCCGAAGGTGTGGCATTGCAACAGCAGCTGGATTCCGAACTCACGACTGCCGAAGTCGAGAAGTTGTGGAAACGTTTCAGTGTGCTGGATGACATGCTGCGTTCAGATGAAACGACACATGTCGGCGGTTTCCTGGGACCGTCGACAGACTATCTTTTCGCAGAGCCGTCGTGGATGACGGTGGAGGGCGTCCTGGCTGCGATGTTCGAACGATCTCCATGAATCTCTGCAACCCGGCCGGGGCAAGTTCGAACAAATGCAGACAATCCGAGTTTTACGAAGGGAATGCGGTGCAACAGCCCAAGAACCTCCTGTCCAGATGACGCAATCCATTTCTGGCGGTTGTGGACGAAAGAACAGAAGTCATCCAACAGAGTGTCGACGGGGCTGCTCAAGGAAGCAGGCCAGCTAAAACTCACGACAGCGGTCGATCGCTCCCACAGCAGACAGACAACCTATCGCCATCACTAAGAGAACCGTGCACGACGGTTCAGGTACAGCCACGGTAGTATTCATGGCCCCGGTGAAGTTGATGATTCCCGTTGTCAGGTCGGCCGTATCGGTGTCCCCATCACCGTCAGTATCACCGGTTAGCCAGGTTGCACCGCTTCCGGATGCGCCATTGAAGTTGATGATCATTCCCGTCAAATCAGCCGTATCGACATCTCGGTCACCGTCAGTATCGCCCTCGCTGGCCCGCAGGTTTTGTAGTTTAACGTTCGTCGCTGTGTAAGTGAGGTTACGGAATAAACCGTTTCCTTGATGACTGCGGAAGGAACCTTTGCCAGCGGTTCCATCGTCGCTCGTCAATTCTGATCCGTTGTATTGGACCGTGTCAAAATTCCCATTGCTTGCGCCCGCTGTGAGAATCACAAAATCATGGGATGTGCCCCGCACCTCAGGGTCGCTGTAAGGTGCCAAAGGCACCAAGTCGAGGGTGCCGTCCAGCTGGACACTGCCGGCAATGTCCAGCTGATCGTATAGCGAACCGGCGGTGGTCCCCTGTAGCTCACTTTCCAGATGCGCCAGCGCACCGAACACCACATCACCGCCGAAAGTAAGTTTGCCGGGACTGGTCCCGGGGACCAGGTCGCCTTCCAGGAACGTCGTGCCGCTGCCGGGAAAACTGCCGGATCCTGAGACCTTGCCAAAATAGACGACCGTCGAACCCCTCGAGACCTTGACGGTGCCATTGTTGATCAAATCGTCCCAAAAGGTGACATCGCTGGCGCCGGTAACTGTAATTGTACCCTCGTTGTTGTTGATATTGCCAAACACGTTTGAAGTACCAAACGAAACTCCAACGTGTCCGTGGTTGATCAAGCCACCATCGAATCTCAGGGTGGCATGGCTGGCAGCAATGTTGCCCGTGATCTTGTTGTTCGTCAGTTCGCCGTCAAATTCGATTTCGGCTGCCTGCGTCGCATTGCCCACAACGTCAATGCGACCCTCGTTGAACTGGTCGCCATTGTTGGTCAGGTGCATCCGTTGGCCAGCCGCCACGCGAACTTCACCGCTCGTGGAGTTGTCCAGAGCGTTATCAATCGTACCACCGCCACGCACCAGGCCCGTATTGGTCAGCCTACCTCCGGCCACATAGAACCCTTGGCTACCCAGGTCGATTTCACCTTGATTGGTGATGCCACCCACTGCGGTCACCGTGCCGCTGCCGGAGAGTCTACCACCGGCGGCTATCGTCAATGCCTGATCGATCAGCAAGTCGCCTGCAGGATTGACCAGGAGATTCGCCGTTCCCGCCTGGTGGACCCCCAAGGTGAGTGACCTCATCTGGGTTGCCGAGGTCGGACCGCTGACGGTCAATCCGTTGACCGGATCGATGAACACATGGTCTTGCGGAACCGGTACACCGAGAGTTGACCAATTGAAGCTGTTATCCCAATTCCCGCTGCCTGCGGCCATCCATCGGCAATGGTTCCCGCGCTGGCCATAGACCAGGTAGGTCTGCCCGTGGTTGTCGCTATCCACGTCGGCCCGGTCTGCTCCAATCAGAAAATCGTCCAGCCCATCGCCGTTGACATCCCCCGCAGCGGAGACAGAGACGCCGGCACGGTCATAGTTCTCAATGCCACTAAAAATGGCTCCCGCCAGGGTACCACCCACATCAGCCAGGTCCAGCGAGCCTGAGAGCGGATTGATGTTCGATTGACCATAAACCAGGTAGGTCTCACCCCGGTTGGTACCACCTCCAGCGGCACTGTGTGCCCCGATCAACAGATCGTCCAGCCCGTCACCGTTCACATCACCGGCGGCCGAAACAGATTTGCCAGAGTAGTCGGTATCATCAATGCCGTTAAAAGTTGCACCCGCCAAGGCACCGCCCACATCGGCCAGATTCAGCGTACCCGAAAGTTGGCTGCCGGTCGGCTGGCCGTAGACCAGATAAGTCTGACCCCGAGTGTAGCCGCCAGCAGCCGCACGTAGTGCGCCGATCAAGAGATCATCCAGCCCATCACCGTTGACATCTCCGGCAGCAGAGACAGACGTTCCAGAGAGGTTATTGTCCTCAATGCCACCGAAGGTGGCTCCCGCTACCGTGTTCCCTACGTCGCCCAGCTCCAGCGACCCCGCGAGTGGGCTGCCCACCGCCTGGCCGTAGACCAGGTAGGTCTCACCTCGGTTGAGGCCACCCGCATTGGCCGCGTTGGCACTGATCAGGAGGTCAGCCAGTCCGTCGCCGTTGACATCCCCCGCGCCCGAGACGGAGAATCCAGATTGGTCACCGTTGTTAATCCCATCGAAGGTGGCTCCCGCCAATGTGCCACCTACGTCGTCCATGTTCTGCCAGGCGGAGAGCGGATTGCTCGTGGGCTGGCCGTAAATCAGGTAGCTTTGGCCCCGGTCGTTGCCCCCGGTGTCGACAAAGGGTGCCCCGCTTAGGAAATCGGCCAGCCCGTCGCCGTTGACATCCCCCGCGCCCGAAACAACGTGGCGAGAATTGTCATCGTCTATAATGCCACTGAAGGTGGCCCCGGCCACCGCAGCCCCTACGTTGGCCAGGTGCAGGACACCCGAAAGCGGGCTGACACTTGGTTGGCCGTAGACCAGGTAGGTCTCTCCCCAGCGGTTGCCTGCATTCGTTCGGTAGGACCCAATCACAAGATCGTCCAGCCCATCGCCGTTAACATCGCCTGCACTCGAGACAGAACGGCCCGATTTGTCATTTTCGGATATCCCGCGGAAGGTGGCTCCTGCCAGGTCGCCGCCCACATCAGCCAGGTCCAACGAGCCCGCCAGTGGGCTCTGACTTGGTTGGCCATAGACCAGGTAGCTCTCACCTCGTTTAGAATCACTCGGTCCGCCCCAGTATGCCCCGATCACCAGGTCGTCCAGTCCATCACCATTGATATCGCCCGCACCCGAAACAGAGCGGCCGGCATGGTCATTCTCTGCGATACCGTTGAATGTGGCCCCGGCCAGCGTGCTGCCCACGTCGGTCAGCGAAATCGAACCGGACAGCTCGGCCGCGTTAACAGACTTGGGCGAGATCGTTAACTGAGCGCCAAGACCCAACGCTCCGGCGACCAGCAAAGAGACTCTCCCCACGCGCCAAAACCGCAGCGCACGTGCGCTGCGAAACGCGCGACGATAAACGGCCAGGGACCGATCGAGTCGGGAATTTGTGACTCGAGCTTTCCTTTCACACGGTCGCATTGCCTTTGTCCCTTGGGTGATTGATGAACGATCTCGTTGGCCGGTCCGACCAACTTGCGCAGTTCCTTGTTCGGCCAAATCTTTGTCTACCGAACGGCAGTGGCTTGGAGAGACACTTTCTTGAGTATGCTGCAAGTCGAGATAAATATCAAGTTTTTGGGTGGATTTGTGGGAAGCCAGCGCTTGCGGAAAATTAAGTAGCCAGGCACTTGTCCCTCGGGTGTCACGCGATAGAGAAATTTTCCACCGAAAATGAGGAACTGTCCCGGCAGGTAGCTGGCGAGGCAAGTGGTCGCAGGACTTGCGAATCATTGATTCGACTCACCCATGGACAGGGTGCGTCGAATTTCATCCGTTTTGAAGCCGAGTGCCATCGGCCGCACAACATTGGGTAAGACCACTACGTCGTACAGCTCGGAAACGATCCCTTCAATATCTAACCGATGTACGACGTCGCCGCTGCGCAAATCTATCACGTAGAGACCACAGCGTGCCTCAGCATCCCGGGCTTTCAGATTTTCATCCAGTGCAAGTCCCGTAAAGGTTTTGTTATCGCGCGGCCTGGAGAGGCCCACAATCGCAAAGTCGCCGATTAACGCCATTCCTCGCAAGTAACCAGCACAAAATGTCACGGGTTCGAACTTGCCGCTGTCCAGATCAACCGTGCCGAGGAAACCGGTCCCTGAGTTCAGAAGCCAAAGTTGACCTCGATGCATTCGTGGCGAATGTGGCATCGACAACTCCGCACACACCACTTCGCCAGTGGCCACATCGATCACACAACCGCCGTCGTGACGCCGGTCTCGCCAGCCGTCGGTCACGTCGGACTGGCTGACGGTAGTCACAAATTTCGGCTTACTGGTGGCCGGATCCATTGCCATCCCGTTCAGATGACAGCGATCTTCGGCTGCGAGTTTGCTGATGAATTGTGGTTTCCAAACTGGTACAAAGCTGTGCGTTTCGCTTGGCATAGCCAAACAGCTGAAGAGTGTATTGACGAACATCACCCGGTCTTCGCCGTTGATCGCCACATCATGGACGTCGATGTCCCCTGTTGTATAGCCGACCTGAGGTACATAGAGCCGGTCGTAACCATTGGCCAATTGTCCTGCGTCGAGCACGTTCTCGAATCGCCACAACTGGAAGAGCGAACTCATCCAGAGGGTTTGGCCATTGCCCCACAGGCCCATGCAGCGATTAAACGTCCGCTCAAAGATTGACAGCCGACCATTGGGTTGCAGGCCGATTAAAAACAGCTTGCCTGTCTGGTAGGTTGTCATGGCGAGGCTGACCCGCTGTTCGGCCAGCCACGACGAGAACAGTCGAGACGCCATGAACTCCAGCTGGGGATCAACAGCGTCGGAAGGGGAATTGGCCGCGTTGGAATCCATCATGGGGGCAGAATCTTAAAGTAAATGGTCGTCCACGTCAACAACGCGCAAGTCATTTAGAATTTTCGAACGTCGGACTTTTGCCCAGCGGTTTACTTCTCGACTCCTTGATCAATTAAATTCATTGTCATTCTTCTAATGACTCCCACCTTGCTCGGCAGTTGATTCCATTGAGTCTCGCTGATCATAGTTGGAAATCGACCTCCAGGCAAATTGGTGGCAGGGCCCCGTGCAAACCCTGCCTGTGGCTGTCTCAGTTGGTTCATTTTTCGATCGGGGCAGCGATTCCGGCGAATCGCAGGCATCTTATATCTGGGGTATGCGAACCGGTCAGAGCCAAACGTGACTCAGCGTCGAACGATCGCATCGTGCGTTCTGGGCTCTAGGAAGGGCTGGCTCCAGCGAGCTGATGAAGGGACACGGTTCATTACCAAGGGCAGCCCTCCACGCCTGATGCGGATGCTAGTGTTCTACGGTTGTGGAATTCGTAAAGTCCAGCAGAAGGGGAAACGTAACGTTGGAGGAATTCGCCTGGGTCTTTCCAAAGTTCGAAACACATTTTGTATTGTCAGGCGAGGCATGGCGCAGAACGACAAGTACCACCGGCCACGCGTCGCCGGGCAAAAAATAACAGGCCCAATCCCACCAGAACCAAAGAAGAGGGTTCAGGCACCGCTGTCGCACCAGGCGAGACCGTGCCTCCGGCAACGTGCATGTCACCTTCGATTGTTCCCTCACCTGTGATGCTACCTGCGGATAACTGAACTGTGCCGCCGCCGGTGATCAAGATGTTGTTGATCGCCATATCACCGCCACCGATTTTGGTGAGCGTGTTGCCACCCAAGTTGAGTCGATTGTTGAATTCCAATGTTGTTCCAGTTGCAATGTCCACATCCGTATCTGTGGCCAGCGCAACACGAGCCTGAAATTCGTGGGTACCGGACGTTCCGGCAACGCTGATGCTGGCATTGCCCGAAGTGCCAGCGTCTAGATTGACCGTGCCTCCACCAGCAATGGCATAGCTGTTGGCGTTGTCGAACTGCACTGATTTGACCGTCACATCGGTGTCCGAGAAGACCGTGCGCCGGCTGACGATCGCGTCACCAAAGATGGCCGTATGGTTGTTCGCATTTGGCAGGCCTTGGGTCGGAGTCCAATTGGACGCGGAGGTCCAATTTCCCGCAGTGTCGATGCGCCACGAAAACGTGTCCGGCGGTGTTCCGCCGCCACCGCCAATCGAAGTACCCAGGTTATCGTACAACTGCGTCACTTCGGCCTCAGTCAACGCCTGATGATAAAACTGCACGTCGCCAATGAGTCCACTTGCGGCTCGGTCACCACCTGCGAAGGGCGTTCGACCGATATTAATGCGGTTCATGTTATTGGGATCGCTACCGTCACCTTCAGGAGCGAGTAAGCCCGTGACGACGGAATTCGTGGCGGACAACTCGAGGCCACCGGCGGCAGGTGAGTGAACGTAGGCCGAAGTGGTACCGTCATTCTCACGTACATACGCTAAGTGAACCCAGCGATTTACGGCCGGACCATTGACGAATCCTTCCAGCTGCGATGTTTCCGCGGGGGGATCGCCAGAATTGCGCGCGTCGATCGAAATTATCGTTCGATTAGGAGACTTATGTTCGGCACCGAATTCTATGGCATCTCGGCCAGGACCACCGGGGCAGCAATCACCGAATCCAAGTACCGTGTTAAATCGGTCCCCCCCGCCCCCGTCGGCCTTTAACCACCCGCTGACGCAGTCCGTCATCGTTTGATTGATGAGAACCCATTCGCTGACCAACCTGCCACGGAACGGCCAAATCCCAAGCGACAGTATTTTGTGTCATGTGAAAACGCCAGTCGTATAATAAACTATTGCCCTGATCTAGAGTGAAAACTCATCTTTGCCCTTTGCCGATACGGTGGACTACGTTGTCCTTCTGAGCTTGTCTTGCTCCAGTGGGAGCATATTGATTGGGCGACAAGTCGCATATTGGTTCATTCCCCGAAAACAGAACACCATCCCAATGGAGCGACTCGAATAGTTCCCCTTTTTCCGGAACTACGGGACCTACTGCGTGATGCGTTTGAAATCGCTGAAGAGGGAGTAGTGTTTGTACTGTCAAGTTATCGTAGTCCTTCGAAGAATTTTCGTACGCGACTGCTCAAGATTAGCAAACGAGCAGGATTGAAACCTTGGCCAAAGCTCTTTCAGAATTTACGAAGCACCAGGCAAACGGAACTTGAGGAAGAATTCCCGACACCCGCCAACCCAAGGTACGAATCCACGAGACACACAAAGTCTTCGAAGCGAGCAGAAAGACCCCAACGGCAAGCGAAGGAAATCAAGAAAGAAGAGCGGGACTCTTGGCTCGCCGGAGGAAATAGAAAGAAATACTGTCTACATCCTCGGTGCTTCCGCCTGCTATGGGCCGAAGGGGGGTCCAGTCAGCACGTACTGAGCTTTACACCCGATCCGGGGCGGAGGTCGCCAGCACCAAGGTTTTGCGTCGCCCCACCGCATCGCAGAGAAACGTGCCCAAAAAGAGACCAAGTATGCAGCCCAGGGATGCACTGGGTATGACCAGCCCGTGAGCTGGACTGCCTTGTTGAATCGCAAAGTATTTTGTCACAGACAATTGTGCCCGGGGTACAATCACCAAATCATAACCAAAGAGAAATCCTCCTACCGCGACCACAAAACAGATCAAGATGACATAGGAGGTCGGATTTCGTCCTTTTGCACGGTAACACCCACGCCTCAGTTATCCCTTACTTTTCACAAAGTACAGTATAATGCGCTGAACATGCCCTAGTCTTCGGGATACGGTCAGGTAGGTGTGGTCGTGTTCCTGGAACCTTTACGGCGACAATTCCGGGTGGTCGAACCAGATCCGTGGATTGGTTGCTTACTATTGCAAACTCTCGTGCAGACTTGGCCAATTGCGGGATGCACACGACGGGCTGTATGTTGGTACGCTGGCGAGCGCTTACTTTACTCCGTTGGCCGAGTCATCCAGTTACAGCGCCGAATGCGGTCGAAGAGATTAATCGCTGCCAGTTCCGGAGACGATCTCTACTTTTGACAAAGACAGGTGTACCATGCTAGGACTGAGTCGCCGCGATGTGCTGCGAGCTGGTGCCGGAGCCGGCTTGCTAGGACTGACAACGCTGCCTTGCCCGGCGGCAGCAATCGCTGACGATCTGTTCTTGGTAAAGCCATATTTGCAACTCGGCGATGCGCCGCGGATTCGCCGGGCCGAGCAGATGGTCGTGACATGGCATACAAGCGATGACGACACGAAGTGGAACGTCGAGTTTCGTGGCAGCCAAAGCGAAGCCTGGGGCCCTACGCACACCCCACAAGTTGATCGCGTGGCAGGCACAGGGATCGCGCCCCATCGCGTTTTTCGCGCGACGATCACCGGTCTGACTCCAGGCGTCGAATTCGAATACCGAGTGTTGCGGAACGAGCAGACCGCGTTCGCATCCAGCGGCCGAGCCCGCAAGAACAGGTCCCAGCCGGTTCGTTGTGTCGTCATGGGCGACTGCGGCACCGGGAGTCCGCAGCAGAAGCAGATCGCGTTTCAAGTGTTGCGAACCGATCCAGACTTCGTAATGATTCCGGGTGACATCGTTTACAACAACGGACTTATTTCGGAATACCGCTCGTCCTTTTGGCCCGTCTATAGTGTGGACGAAGCGTCCCCCGCTACGGGTGCCCCGCTACTTCGCTCGATTCCATTCCTCGGCGGACTCGGTGAACACGACACGGGACAAACGCTTGAGCGATACGCGGACGGTTTTGCCTACTACATGTACTGGTCATTCCCATTGAATGGCCCGGTTCGAAACGTTGGGGACGGCAATGCCTTTCCGCTGGGCGGTACCGAGGCGCAGCGAGCGGCGATCCTCGCGGCAACCGACAATCGCTATCCGCAGATGGCCAACTACTCGTTCGACTACGGCGACTCGCACTGGACTGTGCTGGACACCTGGAACCCACA
>Ga0310342_100000898_pt1 | contig 17834 bp, 14 predicted proteins | sample S15DNA20500_MG_FD_206155 | JGI IMG/M metagenome (GOLD analysis project Ga0310342, IMG submission 206155) | Marine microbial communities from station ALOHA, North Pacific Subtropical Gyre - S1503-DNA-20-500_MG | ecosystem: Environmental > Aquatic > Marine > Oceanic | place: Pacific Ocean: North...
GATCAAAACAGAACGATTCGGGGATCCCATCCATACCCCAAGGTTTAGATTCCGGCTCGAAAGCACCTAGCAGAATTTTTCCAGCGTCTTCCTTGTAGTAAGCACACGCGTCGTAATCGCGCAGAACCGGAATGTCACGAATATCGCCTCCTAGGGGTTCCGTAACGATATAAAAATGTTCGCAGGCATGCAGTGGTACATCGACGCCCACCGTTGCCGCCAACTCACGTGTCCACATCCCACAGCAGAGCACTACGTAATCCGCAGCAATCTCGCCTCGCTCAGTTTTGACCCCCGTTATTCTGCCGTTTTGCCACAGAATATCGGTGACTTTGGTGTTTTCAAGCACGCACGCACCGCCCATACGAGCACCTTTGGCCAATGCCTGGGTAACATCGACAGGATTGGCTTGGCCGTCGGAAGGAATATGGACAGCACCGAGAACGTCACCGGTAAAGATCAAGGGGTTTAATTCTTGAATCTCGTCCGGACCGATTACGTTGACCTCCAGATCGAACACCTGTGCCATAGAGGCCATGCGTTTCATTTCTTCCAGGCGACCAGCGGTCGTCGCGATGTTGACCGCACCGTTTTGTTTGAAACCGGTTGCCTGACCGGTTTCCTGCTCGAGTCCGGTGTAAAGCTCAGCCGTGTATTTGGCGAGCCGGGTCATGTTTAGCGAGCCACGCAGCTGACCTACCAAACCAGCGGCATGCCATGTAGTTCCACACGTTAGCTGCTTACGCTCACATAGAACGACGTCCGTAATGCCAACTTTAGTTAAATGGTAGGCCATAGAACAGCCAATTACACCGCCCCCAACGACGACGACCTCCGCTCGGTTTGGAATTTGATCGGTCAAAGTGCCTTTCCCTTCATTAAGCAGTTCAGTTTTAAACGACTACCGAGGCGGCTGTGGAAAACCGCACCCAGATCGCTAATCGTTAGTACTGGGGATCTGCGGTTATCCGAACTGCGACTAGGTAAAGATTGATTTAGGCATATGGAAAGTAACCTGGCTCGCGTGTCCTTCACCCAACACTGGCACGGAGATTTTCAAGTCGCCGGCAACGCTGCAAATGATGTACGCATCCGCACGATCGAATCCGCGTTCACGTTCCAAAGTGTCGATCATAAGCCTCACCGCATCTTCAACGCTGGTATGTAGATCGGGGCCTGTACCACACGTTACATAGTGCCCGAGCCCATCGACCTTGCTCGTCGTTGGACCACTAGTTTCGAATCGTGCAGCCGGAATTTCCAATCCCTTGATCAAGCTGAAGCGCATCGTTACGTCTAAAGGCGCCTCTATCGCTATACCCGCTACTTCACCATCACCCTGCGCGAGATGGCCGTCACCAGTCGAAAATAGGGCTCCCGGAACCTTCACCGGGAAATAGGCGGTGCAACCCTTACCCGTATGGCGGCAATCCATATTGCCACCATGTATGGTCGGTGGCATTGTCGGTTGGGGACCCGGTTCTTCCCAAGCAACGCCCATCTCACCCATGAAAGGCTCGATAGGCACTTTGACCTCCGGCGTAAAAGAGGCGCAGCCATCCTCTCCCACCGACCAAATACGAACACGCTTCGTATCGCCAAACTCTTTTCGCAACAAACCAAAATTGGGAATCACGGAGCTCCATCCCCAGTCATGGTGACCAAATTCCAATATCTCAACTTTCAAAGTGTCGCCTGGTTGAGCGCCACGCATCTCCACCGGCCCCGTCAAAGCATGTACTCGTTCCCAATCGAGTTCGTCTAGGATGGTCTCGGTCGAATCAGGTGTGATCTGCCCATCGCAGGCTTCCCGACAAACAAGAGTAACAACGTCGCCCGAATCGATACTCACGGCTGGCGGAAGCGAGTTGTCGTAGCGGTAATGAATCGTTTCGTTTAGAAAATGTACAGTTCCAGGTAACGGGCTTAGACGGTTGGACATGACTATCTCCACGGTGCATTTGTTGTTGTGTGCTGCCGCCGATTGTCGACGACGAACGACAACTCGTCAATTTATTGTGAATCGGTTTTTCGAATCGCTGCAAGCACGCGATGAGGCAGAGCCGGAATACGTTCGACCCAAACACCGGTAGCATCGTGAATAGCGCTCAATATTGCAGCTGGGGTGGGAATTAGCGCGGGTTCACCCACGCCCTTAGCACCGAACGGCCCTAAGGGTTCAAACTCTTCTATTAGGCGGACTTCGACCTGAGGCATGTCTCCTATCGTGGGGATCAGATAATCGTGCAGATTTTCTGTTAGTCCAGGTACAAACTCCTCCATCAGTGCCATGCCCAAGCCTTGTGCAATTCCACCGTGGATCTGACCTTCCACTAACGTCGGGTTTATCGCGCGACCGACATCGTGCGCCGCAATCACACGCAGGACCTTGGTCGTGCCCAACTCTACGTCAATTTCAATTTCGCAAATTTGGGCCGCAAAGGCGTACGTTGCGTAGGGTTCTCCCTGACCTTTACTGTCCAATGCTTTGGTTGGGGGGTCGAATACCCCGGTGCCTTCCAAAACCTCACCCTCTCCGAGGTAATGCTCCAGCACAACTTCACGCTGCGTACTACCTTCGGTCACGACCACACTTGAATCGCGGATCTCAAAATGGGCCTCTGCGCCGGCCTCCGCTGCAGCCAAGAGTTTGGCGCGTAAGTCCCTACCCGCCAAGTATGCCGCTTTCCCCGAAACAAAGGTCTGGCGTGAAGCCGAAGACTTGCCGGCATCCTCCGTGCGATCGGTATCTCCGATCACGCAATTAAAATCGTCGACAGATAGTCCGATAGCATCTGCGCAGATTTGTAGGATAACGGTGCTAGAGCCCTGGCCGATCTCCGCCGCACCATTGAAGAGAATCAGGCTTCCGTTACGGTCCAAAGTCACCCGCATACATGAGGGATTCGACAACGACGTGTTTCCGCAGCCGTACCACATACAACCGATCCCGATACCACGTCGCATTGTCTTGTTCTGTAAGTTGTGCGAGTTCGCACTGTCTAACATCTTCAGCCAGTCTACCTTTACGGCGTCGAGACACGCGGTAAGGCCGCAACTTCCTTTCAAGGCTTGACCCGTCGGCGTCACATCTCCTGCGCGAAAGGCATTTCGATAGCGAAGCTCCCATCGATCCATACCTACCTGCATGGCGACTTCGTCCATTAATCGCTCGTTCAGTAGCGCTGCCTGGGGTACGCCAAAGCCACGGAACGCGCCAGCTGGAGTTTCATTGGTATAAACCGCACGAGATTTGTTGCGAACGTTACGTATCGAATACGGTCCGGCCGCATGTACGGGAACCCGACTCGCGACAGTAGGACCCCAAGAAGCGTAGGCACCGGTATTAAAATCCGCATGAGACTCATAGGCCATGATGTAGCCATCCGTATCGACGCCGATCTTTCCGCGCATGCAAGCCGGATGCCTTTTGGTTGACGATGCCATTGACTCGATGCGGTTAAAGACTGTTCTGACTGGACGTTTCAGAGCACGTGCTGCAACGGCGAGCAACGGCTGGACAAATGCGTCGAGTTTCCCACCGAATCCACCACCGCACGCCGTAGGTACAATCCTGATCTGTTCCGGAGTCATACCGGAAACGCGGGCAGCCTCGTCCCGATCCATATAGGGCGTCTGCGTACATCCACCTATCTCGATACGCCCATCGACAAGCGGACACGCGTACCCTGCCTCGGGTTCAATGTAGGCATGCTCCACAAAGGAAGTATGGATCGTCCCCGATGCAACAAACGCCGATTCGGCAAATGCGGAATTAACTTCACCAGATTCGACGTGCCCATGCACTAGCAAGTTGTCCGACCTAGTCGCATGTACGGCGATCGCATCGGGCATTGTTGCGGCTTTTATTCCAATCACGGGCGGTTTAGCTTCCCAGGTGATTGGCAGCTCCTCGCTGACGATTGCATCGACGGCTGCGCGACTACCAACAAGCGCGAGTATCGCTTCACCCCGGTAACGCACCTCATCGATTGCGAGGACTGGTTGATCTTTTAGATCCGGATATACCCCGAAACTGTTTTCGCCTTGAATATCCGCGGCGGTAAGGACTTTCGTCAAGCCAGGGTAACTTCTATACAAGTTTTCGAAACTACCTAACTTAAAATGCGCTCTCGCATAGGGAGAACGGATCATCCGCAACCATAATGCACCTGAGGGTGCCACGTCTGCACCAAACAATTCGCTACCATCGACCTTGGCAGCACCGTCTATACGTACCAGTCGGGCCCCTACGGCACCCCCCGTCTTTGCGGGCGACCTCTCAGACTGATAACCATCACGCACGAACTTAACTGCCTCAAAAATTTTAATGTAACCGGTACAGCGACATAAGACACCAGCGAGCCCGGATTCGATTTCGCTATCAGTCGCTCGAGGCTGCCGCGTCAAGACATCACGCGCAGCCATCAACATCCCTGGTGTACAGATCCCACATTGGGCCGCACCGTTTTCTAGAAATGCCGTACGTAAATTCGCGAGCAGCCTGTCGTCCACCTGCCCCTCGACGGTACTAATTTCGTGGCCATCAGCCTGGGCGGCCGAAACCATACATGAGCAAACTTGGCTCCCATCGAGAATGACCGTACAGGCACCACAATCACCGGCGTCACAGCCAACTTTGGTACCAGTCATTCCTAAGCCATAGCGCAATATGGCTGAGAGGCGTTCGAAAGGATCTGCCTCGATCGTTGTCCTCACTCCGTTCAGTATGAAAGTTATTCTGGTCAGTTCGGATCCCGCAGACGACCTTGATAGATCGGGAGTGGTCATGGCCGCAAAGCGTTAAGTAACCGCCGCAACATCGTCAACGCAGCATCGTTGCGAAACGCGGAAGTCCCACGAAAGTCATTGATAGGTCTAATTTCCTCGAGATCGGCCGAATTTATAATTGACGCCGCGGTGTCGACGGTTTCGCCTATAAGCATGTCCTCGAGTCCAGACAACCTCTGGGCTACGACTGAGCACGCGCCCAAAGAAAGACGAATGTCGACAATACGCTCATCACTATCAAATGCAGCTAGACCCGCGACCATTACGACAGAAATCACAAGATATTCGCGCGCGCCGAGCTTCATAAAATGGGTCCGAGCGCCTCGGGGACAATCAGGCACATAGATAGCGGTAACTAATTCTTCTCGTCTACATGCCGTGCTGCGGTAGCCCGTCAGAAATTTTTTTAACGTCAATTCACGTACGCCTTCCTGACTGGCTAATTCCACGCTTGCGTCTAGTATCAACAAGGGAGGGATCCCATCGGCGGCAGGAGATGCGTTGCACAAGTTGCCGCCGATTGTGCCACGATTCTGAACCTGAAGCCCACCTACCTCGCGCGCCGACAATTTAAGTGTGTTGAACCAAGGAGGTAAGTCAGCATCCGCGATATCTGTCCATGTAACGAGTGATCCAATACGTGTCCGACCGGACTGTCGCTCGATCCCCAAGCACTCTTTTAGGAGAGTGATATCGAGTACTTCATTACGAACCGTCGCTCGGTTTCCCCAAGCATCATCGATCGCCTTCGCGGGATACACATCTGTGCCGCCAGCGAGCACACTTACATCGCGCGATGCTCGGATCGCAAGTGCTTTTGAAAGTGTATTAGGACGATGATAGAGCATCAGAACCGTCTATTATTAAGCGTCCTTACATATGAATCGGCGCATGCGAGGACAAAGTAGCATAAGCAGGGCGGGTGATCGCACAGGCGATCGAGTAAAGCCAGTTTCCGATATTGCCTGATTGAAACGAAGATGTTTCATGATGGTCGGGTGACACAGGATCATTTCGAGTCGCGTTGACGTGCCTACACTCCGCCATTACCGTCTATATGAGCGAATAATATATCGGCGATATATTTCGTCCGCAATATGCTATCGAAAAGGAGATGACCGATGGCCGAATGGTTAGAAATCAGCAAAAATGTGGTCTTTCCGTGGCATTGCGACCATTTTGGACATATGAACGTGCGCTGGTACGCGCATTTTTTCGACGATGCTTCTTTTTTGGTCTGGGCGACTATCGGACTTGATATGCGCACAATACTTGCAACGGGAATGCATACGGTTATCGCACGGTCGACAACGCAGTATCACCACGAGGTGCGGGCCGGAGATCCGCTACTCATGGTGGGTGGGTTCACACATATTGGTAACAAAAGCCTAACATTACACACGAGCATGTTAGACGCAAACACGCGCGAACTGCGCGCCAGCAATGAATACATAGTCGTCTTTTTTAACGCAGAAACGCGATGTTCGTCTGAGATTCCCGATGACGTGCGTCGTGCCGTCGAGCGAACGCTAACCAAAGCGCCCCAGATCGAATCTACTCCCCCAACATCCGACAAAAATTGACACGCTTATGAACACCCTTACGACTATTCCGGTTACGAATCTCGCATTCGCATTCATACCGATAGTAACAGTTACCGCTGTATTGTGGCGCTGGTCGTCCCAAGGTAAAACTCTCGCTTATGCCACCGCTCGCATGATCATACAGCTCATACTGATCGGGTACGTTCTGACATTCATATTCGATACCCAACACGCGGGCCTCGTCGTCGGCGTTCTAACGCTAATGCTGACGACATCTAGTTGGATTGCCCTACGTCCCCTTGCGCACCGCACCAATACGTTATACTTAAAAGCGTTGTGTGCGATCGCAATTGGTGGTGTTACGACACTGGTTATCGTTACTACAGGGGTATTACGATTAGACCCCTATTTTCAGCCGCGCATTGTGATCCCGATTGCTGGAATGATCTTCTCCAGCGCAATGAATACTGTCAGCCTGACGGCCGAACGTTTAGATTCAGAATTGGGCAACGCCGTTCCTTATAACATCGCCCGCCAACATGCTTTGGAGGCGGCTTTGATACCAATGGTGAATACATTTTTCGCCGTCGGATTGGTATCGTTACCGGGCATGATGACCGGCCAGATCCTATCGGGGGTAGAACCCGCTGTCGCGGTTCGTTACCAAATCATGGTCATGTGCATGACCTTGGGTGCCGCGGGCCTCGCGGCGATTGTCTACGTAGCACTGATGAAAGGAGAAAAACATGTCTGGACCTAGCCAAGACAAAGTCGCACTTGTAACAGGTGGAGCCGCTGGGATCGGCCGCGCTAGCGCCGTTGCGCTGGCACGAGAAGGCGCGCGCGTCGTGGTAAGCGACATTGATTTCACCGGCTGCGAAGAAACGGTCGCTCTGATCGAAAGCGCCGGTGGCGAAGGTATGGCGTGTCGCCTCGATGTATCCAACGAGCTCGAAGTCGAAGCCATCGTCAATCAAACTGTCAAAACCTTCGGGAGTCTCGATCTGGCACTAAATAACGCGGGAATCAGTGGTAACCCCGGGAAAACCGAGGAATATGAGACAGCAGTTTGGAACGAAGTGCTCGCTATAAATCTTACAGGCGTTTGGTTTTGCATGAAATATGAACTTCGACAAATGCAGGCGCAGGCGTCCGGTAGCATCGTCAATACTGCTTCAGTTGCAGGCTTGGTGGGTATGAGTCATTCACCCGCCTACTGTGCGGCGAAACACGGGGTCATAGGCTTAACCAAAAGCGCAGCACTCGAATACGCCAAAGCGAATATTCGTATAAATGCTATATGTCCAGGAGGCGTGCACACAAACATGACAGCAAACGCAGACAAGGTGATCCCTGGCTTTCTAGATAAACTCGCCAAGCACGAACCAATGGGCCGACTTGCCGATCCAGAAGAAATCGCCGGCGCGGTGGTATGGTTGTGCTCCAATGGTTCCTCGTTCATGACCGGCCATGCGTTAGCAATAGACGGGGGTTATACCGCGCGATAGTTTTAAAACGAGCGAGCGTGAATGGATGGTCTGGGACGCCGTTCAAGTATTTAGGTGAAGGTTAGCGTGTCTCTCCGCCGGCCGAGGAACCGCTCAAGCCCAATGCGCTGCGCTTCGCTTTTTCATCGCCGCACGGAATTCGCGGGTCGAATTAGGTAATAGACCTCCGGTGCCCCAATTGCAGATGACGCCATGTCGTCGGACGACATCGTAATGGTCAATCTCCCCATCGCGAAACCGCTTGGCAACCAATTCCGGATCTTCTTCCAGCCACCCACGTCTTTTGGCCGCGATGTGTTTTCGGGCCTTTGCCGTCGCGTCCTCATCGATCGCGTATTCACCAAGTTCAGAATCGAGAACTTTGATAACAACCCCGTAGTCTTTCTCTGCTCGCTCAATCGACACATATTCATCTTCGACATCCGCGACTACTTTTTGAGGATCTCGATTCAGTGGATCACCGTAGCCCCCCCCTCCTGCCGTTCCTCTCCGAAAACGCGTTCCTGGAGCAACGGGTACATTGGAAAAAACGGCACCCAGAAAATCTCGCTTCCCTTCATACTCCATCCACAAACCATGCGGGCGGGACGGTAACCCCCCCTCTATACCCCACACTACTGATCGCTCACGATCGCAGAAATAGGAAAAGACACACCCTTCGACGTCCAGAATAGTTCCCTCTTTATCAAGACCTACCCCACCGCGAAATTCTCCCGGGCCCGCGCTATCGGTGACGATTTCAAACCGGTCCGTACGCACCGGACACATTCGCTCCTGTCCTTCGACGGGCTGGGTCATTAGCCCAACCCCAAAAGGCGACGAAGTTACACCCAACCCATCTTTACCATTACGACCGCCCCAACCACCCGACAACCAGTCGTACAACATGAAATAGGGTCGATCCGGGTAGCGTGCGTCATAACCACCTGTCTGCAGATATTCAATATTAAACGCGCATGCCATCGCTCGTTCCGGCATTAACTTTGACCAAAGTTCAAAAATCGAATTCATGATCTTCTCAAAACACATAACAAAACCACTGACCGCGATAGGCCATTTAGCACTAACGATAGTGTCGTCCGGAACTGTCACGGTAATAGCGCGATAGAACCCCGAATTTAGCGGGATATCTGGGAAAAAGGTTTTCATTCCGGCAACGATCCCGGCAAAAGTGCCCCCGAAAGCACTGTTGTACATCGAGCGTATCGTGCCATGAGAACCGGTCAGATCGAAATCGACATGATCCCCCGCAATGGTCATTTTCACGCAGATGGGAATCATCCCCTCCTCACCTGCCGGATCCTGGTCGACAAAATCAATCGTTTCCCAAGTTCCATCCGGGAGTGCCGCCAAACGCTGCCGCACCGTGCGCTCTACATAATCCTGTACATCGACAAACGCGGTCTTGATTGTCTCCACACCATATTTGTCAGCTAATCGCAAAACCTCCCGTTCAGCTAACTTACACGCTTGGGTTTGCGCATCCATGTCACCAATAATCGCGCCTGGGTCTCGCGTATTCTTCGCGATAAGTTTCGCCACGTCCCCACAATACTCACCGCGTCGCCAAATTTTAACCGGGGGCACACGAATGCCTTCTTTAAACATGTCGTGCGCCGTTACATCGAAGGAACCTGGGACGCTACCGCCCATATCCGCCCAGTGACCGTTCGCCTCGCTCCACGCGATCAATGTCTCCTGCCAGAAGATAGGTACTAAAACTCGTGTATCGCTGAAATGTGTCCCTCCAACATAGGGATCGTTGATCAAAACACATCCCCGGGATGAATATCATCATTAAATTCCTCCAGCACCGCCTTACAGGTGTAATGCAACGTACCAACATGCGCGGCTAAATCCTGGTTGCCTTGCGCGATCGTATCGCCCTTTGCGTTACATAAGGCGTTCGAAAAATCACGGTTGTATACAACGAATGAATAGCAGGTACGACGCACTTGCTCAGCCATCTGATCAACGATCGTAATAAACGCGTTACGTAAGACTTCAAACGTAACGGGATCAAGGCTCGTAGTCTGTTTTACACGTTCGTCCATCATTGTTCTCCTAAACGCTAATGCGTATGTTCAACCACTCGTCGATATCCATAGTCGAATTCGGCGGAATTAAAATGGTCGAATCGAGTTGCTCTACAACACACGGCCCCTCTACTTGCACACCGGAAGCCAAGTCTTGACGCATATAAATTGGTGTCATGATCGGATTGCTGTCATCGTCAAATACTACTTCACGTTCCGAATGCGAATGACAACTGTCGCTGGACGTGTCGTAGCGTTTGAGTTCCGCCTTGGGCGTCAGACCTATCGCGGTGAGGTTAAGTCGAAAGATCTCTAGAGCAGCCCCGTCACGCGTATAGTTGTATTCACGTAAATGCGACTCCTGGAAGGCATCAACGATTTCTGCTATAGAAACGAAAGGGGCCGATACGGGTACCGAGATTGACCGCCACTGCCCAGCGTACCCCATGTCAATCGAACGTTGTAAAACTCTCTCAGAAATCTGTACGCCCTCTTTTTCCAAACGCTCATGGGCCTCGGCTTCTAACCCTCCGAACGCCTGCTCGATAGCGGAGGGATCCGCCGTGGCGGCGTCTTTGACATAAACTAGTGTGATATCGTGTTGGATATCAACCAACAGGCATCCCAGTGCCGATGTGACGCCCGGGTTCGGCGGCACAATAACGGTCGGGATCGAGAGATCCCTCGCCAAAGCGGCGCCGTGCAAAGCACCAGCACCACCGAAGGCGATTAGTGCAAAATCACGTGGGTCGTAGCCTCGCATTATGGACACGAGCCGAATAGCATCCGCCATATTCGCATTGGCAACGTCAATGATGGATTTCGCGGCCTCCACTTCAGACAGCCCCAAGGGAACTCCGACCTTTTCCGCAATAGCCCGCCGGGCCAAAGCAGGATCAAGGCGCAAATCGCCCCCGGCTAAACCGTCGCCTAAACGGCCCAGTAACACATTCGCATCCGTATTCGTCGGCTTGTCGCCGCCCTCCCCATAGCAAGCCGGACCGGGACGCGCACCGGCGGACATCGGTCCATTGCGTAGCGAGCCCGCATCATCGATCCAAGCTATGGATCCTCCGCCGGCACCAATCGTTTTGATATCTATGCTTGGGAAACAAATCGGGTGCCCATATTCAATGTACCACTCGCGCGTGATCGTTGATTGATTTTCATAGACCAAAGAGACGTCAGTACTCGTCCCGCCCATGTCGAAACCAATGGAATTCTCGAATCCGCACAGCATCCCAATGTATCTACTCGCTACCGCACCGGCAGCAATGCCCGAACCCGCCAGCCGTGCCGCATGCCGGTCAACCGTATGCGGCGTCATGACCCCACCGCCGCTGTGCAATAACAGAAGGTCATTGGTGTAACCCCCGTCACGTAACTGATCTTGGAGTCGAAGCGCATAGGCCCCGATCACTGGATGCACAACAGCATTGACAACGGCTGTAGAAAATCGGTCATGTTCGAAGATTTCGCATAACACATCAGCCGAATTTGAGATCGCTACACCAGGCAATTCCTCTTCTAAGATACGCCGCATCTCACGTTCGTTTGCGGGGTTCGCGAACGAATTCATAAAGCATATAGTTACCGCCTTGTAACCACGTTTGTGCAATCGTCGAGCAAGCTTACGCGCACCCGGTTCGTCGATCGGCACCTCTATTCCCCCCAAAGCGTCGGTCCGCTCTGGGAATGGCAGACGATCACGACGACGAATATAAGGAGGTGGGTTATCCTCATACGCATCCCACAGATCGTTTTTGGTCGAACGTCCAATCTCAATGACGTCTCGAAATCCCTCAGTCGCGACCATGGCCGTGTGAGGTAAATTACGGGTGATGAGCGCGTTCGTCGCAACTGTCGTCCCGTGGGCGAATAGCGTGACGTCGTGAAGATCAACACCGAGCTTTTTTATCCCGATCAGCGCTGCGTCGATAGGGTCTTGCGTTGAAGCCACCTTGGCTATGTCGAGGGTGCCAGAGGTCTCATTAAGTATACATATGTCGGTGAAAGTACCGCCGATATCAACGGCAACTCGAAAGTTGGGCATCGGATTTCCTCTCTAATATATTCACGTCTTTTCTTTCAGTTGACGCTAGCAAAAATATCTTCTGGGTCTAAACAGCAGACCATAACAGAAGGTCGACACCAACGACTAGTCCGGACATTACAAGTAGCGCGCCATTATTCCCAACATTTATACAACCACCGTCTTGCTTGGACAACGCGAGACACGCACCCAAAATCGGAATACTTTTGGAATCACCGTAGATAAATAGGTAACGAACAGCTCTATAGCTTTACGCGGACGTGCGCTCACCGATATCATCGATCCGAAGGCGGTTGACGAAAACAACCTGCTTAGGAAAGACATTCGCAAACATGGTTGCTAGGTATTCAACAAATCAATGTTGTACGAAAATCGTGCAATTCGTGGATAAAACCTTTGGTTGTGATTGTCGAACAAACAGCAGACTTCTCTTGTGTGATTAATATGGTCACCGCACTTTCGAAGCCGAACATCATTTTCATGCCATGAATTCCGTTTTTCACTGGCACTGCTGGCGTCGTGACATATCCAATTTTGCGTTACTTAAGTACCGGAACTTCGATGGCTTTGTAATCACCATGCAACACGCAGGGACCCATTGGCTCAAATACATGATGAGTACTGCTATCGCAAACGAACTAGATCTTTCCCCTCCCCAATATATACACAATGCGTCGAGCAACGATTTCATTGGTCACCCGAAACATCAACGTCTCCATGCGCACGCACCACGGATCGCTAGTAGCCACTCCATACCACACGCGCTGGTTGATTCCAAAATCGTTCGCGCCATGGTGAATTTCCCGCGATACGCAGTATTGGTCCGTGATGTGCGTGCCGCACTGGTATCGAACTACGAGAAATGGAAAAGCCATTATGATGTGTCTTTTTCCCAATACCTCCGAGGCGATACGTCCGGCAAACGATACGTTATGGATATTTGGTGGTGTCTACATTTCCTTAACCGGTGGTCGAGAGTCAGAAAGCGTTTCCCCGATGACACCCTGATCCTTCGCTACGAGCAGTTGCTTGAGGATCCCGCCACTGAAGTTCGTCGCGTATTTGCACACTTCGATCTCAACATATCAGATACACATATATTGAACGCGGTCGATGCCGGGAGCCGGCAGAAAATGGCTAAGATGCTCAATCCAAATGATCCAGTTCGTAACATAGTTCGCGATGACTCCAGACCTGCAAACTCCTGGTTCACTATTGATGACATGCGGTTTTTCGAAAAAACCATCGCGCAATTTCTGTTAGAAGATTACGGATATGATTACCGCTGGTGACCCTTTGAATGACTCAAAATAAGCAGCTATTTGCTATTGTTCTAACCACCGTCGATGGCCAGTTGTTAGTGCTGGGTACGGACAAGCCCCTAGAAAGACCACATTTCGCCGTATATGCCGCAGTGATTACTGTCCCTGCCGCGAAACGAAGATGATTCGAAGCCACCAGCGCGCGTTCAGAAAAATCGATGAGACGTACTTGGTGTGCGATACAACGAATGGAAGACAAAAATGAATAAGGAGTTTCAATCCATTTGGAAAGGTCTCGATCGACATGCCAATTCCATATCTAAGTTGAAGATAGTTGACTTGTTCTCGAGCGACTCGAACCGTCTCACCTGCATGAGACTCGAAGCGGCCGGATTATCTTTGGATCTATCGAAAAATCTTGTCGATAAAAAAATACTTGATCGCTTGACCGATCTAGCCCTAGCTGCGGAATTACCGTCAGCGATACGGGCCATGTTCGAGGGAAGAATCATAAATGTTACGGAAAAACGCGCCGCGCTGCACACAGCATTGCGCGCTGGACCGAATTCTCTCGCAAGAGTCAACGGCAGGCGAATCGCACCCGAGATCGCTACGGTCCACGCGCGAATGCGCGAGTTGACCGACAGCGTACGTCTAGGCCACTGGAAAGGTGCATCGGGCGAGAAAATAACAGACATTGTCCACATCGGCATTGGCGGATCACATCTCGGGCCGGAACTCGCTTGCGAGGCATTACGTTATTCAGCTGATTCAAGGCTACGCGTACACTTCCTCTCGAGCGTCGACGGCGGCCAGTTCGATCGTATCGTCACACCATTAGACCCGGCGTCAACCTTATTTATCATCGCATCAAAGTCGTTTTCAACCACCGAAACACGCTTAAACGCGGCTTCTGCAAAAAGTTGGCTGACAACTCGATTTTCCGAACACAATGCAATCGCGCAACATTTCTTCGCTATCACCAACGCCCCAGAACACGTTCGTCAGTTCGGCATCCCTGAGGCAAACATTTTTCCGCTGTGGGACTGGATTAGCGGACGCTATTCTGTATGGTCAGCAATTGGTCTTCCCATTGCGCTTAAATTCGGGATGAAGCATTTTGAAATGATGCTGACCGGTGCGGCCGAAATGGACAAACATTTTCAGCACACGCCATTGCCGACTAACGCACCCGTCCTACTCGGGCTGATCGGCCTTTGGAATAGTAATTTTTTAGGCGCAGAATCATACGCCGTCGTTCCATACGATGACCGGCTACGGCACTTGCCCACCTACTTGCAACAACTCGAAATGGAAAGCAACGGGAAGCGTACTACTCTATCGAACCACCCCTTGGATATAGCATCTGCTCCGGTTACTTGGGGTGGGTTAGGAACTAACGCTCAACACACTTTTTTTCAACTGCTCTATCAAGGAACCCGAATCATTCCTGTCGATTTCATCGTCAGCATGACACACCCCGCAGCTCACAGTGAGCACCATGCCACTTTGGTGGCAAATTGCTTCGCCCAAGCGGAAGCACTCGCGCGCGGATCTCCTAGCGTTGAAGCGAACTGCACCCCAGAAATTGGAAGCACACCGTTATACAAAGACATTCCGGGAAACAATCCTAGCACCACCATTTCGATGGATTCCCTGACTCCAGAAACACTCGGTTCCTTGATAGCACTATACGAACACAAGACCTATGTCCAAAGCGTTATCTGGAACATCAATGCTTTCGATCAATGGGGCGTAGAGGCGGGAAAAACTATCGCACGTGATATCTTGGAGGAATTCCGATCTGGACATGTCGATGGGAAACACGATCCGTCAACTTCAGCTTTGATCAGGCGTTACATAGAAAACCGCAAATAGCGACCAACGGTAGATGACAGCAACGACAAAAACATGGTTTCAAACTTGCTACTGAGTTCTAGGCACGATTGAATACCGCAAAATGGGGCTCTTAGTGACACAAGGTGGACGGATGGCCCGCTCCCCTCACGACGGGGAGTTACACACGGTATTGACCCGGCGGCTATAATCGCACAATGCGAAATTCGACGGGTGTAGGACTGTGGCTGCTTTTTGGATCAGTCGTCGCGATTGCATTCGGTGCTGGCGTGGCGCTCTCCTACCTGCAAACCACACCGAAAGGTGTCGTGCAGATAGAAGGGCTGCTGTGGCCCGACCCCCCCTCCCTAGACCCAATTCAACTCCGAGATCATGAGAACGCCCCTTTTACACTGGATCAGCTCCGCAATCGGTGGTCCCTACTGTTTTTTGGCTTTACAAGCTGCCCGGATATCTGTCCCTCCACGCTAGACAGTCTTTCCCGCGTGCATGAACGATTGCAGACCCACGATCTGTACAAAAAGGACGGTCAAGTCGTGTTCATTTCGGTCGACCCACAACGCGATTCGTCTGCGCGTCTACGGGATTATGTGAAATACTTTCATCAGGATTTCATTGGTGTAACGGGTACCGATTCTGAGCTCAGAAAATTAACTACGAAACTCGGCGTCTTATACATCAAAGTGGCGCAGGGCAAGGAACACTACAGCGTCGATCATTCAGCTGGGATCTTCCTTATCGATCCTGCTCTACGTTTGGTTAGTGTCGTAACACCACCACACTCTATGTCAGAAATCGTGCGTCGCTTTGAAGCCATAAGCGCCCACATGGCTTTAGTTTTGTGATTCGCTTATCTCTAATATTTGCAATCTTGACAGCAGGGCCATTCCACCCCGCGATTTCATGTGAAGGTCTGGAGATCGAATCAGCTTGGGTACGTCAATCGCCCCCTGGTCTCTCCGTTAACGCGGCGTACATGGTGCTTAGGAACAGCGGCACCAAGCACCTGCGCATCACTGAGGTTAGAAGTTCCAATTACGAATCAGCAATGTTTCATCAGACCGTCCATACGGAGGGCCAAGCCCGTATGAGGCATATCCCCGAGATCGAACTGGGTCCCGGGTCTACTTTTCGGGCTGAACCTAACGGAGCTCACATAATGTTAAACGGACCGAAACAACCCATTAAAACCGGCAAGAGTGTCGCTCTGAATTTCGAATGTCAGTCAGGCAACTCGTCTTCGATCCTAGTGACTGTGCGCGAACACGCCCAGGAATAAACAAAACTGCAACATGGGACGTTTCTTCACCCTCATACAGCACCTTATACCGAAAAATATAGTCTCGAGGCTAACCGGTAAGCTGGCAAAAGTTGAACAGCCTTACTTGGTGCAAATTCTTATAAACCTGTTCATAAAAATTTATGACATAGATATGTCTGAAGTTGCCGAACCCGACGTTCACAAATACAGAACCTTTAATGCTTTTTTTACTCGGGCGCTTACCGAAGACATCCGTACTATCGCAGATGGGTCCGTCATGGTAAGTCCGGCCGATGGAACCGTTTCCCAAATTGGTGCGATCGACAAAACTAGCATCCTCCAGGCAAAAGGAATCGACTACGATCTAAACCATCTTTTCGATGGCGACGTAAACCTCGCGTCGCTTTTTGTGGATGGGGCATTCGTGACCATCTACATCGCTCCTCGGGATTATCATCGCGTTCACCTCCCGTTAGCCGGGCAGGCCAAGTTTCTTCGCTATGTACCTGGCACGCTCTTTTCAGTTGACCGAACCACTACACGACAATATCCGCGACTGTACTGCACAAATGAACGCGTAATTGCGGTGTTTGAGGCTGCTTCTGGAGAATGGTTTTCAGTGATAATGATCGCAGCAATGAACGTGGGAGATATCCAATTGATACGACCAATGGCCTTCCGTAACCGGCCGCTGCCGAATTACGCACCGTTTTCGACTCACGTCCTCGACATGCCATCTTTTCAGAAAGGTGGGGAATTCGGTCGCTTCAATCTCGGTTCCACTGTCATAGTCACAGCCAGCCCTGGACTCGTGGAGTGGCATAACTCCATCGGATGCGGAAGCGCGGTAAAAATTGGACAAGCGCTGGGGGCAATTCACCCAAACCGGCAATGAACTCCCACACCGATCGAAGCTATGTGGACTCAACCACCACGTAGGCAGTTGTTGGTATGAAGCTTCGAATTGAAAAAAATGGCGGAAATGAAGAAGCGTGATCGAACGGAAACACTGAAGAAAGTGAAGGAGTTGTTCAGAAAATTCAGCTTTAGCCGGTATGAGTCAGCATCACCGCCAAGCACATCGACATCAAAGACCCCGGGAAGAGTCCGAGCACGAGAATCGTGAGCCCGTTTAGGCTAAATACGAGCCGCCCTCCTGCAGTGGTGTCGGGAATCGCCGTACTAACTTCGGCCCTATCGAAGTAGATAAGTTTCACCACTCGCAAGTAGTAGTAGACACCGATAAGCGAGAAAAAGACTGCAATTGCTGCAAGCCAGGTGTAACCAGCAGCCACAACTTCTTTTAGAACGAACCACTTCGCCCAAAAGCCAGCGAAAGGCGGTACACCTGCGAGCGAAAACATCAAAATCAACATCATGAAGGCCATCCATGGACTACGGGTAGCAAGTCCCGCAAAGTCCTGTAGCTGATCTGATTCATTGGTGGCGGTGGCCAGTATTATTATTGCCCCAAAAGCGCCCATACTCATCAACGCATAAACGATTACATAGAACATGGAAG
>Ga0310342_100000899_pt1 | contig 17826 bp, 17 predicted proteins | sample S15DNA20500_MG_FD_206155 | JGI IMG/M metagenome (GOLD analysis project Ga0310342, IMG submission 206155) | Marine microbial communities from station ALOHA, North Pacific Subtropical Gyre - S1503-DNA-20-500_MG | ecosystem: Environmental > Aquatic > Marine > Oceanic | place: Pacific Ocean: North...
CCCGAGAAGGGGGAGGGACTGTTCCACGACGAGGATGGCAAGCCCCGGAGCCCGTGGTATGACGCTGAGATCATCCGGCGGGCGCACCCGGTAGAGATCGCCACCCAGCTAGACATCGACTACCAAGGCTCCGCCTACCCGTTTTTCCCTCCAGAGAACCTTCGGGAACTGAAAAGAGACTACTGCCGCGAACCCTCGCATATTGGAACAGTCTATGTCCAACCCGGATACGAACCACTCTTCGAGGAGAACGATGTGGGAGACCTTCGTGTCTGGTGCGCTCTGGACGAAAAGGGCAATCCTCCTTCAGATCGTGATTATGTGGTGGGCTGTGATGTCTCTCAGGGTACTGGTGCCAGCGATTCCGCGATATCTGTGGGTGATCGTCTCAGTGGCGAGAAAGTGGCTGAGCTATGCACTAACCAACTCTCCGCGAACAAGTTTGCAGAACTTGCAGTCAGCATTTGCCGTATGTTTTCAGGACCGGGTGGACGAGGTGCCTTCCTCATATGGGAGGCGACCGGCCCCGGACGAACCTTCGGAAAGACCGTCATAGACGACTGCCACTACTCAAACATATACTACATGACTGACGAGCGATCAGTTAGAAAAAGACAGAGCGACAGGCCCGGATGGTTCTCGACTGGCGATGGCAAAAAAGACCTGCTCAATGACTACCGGAACAATCTGGTCACACGAGCATTCATCAATCCGTCAGAACGTGCCCTGAACCAAGCCGGGGAGTTCATCTACCTCCCCAACGGAAAGATCGAACACTCCGGGTCAGTGAACTCGATTGATCCTACCGACAGGGGGGATAACCACGGAGACATAGTCATCGCCGACTCACTTTGCTCAAAGGTTCTTCGCCGGGCCATCCAGAAGCCGGAGAGGGAAGTCCAAGGAACGCCCGTGATGTCTATGGCGTGGAGGCAAGAGCAGCGTCAGGCCCATACCGAGGAGTGGTAGGATGCCCAACCCTAGTAACCCGAAACAGCTCATGCGTCTCCGTCGCGCGATGGAGTATTCTCGCTACAAGCTCCAGCCCTTCCGAGAAAGACACAAGGAAGCTGTCGAGCAGTCTGTCGGCGTCTACTACTCCGACAGTGGGGCAAAGAAGCCTGTCCATGTAAACCTGATGGAGCTGGCCTCGAACATCTACGAACGCCAATTGGTTTCGAGACCCCCGCAGGTGAATGTCTTTTCCAGACGTGACGGCATCTCATCGGCAGCAGAGAGGCTGGAATCAGTCGTCAACGACCAGTTGCGCAGGTTTGACATTCACAAGGAGCTGCGGAGGGCCGTTCGCTCTGCGCTGTTCTCTATGGGGATCATCAAGGTCGGCCAAGCCTTTCAGGGATCGTATGAGATTGACGGATACGAGATCGACAAGAATAACCCGTTCGTGAAGCACATCCTTCTGGACGACTGGGTCCACGATATGACGGCCCGTGTTCAGGAGGAATGCTCCTTTCAGGGCCACCGCTACCTAATGGACCTTGACGACGCCAAGACGAACAAGGAATTCAAGAGAAACGTCCGCAGCAAGCTGAAGGCCGGAGACCTCTCCAACTACAACGAGGGTGGCGACGAGCGAATCTCCTCCCTGACCTCCGACGGCACGATGCTGCAAGAGAGATACATCGACAAAGTGGAGTTGTGGGAAATCTGGATTCCCAAGAGCAAGCTGCTGGTCACGCTCGGACCCAACGACGGAGACCCACCCCTGCGGGTGGTGGAATGGGACGGCCCCGAGGACGGCCCTTTCCACACGCTATTCTTCAACGAGGTGGACGGGAACTCGATGCCGCTGGCCCCGGCGATGCTGTGGCAGGGTCTTCACCAGATCGTCAACGGACTCTACCGAAAATTGGACCGGCAGGCTCAACGCCAGAAGACAGTGGGGGTCGTGCGTGGGCACGATACCGAGGACGGCGACCGGCTGCGAAAGGCGAACGACGGGGATGTCGTTTCCATCAGCGGCGGGATGCCCATCGAGGAGGTCTCGACCGGGGGCATCAACCAGCAGAACTTCGCGTTCATGCTCCAGTCGAAGGAACTGTTTAGTTGGCTGGCCGGGAACTTGGATGCTCTGGGGGGTCTGGGCGCACAGTCCGAGACTCTGGGGCAGGACCAGTTGTTGTTCTCCAGTGCCAACCAGCGGGTTGCCGGGATGCAGGACGCGGTCAGGCTCTTCACCAAGGATGTCATCTCGGACTTCGCTTACTACCTCTGGAACGATCCCCTTGAGGAATACCCCGCCGAAATCCAGATGGGCAAGTTTGAGCCGATGAAGACGGCGTTGAAGCCCGAGCAGCGGGAGAAGTCGTTCTTCGAGTACGAACTTGACATCGAGCCATATTCGATGCAGTTCCAGTCACCCGGACAGAGATTGCAGACCCTCAACCAAGTTGTTCAGGGTGTGATTATGCCAGCCATGCCACTCATGCAGCAGCAGGGTATGGGTTTAGATATGGGTGCGTTGCTGAGGATCTACGCTCAATACTCGAACATGCCTGAGCTGAACGAGATCGTCACCCAGCAGGGAGAGGCTCCTGAGCAGGGCATGGGGAGAGACGAGGAATCCCAGAGGCAGCCGCCCGTCACCCATCGCACCAACGAGAGGATCAGCAGGCCCGGAGCGACTAGGGGAGGGGCCGAGCAGGTTGCAATCAATAACATGATGGGCAACAAGATGCAGCCCAGCGAACAGGACGCCGCCGCTAGACGGACGGGAGGAGGCTCCTGATGGCACGAAACTACGCAAAGGAATACCGGGATTACCACGGTAAGCCGTCCCAGATAAAGCGACGTTCTAATCGCAACAAAGCCCGCCGGAAGCTGCTCGCTGCCGGAGTGGTCCGCAAGGGCGATGGCCGGGATGTTCACCACAAGGACAGCAACCCGAACAACAACAGCCGGGCAAACCTCGCGGCTGTTCTGAAAGGGAAGAACCGGAGCATGAACGGCAAGCGAAAAAAGCGAAAGAAGCAAAGGAAGGCATGAAGATCAAATACACGGTCAACGGCAAGGAGCTAACCGAGGACGCTTTCAAGGCGAGGAAAGTTCCCGGTATTGATCTAAACCAAAACACCCCCTCTAATGTGCAAAAGGAATGGGAGGGGCATTTTTGCGAGGGTTCCGCAGTACACCCAAAAGACATCAAGGCTGCTGAGGCGCACGCCGCCAAGCATGGGATTCCGACTTACTTTGACGGGCAGGGCAGGCCGAATTTTACTAGTATGAGACATCAGGCCAGCTACCTGAAACTAATCGGTATGCACAACAAAGACGGAGTCATGTAATGCCTCGAAGAATGCAAAAATTTCTGCGCTCGTCTGCTACGGAGGCGGCGGAAGAGGCCATGTCATCAGCGTTCCAATCGGGGCTTCGGGTGCAGCCCCATTTCGACGACCGGATTCGTATGCCTGACCAAAGCCGCCGCCGATCCAACCGATCACGGCAGAACAAGCCAACAGCAGCACATCTGGCCGCCATACGAAAGCTGAAGAAGAAGAAGCGGAAGATTCCGTCCAGAAGTCAGGCACTCTTTGACATTCTCGGCGGGGTAGGCAAGAAGATGGAGTATAGGATGAGAACAAAGGGTCGAATTGGGTACTAGGTTTTTTAGGAGCAGGAAACGATGGCTGACGAGTATCAAATGGAAGAAGGCGAAGCGACCGAACTCCCCGAAGAGAATCCGGGCGAGGAAATCATCGACGTGACCGAGCCCTCCTCGTTTTCCGGCGGGTTGCCAGAAGAGGAGCCGGGGGACGATGCTCCCGAGGCGGAAGAGTCCAGCTTCAGGGACGAACAGTATCTCTGGGGCCAGCAGATTGGGCTGTCCCGCGATCAGGTAGAAGCGTTCGGGACACCAGAAGCCTTCGACGGAATGATCGAGAGAATCTCTTACGACGATGAGGGCGAGGAGGAGACGGAGCCGTCCGCACCCCCCACCCCCCAAGAGGAATACTCTAGCTACGTCTTGGAAGACGAGGGCGACTACGACGAAGGTATCGTCAAGTTTGTCTCGCACACCAACGATCAGCTCAAGGCCATGAATGAGACGATGGCCGGTCTCCGAGAAGAAAACTCCCGCTTGATTCAGGCGGAGTACGCTCGACACGCAGAAACCAATGTTGCAGAATTCGAGCGAATCGTGAATACTATGGACGAAGCGACTTTCGGACGAGGCGAGCAGGACAACCTGCCTAGCCATGAAGCCGATTCTCGCATGAGGCTGGCTGAGGCGGTTTCACGACTGGGGCACGGATACGAGGCAAGGGGTGAAGATATTCCCCCGATGGCTCGATTAGTTGAAGAAGCCAGCGGTGCTGTCTTCGGGAACGAAATCAAGAACCAAACTCTCCGAAAAGCCTCCGAGAGATCGAGACAGCAAAGGTCTCAAGCCTCTGCTATCCCGACTCACGAGGAAGCCTCTCCTCTCACGTCTGACGAAGCTGCTGTCAAGGCAGCGACCGAATGGCAACAGGAACAGGGGTGGCGTTAGGAGATCAGCCTTAAGGATAAAACATGGCTTACATCGCCAGCGACTACCAAGACCTGATCGAAACCACGCTTCGCCATCTAGACAAGGTGAAGTGGACGGACCTCGTTGTGGACCTCCAGCGTCACACGGCGATGCCCCAGCTTCTCAAGAAGAACCGCGTCGAATTCGGTTCGGGCCACGGCCACCAGTTCAACCTCCGCGTGGACAGCAACAACGCTGCCCGCAACGTGAAGCTGAACGAAGAGGACAACCCGACAACCGCTGACACGCAGATTCGCGGCCAGATCGACTGGCGGCACAGCGAGACGCACTGGGCCATCGAAGAGCGGATCATTGCGATGAACCGCGAACCGGCCCGTCTCGTCAATCTCCTGAAGACCTCCCGCGTTGACTGCATGACCAGTCTCGCAGAGTTGATGGAAGAGAACTTCTGGGGCGCGCCCCCGGCTAAGGGCGACACCATCAAGCCTCTCGGCGTCAACTACTGGATCGCCCTCGGATCAGATACCGACAAGGGCTTTCTGGGCAAGTACCCCGAGAGCGGCGGATACGTTGTCACCGACAAGATCGGCGGCGTCGATCCTGACCAATACCCGAGATGGAAAAATTACGTCGATTTTTTCAAAACCGTGTCCAAGAGCGATCTGATCCGCGCTTGGCGGGAAGCTGCTGTCAAAACGGACTTCCGTCCGCCTGTTGATGGCCCCTACAACAACGTCGGGCAGGACTTCTCGTTCTATACTTCCTACGCGATCATCTCGCGGATGGAAGAGATTTTGGAAAGCCAGAATCAGAACCTCGGTAACGACGTGGCGAGCAAAGAGGGCATGACAACCTTCCGTCGCACGTCGGTCAACTGGGTTCCGTTCCTCGACGTGGATCAGGGCAACGTCGCCCAGAACCGCGTTTACGGGATTAACTGGAAAAACTTCATGCCGGTCTTCCTCAGCGGAGAATACATGCGGGAATCGAAGGTCGCCCCGCATCCGCTGCACCACCGGACCATCACGCAGTACATCGACTGCACCTACAACTTCCTTTGTAACGACCGGCGAAGCCAGTTCGTTCTGAAGGACATTTCCTAAAGTAACCGAAACCCTGTGGCCTCCCGCCTTGCCATCGCTGCCATGCGGGGCGGGAGGTTGAAACTGGCAGCGTCAGAAAGCGAGAACGAACATGAGTGCAAACATGGATCACAAGGGAATTGTGAAGGCTGGTCGCTTGTCGCCAGTTATCTTCGGAAACTTCCCTGTCAAGAACGCGCTGGCCCGTCTCAACGGCGAGATGCGTTTGCTGGACGCTGTTGCCGAGGGCTACCTCGTTGACACGGACATCGCCACCAACAACCCCCTCAACTTCAACGACGGCACGACAGCCCACCTTGGACTGACCGTTTCTGGCGGCGAGTGGGTTTTGACCCCGGCTTCGGGTGCCAACAAGGAGGCTTTTGTCGAGCTGACCCACGCGGGCCAGACAATCGACGCGACGAACAGGTTCGCCTTGGAAGCCACCCTGAGCTTCGATGACACCGACGCCAAGCAGGTCATCTTCTTTGGCCTGCACGCTGGCTCACCGGCAGGTGCCCTCGTCGATTACGCCGCTGACCCGTTGGTTTTGGCAAACCTTCAGGTCCAAGGCGTTGGCATTCTGCTGAAGGCAGCTGAGTCGGCAGACGATGTGAAAAGCATCTTTGTTGTCAAGCACAGCGGGACAGGCGACCCGGTCATTGTTGACACGGGGAAGACTCTCGCCGCTACTGCTTCGTCACGAGTTGGACTCATCGGCGACGGAAGTGGCCGGGTTCAGGTCGTCGTGGGCAACTCGGTTGTCAAGAAGGTTTCGCTGCCCGGTGGCCTGAGTGCTACCAGCAAGGCTTCCTGCATTCTGAAGCAGCAGGAAGCCGATGTCAGCCCACTCACCCTCGGTCGCCTGCTGGCCGTGGCCGTGAGTGACTAATTGAAAGCCCCAAGGGATTCGCCTCCCTTCAGCCGCAGGGGGCGGTGGTTTCACCGCCATCGCCCCCTGTTCTTTTACTAGGGGTACGTCATGGCACTTCTCGGACTGAACTTCGGCGAGCTTCAGCAGGAAGTAAACGAGTACCTGTTCGGCGGGTCGGGCGCGCCGGTTGGCGAGACGAACATCGACATCGTCAAGCGGGTCATCCACTCAGGCTGTCGCCAGTTCTACAGCCCGCCCCCTCTTGGGAACTACGCCCACGAGTGGAGCTTCCTGAAGCCCGTCACCAAGAGGACGATTCAGGCTCCCTACACCAACGGAGCAACGAACACGGCGTACTACCAGCACGTCGGAGCGACCAGCGGCGACCGGCTGATGAAGATTGACCGCCTGAGCGTCATCGGGCGAAGCTCGGGTGCCAAGACGTACACAACGGCAAGCCCCCACGGGTTCGTTGTTGGCGACGTTGTGAGGATTCACAACCTAGTCAGCGGCGGCGATCTGGCACACTACACTTTCACAATCGTCTCCCTGCCAACACTCGACTCGTTTGAGCATTCAGAAGCCTCGGTTCCGATTGATGTAGAAGACGCGGCTGTCTCAAAGGACATCCCATCTTGGGCAACAAGCGGGTTGTTTGACTTCAACGGGGTCAGCTATCCGATTGCAGAAGTCCTCGCTGAAGGCAATGCGTACAAGTGCATTCTGGATGAAGACGACAACCCCGGCACGGGCGGGCACCAGACCACGGCGACATTCAAGATCCACCAAGACGACTACAACCTCGAAGCCGACTTTGGCCGGATCGTCGGGAACATTACCTTCTCCGAGAAAGACAACGCTTGGCATACGGTCAGAATTGTCGGAGAGGGGCGGATAAGAGAGTTGCGCCAGAGAGACTATGCAGCTAGTTCCTCAACCGACCCTATTCTGGCGGCAATCGTGCCGAAAAGGACTCGCGCAACATCAGCTACAGGCGGAAGCACCACCCATCAGATCAAGTTCTGGCCTGCGATCACCAGCGCGGCAACCATCCACTACCGCTACGAGGTCAGGCCGCAAGCGTTGGAAGAGGACACCGACTACCCATACGGGGCGGACGACCACTCTGATACAATCCTGTACTCCTGCCTGTCGGAAGCCGAGCGAAGACTGGACCGGGAGGCGGGCGTTTACAAGATGCGGTTCATGGAAGCTCTCGCCGCCTCGGTGGAAAAGGACGGTAGGGCGAACCGCCCGGAGTTGTTAGGATACAACAGCGATCAGTCGGACGGGTTTGACCCCGAACACACGCGAATCTTCGGCGGGCGAATCCGTCACAAACAGCAGGACGGAACATTTCTGGAGTAGAAAATGGGACTCATCGAACGCAGGGACTCCGTTCAGACCATTACGGTCGATTCGGCTGTCAGCACATCCACATCAATCGACCTGCGGAACGCATCCGGGGCGATTGTCCAGTTTGGCACCGGCGAAGACCCCGGCACGTCGGTTCAGGTGTGGGTTTCGGACGACAACGTAACCTTCTACCGCCTTCAGGACAAAACAGGTGCGGCATCCGTGAACTGGGTCGATGTCGCAGCAGAGACAGCCGTGCCACTCCCCGACGAGTCGTTCTCCGCACACTACGTCAGGCTTGTTGGGACAACGGAAGCCGCAGCCACGGTCATGCTGAAAGGCTAGGATGTCCAAGCGAGCAAGATATCTGCGCCCAATCCAGCCAGCCTTTGCAACGGTTGTTTCGGACGATACCGTGTGGTCTGAGATTCCCGACAACGACTGGGCGGTTAACGAAAGCGGTGACAACGGAGAGGGCGGGGGCGGCAACTTCCAGTCCCAGCCCGTTTCGCCATACGTCGGAAACCGAATGAAAGTTGACCCCTTATACACGATAAGTAAGACGGGGTGGTCGGCCTACGCGATGCACTGGAACAGCTTTCCCCTGTCGTCGTCCGACACCATCGTCTCTGCCACGTTGGACGTAGGGTGGACAGGAAGCTGGATAAGTGACAATGACGGAGGCGATATAGTCCTCATCGTTGCCGCACACGACGAGAGAAACTCAAACCAGCCAGCCAGTGCCTCGGAAGCCGTCGATTTTATAGACAGGTGCGACAGCTCGAAATGGGACGGACCTGACCTTCTTGACGGCAACGGCATATTGCCATCGGTGGCCGGTGGGCGAGTGTACTCTGTTGACGTAAAAGACGAGATTGAGGAAATCTTGGCAATAAGCGGCTGGACAGCCGACGACGGAATGGTCCTCATGATTTGCGGGGTGGTCGGTGGGTCTGTGCCGCCGGGTCCACCATCGTACCCTTACACCTGCACGGGCCAGAACGCTGGCACGGAAGCCGCCCACCTGCAAGCCCTGACGGGTTCGACGGGGCTGCCCAACCCAGACGATGTTGCTAAACTAACGATTGTCTACAACTAGGGAGAATGAGATGAGTCAACGACATTTAGTGCAGGACGCCTCGGGGGTTGTTGCCGGTGATGAGAATGGCGATATTCTGATTATCGCTTCCGCCGAAGACCCCAGCTCGACCCGCGACAACGCAGCCGGTTACGCCAAGGGCTGCCTGTTCATCGACACCCTGAACGCCAAGGTGTATGTGAACAACGACAGCACCGTGACGGCCAACTGGCGAGACCTGTCACTCGACGTGTCCTAACCCCCTTCTAGGAGGATGCTATGCCTCCTCGAAGAATTCAGAAACTCGCGTTCCCCGCGAAGGGGATCAACGAGAACTTTGGGTACGAGGACCAGCCGCCCGGCACGACGCCGGATGCGGAGAATGTGCGCCCACACACCTACGGTGTAGACAAGAAGGGCCGGATGCGGGGAGGTTCCCGTCCCGGTCTTTCTCCGTATGTGAAGGACAACAGCGGGAACGAGCTGAAATTCCGAGAGACATTCGACGGCGACGGGGCAGAGGTTGGGTTGCCGATACAGCGGTTGCTTCAAATCCCAGCCGCCGAGTTCGACGAACACATCGGCGACGGTCGGTTGTTCCACGCCGGACTTTCCAAAACAGCCGAGGCATACGAAAACTCCTCTGGAAATTCGTCGCAGCTAAATGCCGGGGCAGCAAACACCAACGAACACGACGCCCTCTCTAACAGAACCTACAACTGCTCGGCTTGGGACTCTGACGGCAACTGCTTTGTCGTGTGCGTCAAGGAACACAGCTTGAGCGGCACCCACTGGTCAGACGACGACAGTGCCCACGCCGGAGCCTTTGACGTTGAAGTCTACAAGTTCGACCGCGTGGGCACGAGGCAGGCTTTCGTAGGCGGCCACGAGACGGATTCAAACTGCACGGTTCCATGCCGTGTTCTCAGGTCCGGTCGCCAAGTTCTCGGCGCAACCATCTACAACTCCATCCTGTACATCTGGGTCAGGAATGTCGCAAAGGCCAGCGCGACCGGCTCGTTCCCCGGTTCGTTCATCTTCAGGGTCAACTGCTCCGACGGCTCGATGGTGGACGGAAACAAGGAGCCAGCATCCGGTAGCTACACTACAGCTTGGGCCGACTCAGACGGAGACATCGGCCTGACGCTGCCCGCCGGTCAGGGGCTTCTTGACTACTGTCCCGGCGTAACGGGAGACATCTGGACAACAAACAGCAAATCGGAAGTCGCAGACGCGACCTCGTCGGTCAGCCTCAAGGTCAACAACCTTCTGTACTCTTCCCTAGGTGTCCTGTACATCCTCACTTCCGGCACAAGAAACAGCCTGAAGGGTTCATGGCTGTTCTCTTTGGACATAGAAACACAGTCTAGGGTGCAGGCCCACCTGATCCACGGCGATCCGGTGGAGACATCAACCTCCGCCCCTGCGGGTGCGGAGAACAGCGTTTCCGTCAACTGGGAGGCGGTGGGGATTCCACCGGAAGACACGACGGAACACGACATCACCGGGGATGGCGGCGCAAAGGTCTGGGTGGTCACGTCAGTAGCCAGCTCCCCATACTACGACAAGACAGACAGGGTTTCCCTGTACGATCCGAACAGGTCGCTGAGCGTGCCGGAGACGAGCGTGGAGGGCGCGGTGTCGGCCAAGTACACAGGGATGGGCACCGGAGATAGCGGCAAGGCCGACGCCCTTCAGTCCATCGCATACGATCCGGTCAACGGAATTCTGCTTGCGTGCGGCGGACAGGTGTGCGGAGACGTGTCTGGTTCCATAGTTGCCCTCAATCCCTCAACGATGTTGCCTGTCCAGTACCAGATCGGAACGGTGGCCTACATTGGCGGAGGGTCTGGCTCAGAGCCGGGGCCAACGAACGACATCGGCATCCTGTACAACAGCTCGGGGTTTGACGAAGCGCAGCCCGACTACCCCATCATCGTAAAGATTGGCGACGAGGTCGTCAGGGTGACTGGACTGCTTGATGACGCCAACGCGGAAGCTGGGCGAGACGACGTTCTGGACTGCGACACAAGGGGTAGCTGCGGGACAACAGCCGTTTCCCAGCCAAAAGGAACCCCGATCTACCGCGTGTTTAGCATGGGGCCGGAAAACAACATACTGACGTGCATAAGAACGACAGGATACGACCTCCGCGAAGACTATCCGGGCACAACCTTTGCCGTGGGCAAGATCGGAGCCACAAACACTGTCAGGCTGCTGGCGAGAATGAATGTAGTCAGAGACTCCAGCAACAGTGTAACTCAGGAGGGGGCCAATGCCCTCGGGCTGAGCAAAAGCAACAAGGTGTTTGGTTCAAAGGCTGGCTACACCTTCACCGGGGAGCTGTCAAATCCAATAGACGACGGGCTGGGCCTCCCGCTAGCCATGTCTTCTCAGTTTGTTCGCAGGGAGACTGTCTCCCCTGACGCGGGAACCAGATCCCTACAGCTTCTCGCTGTGTGCGGCGGCGAGGTGGCCTTGGTGGAAAAAGACAAGTTCACAAGCAGGGATACCGCGACGGAAGCGAGACTCGCCGTGCTTGGTAGGTCTTCAAGGCACGTCAGCGGGGCGTTTTACGGGGCCAACGCATACTTTTGCGACGGAAACAGCTACGTTGTCTGGTTCGGAACGGGGCAATTCCCTCTGGCTTGGGAAGCATCAACCGGGAACCTGCCGCTGGATAGGATGGGCAGGGCGGCCAAGCTCTCCGCGACTTGGAGAGGCAGGATTGTTCTGTCTGGGATCTCGTCTGAGCCTAGAAACTGGTTTATGAGTGCCCTCGGAGACCCACTCAACTGGGACTATTTCCCTGCCGTGACGCTGGAAACCCAAGCGGTAGCCGGGAACAACAGTGACGCCGGGCTGTCCGGCGACATCATAAACACCCTTATTCCATACACCGACGACCTTCTCCTGTTTGGGGGAGACCAGACAATCTGGCAAATGACCGGAGACCCGATGAGCGGTGGCCGCTTGGACCTCATCGCCGACATCACCGGGATCGCATACGGGGACTCTTGGTGCAAAGACCCGTTTGGAATAATCTACTTCTTCGGCAGCAAGGGCGGGGTGTACAGGATGCAGCCCAACCAGAAGCCACAGATGCTTAGCCAGACATCCATTGCGGAGTCCTTGAGCGACGTGGACATAGACAACACGAGGATTCAGCTCGTCTGGAACAACCGCGAGATGGGCGTCCATGTGTTTCTCACCCCCCACGACCTCGGGAAAAGCCTGAATCACTACTTCTACGACGTGAGGACCGAGTCTTGGTGGCGAGACTCTTTTGCGGACTCAGACCACAACCCGACCTCGGCTATGGCGGTAGACGGCTTTTCTGCGAAAGACAGGTCGATCCTTCTCGGGACAAAGAAGGGTGGGGTTTTGAAGTGGGATCGGGATGCCGTAAACGACAACGGGGAACCCATAAAAAGCCATGTCCGCCTTGGCCCAATCAGGTCCACCAACCCGCTGTCGTCCGTGAGGCTTGAGGAGCTGGAGGGGACTCTGGCAAGCGGGGCGGGTACAATAACATACGAGGTCATCAAGGAGAGCAGTTCTGAACTGGCCGCGACATCCACGACGGCACTGTTCTCTGGAACCATGACCGGAACGACAAGGATGGTTGACCGCCGCAGGGCCATCGGCAAAGAGATATACCTGAAGCTGTCCAGCACGTCGCCCTCTTGGGCAATGGAGAGCTTTTCTTGTCTCGTTAGTGATCTTCCCGCGTCCGCGTCGAGGAGATTCAGATGACACAAAGGCAACACCCAAGAGTTGTAGGAACTAGCCCCCGCAACCGCCGGGCCACAAACCTCTGGTCTGGCAGGCACGGCGTCATTAAGAAGCTGGGAATCGACCAGAACGACCCGGACACAACACTCGATGTCAACGGGGCGATCACGTTCAGGAAGACAGCGGAGCCCTCTAATCCAGACCCCGGCGCGACCGTCATCTGGATGGACGACGGTAGCTACCTTGACGAGGGAGATGTCTTCGCCCGAGTCAATGTCCTCGGCAACGTGAAAACCTTTGAGATTGTTGACTTCGTCGGCACGGACTACTTTGTAAGCGGCGTCCACTCCAGCGACGGCGGAGAATACGAGATCGAGTGCGTCCATTCCAACGGTCAGGAATACTGGCTTGAGGGAGAAGTCTAATGCCTTCAAAACAAATCAGGGAATTTTTACAGACATCGGTCGATCCGGCTGTAGACGAAACTTTTATAACAAGCGTGCGGCTGGCGGACCTGATGCTTTACCAGCAGTACGACGCCCCCTACACGAATTACGGGATCGAAGTAGACGATGTCTTCAAGTCGCTCGGTTACACATATGGCCCAGCCGGGGTGCATACCGGGTCGTCGGTAACTCTGACAAACTTGGGAGGACTAACGAACGGGGGCGGGTTCGTGAAGATTCTTCAGGACTCTTTGCTTGACTCGGCCTCGCTGCAACTCTGGGCATCCAAGGGGAGCTACACCGGGGGTAAGTGGAACCTTGTAGCCGGTCCCGTGGCGTCCTCTGGCCCAGCCGGTGAATTCAAGATTCAGAGCTACGTTGAGGGCACCGAGTGGACTGACATCGTCACGATAGACTCCGGCTCGCAGAGCTTCCCCGACAAATCGGAAGTCACAATAAAGGACCGGCTCGCAGCCACCAGCCTGATCCTCGACGGCGGGAAGATTCACTACCAAGATGCGGCCAGTTTATTCCCAAACCCGACGGGCGGGGCAGACACGCTCCATCTGGAACACGACATAGACCTTGTGATGATGGGCGGCGTTGATGCCGCCGACACCAATTTCGTCAAGTGGGACTCGGGCACCAATACTCTGGAGTTCAAGGGTGCCCCGGTTTCAGACGCAGTCCTGAGCCCCGTCACAACCCACATCCTGATGGACGATTTTTCCCTGCTCGGTTTCGGGGGAGACAACGGGGCAGCGGGAAACTACCTGACTGCCGGGAAGACCGACGAGGGAGACGATTCAGAAGTCACCGGACTCCTTTATTCGGGGTCAATGGTCTGGGCGACCAACCAGCAAGTAGATTTTGAGATCAAGAACCGGGACACCAGCGACGGCGGGGCATCCCTCACCCTGACGGCAGACAACGGGACTACAGCGGGGGATATGTGCGAAATCAGGTACGGAGCCTTGAGCAACGGAGCGGGCAGCTCCGGGGTAATGTCCTTCGGGATTTACACAGACCACGGAGCTATCGGCACGCCCTACCTGCCGATGGTGGTCGGGAAGATCGACCCATTCGACAACAAGGCGCATGTGGGAATACACGGAAGCGCACACATCGAAGATGAGTTGCGGCTATACGGAACCGGCGTGAACTTCCCCGGCCATATGATCGGGGGCAGAACCCCAGCAGCAAAATACACCGGCCTCAAGGGACCGGGCACCATCGCCACCAGCCATGTGTACGAGATGCCAGCCGCGTTTCCCGGCTCGGACATGGTATTACAGTCAACCGACGCTGGAGTTATGTCTTGGGTTACGCTCCCGTCCACTGGCACAGGAACGGTCGAAGCGGGAACGCAGTACAAGGTCGCCTACTACCCCAACGTAGACCAGACCCTCGTAAACGACACATCCGCCCTGTACTGGAAGAGCGACAGGCTGGGAGTCAACGAGGACGATCCCCAGACCGACGTACACCTGAAAAGCACGGCAGGGCCAACAATCCGCCTTGAGCGGGATGAGGCAGATCCTGTCGAGAATGGCGACAAGCTCGGGACAATTGAATTCTACGGGGTCGATGAACACCCATCCGACCCCGGAAAAAACTTTGAAGGGGTGGGGGCAAGTATCGTCGCAGAGGCGAGCGGCATCTGGTCGTATAACGAATCACACGCCAACGACACCCAGACGGAGCTTCAGTTCTGGACGACCCCCGACGGGGAAGACTCTCTGACAAAGCGGCTGACAATCAAGGATTCCGGCGTCATCAAGCACGAGAAGGCGACGCAGGCAAGCATCAACTCGCCGGACTTTGCAGCCTCGCTGACTATCGACTTGGACGAATCCGACCTCCACAAAGTCACCCTCACCGGGAACGTAACCACCCTCATCTTCGTCAACTCCAAGGAGGGGCAAAGATTTATCCTCCGGGTCTTGCAGGATGGGGCGGGAAGCCGCACAATCAACTGGTCCGGCTTGGACATAAAGTGGGCGGGCGGAGGAACGGAGCCGGTACTCACCTCGACACCCAACCGGGCGACCGTCCTTGGATTCCTGACAACAGAAGACACCAAGTACGACGGATTCGTCATCGGCAAAGACATCGTTTAGGAGAGCAGAATGACATACGAAGAACTCACCCCGGAGCAGCAGGGAATCCTTCAGGTCTACCTGAAAGAACTCCGCCCTGCGGCCATCCAGTTCGCCGGATCAGCGCACCGGGCATCCCTTCTGGGAGCCTCCTACTTGAATCAGGTTGCGCCAGTCCTCGGCCTGCTCGACGCTGGAGAGGAAATCCCGAACACCACGAACCTTGCTGGAGCCGAGGGGCTGCTGAAAGAGGACGTGGAAGAACTCTCCGGCGACGTGCAGGACATCGGGGACGCCTTCTCTTCTCCCGCAAAGCAGGCAATCTACCTGAAAGCCTGCGGCCTGAACGCGCTGTTCGGAGACTGAGATATGGGCGCACCTACGAACTACTTCGTCGATCATTTTTCCGGCTTTGACGACCTGTTCATGGCCGACGGGTCATCCGACACGGACGCTTGGGCGACAGTAGCGTTTGCACTCGAAAACATCACACACGACGCCTCAAACGGAACGCAAATTCTCATAAAGGGCAATGGGACTCTAACCGATGGTCAAGGCGAGTCTGTAGCCATAGACCCCACGACGATGAGTAGCGGGTATTCGACTATTGGTGCCGGGGCACCGCTCATCTTCCGAGGGTACACGTCACAAGACCCAGTAACGGAAGTTGTCACCTACGGTGAGGCGAAGCTGTGGGGGGAATTCACCCAGATGTTTACGACAACATACCACCCGATTGTCGCTGACAATTACAACGTGGGGACCGGCGAAGTAGGTGCCAAGGAGAGCAACCACGTTATTTTTTACGACTTACACTTCCGAGGCACCGGATCGGTAAACCCGCACGTCTCCCTGAACAGCTCCAACCACTTCATAAATTGCAGGTTCTCTGGCGGGTCACAGGGAGACTGCATAAGGCTCACTGACGATTGCTCGTTCATCGGCTGCCACTTTTCTAACATGGGTTCCACAAGCAGTAGTGGCAACCACCTGATCGACTGCTCCGGCCCCGGACACACAATCCTGAATTGCGTGTTTGACTTCCTCACGGGAAACGCACCGTATGCCTGCATAAAAACAGCCGGGACCAAAACCAATTGGATTATTGGCAACGTCTTCATGCTGGGTGACGGCTGCTCTGCCGTGAAGTGGAGTGGCGGGTACACGTCCGGCTCTTCGCCCAACTGCATGTGGTTTGTGGGCAACAGTCTTTTCAGCGACTCAGACCCGAGGGTCGATACGTTCAGGGCCAGCCAGAACGCCGCAAAGAGAATTGTCTACATGGACAACCTCGTGGAGGGGTTTGCTGTCGGGATCGACCTCAAGAGCAGCCATAATGTTCTGGCTTGGGGCGGAAACTCTGCCTTCAACAACACGACAGACTTTGATACAGTCGCAGACATCTGGTATGAGTTTTCTGGCGGAAACTTCTCTGTCGCTGACGCCGACAACAACAAGTCGTTGTCGCAATCACCCTTCTTGGACGCGGCAAGCAAAAAGATGTCTTGCAGGCCAGCCAGAACCAGCGGGGGAGACGAGGCTGTAGTCGGCCAGTGCGTCTCCCTGAACAACCACGCCAGCACACTCGTAAAGAGAGGGGACAGGGGGGCGGTCCCCCGAGGGCCGCTAACCCCGCCTGTGGAAGGGGGGATTGTTCGATGAGAGATCTTGGAGACAGGCGAGAAGACGATGTTATCAATTTCGGCATCACCTTTTACGGCCAGACCGGCAGCCCGAAAGACCCCGAGACCGACCCAGCCATTGCCCTTGCGGTGTTCAAGGATGACGACGAGGACGACAAATCAGTCGAAGGTATTGCGCTTCAAACGCACGACAGCACCAACATGGACGGGCTTGTCAGAATCACGCTCACGCTCACTCACGCATTCTACACTCCGGGTTCCGACTACTTCCTTGTCCTGACTGCGGGGGAAGTAGATAATGTGAGCTTGGCTGGCGTGTGCGTCGCCACGTTTTCCATAGTCAACAGGGTCACCTTGCCGTTTGTGGGAATTGACGGGGCGGTTGACACGGCAACCCTAGCGTCCTCTACAACCGTATTTGAAACTGATCTTACTGAGGCGAGCGACGACCACTACAATGACCAAGCTCTTGTCTGGGGTGCCGGGGCGACAAACGCCGGTCTGACATTTTTCATCACCGACAGCCAAGGGACGACGGCGAATACCAACAACAAGGTAAAGCTGACCGTTCAAACGATGCCGAACGCACCAGCAGACGACGACACATTCGTCATTCTCGGAACGAAAGGAAGCTAACATGGCACACGCAGACCTGAGAAGCATCGTCTTCAACAACGCAATGCTCCTGAACGCAACGGACCACTCGGACGACGACGGCGTCGGGGGGACTGGTCTCGACCTCGGCGGGCCGGGGTCAGTTGCCCACGCCTTCAACGCCCGTCTCTGCAAGGAGTTCAACGCTTCCGCCGTCCATCCCGGCGACAACACCGACGCCAACCGTGCAGGCGGGGACAACAACGACTTTTGGAGCCTTGCCAACCATATGTTTCAGGGCACAACTGACGGGTCGGCTTACGACTCGGGCGACGACATCCTGCTCACTGGGGTTTCGTGTGTAATCAACGAGAGTACCGGGGTCAACTTTGTTGACTTCAAGGCCCGTTCGATCACTTGGCCGTCC
>Ga0310342_100000902_pt1 | contig 17804 bp, 15 predicted proteins | sample S15DNA20500_MG_FD_206155 | JGI IMG/M metagenome (GOLD analysis project Ga0310342, IMG submission 206155) | Marine microbial communities from station ALOHA, North Pacific Subtropical Gyre - S1503-DNA-20-500_MG | ecosystem: Environmental > Aquatic > Marine > Oceanic | place: Pacific Ocean: North...
CAGGAGGGCGAAGAAATGGTGCGCGGACCCAGATTTGAACTGGGGACACCTAGATTTTCAGTCTAGTGCTCTACCAACTGAGCTATCCGCGCACCTGATAGCGATTCTTCTTCACGGAGAAATCCGCCAGGTGTGAGGCGTCATTTAGCCAAAGGCGGCAGGCCTTGTCAATACCGCCCCATACTCTCATCGCGGCAGGAAAAAGATACCATACGGGACCCCTGCCTGCGCTTGCTCTTTGACTGCGGTGGACCTATGTTGACACGTTACTGAAGCTTCCCGCAGCGGCCGGGCATTACCAATATGAAAGTCCTCGGAATCGAAACTACCTGCGATGAGACCGGTGTCTCCATCGTCGAAGATGGCTGGCGCATCCTCTCCAATTGCATCCTCAGCCAGGTGCCGCTGCATGAGCGCTTCGGCGGGGTCGTGCCGGAAATCGCCAGCCGGGCACATGTCGAGGTCATCTCCCGCCTCATCGAGCGCGCCCTCGAAGATGCCGGCTGCTGGAGCGACCCGGACTCACCCCCGGACATCGACGCCATCGCCGTGGCCCATCGCCCTGGCCTCATCGGGGCCCTCCTGGTGGGCCTGAGCGCCGCCAAGAGCCTGTCCCTGGCCTGGGGAATCCCCCTCATCGGAGTCGATCATATCCAGGCCCACATCTACGCGGCCTGGATGAAGAGCGAGGAGCCCTTCGAGCCCATGCCCGAGACCGAGGCCGCCTTCCCTGCCATCTCGCTGGTCGTCTCCGGCGGACACACATCGCTCTACCGCAGCGACAGTTGGACCTCCCACCAGTCGCTCGGCACGACGCAAGACGATGCCGTGGGAGAGGCCTTCGACAAGGCGGCGGCGATCCTCGGACTCGAATATCCCGGTGGACCCGCCATCTCTCGCGAAGCCGAGCAGGGGGATCGCAAGGCCGTGCGCTTCCCGAGAACCCTGCTGGAGCCCCGCTCCCTGGATTTCAGCTTCTCGGGCATCAAGACCTCCGTCCTCTACCACGTCAAGGGGCAGGACTGCGGCCGTGACGCACCGCTGCTCGAGGGCATCTCGATACCGGATGTCGCCGCCTCCTTCGAAACCGCCGTCGTCGACGTCCTCATCGAGAAGCTGCGCCGGGCGCTGGGACGCGAAGGACTGAACCGCGCCATCCTCGGCGGCGGAGTCGCCGCCAACAGCTACCTGCGATCGAGGCTCGAAGATATGGCGAAGAAAGAAGGGGTCGATGTCCGCTTTCCCGACCTGGCGCTGTGTACCGACAACGGCGTCATGATCGCCGGATTGGGCTGCAGGTTGCTCGAGGACGAGGACACGCACGAGCTGACGCTCGAGGCTTCATCCATGGCCAGCGACTGAGCAAAACCCCAAGATGAACGAAGAACAGATCAGGAAACTCCTCGTGGAGATCAGCGAAGGCAAGACCCCGATAGAGGATGCCGTCAGCTCGCTGAGGGACCTGCCCTTCAAGGACCTCGGCTATGCACGGGTGGATCATCACCGCGAGCTGCGCTGCGGCTTCCCCGAGGTCATCTTCTGCCAGGGCAAGGAGCCTTCCGACATCACCGGGATCGCCGCCAGCATCCTCGAGAACTCACCCCTGCTGCTGGGCACGAGAGCCGATGAGAAGGCCTTCGAGGCCATCCTCGCCGCCAGCGACCTGGCCGAGTACCACAAGCGGGCGCGCTGCGTCACGGTTCGAAAGGAGGAGCCTCCTGTCCGCGAAGGAGAGATCCTCCTCATCTCGGCCGGCACCATCGACATCCCCGTCGCTGAGGAGGCCCGGGTCACCGCCGAGATCATGGGACATACCGTGAAGCCGGTCTACGATGCCGGGGTAGCCGGCCTCCATCGCCTGCTCTCGGAGACCCGGAAGATCCGGGAAGCGGACTGCATCATCGCCGTCGCCGGCATGGAGGGCGCCCTCGCCGGCGTGGTCGGAGGACTCAGCGACGTACCGGTGATCGCCGTACCCACGAGCGGCGGCTACGGGGCGAACCTCGGCGGGATCACCCCGCTCCTGACCATGCTCTCCAGCTGCGCCGCGGGAGTGGCTGTCGTCAACATCGACAACGGCTTTGGCGCCGGCTTCATGGCGGCCCTCATCAGCAGGAAGCACCAGCGAGATTAAAGGCCCCTATGTCCGCCCTGCAGATAACCGACCTGCCGCCGCTTCCCGCCAGGGAGCCCGATTCGCACAAGGGCACCTACGGCAGGATCCTGCTGGTGGCCGGCTCGCCGGGCATGCCGGGCGCCGCGGTTCTCGCCGCCCGGGCGGCTCTCAGAAGTGGCTCCGGACTGGTAACGGTCGCCTTCGCCGAGTCCCTCGCGCCGGCCTTCACCGCCGCTCTGCCGGAGGCCATGCAGTTGCAACTGCCTGAGCCCGGCAGCGCGAACCACGACGAAGAGGTCGCCGCGCGTCTCGGCGACGACCTCGCCGGACGATTCGACGCCATCGGCGCCGGGCCCGGGCTGGGCACCTCGGCAACCAGCCGAAGGGTGCTCGAGTGCGTATTGGCTGCATACAACGGCCCACAGGTTCTCGACGCGGACGCCCTGAACCTGGTCGCCGACGGACTCCAGCCGGGTGACTGCGAGGAGAGGATCTGGACCCCTCACCCGGGTGAGTTCGAACGCCTCACGGGTTCGCTGCCCAGCGGCGACCAGGAGAGGATCGATGCGACCGAACGCTTCGCCGCCGAGCGCGGAGGAACGGTCCTCCTCAAGGGCAACCGCACCGTCCTTCATGACGGCGATCGTTTCTACGTCAACCTGAGCGGGAACCCGGGGATGGCCACCGCCGGCAGCGGCGATGTGCTCACCGGGGTCATCACCTCGCTGCTGGGACAGGGAGTCGGCCGCTTCGAGGCAGCCCAGCTTGGAGCCTGGCTGCACGGCTTCGCCGGCGATATCGCAGCGGAATCTCTTGGACAGCCTTCCCTCACCGCCGGCGATCTAATAAACTACCTTCCCGAAGCCTTCAGACGAACCCTGGAGGAGAGGTGAAGACCGCCCCGTGGAAGTTTGACCATGTCGACAAGCGACTGCCAGCCAGTTGAATACATAACACCCGCTGAATCCGAGGTGGTCTACAACCGTCGCATCGGACCGGGCTGGTATGTCCTGCGGCTGCGTGAAGAATCGATCTCCAGGCGCTCGGAGCCCGGCATGTTCGTACAGGTGCTCTGCAGCGAGGGAGAAGCTTTTGATCCCTTCCTGCGACGACCGTTCAGCGTCTACTCGACCGACGAAGAAAACGGCACCTACGACATCCTCTACACCACGGTCGGACGCGGCACCCGCTGGATGGCCGCCCTGCCCGACCCCGAGACCTCCGGGAGCGGCGAACCGCCCGCGAGAGTCGATGTCCTGGGCCCCCTCGGCAATACCTTCACCATGCCGGGGAAAGATGAGTCCGTCTACCTCGTCGGCGGCGGTGTCGGCGTCGCGCCGCTCTACTTCCTGGCGCTGCGCTTGCTCGAACTGCCCGACCCGCCGGACATCCACTTCTGCATGGGCGCCCGCACAGGGAAATTCCTCCAGGGCATCGAGGACTTCCGCCAGCTTCCGATCCACACCCACGTAGCCACCAACGATGGCAGCGAGGGCTTCCACGGTTTTGTCACCGACCTCTTCCTGGACCTCTGGAAAGAAGGCGAAGGGGCCGGCAAGGCCCGGGTCTACGGCTGCGGCCCCCAGGGAATGAACGAGAGCCTGCGCAACCTGTCCGTCGACAACGACCTCACCTGCGAGATCTGCCTCGAGTCCATAATGGCCTGCGGCTTCGGCATCTGCTTTGGCTGCGTCGCCCCCATCCGCAAGGATCCTGCCAGCGACTTCATCAACCGGCGCATCTGCTGTGAGGGACCGGTATTCGATTCCAATCTCCTCTGCCCCGGCATCGACGGTTGAACAGGAAGGCTCGAGCGTGAAGATCGCCCATTTCAGCGACATCCACATCACCGCGAACTCGAGCGCCATCCCGTGGCGGGCGATGCTCTCCAAGCGCATCGTCGGCTGGCTCAACCTCCAGTTGCTCGGCCGCAAGGGTGACTTCCGGGAGGCCGCCTCCATCACCTCCGCCCTGGTGGAGGACCTGCGGGAGCTCCAGGCCGACCACATCCTCTTCACCGGCGATCTCTCCGGTCTCGCCCTCGACAGCGAATTCGAGGAGGCGAATCGACTGCTTGAGCCGCTGCTGGGCTCAGACCGTATCACCGGCCTCCCCGGCAACCATGACTTCTACGTCCCGGCGGCGGCCAGGGCCGGCACCTACGACAGGTTGTTCGGGGTCTGGGAGAAAAGCGACCTCGCGGAGCCGCCTCCCATCGTCCGGCTGCTCGGTGATGACGTGGCCCTCATCGCGCTGCGCGACAGCCGGCCCAACGCCTTCCACGATTCTTCCGGGCTCGTGGGCGCGGACCAGCTCGGCCGCCTGGAGAAAGTCCTCGAAGATCCGGCCCTCGAGGGGCGCCGCAAGCTGCTCGCCCTCCACTACGGACCACGCCGGAGCTCGGGAGAGCCCGACGGGCGTCTTCACGGGCTTCGCGATGCCGAAGCCCTGCTCTCCATCGCCCATGAGGGCGGCATCGAGCTGGTGCTTCACGGCCACCTGCACAACCGCTTCGTCCTGCCGGCGGGAGACGGCACCCCCATCACCATCGCCAATCCCGGATCCGCCACCCACTCGCGCTACGAGCGAGCCTATCACATCATCGAGACCGGCGCGGAAGGCATCGAGCTCTCGGCCAGGCGCTACGATCCGGACGCCGGCGCCTTCGCGCCCTGGGAAGACGCGCCCGGCTCAGGCGCCCTTCCTCCACCGGTTTGAGGAGCCCGTCGCCAACTGGAGCTTCCCTCGCCCCCACGGGGGTGCTAACATCATTGTGGGACAAACCGACGAATCCCCCGGACCCGAAAACGCGCTGGAAAGAATAATGAGAACTACGCAAACCGGATGCATTCTGCTGGTGGCCCTGTCCGCCGCAACCATCTGCTCAGCGGACAACCGCTTCTTCTTCAGCGCCTGCTCAGCTTTGAGCGAGTCTACCGACAATGCAATCAATGTGCTTTGCGACAACGACGAGGTGGCGCTCGGTTTCTCCTTCGCCATCCGCTACAACCCCGCGGCCATCGAGGTCACCGCCGTCACCAACGAGGGCACCGAGGCTGCCGAAGCGGACTATTTCAGCGGCCTAGTTGACCAGGAGACCGGGCAGATCGGCTTCGGATGCGTCTACGACACGGGGGGAATCTTCGATGAAAAGCACCTGGCGGCCGGAACAGAACAGCGAATCGGCGTCATCACCTTCAACTCCCTCCTCGCCGAGGCTTCGGAGGAAACCCTTCAATTCCAGGACATCTCCTTCCCGCCCAACATCCGCGTCCCGGTACGAAACATCCTCACCGATGGCAATGGGAGTTCAATTGTCCCCGCCCTGGAGAATGGCCGCATCACGATCCTGTCGGGAACCCCGGAGAAAACCCCGCAGATCATCGAGATCACCGGGGGCAGGGGTGAAGCAGGCCAGGTGTTCCATATCTTTGGGTTTAATTTTTACCGACCCTTTGACGATTTAGGTAACTTCTCGATAACCGTCTGTGGCAACGATGCCACAGCACCTCCCACCACTCTCTCCTCGACCTTGAGCGGCTCCAATAACCTCAACCAGACGATTCGAGTGCGGTCTACGCAGGCCTTCCCGTCCTCCGGGTTCGTGAAGATCGACGAAGAGGTCATCGGCTACAGCGGCAAGACCGCCAATACCTTTACTGGCCTTAGCCGAGCTGTCGAAGGACCGAGGAGGTCTCACTCCATCAATACCGAGGTCTATCCGATGATTAACAGGGGAGATCCGTGCGGCCTCCAAGAGATCACCATCACCGCCCCAGCCTGCAAAGCTGGAGGCTGCGTCGCGGTGGTCGTCACCACCGCGAGGGGAAGCGCCGAGGTGAGCGATGGCTTCTGCTACGTCCGCCCCGAACCCGGGGCGAGCTTCCTGCGAGGAGATGCCGACAGCGATCTGAGCGTCGAGCTCACCGATGCGATCCTTGTCCTCAACTACCTCTTCCTCGCCGGGCGGGCGCCCACCTGCATGGACTCGGCCGATATTGATGACAACTCGTCGATCGAGCTCAGCGATGCGATCTACGTGCTCAACTACCTCTTCCTCGGTGGGCGCCTGCTGCCCGCTCCCTTCCCCGACTGCGGCGAGGACTCTTCCGCCGACGAGCTCGACTGCGAATCCTACCCGGACTGTCCCTGAGCCGTCGCTCAGCCCTTGCGCGGCCTGGGCATCCAGGCATCCGAGTTCTTGCGCCAGGCCCTCAGCTTACCCAGAAGATTCGATGCCGTCTCCGGCAGCTTCGCCGCGAGGTTCTTCTTTTCGCCGATGTCTTTCTCGAGGTCGTAGAGCTCGACCGAGCCATCGTCATACCACTCGATGAGCTTGTATTTTCCGGAGCGGACAGCGCCACCGAGCCGGTTCTTCATATGCCACGAAAAATTGGGGAAGTGAAAATAGAGAGGCCTCTCCTTGAAACCCTTCTTCTCCTCGAGAAGAGGCAGCAGGCTCTCCCCGTCGGGAGCCTCTCCAGCCGCCCGCACCAGGCCGAGCGCCTCGATGATGGTCGGGTAGTAGTCCATGCTGATGACCGGCGTGTCGCAGACGCTTCCGGCCCTCACCCTGCCGGGCCAACGCACCATCAGCGGCACCCGGATGCCGCCCTCGTAGAGATAGCCCTTGCCCTCGCGCAGGGGCTCGCAGCCCGCGACCCCGAGGAAGGGGCCGTTGTCGGAGGTGAGCATCACCAGGGTGTCCTTCTCGAGTCCCAGCTTCTTCAGCTCGCCGAAGAGCCTGCCGAAGGCCGTGTCCATCGCCTCGATCATCGCGGCGTAGACATGGTGGCGCATCCAGGCACCCTTGCGCTTTGAATACTTCTCGATCAGATCCGGCGGCGCCTCGACCGGCCAGTGAACCGTATAGGGCCAGAGGTTGACGAAGAAGGGCTTCTCCCTGTTCTCACGGATAAAAGAAATCGCCTCATCGACGAGCCGGTCGGGAAGGTATTCCCCCTTCTTTCTCGGCGGCAGGGTGTGAATCCTGTAGGGATCGAAATAGGTCGGCGGCCCTCCGTAGGCGCAGCCCCCGATGTTGATGTGAAAGCCCTGCGCCTCGGGGTAGAACTCGACGTTGCCCTTGCCGTTGGCCCCACGCCGCGAGTCCCCGGCCAGGTGCCATTTGCCGAGAAAGGCGTTGCGGTAGCCAGCGGCGCCAAGACGTTCGGCGATGGTCAGGTGCTCGAGGGGGAGGTCGATGAGGGTCTTCGCGGGCAGGAACTTCGAGGCCTTTGGAAGAAAGCCGCCGGGAGCGTGCGTGGTGATGTGCAGGCGCGCCGGGGACTTGCCGGTGAGCACCGCCGCCCGGGTGGGAGTACAGACCGGCGCCGCCGCGTAGGCGCTCGTGAAGCGCATCCCCTCCGCCGCGAAGCGGTCGATGTTGGGGGTGTCGACGACCTTATTGCCCTGACAAGCCAGATCCATCCAGCCGAGATCGTCGACCATGATGAAGATGACGTTCGGCTTCCCGGCCTCGAGCGACGGCGACCTGAAGACGCCGAGGCAGAGGCAGGCGAAACCCACAAGGGCGGCAAACCCGTTTTTCATGTTGAAGCTCCTTCGGTAGGCGGCGAAAGCGTACGACTCGCCTCCTATTCTGCCCCAGGGAGGGTGCTTCAACAAGGCGCGGCGTTATTCACATTCGCCATCGTGGGCCTTGGGCACCCGGGACCTGATGCGATCGCAGTCATTGGAGTAGGTCACCCCATCGCAGCCGCAGACCGGGTCCCAGATCTCGGGACAGGCCTCCGCCACCACCACGCACTCGCCCATCATGTCAGCGAAGTTGCAGGTGTCCGCGGGCATGTCGCAGTACTGGCCCTCATCGCAGAGCAATCCGGCGAAACCGCCGCAGCTCTGCTTCACCTCGCAGGGGCCGTTGTGGGCCTTGGCCACCCGGGAGCTGATGCGATCGCAGTCACTGGGGTAGGTCACTCCATCGCAACCGCAGACCGGGTCCCAGATCGGCGGGCAGGCCTCCTCCACCACCACACATTCGCCCATCATATCGGCGAAGTTGCAGGTGTCCGCGGGCATATCGCAGTACTCGCCCTCATCGCAGAGCAATCCGGCGAAACCGCCGCAGTTCTGCTTCACCTCGCAGGGGCCGTTGTGGTCCTTCTGTATCCGGGCGTTGATCCGCTCGCAGTCGTTGGAGTAGGTCACCCCATCGCAGCCGCAGACCGGATCCCAGACGTCCGGACAGCCGCGCATGATCTGGGCGCACTCGCCTATGGCGTCGACCACATCGCATTGCCCGGCGGGGTGGTCGCAGAACTCGCCGTCGCCGCAGGGGATCCCGCGGATGCCACCGCAGCCGCCATCGCAGGGACCGTCGGCCGCCTTCATGACGCCCGCCCGGCGGCGCTCGCAGTCGTTGGCGTAGGTCACCCCGTCGCAGCCGCAGACCGGGTCGTTGATCTCAGGGCATTCCTCGTGCACCTCGACGCACTCTCCTGGTATATCCGCCCCCTGGCACAGACCGGTCTGGCGATCGCAGAGCTGGCCCTCGGCGCAGCCGCCACCGACGATTCCTCCACAGCGGCAGGGAAAATAGCTGACGCAGTGGAGCTGGTCATCGCTGGGGTCGTGATCACAGCGGTTGATGCCGGGAGCGGGAATGCCCTCGCCACCGGTAAAAAGAAAGCTCAGGGTGTAGATCCCGTCGGTGATGTTGATCGCGCCGTCGTCGTTAGAGTCAACAGAGTCCAGGCAGTCGGGCATGTCCGCTCCCAGGAAGAGCCAGCCGAAGGTGTAGACCGCGTCGCTGAGATCGACCGTACCATCGGTGTTGGCGTCGGCGCGCAGGAAGCTGTGCATCGGAGGCTCCATCTGGGCCTCCGCGGCGGCCGGAACGAGCAGGGCGGCAAGAAGAAGGAAAGCGCGGGGGATGTGCTTCATTTCATTTCTCTCAGGACAGACCGGCGGGACCAGGCAATCTCCATCATGAGGTTCCACCGCTCTCAATGCGAGTTTTGTTTTTCCCCGCGGGCGCGGAAAGAACACGCTCGGATTCAACGACCGACCTTCTTCCGAACGATCCGGTCGAGAAGACCCGGGCAGAGCGCCTTCAGCAGGGGAACAATCCGCAGGTAGCCGGGAACGTAGAGCCGACGCCTGCGCTTGCGCATGGCGCGCAATACCTTCGGCACCAGCCGATCGAGAGGAACCGCGCTGCTGCTGTGACCCCTGGCCTCCTCGCCGATCGACTCCCCCTTGCCGCCATAGGCCCTGGCGCGAAGATCGGTGCCCTGAACCCAGGATGGCAGCACGGTGAGAACATCCACTCCCGTGCCTTCGAGCTCGATGCGCAGGGAATCACAGAAACCCTGCAGCGCGTGCTTGGAGGCGCAATAGCCGGTATGGCTGGGCACCCCGGTGATTCCCTGGACCGAGGAGATTGCCGTGATGAGCCCGCCGCCTACCTTCAGCGAAGCGAGGGCTGGACGAACGCAGTTCACCGCCCCGAGGTAGTTCGTGTCCATGATGTTCGAAAAGAGCTCCGGGTCCTCGACCTCTTCAAAGCGGGCCCACATGCTGACCCCCGCGTTGAGGACCAGGTGGTCGATCGAGGAAAATTTCTCCAGCGCGACCGTGATGAGCCGTTCACAGTCCCCGGCCTTGACGACATCTCCCGGAACGTCGACGACCCTCGCCCCGGCGCCTCGGCATCTCTCGGCCACCGCCGCCAGCTTCTCGGCGTCGCGCGCCAGGAGTGCCAGGTTGCCTCCAGCCCCAGCCACCCCTGCGGCAAGGGCCTCTCCCAGGCCGGATGAAGCGCCGGTAATAACCACTGTCTTGCCGCTGAACATTCAGCTTCCCGTCCCTTCGAGGCTCTCCACCTCCTCACCCTCGAGGCCCCAACCCTCAAAGGGCCTGTCATCGGGAAGGATCTTGCCGGGATTCATGACCCCTCCCGGGTCGAGACCTTCCTTGACGGACCTGACGGCAAGCACCCCGGTCTCCGAGATATCCTCCTCGAGCCAGGGAGCGTGCTCAAAGCCGACGGCGTGATGATGGGAGAGCGTGGCTCCGCCGCGCAGGAAGGCATCCTCGGCGGCCTTCTTGATCAAGAGATACTGCCTGAGTCCGCCACTCTCATTCTCCATGCAGGCGAAGGTGAAATAGAGGCTGGTCCCGGTGTGGTAGCAATGGCTGATATGGCAGCCGGCGAAGGGCGCCACACCGGTCTCCTCGATGGCCTTCTCGATGGACTCGATCGTCGAGTGGTACAACGGCAGCAGGTTCGACCAGACCGTGGAGGTCTCGCTGACGTCGCAGACCACCCCGCGATCCATCGCGAAATCCCGCAGATAGGGAAAATCGTACTTTGACTCCTGGAAGGCGCGCCCGGGCGAGATGCCGAGCTTGAAGGCCCCGTGCTTCCTGTAGATCGCGTGCACCCGCGATCGCAGCCGCCGGAAGGTGCGCTTGTCGCCCTCCACCGCCATGATCATCAGGCAGACCTTATCCATGTCAAAGCCCCTGACCACGGCGAGGTATTTCTTGACCACCTTGCCCATCAGATCCTTGTGGAACGGCTGGGAGCTCTTGAAGGCGAAGCTCAGGGCGGTCTTGCCGGGATCATTGAGCCTCGCGATCGTGGGCATGCAGTCCTCATCGACACATTGCCGCATCGCCTTCACGCCGCTCTCGAAATCAGGAAACAGGTAGCCGTAGAACTCCTTCTTCTCCGGCAGGCGATGGACCTGCAGGCTGATCTCGGTGATCACGCCGAGGATCCCCTCGCTGCCGATGCAGATATGGTTCACGTCGATCCCGTTGGAGGACTTGGGAACGGTACGGGTCACCAGGACGCCGCTGGGCGTCACCATTCGAACCGAGAGCACCATGTCCTCGATCTTGCCGTACTTGTCGCTCTGCATGCCGGCAGAGCGGGTGGCGACCCAGCCGCCGACGGTCGAGAATTCAAAAGAATCAGGGAAGTGACCCAGGGTGAAACCCCGCTCCGCGAGCTGCTCCTCCATGATCGGCCCGCTGGATCCGGCCTGGATCCTGGCCACACAGGATTCCTCGTCGACATCGAGTACCCTGTCCATTCGCTTCATGTCGAGGGAGACCACCATCCTGCTGTTGGTCTCGCGGTTCTCCAGGCAGCCCGCGATGTTCGAGCCGCCCCCGAAGGGAATGAGAACGACGTCGTGCTCCTTAGCCGCCTTCATGAGCGCGCAGACATCATCCTCGGACTCCGGGTAGACAACGCAGTCGGGGCTGGAATCGACGATCCCCCGGCGGACACGCCAGAGATCGCGGAAGCTCTTGCCGTAGGAATGGATGAGCCTCTCCTTGTCGGAGGTCTTCACCTGGTCCTCGCGCAGGGCCGAGCGGGTCTCGTCCAGGAAGCCCTGGTTCAGAGACTGGCCGGGGAGCTTCACCTCTTCGATGGAGACGGGCCTGACGACCTCCTCGTCCTCCTCGCTGAGCCCCAGTTCCCGCGTGATGAATGGCATCAGGAAGGGCTTGTCGGAGGCATCGAACTCCTTGTGCTCATCTCCCCAACCCCACCATTTCATCTGGGAAACGTCGTCGCGCATTTCCGGCAACCTCTGAACCTGGACTCCTACTCAGCCAGCGACACAGTCTACAGCTTCGGGAACGGGATTTCCGCAAAGTTCGTTGACCCCGCCCTCGAGCTCGGCGATCAGGCGCCTGTACTCATCGAAGGGAGCCGCCTGGCGGGCGGCGCTCGCCTCGACGGCCGCGGCATCGGGGTAGATCGGCTCGCCGATGGTGACCTTGACCGCCCCGGGCCGGATCAGGACATTCCCCTTGGGCCAGCGTTTGTGGCTCCCCTCGATACAGGCGGGAACAATGGGGATGCCCAGCTCGGCGGCGACCACGGCAGGCCCTCTCTTGAAGCGGCCCAACGTGCCATCGCGAGACCTGGTTCCCTCGGGATAGATGATCAGGTTGCGCCCACCCACATCGAGAAACGCCCTGGTGGCCGAGAGGTACTCGACAAAGCTCTCATGGCTGAACTTCCGCTCGATCGGAATGAGGTTCATGAAGAGATTCAGGAAGAACCGCCTGGGGCCGTTGTTGAAGAAATAATCCTTGGCCGCCGTCAGCGCGAAGCCGTTGAAGCCGCTGCCGGCGGCTAACATCAGCAGGGCGCTGTCCATGTGGCTGTTGTGGTTACCGCAGAGAATGTAGGGAGAGGACGGGAGCCTGTCACGCCCCTCGATGGTCAGTGGACAGTAGAGCCGGAAGAAGAGCCTGCAATAGAGCTCAAAGACGCGCTTTACCAGGCGAGCATAGAGAGGCTGGCGCCTGCTCAGATAGTCATACTTCGACTCCAGCTGGTGATTCGCAAGTGCGTCTCGGAAGCTCTTCAATGATCTTTACTCCAAAAGCCGACCCTGGCTCGGCCCCGGTGGACCGCGAAATCGGCGCTATGGCTGGCGCTCGAGGACGGTTTTTTTTCGATACCTGTCATGAGCCTGGGCGAATTCGTTCATGAGGACCGAGGCTCCGAGCGAGAGCTCGAGGCCCAGGGCCGCGCCGCAGATGATCTCAGCCAGCTTCTTGGCGGAGTCCTCACCCGTGCAGCCCAGCAATTCAAGGTTCTTCCTCTGCTGCTTGAGCCGGGTGCCGCCGCCAACGGTCCCCACCGTGAGCGAGGGCATGGTGAGGCTGGCGTAGAGATCTCCACCGTTGCGGACCTCCATGTCCATGCTCCCGAGAGCGTTCTCCGAGACGCAGGCCACGTCCTGCCCCGTGGCGAGGTAGATGGCCGCCAGCGCGTTGGACACGTGCATGTTCATCCCAACGACCCCGGCCAGCTGGGAACCACGGCTGCATTGCCGCCAGCCCCGCACATAATGCGCCGCATCGGCCCTGAGAACCCTCTTGAGATACCGGCCTTCGATCAGGGTGCTGGCGGTGACCTGGTGGCCGCGGCCGAGCAGGATGGTCTTGGTCGCCGGGTTCTTGTCACAGTTGAAGTTGCACTCTATGTAGTATTGGAACTGCTTCACGCGGCCGTATATTTCATTGATGAGAAGACAGGCCTCCTGAGTGGCGATCGTCACCATGTTCTGGCCGGCCGCCTCGGCCGTGTAGTAGACGAAGTCGAGGATCACGCTGTTCTGGATCAGGTAGGGATCGATCCTGAGCAGCTTGCCGTGGTTCGTCGTCGATTCCGCGGCCTCCCTGAGCGATTCGAAGTTCTCATCGAGCCATTGCCTGAACTCAGGCGCGTCCTCGATGTCATCGAAGATGAAAACAGGACTCCGGGAGATCTCCTGCTTGAGATGCCGGGTCTTGATCCCGCCGGAGAGGGACGTCAGGTACAGTCCCCGCGACATCGACATCGAGAGGGTCGCCTCCAGGGTGCAGAGAGGAATGTAATACTCCCCCTGGGCATAAGATCCATCGAGGACCAATGGACCGGCCACGGCCATCGGCAGATTCACGCTGCCGACGTGATTCTCTATGATCCCCTGGAAATCCGCTGGTTCATCCTCACCGACTCCATCAAGGCGTACGCCCGTCTTGTCCTCGAGCCACTGAAGACGCTTCTGGGTATCACCAGCCTCAAATCCCCTGGGGGGAAGGGCCCTCGCCATCCTATCTCTCCAACATATTTACAAACCCAAAGACTAACTGAGCAGCAAGCCCACTTCCAATGTAAATAAGTCTTACCGGGATATAGAGTTACACCAGACATTATCGTGCGGTCAAGGCTGGAGCGCAGAACAGCCCGGATGGAGGCTCAGGACCAGACAAAGATCTCGTTTCGCCCGGCGCTGTAGCCGATGAAGGTCGCCAGCACGATGCGCGGATCCCGGCCGACAAGACCCGGCACCTCGTGAATCATCCGGGTATTGAAGTAATAGAGATCTCCCGGCTCCAGGATCACCTCCACCCGCTCGATACCCTTTTGCGCCGCGTAATCGTGAAAGGTCCCCGCCTCAAGGAAAGGATCCACCTCCGGCTCCCAGGCGCAACGATGGATAATACCCTGGGCCGTACGATCACCCACCGAGGTGTTCTGCAGGACCAGCACCCCGGCGAGCTGGTGCTCGAAGGAATGGACCGCGTAATCGGAGCGCTTCTCGCGCAGGCGCACAGAGTCGAAATGAGGCGCGTAGGCGTAACCCCCGTAGTGCGCCCGCAGGATCGCCGGGCCGTAGAGGCTGCCATCATCTTCCCGGGCGGTCCGGACCTCCTTGTCCCTCGAAAGCTCCCGCAGCTTCGAGTAGATCAGCCCGACCGGATCACAAGCATCATCGAAGAGCCGTTCGAAGAGCTCATGGGTCCGGCGGCTGTGCTCGAAGAAGGCCTCCCTGTCTTCGCCCCGGTAGCCGAGGCTGCTGCCGATATCGATCCGTACATGGGTCTCGTCGGTACGCTGGCGATAGTACTCCACCCCCTCTGAGTCCTCCTCCGAAGTCCGAGAGAAGAAGCCCTCGGGGACGGCATCCTGGAGAAGCCTGTCCGGGATCGGCTTGCGGGGATCGTAGAGATGGCCGCCCTCTATGAGCCTGTCGACCAGCCGCCCGCAATCGGCCGGGGGGAAGACCCCTCGCAGCACGATGGCCGCGACCTCGCCGCGGGCCAGCGCGTCGAGGGGTCTCTCAAAAAGGTTGAACGCGCTCTCGAGATCAGGCTCGACCATGGTCCACGGTGAGTTCATCTGCCCTCACCCCCGCCAGCCGTAGACAGGAGAGATCTCGCCATCCGCTCGCTCCAGAAAAATACCTCCCGGGGGCAGCTGAGCAGCCGGCTCACTGCCATGTCCTGGTGAACTCAGGAAGAGTGTCCCTCAGAATTTCGAGGATCGCCTTGCGGGACTCCAGCCCGAGCTTGGGAAACTCATCGCCCACCTCTTTCGCTGTCAGCACGGCGCCGAGCCGGCGCGAGACATAGGCGGCTGTCATCGCAGGCAGCTGCCTGAAGCCCTGGGTGTAGATCATGTAGCTCAGGGGATACTTGAACAGCCGCTTGTCGAGGTCGAGCTCATACAGGCTGCGGCCGCGTTTGTCGTGAGGCCCCTTGCCGGAGAACTCCTCGGAAAATCCGGAGGTTCCCTTCACCGGAGATGCGAGCTGAAACTCATCGGAGAAAAGCATATACCTCACCAACTCCTCGCCGGCTCTTCGAACAAGGCGCCGGGTCAATTCGCTTCGAAAACCCTGTTCGGGATCGAGGGCCTTGTCGTAATATTCGCCCCGGATCTCCTGGTAGCGAGCCCTGGTGATCAGGTTCTGCATCTGGCTCTGGTGCTCGAGCACCATGAGCGCGACAATGTCGCTGTGCCGTGACGGATAAGGACGAGTGTTGACCAGCTTGCCCAGGTCGGTGACGTTGGCCCCCGCTTTATAATCGACATCCCTGAGCCCCCCCTCCCTTTCAGCCAGCATATTGCCCATGTGGCGCATGGCGCCGTGCGTACCCGTGACGTAATACCCGCCCCAGCGCTCGAAAAACGGGCTGTCGTGGTCTGAGACGAAAAATCCGAAGTTGAAGATCGGCTGCCCATCGGAGCCTGTATACAGGCTCCGGACCATCGGGCCGGGAACATCCTTGGTTCGGGAGGCGCCATGGCATTGAAGGCACTGCCCCTTGTCTCTCACGAGCCGGGGCCGTTTCACCTCGCGCTGCTTGAGCGTGTAGAAGACGGAACCGAGCATGGGGTCGGCGGCGATAATTTCGAGCGCCTCTCCACCCTGGACCCAGCCGACGTACAGGTTCTCCTTGAAGTAGAGGGCGCGAGGATATGACGGCGAGATAAGCCGCAACTGCGCGCTCGATTTCGAGAAGACGAGGGCCTGGGTTGATACGGGGATATCGAGGTGCTTGAGGAACGAATCGAGATAGCCCCGGGGGCCTCTGAACTCCAGCTTGATGGACCCGGCATCGATCTTCTCCTGAAGCCGGGTGATCGCGTTGGCGGCAGGCTGCTTGTGGTAGTTGATCGGCGCCCGCTCATAATCAAAGATACCCTGCGCCCGGACCGCCGGCAGCAAGGGACCCGGCAGGTGCAGGACGAACAGGAGTGGAATCAAACTCGATTTCATCGAATGCATGGATTGTCCGTCGCGATCAGCGGCCGACGGGCCGGATCTCGCTGCCGCCTCGCCCCGTGTCGCCGAGCTTCTTCCGCATCGCCTCGGCCAGTCCCTCGAGACGCTTGACGACCTCCGGGTTCGCGGCGGCGACGTTGTCCTTCTCACCGACATCCTTCTCGAGGTCGAAGAGGCTCAGGGGAATCTCTCCGCGGGCCCTGGTCCCGGGCTGCCCGCCCTTGCCGGGAGGCTTCTGCTGAACGAAGCCCTGCGGGAAGAGCAGCTTCCACCTGCCGCTTCGGACCCCCGAGAGCTTCGAGCCTGAATAATAGAAGAAGGCCTCGTGGGGAGTCTTCGCCCCGGGCTCACCGGACATCAGCGGCCAGATGTTCTTTCCATCGATCTTCCTCTTCGGCAGCGACATCCCCCCCAGGTGAGCCACGGTGGGCAGGATATCGATCGTCGAGGCCAGCTCGGCGCACCTCGAGCCCGCCGGGATCCTGCCCGGCCACCACATGACGCACGGCACCCGGAAGCCACCCTCGAAGGGCGTCGCCTTGCCCTCGCGCAGAGGACCGGCCGAGCCGGCGTGGTCCCCATAGAGCAGCCAGGGGCCGTTGTCGGAGGTGAAGATCACCAGGGTGTTCCTGTCGAGCTCCAGGCGCCGAAGGGTGTCGAGGATCCGGCCGACCCCGGTATCGATCTCGCCAATCACATCCCCGTAGAGCCCGGCGCCGCTCCTGCCCTCGCTCTCCTTCCTGACGAAGAGCGGAACATGGGGCATCGCGTGCGGCAGGTAGAGCAGGAACGGGCGCGCCCTGTTCTTCTCGATGAATTTCACCGCTCGATCGTTGTACCATGTGGTCAGGTGGACCTGGTCCTTGGGCAGGACCTTGGGATTGAGCACCTTGCCGTTTTCGATCAGCGGCAGGTCGGGAAAGCGAAAACGTGTGCCGGTTTCGGGATGATAGGGCCACATGTCGTTGGAGTAGGGAAGGCCGAACCAGTCATCGAAGCCCTGGCTGGTGGGCTGGAACTTCAGCCGGTGCCCGAGGTGCCACTTGCCGTACATCCCCGCGGCGTAGTTCTTCTGCTTGACCACCTCGGCGATCGTCATCTCCTCCGGATGGAGCCCGGTCTTCGAGGACGGTCCGAAGTTCCCCGGCACCCCCACCCTCACCGGGTAGCAGCCCGTCATCAGGGCGGCCCTCGATGGAGAGCAGACCGAGCGGGCGACGCAGAAGCTGGTGAAGACCATTCCTTCCTTCGCCATGCGGTCGAGGTTCGGGGTCTTGTAGCGCTTCGCTCCGAAGGGACCGATGTCGGCGTAGCCCATATCGTCGCAGAAGATCACCACGAAATTCGGCGCGCGGGCAGTCGCCGAGGCTGCGCCTCCACCCATGCAGATAGGTGTAGCGGCGGCCAACAGGAGCAGGGCGGCCAGGACTTGTCTCACCTTAGCATTCATCAGATTCTCACTTTCCGCCGCGGCGGCTCATTTCAGGTCGGAGGCCTTCACCCCGGACCAGGGGTTCTTAACGGTTATCTTCCAGGCCAGCTCGCGCAGGACCTTGTCCAGTTCCACCTCCGCGCCCTCGCCCAGGGCGGGCAGCTTGCGCGGATCGAGCTGGTGGACCGCCGCGAGATAGAGA
>Ga0310342_100000903_pt1 | contig 17799 bp, 11 predicted proteins | sample S15DNA20500_MG_FD_206155 | JGI IMG/M metagenome (GOLD analysis project Ga0310342, IMG submission 206155) | Marine microbial communities from station ALOHA, North Pacific Subtropical Gyre - S1503-DNA-20-500_MG | ecosystem: Environmental > Aquatic > Marine > Oceanic | place: Pacific Ocean: North...
AAACCAACAACACGGCGGCACAACCCATCATTCTCTTGTCCGAGAGGGAGTTGGAGGTCCGTCGCGATCGCATTCGGAAATATTTCGATGAACGGTTGGCAGAATTAAGGAGCGTTGCGACCACCAGCACAGAGTCTGGCCAAATCATCGATTGGATTTCCCCGAAGTCTCAATCGTCTGACGGAACACTTGCCACACCCCCCGATCAACTGGGCTCGACGAAACCGGACTCAAGCGCGACCGATCCAATGGTTGTGGCCCCTCCGATCCGTTCCAAAGACCTGTCCGGACTGACCGAAGTACAGATCCAACAACAAGCTCAAGGCCCACCGGGAACCGTTCCGGTGGTTCGTTTTGACGTAGAGGCGTACCTCGACTCGGTCAAGATTCCACCCGAAAACCCTGGGGAAGTATTAGAGAAACTCCCCGTACCAGCACCCGCGGCGAATGACCGGTATTACGCGGTATGGCAGCGTTTGGGAACCTTCTACGGATCCACGGGCCGAATCAACATTTGGGACGTTGCAGGTCCCGTCACGGGTGAAACGTCCATTGCCCAGGTGGCGGTTATTGGGGGTAGCCCCATGCAGGCGATCGAAGCCGGTAAGATCGAATTTCCGGGCGTGAACAGGGGCCGTCCCTATTTCTTCACATACTTTCGGACTGCTGGCGGCGCGCAAGGGGACTGGATAGGTGGTTACCATAACACGGTTCAAGGCTGGATCCAAGTCAGCCCGACGGTGGCGCCAGGAATGTCCCTCGCTGCTTGGGATAGCGCAGAGGATGGAGATCAGTATTCCCTCGATGTCAAGGTGAGACTCTGGCAAGGCAACTGGTGGGTCTGGGCTGCTGGAGAATGGGCCGGGTACTATCCGTATTGCCAGGGAGGTGACTCGGCGCCGTGCGACACCGGCACGCTCTTTTCTGCTGCTGGAATTCGCGATCAGGCCACACGACTTGACTGGTACGGCGAGGTGTTCGACTCCTCGGCGCCCGCACCAACTTCGACAAACATGGGAAGCGGTAACTTCGCGGTGGATTGGTGGCAGCACGCAGCCTACTTCAGGAATCTCACCTACTTTTGGGCTCCGAACACGCATTGGTGGTGGAACTCCGGAACTCTCATCGTGACCGATTCCAACTGTTACAGTGGGTTGGGTCCCTATTACAGTTCGCATGACGCCTGGCAAAACTGGTTTTTCTACGGGGGGCCTGGCGAGGAAGGGCCGCAATGCATTTGATCTCGCGTCGATCCAACGGCCCTTTTGTAGGCTATGCCGTATGGCTTGTTTGTAGGCTATGCCGTATGGCTTGGTAGTGTAATAAGGACGGATTCGCCATAGCACGTCGATGGGATACTGACGGTGATCGCGACATCGACACAGCTGACTTAACGCGCGTAATCAGCGGCTTCCCAGAGGCAGCAGGAAGCGGTGCAACCTGGTTAACCGGCGACATTGATGGTGATGAGGATGTTGATTCACGCGATGTTACAAGAGCGATTATCAACTTCACCAGTACCAGGAATACGGCAGCGGCTGTACCCGAGCCGTGAGGGCTTGCTGCTGTTGGCGACCGGCGGCAGAAAACCTATTTCTACCGTGTTACGTTCAGCGCTGGTTGGTCATCGATCGATGCGACATTTTGGCAAAGCCCACACTAAGAGATTGGCATTTCTCGCGCGAGACCCTACTACCACCATGGAGCGCGCGAAAAAATCAGAGATTTACCGCTGCAATCTAATTGCCACAGCCACACTGGCAGTCGATCAGTGCTGCGGCGTAGTTATGAAAATGCCCGATGTGGACTGCCCGATCGATCGTCGGTTACAAAACGAACCAATGAACATTGCAATGAACAACGAGAGCTCGACGGTTCTACGGCGTGCGACTTTTTGACACTTTGGTAGAGACGATGCGATTCTATACGTGTATTATCCGCTTCTTCTACAAATTCATCCACTACAGTATCCAACAAGTGACTAATGTGTTTAGCTTCAAATAATTCTTCGAGTGAATCATATGATAGAAATGTACAGCTGTCACAGAGAAGTGCGTGCTCAAGAAGGCTGAATAAAATCAGACACAGTACATCTGCCAAGATGCTATTATGTTGTCCATGTTGCTGCTTCGAGACGAGTCGAGGCAGGATGGCCACATCAAGGAGGTAAAATTATGGAGAGTAGCTGGGTGTTGGCCCTGGAGCAAAACGGTCGGCTCGAGGTGACCCAGGGATCGCCGACAGCCGTCAACGAGGCCGTCCGCAGGGGGGCTGACTTGCGACTGTTTCTGCTGGCCCAGGGATACGAAGAGACACTCTGTTTCCAGCAGACCTATAGCGGAGGTGGTGATGCCTTTGCGGGCCTGATGACCCACCACCACTCCTACCAGCACCGAGGTTCGCTGGCTGAGCAGCCCTATTTCAGTTTCTTCAAGTACGACACGTCGGGAGAGTTTTCCCAGGTCAAGTGGATGTTCGATAACGTCACGTTTGACGAAAGCCAGCGGTATCCCTACGGGGTATATCGTTGGTTTGTCTGCGATCGCTGGCGAGTGGTTTATGAACACGACGAAACAGGGGCGTGCCTGGAGGGTGACCTGGAGGAGTTGAAATACTGCGTGCGGCAAGGAAGGACGATCAAGGTGGGAGTCCGGCAATGGTTTGGCGTTCAGGATGATGACACCAGTGGCCCCGCGCACACCTGTTTCCTGGATACGATGCAACCTCTCATTGAGAACGATCAGGTGGGTGCCAATTGCGATTTTGTACTGGCCGGAGCACCCTGTTGGCCATTTACCTGGCAGGACGGTCTGGTGATGGGGATGGTGTGGCCCTGGACGTCGGGAGAGATCGTGACGCACCTGGTAAAACCGGGCGTACTTCCCTTTCGTCGCAGCCGGGTACGACGGGCCATGCAGTGGCTGGTAGCCAACGAGGCCTGAGGCAGCAGGTGCGGGCTGCTGTCTACGGTCCGACCACCACAACCGTCCCCTTTTATGCGGCTCTGATTAGTCCATTGCAGCGCCCGTGCCCGACTAGGTAGTACGGGCACCTGCCAGTGGTATAGTCACGGGTATGCACCATCAACGCCCTTCGCTCGGAAACGCCTACCTGCTGGGCACCGCTATCTGCGTCCTGATGATCGGATTCATCCCCGCGGCAGTGTGTGCCGAAATCGAGACGGGTGTTGGCGAAGAAACAGAGATATTAAAGATTACCGTGGGTGAGCCGACCAAGCTCAGTCCCCAGGGATATCAGAACAGCGCCGTTCTGGCTGCTGCGCGAACAGGGGTAGTGGCGGCCTTCTACCCGAATCACGAGTGGATCCCGAGCACACGGATTTCCAAGGACGAGGGCAAAACATGGAGCGAGGAAGTCCCAGCCCCGCGGGGGGTGGAAGGAGGATGCCCCGGCTCCGTTGGTCTGCGTGATGAGAGTGTGATCATGTTCATTGGCCCCAGCATACGACTGCGGGGTGGGCTCAGGGACGACGGTCTGCCGCTGGCGGCGCCCGTCATCCGGTTCGCAGATAATTTCAGCCGTTATGAAATGGACGTAGTGCCTATGTATATTCCAAACGTGAAAGTGAACGCGCAGGAGATTCCCCCAGGCATCAACTATGCCGGGCCCTCGGGTTACAAGCTCGTCCAGTTGCCCAACGGAGACATACTTTGCGTAATGAGCGGGCAATTTACTGGTGATACGAATAGACGCGTTCTGATCACCAGGTCAAGCGATCAAGGTCGGACGTGGTCTTACCACGCCTCGGTCGCTTACGAGCCCGAGGACCCGAACCCCGATCTACTGGGTCAATATCTCGGCTACGCAGAGCCGACCATCGAGATGATGAAGAACGGACAGATGATCTGTGTCATGCGCACACAGTATTCGCACTTAGCCGGCGAATACCGATCGCTGCATGTCAGCTGGTCCGATGACCTGGGTAAGACATGGACCAAGCCGGTGGCAACGAATCCACCTCTGATGAGCATCCATCCCACACTGCTGGTGTTGGATAACGGCGTGGTGGCCTGTACCTACGGCCGACCAGGCTTTCACATAGCCTTCAGTCTGGATAACGGGCATACCTGGCAGGACCGCGTCAGCTTCTCCCATCTGCCGGAACCGGTGATGACCGGCCAGGTGCACGGGGTTACGGTTGGCCGGAACAAGCTGGTGGTTATCGGGGGCATGGCGGGGGCGGGAGGCACACAGGTATTTCCGGTCACCGTCGAGCGAGTCAAGGGATCACCAAGCGAGGTGGCGTTGACCGGCCGGGTGCTAGATGAGAAGGGCAATCCAATTGCCGACGCAAAAGTAGAGCGTAGCCCCAACCGCTACTATCTGGACGCCTAGCTGGAGCACGCCACGAAACGGGACCCCTGGAACGCCACTCCCATGACCAGCGGGTCGCCGGTGTTAGGGTACAGGTCGATCCGTACAGAACATGGCCACCCAACGGTGCAGACTGATGCCCAGGGACGGTTTCGGTTTGAGCAGGTCAAGATTGGGGAATATGTCTTGACGGTTACGCGCCACAGCGCCGGAACATCAAGGCCGCGCCGGCGAGCCAGCCGGAGCAGTTCGATTTGAAGTCCGGTCGCAAGGTGCAGGGCCGTGTGGTGGATGACAGAGGCCAACCCGTTCCAGAAGCGTGCGTCGTACTGAACCTGTGGCATGTCCACACGAACGAGGACGGAATTTTTGACTGGTCCTTAGCGGGACCCGCGCCGGAGAAGGTTGAGATTCGGGCCTACAAGCGCTACGACGGCCGTTTCCAGGAATTTAAAGGGACTACGACGTTCGCACAGCTCGAAAGTCAGCCGATCACGATTCCCGGACACCGGGAATGACGAAAAGACATCTCTCTCATTCGTCATTTTGCGGAACTCCGGAAATCCGATTCCAGCACATTTGCCAGCACATTTGCCAGCACATTTGTAGGAACAGCGCAAGATTTCAGAAACAAAGTAACCTAACGCCATGACCATCCCAGCCGATTTCGTCATCATTGGAGGCGGCCTGCACGGTGGCAGCCTCCCCTTCCATCTGGACCAGTAAGAAATCGGCCAAGTTGTGCTGCTCGAGAGTAAGCACATCGCGGCGAAGACTCACCACCCCCTGATCAAACGAAAGCAGCTCAGCTCTGACAGTGAACTTGCCTGACTTAGAAGTCCAGGTGTGAACCAGAAACAAACAGCCAGAAAACACACAACGATTACGTACTGTTTCATCCTTTGCGCTCCACTGGGAAGAGGATCATGTAACCAGGCTGCTGCGGCCAAGGGATCACACTACCACCTTAACGCCCGCCGCAGGCTGGAGCGCGCTATAAGGTAGGGACTTTACTGACAGGATCAGTGCAGACGCGAATTCTACGTATCGTGGCTGCTCGGGATAAAGTTGCTTCGGCTGCCGCTACCGGTATACTGGATGTCTGCTCAGCCTGGAGGATACCCAGGAATGTGACGTTAGCATCTCGTAGTGTGGCGGTTAAAATGGGACCGGGTTGCCGAAATGTACGAGAGGCCGGAATGAAAATACGGGGCGATCTCACGTTCCTCGCTCGCCACCCCGTGGGCCAGCGACTGCATGGACTGCGGAGCGTGACCGCGCGGTTGACTGTGACGCTCTTCTGCTGCGCGCTGGGGAGCGGCATGGTTCGTGTCACGTTGCTAGGTGACCCAACGGTGTCGGGTGCCGATCCGGGAGCATTCGGTACGCTTGCCACGGAATATAAACGGGACATTCAACCACTGTTACAGCAATTCTGCCTGGAATGTCACTCGCAGGAGGCGGTCGAAGGCGACCTGGACCTGGAGCAGTATGCGACGCTGGCAGAAGTGCGGCGCGGGCCGCAGGTCTGGGTCAAGGTTGTCGAGATGCTGACCGGCGGCGAGATGCCACCGGAGGACGCACCGCAGCCTCCACCCCGGCAGCGCGTGAAAATGCTGGCCTGGGCCCAGCGATATCTGCACGCCGAAGCCTTGGCTGGTGCGGGGGATCCCGGGCCGGTTGTCCTGCGGCGTCTGAACAATGCGGAGTACACCTATACCGTTGGTGATCTGACGCAGGTGGCTCTGGATCCCACCCGTAAATTTCCCACCGATGGTGCAGCGGGAGAAGGTTTTACCAACACGGGCAACGCGCTGGTCCTGTCACCGGCGCTGATTCGGAAATACCTGGATGCGGGGAAGGAAATTGCCGCACATGCGCTGCTGCTGCCCCACGGATTTCGTTTCTCACCGCACGTGTCACGGCGCGACTGTACGGACGAGCTGCTGGCAACGATCCGGCAGTTCTACGCAGAGTTCAGCCGGATTGAACCTCTGGAGTCGCACTACGGGCACAGTTCGACTCCGCTGGGAAACGCCGGTCGCTTGCCGATCGAAAAATATTTTGCGGTGACACTTTCTCAGCGGGAGGCGCTGGTAGCGGGTGACAAGACGATCGAAGCCGTTGCGGCAGAGCATGGTCTGAATACGAGGTACCTGGGCCTCCTCTGGTCGCAGCTTACCGCGGACGATCCGTCGGCCTATCTGGACGACCTGCGCTCACGTTGGCGTGCAGCACGGCCGGAGGATGCCGTGGCGCTGGCTGCACGTGTGAAAGCCTGGCAGAAGGGGGTCTGGACCTTCAACCCGGTGGGACTACTGGGGAAAAAAGGAAATCGTTCACGGTGGCTGGAGCCGGTCAATCCGCTACTGAGAGAACAGGAACTGCGTCTGCAACTGCCGGCACCGGAGGAGGGCCAGCAGGCAGACGAATTCGTCGTATCCCTGCGCGCCGGAGATGCGGGAGACGGCAGCCGGCAGGACCTGGTCCTCTGCCAGCCGCGGTTGGTGGCCCAAGAGAAACCCGATATTCTTTTGCGCGATGTGCCGGGCGTCCCCGCGGAATGGTTCGGCAGCCATCCCCACGGACAGGCCATCGACCCGGCCACACTCTGCCTGCAGGCGCCGGTGGTGATTACCTTTCGGCTGCCCGCCGAACTGGCTGGCCGCGAACTGATCGCCACCGCCTCGCTCGATCCAGTCGCCGGAGCCACAGGCAGCGTGCAACTGGAGTTGGTGCTGGGCACGCTTGCTCTTGAGTCCGGACTGCTGCCCAGCGAGGTCACGGTAAAACTGTCAGACGTCAATATTGGTGCCGACACACGAATCGTTTCCTACCAGAGACCGATTCTCGTGTCAGAAAACAGCACAGCCGAAAACAGTTTCCAGGCCGCTATGGACGAATTTCGCGATCTGTTTCCGGCGGCACTCTGCTACACGCAGATCGTACCGGCCGACGAATCGCTGACGCTGTTCTATCGCGAGGATGATCAGTTAGCGCGGTTGATCCTCGACGACGCGCAGCAGGCAGAGCTTGACAAGCTTTGGGAAGAACTACGGTATGTGAGCCATGAACCGTTCAGGCTTGTCGATGTCCTGGACTCACTGTTGGAAACGACGATCGATCATCCACAGGAAGGGATCTTCGATGCCCTCGACAAACCGTTTAACGAACGGGCCGACGCGTTTCGAAAAATACTCGTGCAGACCGAATCGATCCATCTGGACGCGTTAGTCGAGTTCACCGCGCGGGCCTGGCGCCGCCCCATTGCGAATCAAGAAGAAACACAGCTGCGTGGAGTCTATGGTCGCCTGCGCGAACTGGAATTACCGCATGAAAAAGCATTTCGATTGACGCTGGCCCACGTCTTCATTGCGTCTCCGTTCCTGTTTCGGCTGGAAGCAGCCCCGGCAGGCACTCTGGCCGCACCCGTCTCTGACTGGGAGCTGGCGAGCCGGCTGAGTTATTTCCTGTGGTCGTCGCTGCCCGATGACGAGCTTCGTACCGCAGCGCAGACGGGTCGTTTAACCGGCAACTCAACTCGCGCCAGCGTCAAATTGAATCCTGCGGACGAGCTCCCCCTGGACGGGCAGTTCCCTGACGAACTCCTGCGACAGACCCGGCGGATGCTGTCCGATGATCGCGTCAGGCGATTGGCCGCCGAATTTGCCTGTCAATGGCTACATATCCACGAATTTGATTCCTTGGAAACGAAGAGCGAAACACACTTTCCCGAATTCGCCGGACTACGCGGAGACATGTACGAGGAATCGATCCTGCTGTTGACGGACCTGTTTCAACGGGATGGATCGTTGTTGAGTCTGCTGAACGCCGATCACACGTTTGTGAACGAACGGTTGGCCAGATTCTACGGCATCCCATGGGACTCGCCCCCGCTGGCGAGGCAGACCACCGAATCCACGCATCCCGACGACGGTGCCGATGTCACTCAGGATTCGGGGAGCGACTGGAGGCGCGTGGACGGAATCCGGCAATACGGTCGCGGCGGTATCCTGGCACTCGCGACGACGCTGGCAAAACAATCGGGTGCAACTCGCACGAGTCCCATCCTGCGTGGCAGCTGGATCAGCGAGGTGCTGCTGGGTGAAAAACTACCGCGGCCACCTGAGAACGTGCCGCAACTGTCCGATGACATTCCCGAGGGCCTGACCGAACGCGAGTTAATCGAACGCCACAGCAGTGATCCAGCGTGTGCCAAGTGCCACGCGCGCATCGATCCGTTCGGGTTCGCCCTGGAAAACTACGATGCCATCGGTCGCCGCCGCACGCAGAACGCGGCGGGGCTGGGCATCGATTCTCGGACCACGTTGCCCGACGGTACACCGGTGGAAGGTTTTGCCGGATTGCAGGCTTACCTGCTCGAGCAACGTCGAGATGCCTTCGTGCGGCAATTTTGCCGCAAGCTGCTGGGCTATGCGCTGGGCCGCGAAGTGCAACTGTCCGACCGGCCGCTGCTGGACGATATACTGGCCCAATTGGCCAAAAACGACTACCGTTTTGCTACGGCCGTAGAGACAATCGTGGTCAGCCGGCAATTTCGCCAGATCCGGGGCCGGGAAATGGGAAAAGAGTATTGAATCAAGCAGCGCAGCGGCCCACAATGACCGATGAGAGAGACAAACACCTCTGCACAGCCAGGGGCGAGGGCAGATGAGTTGGCGTTGAAAAAGCATTTCCCGGAAAGCGTGTGCCGGGATTTTCTGTGTCAGCGTTTGATGAAGTTCTCGTCCATCCTCTGCGCCACAGCAAAAACTTGAGCAGGGAGCTACCGACATGCAGACCCACCGATTTTCTCGTCGAACCCTCCTCCACGGTGCTGGCGTGACCATGGCCTTGCCGTGGATGGAGTCGCTCCGGGTGTGGGGCGATGACCACAGTTCTCAGTCGTCCGACGCAGCAAGCCAGGCACCGGTTCGCCTGGCGGTATTGTTTTCGGGGAACGGGTTTCACGCCGGCCACTGGTGGGCCAAGGGCGAAGGCAGCCAGATGGAACTCGGCCCGGTGCTGGAATCGCTGACCGACTTCCGTGAAAAGCTGCTTTTCATTAGCGGGCTGTACAACGAGCAGGCGCTGAAGGGGAATATTCACAGTTCGCAAACCGGAAACCTGCTGTCCGGAGCGCCGTTGGCCTCGGGTGGTGAAATTCGCAGCGGTGCCAGTTTCGATCAGATCATCGCCCAGCAATACGGACGGTCGACAAGGGTGCCCAGCCTGGTCCTCGGCTGCGAGCGGTCCAATCCCGGAATCCACAGTAACTACTCCATGCTTTACAGTTCCCACATTTCCTGGAGTTCTCCGACCACGCCTACGCCGCTTGAACTGTACCCCGCGCTTGCCTTTGACCGCCTGTTCAAGGACCAATCGGAGCGCGGTGAGCAGAGTGTGCTGGACGCCGTGCTGGGCGAAGCCAAACGTTTTCGCACGAAGGTCGGCCGACGGGACCAACAAAAGCTGGACGAGTACCTCAACTCGGTGCGCGAGGTCGAGCAGCGTATCGAACAGGCCGGACAACTCGGCGAACTGCAGGGTTGGCGGCCGGCGCTCCAGGAGCCGAACATTCCCCGGCCTCCGGAAGAGATCCCCCAGAATCTGGCCGACCACATGCGTCTGATGTGCGACATCGTGGTACTGGCGTTTCAGACCGATACCACGCGCGTCTGTACCTTGAAGCTCAATAACGATCACAGCTACCTGCGCTTTCCTCATCTGGGCGTTGAAGTCGGACACCACTCACTTTCGCACTCCGACCGCGGCAAGCAATCGCCCGACTGGCTGAAAGTGAACCAGTTTTTTATGGAGCAGGTCAGTTACATCGCGGGCAAGCTGGACGCGATCCAGGAAGGAGAGCGGACGGCGCTTGACAATTCGATGATCATGATGTGTTCCAGCATGCTTTCCGGCATTCATGATGCGACCAAGTTGCCGGTCGTCGTGGTCGGTGGGGCGGGAGGCCAACTCAAAACCGGCCGGGTCCTTGATTATCTGGAGAAACCCAACCGCAAGATGTGCAGCCTGTATCTCTCGATGATGGACAAATGCAGTGTCCATCTGCAGGACTTCGGCGACTCCCAGGAACGCCTGGCCGAAGTCTGACCAGCCGATTTTGGTATCGACTCAGCGGGCGAAGTTAGAAATCCGAGACGCAGGGTGACGTTTAACAGCCGGTCGCTGGTGTGTAGCACCAGCAGGTCATCAGCGCCGGGAGCCATGTCCCGGACACGTTGACTGCTGGCAAATAGGGTTGGCTTTTTTCCGCGAGTTTCCTACCCGATCGGTTCACAGGACTGCGGCGGACGCTTTTCTTGTTGCTGGGGCGGGTTACGCGGTTGCAGCGTTTCGCGCGAGTGTGATTGTTGACGACTTTTGTACGTTAGAAGGAGCAGGAGATGGACCATGAAAACGAAGACCGGCCTCCGGTCACTGAGCAGGGCGACTACAAGCCTGGGGTCTTGATGAAAATTCATTCTGCCTGCTGCTTCATTTGAGTCGTTTGCCGGGCTATGGCATCGCTCCACTGGTCATCTGGCTGATAGGAAATTTGATTTCTGCTAGGAGTTTTACTGGGAAAGTAACAGGGAAAGCGGGGGACAAGGGCTTTCAGCAGCCACGTCTCAGGGCCTGTCGTCTTTACCTCGTACGTAATGGATCACGTCCGCCAGGTCCTGATGGCTGAGGTCTTTCTCGAATCCGTCCGGCATCATCGACTGACCGCTTGACCGCAGCAACTCGAGATCTCTGCGCAGGATCAGCTCCTGCTTTTTCTCCTGATTGATAAGGGCGATGCTCTCTCCCGCTTCTACCGAAAGCATACCCGTGTAAGTGCGACCCTGCTTTGTCACCGCCAAATAGTTGACGTACTTTGCCTCGAAGATCCGGTTGGGGTCAAGGATGGAGGTCAAGAGCGAGAGGGGCGAAACATCGGTGAGGGCCGCCAGGTCCGGACCGACCGGCTGCCCGACACCTCGGAATTCGTGACAGGCGGCGCAACGTTTCTTGAAGACGAGCGCCCCACGAGTCGGGTCGCCACGAAGGGAGAGTGCCACCAGGTGCGCGTTGACGACGTCTTGTCTATCGCCCCCGACTGCGTCTCCGAAAAGCCGCGCTACCCGGGATCGAAGCTCGGTGTCGTTCAGCGCCAAGAGACGTTGGCGACGGGCAGCGTCGATTTCTGCAGCCTGAACATGTCCGCCTTCCATCTCGTCGATCAGGTCATGCACCCACTCCTCTCGACTCAACAGGACATCAAGCACCTGCGAACGAAGCCGTGGCCCGTGTCCGCTCCAGCTGGCGAGCAGGATTTCGGGCACACGGCGGTCAGTGAGGTTGCCCACCCGACGAACGACTGCGACCTGCAGCGCACCCGGTGACTGAGGTACGAGCAATCGCCTCAGCTTCTCGACGTCTCCTGGATGATGACCCAGAAGACGGACTGCCAGCACACGATCCGTTTCGGAAGCGGTTTCGCTCTGGGCAGTGGCGCGAGCGTACTCGAGCATGCGGTCCAGCTGTGGGCGTGACTCGAGTCTCGCGTCCCGTCGCTCCAACTCCTCCACGATTGCGGCCAACGTCGAAAGTTGCCACAACCCGTACCCGCCGTGCTCGATCGTGAGAACGACATCCAGAACGCGGTCCAGGGCTTTCTCGTTTCCATACTCAATCGCCAAACAAGCAAGATTTTCGAAGAACGGTGTGGGGGGGCTGTCAGGGCCACGCAAGACCGCGGCCAGCACATGATCGAGGTTCTCTCCACTGACAGAGCTCAGGACGGCGGCAAGGAGATACTGAGAATCACGATCTTGGAGGACAAGCTGCCCGAGCAGACGGCCAGTCCTGACATCCTGCCACTCCCCCAGCGTGTAAGCCAGCTGGAGGCGGACCTGCGGGTCGGGGTCGGCGACCCGTTTCTCGAGCGCCGCTTCGAGAGCTGCTGATGTTCCAAGCAGTGGTTGCGAGAGCCGCACGGCATGACGGCGAACACCCGGGTGCGGGTCAGAGAGCGCGGGTTCGATGATTTCCGGTCGCACCGCACCGAGGCCGTCGAGCGCGCAGAGGGCGTGAAGACGACAGACGGCTCGTTCGTTCGTCGTCACGAGCTCCTCAAAAAGCGGTACAGCTGCCATGTCTTGCCGTGCGAGAAGCAGTCGCTGTGCCGTGTCGCGCTGCCAACCATTGGGACTATCGAGTGCGGCAACGAGGTCCCCGATCTTCAATCCAACCAGTCGGCGAATCGGACGCGGTCGAGTGCCTGCCGGATAGATCCGGTAGATGCGTCCCCTGTTATCACCGGCCCGCGGATCGACCCGTTTCTCCCAGCCTTTCGGGAGCCAGTGCGGGTGCTCAAGGATGGAACGTTGCATGTCGACGACCCACAGCGCACCGTCCGGACCGGTACGTGCCATCGTTGGCCTGAACGCGGGATCCTCCGAACTGAGGAACTCGCGCTGCTGCTTTTCGTCCCCGGGAGGGCGGCGACTCGTGAAGGTCAGGCCGCTCGGGGACAGAAGTGAGCGATGGACCACGCCGTGCGCAGGATCACACACGAAGGCGTTACCGGCAAACGGTGTTCCCAGGAGCTCGTCTCGATAGATCATCGCGCTGCACGCCGAGGTGAAGTGGGCGGTCCCATCGCGAACGAAAAGCTTCGTTAATCTGTCGATCACGTCGATGCGCGGAGTGGGTACGGGGACGTGGGGGTTCCGCCGGATATAGTCGTCCGCCAGCACGAAGTGCCAGAGCGGCTTGGCATGATTGCAACCGAACCAGTTGCCCCAGTCGTCACGGTCACGACCGAATTGACTCTGGCCGACCTGCGGGTCGATCCTGCCGTCGTCGACACGCAGGCGAAAGTCTTTGCCGCGGATGTCGACCTCGACACCCGTCCGGAGAGAGCGAATTCGGCCGCCGCTCAACAGGAGCCCCTGCAGGTCCTGCGTGGCGCCCTCCGATGGGCCGTTGACTTGACTTCGCAACGCCGTCGTGCTCCGATCCCGTATCTCGGCGAAGTCACCATTGGCGCAGTAGATCCAGTTGTCAAGCCCCCAGCGGAGTCCGTTGACCCGGTGCTGTGGATTGACCTCACCGAAACCGGTGAAGAGGATCTCGCGTCGGTCCGCGCGGCCGTCGCCGGTGGTGTCCTCCGCAAAAAAGATCTCAGGCGCGCAAGTCACGAGAACTCCCTTTCGCCATGCCATCACACCGGTGGGATAGTTCAGACCGTCGAGAAACAGTGTCGAGCGATCGTATCGACCGTCGCGATTGGTATCTTCCAGGCAACGGATGCGGCCGTCGTTTCCCATCGGATAGCCTCCCATCTCGACGACCCAGAGTTTGCCGTCGGGCCCCCAGTCGATGGCGATGGGATCGATGACCTGCGGTTCGGAGGCGACGAGCTCGACAACGAGCCCGGGGTAGACTTGCAGCACTCCGGGGGTCTCGTTCGATGGGCTCTGCGTCGCTGGACTCTTGCAGGAAAGCGCGACGAGAAGGATCGCCGGTGACGTCCTGAGGAGGCTGCGCATGATCTATCCAGACAGCCGATCGAGGATGTTTCGTGTGATCCGCTCGACGATCTCGTCGCCGCCGCGCAGGCCATGCGGCCAGTTGGTGCATCCGCTGGTCACGACGGTGCCTCCCCGGGTATAGCTTCCGAGTACGGCTGCTCCCGGCTGGGGGTGCGACCTGCCGGATCCCTCGTCGTAGAGACCATCGGCGACAATTCCGATCGAGTCATCCTGGATGCTGAGGCCCGCCGGCGCCGTGCCGAGAATCTCAAAGGTCTCGGGTGTTCCATCGCGATGGGTCGGTACCGGCACACCGTTCTTCATCTCGAACTGGCAACCGTCGCACTCGTAGCCGACGATCGAGTGCTTGGTGCCGAGAAGATCTCCCCGCTTCAGGCCGGTACCTTCGAAGATCCAGTGCTCGGGTCGGTGAATCGTGTACCCCCCGGCGCCGTCGGGAAACTGCTCAAAGAAACGGTGGTAGCCGCCGTAGGCCCAGCCCACACCGGTCAGCTGATTTTCCGGGCGCCCGACGAGACGATGGCACCACATGGTTGCCAGCAGACCGTGCCGGCCGCTCCGATGGAACGGGTCTTCCGTGTAGTCCTGTTTCCAACAGACCAGCGCGCGCCCCATGCTCTCGGAGCGGACCTGCCAGAAGGCTGTATTGCCGCTGAAAAAGGCGACGTTTCCCCCTTCCGCGATAAAAGTTTCGAGGTGGTCGCGCATCGGCGAGGACCAGTATTCATCATGCCCGACGCTGAGCACGAGCCGATAGTGTTCGAGCAGCTCCGGATGAAACTCAAGGTCCGAGTTGACTGCGTAGTCGAGTGAGTAGCCGGCCTGCTCCGCCCACTGGACGAAGGGCTCCTCCCAGTTCCGCCAGCCACTGTAGGTGGCGGTGAAGCCGTCAGGATCAGCGAAGCCCGCCCAGGGACGGTCGCAGGAGACCCGCTTTGCCCGCGGGTTGCCATAGAGACTCATCCCTCCCCAGGTATTGTATGCGTTATAAGTGTTCGTCGTGAGTTGGAGAAGAATCCGAGATTCTTTTCCAGGACGCGCCGATCGCACCACGAAGAACATCTCCCCCGTGGCAGCCCGCCCAGCTGGGTCCTCGCCGCGCAGCAACACGCTGTAATAACCCGATCGCCACTCCCGCGGCACTGACACTCTCAGCGCGAGCGGCCAGTCGCAGCCGTGCGAATAGGCATTCTCCGGAAACGGATACCGGATGCCAGGAAGACCCCGTCGTGTCCACACAGATTCCTTTTTCGCTCCCACACGGAAGATTTCCATGGAGTACTTCTTCAGCGTGGTGGAGATGTGAAAGCCGATGTCCTCACCAGCCTCGACACTCAGGGAATCGGTGTAGCCTGTTATAATCGGATCGATTTCTCCGGCGTTCAATTCGATCTCTCCAGCATTCAAGGAAAACTTTCCGAGTTCGACTGCCAGTCCAGTGGAGCCGAGACACCACAAGACCTCACGTCGATTGATATGGTTTTCCGGATCACATGGCTCGGACAATGGGGGTGTGCTCCTTTCACGCGGGGCATCAGGTTCAGGTTACTGGATTTTCTAACCTGAGTGTGGCGCGTTGGCAAGCATCATCGCTGACTTCAAGAGAGTTTTACCATTAACTTTCAGCATGCTGGCTCGACTGCGCAGCCCGACCAGAGTCTTATTCATTTTACCGGTTTTCGTCTGGCGGGAAAACTGCCGGCCGGAGGATTTGCCAACCTTTACCTTGTGAAGTGATACGTCACTTGCAGCAGCTGGGAATTGTCCCGGGAAGTCTCGGCGCCAAACAAGCAGATCACTTTGTCGGACTGCGTCGTCCAAGGCGACGTAACACGCCGTAAACAGCAACCATCCCGTACTCCGAAGTAAAACACGCTCCAGGCAATTTTTTTTTTCGTTGAAATGCATGGTGAAGCCCTGCTGTCGGAGTTTACCCAACTCCACTATTCTCCTGGCATAATTGTCTCAACGTGTGTCATCAACAGCCTACCGTCAAATTTCTCGTAATTCTCAACCGGTTTGGTTTTAAAATCGGCGAAGTAATGATCCTTCACCGTTGCGCACTCATGTTGGAGTGGTGTTGGGCACGAATCAACCTGGTTCCAGCCTACGATGACGTCAGCATTGCCAACAGCCCGCTTCATCGCAGCGACGATCTTTTTGCTATCGTGACTTTGGTTCTCAAGGGTGCCATCTTTGAGTTCGTGCAAGAGTTCAGCGCGATGGAACACCTGTATGGCTGTGCTCCTGCCGATTGTGGAGATTCCTAACTGTCGGATCAATCGTGGTGGTATCGTCTCCCGTGGCAGCTGCTTGGGAATGTTGTCCGTTAATCTTGGCGACAGGTCGCCTGTCGTTTCCGGACCGTCTACGCTGCCCTTTTATGCTCGCCATCGCGGGCATCACGATGCCATGGTGGAGGTTGGAACACCGCAAAACTCGGTTTGCCCCAAAAAATGTGGAGTTTTGGTGTGATAAACCACAAAAACCGACAATTCGGTTCCCTGACTTTAGATTGACATTCGGATATTTATGTTTATAGTGAAAATAGGTGTTTTTTGGATATTGGAATTCAAATTCATAGGTTTGCTACTGAGGTACAGCTCTTGACCCTAATTTTTTATAGCCGTTTTGACAAGCTCCACTCGACTGGAAATTTGCTGATTTCTATTTTTGGGTGTTTGTCGAAGCGGCTTTTCTCATGCGCTTCTGCAAAGTTGGCCACCTCGTTGGTGACAACTTCAACCCTTGTTTTACAAATGTTAATTACTTGTCGAGGGTCTAATGAGACAAAAATGAAAGTTGTTGAGTAATAAAGTAGTATGCAGTGAATTGGAAATGTCGTTGGTAGTTTTTTAATGCCAGGCAAGGAGTGCACACGTGGTGTCATCACGAGCGTGGTCTCAACACGAGAGTGGTTTTGGGCAGTGATCTCACCGTCAGGAATAGAAGTTAATGAGGAGAAGTTTAGATCGAGTGTTTGATTGTTATTAATTTTAAGGTTCCTTTTTTTCTTTTTGGAGATGACTAATGTTAAGACGAGCAACGATTTGGATTGGACTTTTCGCAGTTTTGGTCAGCGTGGCTGTTTTGTTGGGTGTTAGTCAGCCTGTCTATGCTGGTACGTCAACCTTTGACAGTGATCCCGGTTGGGATGGAAATGGAAACCGCGATTCGGGCCAGGACTTTGGTTGGAGCAACACCAACAACGCAGGCGGTTCTGCGGCTGGCGAGATCGGCGGAGATGTCATTCGTAGTCCCCTGGCGTGGTACGCTGCAGAAATCACGCCAATTAGCGCCGGCACCACCTCATTTTCGGCTTCCGGAAAACTGATACTGAGTGGTTCCGGCAACTTCCTTGTGGGGTGGTTCGACTCTACCAAGGCGGCCAGTGGTGGACTTGACTGGGGTCCCGACAACTTTGTCGGGTTCCGCAGCGACGATAATAGCCTCTACGTCTACGCCGATGGCGGTGGCGGTTCCTTTGCTAGCGGTGTTACCGCAGGCGGAAGCGGCGCTACCACGTTCAATGTATCGTACGACCACAGCACGGGTGACTTGACAGCCACTAGTGGCCAGGGCGGGAGCGAAACGCGAGGCGTTGGCGACAAGGGGAACTTGGCAAATCTCGATCGTTTCGGGATTCTGAATCTGCACATTCCTGGCAACGATGCAGCGGGCACCATGTGGGTCGACGACCTGACCTTCACGGGCAACGTTGTTCCCGAACCCACCAGCATCGTGCTGATGATGCTCGGACTGGGACTGGCAGCGTTTTCCCGCCGCCGTCGCTAGGATGGTCGTCAATAGAGACATCGATATAGTTGCTCGACTTTAGACATGTCCACAGCAATATAGATCTGGTTCCAAGATGGATCTTGAGAACCAGACTATGCTGCGGTTGTGGGTCGGTCCACTGACT
>Ga0310342_100000904_pt1 | contig 17797 bp, 16 predicted proteins | sample S15DNA20500_MG_FD_206155 | JGI IMG/M metagenome (GOLD analysis project Ga0310342, IMG submission 206155) | Marine microbial communities from station ALOHA, North Pacific Subtropical Gyre - S1503-DNA-20-500_MG | ecosystem: Environmental > Aquatic > Marine > Oceanic | place: Pacific Ocean: North...
TGATTCCGATAGGTGTTATGCAGAAACCGATTCGAATCCGTGATGGCGGTCAGCACTTGACGTGACTTGCGTAGGGCTTTCCGGTCAGGCGCTCGCGCTTGAAGATGCCCCTCGACGTTGGGAGGATCAGGCTAAGAAGCGGGAACGCCCCCCGAGGCCGTAGAAGCACTCCGCCGACGACGCGTGCCTTGGGAACGGTGAACGATGCGGATTGAAACCCCGCGCCGGACCCTCCGGGCGTAGGGCCGATCAGTACGCGCCGCCGTAGGTCGAGTTGCTCCACGCCCCATCTTTTGCCGAAAACCGGGCGTTCGAATCCCTCAAACGGGCCGGGGATTTAGCTCTCACCCGAACGGGTGATGGGAAATCGCAAAGCCGCGGGAAAGCCGTTCTCGAGCAGAGTCCCCCACATGGAGCGACCGCTCGGACACCCGCCCGGGAAAGGCCCCGAGTTCAACCCCGCGGGCCACCCCGTATCGGGGGCCTGATCTCCTCCCCGGTCCCTATTTGCCAGAATGTCTACTTAGCGGACCCAGGGAAAACGCAGCTTGAAGTTTCTATGCCCCTGGTTTCTCGGTGGGCTGCTGTTGGGACTGGGAATGAAGCGGGCGGTGAGGCGGTAGGGGCGACGCGGAAACCAGCCTGCCGCGAAGACCCATTTCCGCGAGGACTCTCTTTTTTTCAGAGGCCGAGCTTTTTCGCGCCGGGCGGGCCTGTGTGATGGGTACGCCCCCCTTCCCGGAGGTCCCGATGCTGCTCCAGGCCCGGAACTCGAGGAGCCGTATAGACCCGTGGAGCCGTCACCGGCGCAGTCCAGTGCTGCCCCCCGCAGCTTCTCGCAAGGCCGGAGCGCTAAGCAGGCGCTACTTCTTGCCCTTCGAAAGTTCTTCGAACCTGAGGGTCGGGGGTTCGAATCCCTCCCGGCGTAACATTTTTCCCCTCACACGTTGTAGAGTTGCACCGCGTGCTGTACATGGCCGCTAGTTTTCGGCCTGCCCCACGGAGAGAGTCCGGCTCGAAATGACACAACCCGATCGGATCAACCAAGAGGCTGGCACGATCAGAAACGTCGGGCCGATCCGACGACTCGATACCAAGCGCTCGTGACACCCCACTGGGTCGGAATGTTCGGTACGGCGCTGGTCATGGCCGCGTTCCTGCTTCAGATCAGCATTCTGGTGAGGAAGCGTAGGGCCGGCGCTCTGAGCATGAGGGCGGCCGTGCTCAACATCGCGGCCTCCGCGTCGCTTCTGGGCTACGCGGTTCTCCGCGTGGACAGAATGTTTATCATCGTCATGGGGTTTCAACTCGCCGCCACCCTGGTGATCCTCATACTCCAGCTGCGCTACCGGAGCAGCGTCGCATGAACCTTTACCAGTTTGACGAACACTGGCTGGGCATCTTTGGAACCGCGTTGGTCGTGATTTCATACGTTCCCCAGATCACCCATCTGTTGAAGGAGAATTGCGGCGAAGGTGTAAGTCTGTCGGCCTATGGGTTGTGGATGGCAGCGAGCGCGCTGCTCTGCGCGTACGCGATCATCGGAGGCGAACCAGTATTCACCGCGCTCCAGGCGTATCACGCGGCGGCCTGCGGAATCATTCTTCTGTTGAGTGTGAAGTACCGGCGATCGGCGTGTCCGATACACCGGGCAGAGGACTGACGCATCCCCGAAAAGAATTCAGCGTGGGGAAGGAGGTAATGAGTGCTGGTGGTCGAAATATTGCGCCGAATCGTGGTCTCCGGGCGGCAACTGCTTCCCCTGCAAGCCTACTGGATCGCCCTGGTTCGCGTTTCCATCGGTGTGTTCTTCTGCATCACTGGCGCGAGGAAGTTGTTCGACCCCGGAGCGCGCCAGGAAATGGTGCAGACATTGACCTCTTCCGGGATCCCCTTCCCCGAAGTCAACGCGCTCTTCGTCTCTGTCGTCGAGTTCGCGGGCGGTGGGTTGCTCGCCGTCGGGTTGATGACGCCAATTTGTTCGATCCTTCTCGGCGGAGACATGTTGGTCGCGATCTTGACGGATCGCCTGCAAAGCGTACACGGAAACACGCTTTTCGAGTGGCTGGACAACTTCCTCTACCTACCCGAAGTCCTCTACGCGCTCATTCTCGGCTGGCTGCTGACCTCGGGCCCGGGGAAGCTGAGCCTCGACGCGCTCCTCGCCCCGCGCGGGCACAAACCAGGCTGAATCCAATCCATTCGCGAAGCGTCCCATGGCTGTGTAAAAACACCCAGGCGATCTTGCTGCCGTCCACAGAAAGGAGCCTCCCGATGTCGAGAACACCTCGAGCAGACGTTTTCTCGCGAAACAGCAGCTCGCTGACACGTCTCTCCATTGGGGCAGTGCTGGTGCTGGCGTCCGGCACAGCCCAGGCGCAGCCGGTCGGGATCACCAGCGTGTCCGCTAGCCCCAGCTCGGTGCAGGTGGATCAGAGCGTGACCATCAGCGTGAAGGGTTCCGGCGGTTGTTCTTCGATCCAGATCACCTACGGCGACGGGAAGAAGACCAAGCACGCGAAGGTCGATCTCTCGAAGGGGCCGCTGGTCGACACACACTCGTACAAATTGCCTGGCGCGATGATCGTGCAGGCCAAGGGATCGTGTCCGGGCGAACCAACCACCCAGGTCCAGGTCGCACCCAAGCCCAGCGGTCTCCAGCCCTCGCTGCGGAAGGACCGACCGATTCGGAAGATCAAATCCGACATCAGGGTCGAACGAGCCGACGATGTGGGAAAAGTTCGCGCGAAACCGACCTCCACAATCGAAAAACAAGGCACCGGGGTCATTAAAGGCCTGCGGCCGAAGATCTGGGACCTATCGTCGGAGCCCGGCCCTCGCGTGCGACCCGGCGCCGATCTGAAAATCTCCGGCATCGCTTTCGGGGATCAAGAAGGAAGCGTCTACATACACGGAACATTCAACAACAGTCCGCGGAAGGTGAAGGTGTTAAAGAGCTGGTCGGACACCGAGATCGTCGCCCAGGTGCCCGTCCATTGGGGCGGCGCGTTCGGTGGGGTCTGCGGCTGGACGATCGAGATCGAGGTGCGGTCGGCCAAGAACGTTGCGAGCTACCCGGGGGGAATGGTCTGGGCGGAGCAACACCGAAAACTCTCGTGGAAAGACAAAGGCGTGGTCGTCACGAGCTGCAGCTTTGACGGGAACATCGACATGTGCAACGGCAAAAAAGATTTGGGTTGCTCCACGACCTTCAAACACGATGGAAAGGCGAACCCCGAACTGACCATCGACGGCCTCCACTACAACTGTCCCCTCACCACGAACGACGGGGGGTACGACAAGTACGCGATTACTCTCCCGACCGGGTGGGTGTTCGACAAGCTGTTGATCGCGGATAAGAAAACGAGTGGCCCGGGTGACTCCGAAAACTTCATCAAGGGACCGAACCCGGCGTTCCCCGCCGGAAAAACGACCTGGAAGCCTGTCTTCAACTGGGGAGTGACTCAGGACGATTGGGTTCACTATAAATATCTCGTCAGGGCCAAGTCCCCCGAAACCTGTCCGTGGCCGGAATGACCGGAATGCCGATAGCCGGCGCGATGCCCTAGAAGACCCGACCGAGCCCCGGGCGGGTTTTGCAGCGCTTCCGAAGCTCGCCGTTCGGAATTCTCCTGCTATTCGACAGAATGTGTCTCGTATCGGGGACCTGATCCCCTCGCCCGCTCCCTATTTGGCAGCGTCTCTACGGGTCGCGGACCCCGGGGAAAACGCAGCTTGAACTTCCTATGCTCTCGAGACCTGCTCGTGGGCCACTGTATGATGGAAGCACTCGCTCGAGCGAGCGATGAGGTGGAGGGAGATGTGAGGCGGGAATGTGCGCGTCACGACCTCGAAGGGGAGGAGGCGAGATGAGTGAAATCCGATTCGACGAACGCGTGGCCATCGTGACGGGAGCCGGCGGCGGCCTTGGCCGCGAGTACGCGCTGCTGTTGGCGCGGCGTGGCGCGAAGGTCCTCGTCAACGACTTCGGAGGCGGGCCCGATGGCAGCGGCGGCTCGGAAACTCCCGCTCAAAGCGTGGCCTCCGAGATCGAGAAGGCCGGGGGAGTGGCGGCGGCCAGCGCTGAGACGGTGGACACGCCGGAGGGTGGGCGCGTCATCGTAGAGCAGGCCCTGGACCTGTGGGGTCGCGTCGACGTACTCGTCAACAACGCGGGCATCGCCGGCGGCGGCGCGTTTCACGAGATCCCTGCCGAGCAGGTCTCGAAGATGATCGGTGTGCACGTGGAGGGCGCCTTCAACGTGGGGCGCGCGGCGTGGCCCGCGATGCTCGAGCGCGGCTACGGGCGCGTGGTCAACACGTCGTCCGGCTCGGTGTTCGGAATACCTGGGACGAGTCACTACATGACGGCAAAGGCCGGCATCATCGGGTTCACACGCGCGCTTGCGCGGGAGGGCGCTCGGGTCGGAATCAAGGCCAACGCAATCATGCCCATCGCCTACTCGCGTCTGACCGCGATGCTCCCGGCCGAGGACTTCAAGGCCTGGCTGCGCGAGCACTACGGGCCGGAACGCGTCGCGCCCTTCGTGGCCTGGCTCGCCCACGAGGGCATCCCCTGCACGGGCGAGGTCTTTACCGTGGGCGGCGGACGCGCCGCGCGCGTCTTCCTCGGGGTGGTGCCCGGTCACACGGCCTCCCCCCCCACGCCGGAAGCGTACCGCGATCACTTCGACGAAGTGATGTCGCCCGAGGGCTATGAGATTCCCGCGGACGCCATGGAAGAGGTGGCGATGGCCTCCGGAAAAATCGGTTGGCCGGGCGCAGGCCCGCCCGACATGCTCCTGGACTCCGACTGAAAGCGAGCCCGCTAGCTGCCCCGGTGACGACCGCCACCTTTCCCCATGGCCCGCCTCGGGGGGCCCGAGAGACCGGATTCCTTCCCCTGCCTCTATTCGACAGAAGGTCTACTGATCGGACCCAGCGAAAACTCAGCTTGAACTTCGTGTGCTTCACGCATGGGACGGCGGCGCGCGTCTAGGGTTTTTTCGCCAGGCAACGGCGCACATCTTCCACCCAGGCGTCCGAAAGCCTCGCGGCCGTTGCCGAGCGTGTACCATAGCTTTGGGAGGATCCCCATGGAATTGTGGCACGATTTCCTGACGATCTTTATCGCGCTCTTTGTCATCACCGATCCGTTGGGAAACGTCGGGATATTCCTGAGCATCACCGATGGCGATAGCCTGGCCGTGCGTCGCCAGCAGGCGAGGAAGGGTGCGATCTATGTCTTCTTGCTGCTCTTCGTCTTTTTCGTTGGCGGTAGCTTCATCATGCGCTTCTTCGGGATCACCCTCGATGGCATTCGTATCGCCGGTGGGATCGTCGTTGCTGGCGTCGGCCTCGGCCTCATGCACCCCAAGGCGGAGACGAAGCACACGGGAGAAGAACGGGAGGAGAGCGTCGAGAAGGAGGACGTTTCCTTTACTCCCCTGGCGCTTCCGCTGATTGCCGGACCCGGCGCGCTGGCGGTCGTCATCGCCGCCAGTGCCAAGGTGGATGGTTTCCATTGGGGGCCCTACGCCGCGATCTCGCTGGCCGTCCTGGCGACGGCCGCCTTGAACTGGATCTGCCTACGCGAGGCGCCCGTTTTGCAGTCGTGGATGGGAAAGAATGGCATGAACGCCGTGACCCGGATCATGGGCTTTCTTCTCGTCTGCATTGCCGTCCAGATGATCATTGTCGGGAGCCACGGCGTGCTCATCGATTGGGGTTTGGCCGCAGAACCGATTTCTGGTGCCGCGAAGGGCAATTTCCCGTTCTAGCTTCCCCCGTCTCGATTTGACAGAATTTCTAGTCATCGGACCTGGGGAAAACGCGGCTTGTACTTCCCATGCTCCGGAGGGCTCATGCCGACGATCACCGAAACCTTGACCAAGAGGGAAGAGACCCCTGGGAGCGCCGGGTGGGAGCGCACAGCCCGCCCCCATGACCCGAACAAGCATTTCATCCTCTCGGCGGACTGCCACGCGAACGAACCGAGGGACTGGGTCAAGTCGCGCATCGATCCCGCCTACGCCGACCGGCTGCCCCGGCTCGAGGTCCGCGACGGCGGCGAGACCTACATCATCACCGAGGGCAACCGGCCATGGAAGATCCGCACGGACACCACCGACTGGGGTCCCGAGGACATCGAGCGGAACAAGACCGGTTACTCGCCGGAGTCGCGACTGGCCGATCAGGCTCGCGATGGCGTGGACGTCGAGATCGTGTTCCCGAACAAGGGCCTGCACAGCTTCGGGACCACGGACCCGGGGTTCTCGATGGCTATGTGCCGGGCCTGGAACGACTGGGCGAACGAGGCCTACGGCGACCACCGTGACCGGATCCTGCCGATGGCCATGGTCCCCACCCTCGATGTCGAGGCCGCAATCGGGGAGCTTCACCGCGTCGCGGAGATGGGCTTCCGCGGGATCACCATCCCCTGCAAGCCCGAGTACGGCCCATCGGGTATGGACTCCCGCAACTACAACCAACCGGAGTTCGAGCCCCTGTGGTCGGCGGTCGAGGACGTCGATCTTCCATTGACGATTCACGTGTCGACGGGTCGTGACCCGAGGGCCGCGTCCGGCCCCGGCGGTGCGGTGGTCAACTACGCCATCCACTGCTGTGCGGCCAGCCAGGAACCGGTGGCGAACCTGTGCGCGTCGGGAGTGCTGGAGCGGCATCCCAAGCTGCGTTTCGCCACCATCGAGGCCGGGATCGGGTGGGTGCCCTGGCTGCTCGATGCGATGGACGAGGCCTTCTACAAGCACCGCATGTGGGTGTCGCCGGAGTTGAAGGAGCCGCCCAGCTACTACTACCGCCGCCAAGGATTCTCGTCCTTCGGCGAAGACCGCTCGGGCCTCGGCTTGGCCGTGGAGCACGACCTGATCGACAACTTCATGTGGGCCAACGACTACCCGCACCACGAGGGAACCTGGCCGCACTCGGCCGCTGCGATCGAGCGGACCATGTGTGACCTCACCGAGGAGGAGCGAGCCAAGATCCTCGGCGGTAACGCAGCCCGGTTCTTCGGGATCGCTCCGCCCAGTTAGGCGCCGACGCCGTCATCGTGCACGGCGGCAGCCCCGACCTCCTTCGGCCCAGTGCCGATGCGTGCTGCGTCTAGACCGGTTCATCGCTCGGAATCGACCTCTGATCACCCACACGAGCAACCAGGAGTGAAGACATGCCCGACCGATATACAGCCTACGACAAACTTCAGATCGAACGCCCGGCGGACGGGATCCTGAAGATCACATTCAACAAGCCCGAAACTTTCAACTCGGTCGATTCCGAAACCCACTCGCAGCTGTCCCGCATATGGCGCGAGATCGATGCTGATTCGACGATACGTGCGGTACTCGTCACCGGCGCCGGAAAGGCGTTTTCCTCGGGCGGCGACTTCGACCTGATCGAAGAGATCATGGATGATCCGCAGGCGCGGATGCGGATCTGGAAGGAAACGCGCGACCTCGTGTACAACATCGTCAGCTGCAACAAAGTGATCGTGTCCGCGATCAATGGCCCGGCGGTTGGGGCTGGGCTGGTGGTTGGACTGCTGGCCGATGTATCGATCGCCGGTAAAGCCGCCCGGATCATGGATGGCCACACGCGTCTTGGTGTGGCGGCCGGAGACGTTGCGTGCATCATCTGGCCACTGCTGTGCGGCATGGCAAAGTCCAAGTATTACCTGCTCACCTGCGAAACACTCAAAGGCGAGGAAGCCGAACGCATCGGACTGGTCTCCATGTGTGTGGAAGACGACGAGCTGCAGGAGAGGGCGCTGAAGATTGCAACCGAATTGGCCAACGGCGCGCAAAGCGCGATTCGCTGGACCAAGTACGCCTTGAACAACTGGCTCCGGATGGCCGGGCCGTCATTCGACACATCGACCGCGCTCGAAATGGTCGGTTTCACCGGTACCGAAGTAAAGGAGGGCCTGACCTCGCTCAAGGAAAAACGTACTCCGAACTTCCCGAAGGATTGCCCGCTATAGCCGGGCCGAAAAACCGGTAGAGCTCCAGCTTGAACTTCCCCTGCTTGACAAGATGCGGTTGGCCGGAAGTTTCTTCTTCGGAAATCTGACCGTCCAGGAAATCTCCGCCGGGACACTGACATTCTGGAAGCGTGGGGGGGGGCGCTCTTGGGTCTGGCGACGACGGTGTCGTAACACCGCGCGACATCGCACAACCAGCCTCAGGCGGCGAACTTCGGTTCGGGTAGGCCCCGTACGCCGAGGCCGTGAATTGCGAACAGACTTCCCGGCTGTGGATGCCTTGCCAGCTGCTCCGGGGTCACAAAGGACTGTTGTGACGTGACGTAAAGCGTTTCGTAGTTTTCCCCACCAAAGGTAACGCAGGTCGGGCTCGGGATCGGCATGTCGATTTCCCGATCGAGTCGGCCCTGAGGGTCGATGCGCAGAATCTTGCCTCCCATGTTCAAGGCAAACCAGTAATACCCCTCGGCATCGACCGTCGCACCGTCGATAATCCCGGGCTTTCGATCTTCAAGCGAAAAAAGCGGTCTGCGATTGTCGATGCGGCCCTCGTCAACGTCGAAATCAAAGACATAGACCGTGCTCCCTTTCGTATCGCCGAAATACATCCGCGTGTCATCCGGGGCAAAGGCGATCCCATTACTGCAAACGAAAGAGAAGTCTTCTGCGCATTTGTGGCAGGTAAAATCGGGATCGAGGCGATAGATGTACGATGCCTTGTCTTTCAGCTGGTCATCCATGCTGCCACACCAATAGCGTCCACGACGGTCGATCTTTCCATCGTTCAGCCGGCTATGCGGTTTGTCCCCTTCGGGATCGACGATCTGCTCCATGCGGCCGGTTTCCAAATCGACCGCACAGAATCCTGAATTCGTGCCCGCGATCAATCCGCCGATTGCCCGAAAGCCAAAGGACCCCACTTGTTCGCGCATGCGCCAGACGTCGCGCTGTTGAGTCACGACATTCAATCGCTTTATCGACGGCCACCGCGGGCCGGCCAGCTCCATGGAAGGTCCCGCGTGATCGGACCAGTACAGAGAGGTTTCCTCGGCGCACCAGAGCGGCGACTCTCCAAGGCCGTCATTGCACTCCCAGAGACATTCGATCTCGAACATCGCATTTCCTCCCGCACGGCATCTGGCGAAACCCTGGCCGCCAGGTGAAATCATTAGAGAGGGGGCCTTGAAGCATGCCAACACCCAAGGAACAACACCCCGTTGACGGTAGCCCGTATCGAGCACCTGATTCCTTCCCGGCCTCTATTTGACAGAACCTCTCCCCCGGCGGCGGAGATCGGCCGCGTCGCGCGCTTCGCCGAGCGCGAAAGTATCCTTCACGAGAAACGAAGCATAGGAATTCCAAGCGGCGTTTTCGCAGCGTCCGATGAGTAGAGGTTCTGTCAAATGGAGGCCGGGCGGGAGAGCGGTTCCGGTCGCGAAGCGGGGTGACGACCGGCACATATGCCGGGAGAGCCGTTCACGAAGGGGGCCGGAATAGCGGAGCCCGACCGCGGCGCACGCCGCGCCAGGCCACGACAAGGAATGCCACGGCGGCGGCGGCGCTCACCAGCGCACCCCAGGCGAGGCTGCGCGGCCGGTAGACGAAGCGGATTTCCGAGCGGCCGGCGGGCACCTCAACAGCGCGGAAGAGATAGTCGGCCCGGCGGATGGGCACCGCCTCGCCGTTCACCGTGGCTTGCCAGCCAGGATACCAGGCGTCGGCAAGGACGACGTAGCCCGGCTCGTCGGCCTCCGCGGCGATTCGCACCTCCTCGGGCTCGTGCAATACCAGCCACTGTCTACAGGAGGGGCCGCTGGCGCGCATCGGGAATGCGGACCCGCCACCGTCGAGTTCCCCTGGACGCGCGAGCCCACCACACGACGCTCGGGAGGCGGGATGAACTAGCTACCTGGGAATCACCAAGAACGCGCTGACACCACGAACGCGACATAATGAACCCATAAGGGAATCAGGCTCGCCCAGTAGGCCACCATCCAGCTCAGACCGATGAGCCCGCCCCACGCCTTGGCGTCGGTCCTCCGGTTCCGCTGGCGGATCGAGTCGCGCAGGCCTTCCCGCCAGCTGACCGGCGTCCCCGACCCCGTCCCTGGCTCCGCCCGCGCTTCTGCGCGCAGGGACCGCAGGTGGACGACCTGCCATGGCAGATAGACGGCGCTAAACAGCAGGTTCAGCTGAAGGAGGATGAGACCGTCACCGGGCGTGTCGACCGCGGCGTACAGAAACACGCTCGCCGTCGTGTTGGCGACGAATATGACCAGCCACCCCAGTTCTTCGTAGAAGTAGAGGTCGAGTCGCTTCGTCAGGATGGCGCTCCAGACGAATCCCTGTGAGATCACGACCTGCACCACCATCAGCCATGAAAGGGCGTTCACCCAGCCGGCCTGATCGACGTTCAGCACACGGATCACTTGGGAGAACTGGTAGATGTACGCCACCTCGGAGAAGGTCGCGAGAACACGGGTCAGGAAGATCGAGCTGAGCGGGCTGTCGTGGAAGACGACGTTGTCGAGATAGCGGTTGGGGAAGAGACAACGAAACGCAGAGACCGCGAGGAGGATGAGCCCGGGTACGACGACGTGCGGGTCGGGAGTCGCCAGCGCGAGCAGACTTGCGATGAAATAGACGTTGACGAGGGCACCGAACTTCAGCAGCCAGAGGAGTGTCCTGAAGTCACTCGGCATCTACGACGAGACTCCCGCGGTCCCAAGGGGTCGCGGCCGCCGTCATCGAGCCTGCTCGCACGAGAAGCGGAGACCTGATCATTGCTCCGTGACATCGGGTGCCGGATCGAGCATGAAGCAAAGGAAGCAGCTGAGAAGGAAAGGTCCCAATGAACGGGGACGGGGTTTCCCTTTGCCTTTTCACGTTGTGTTGGTCGTGAAGGCGCTCTGGTCGAAGGGCCGGTCCTGCCGATCCGCGCGATTGAGGATGCGCTGGCTCAGGGTAAGCGCGCGGGCGATGGCCTGGTCCATGTCATAGTACCGGTACTCGCCCAGACGGCCGCAGACGAGCAGTCGGGGGATTCGACGCGCACGAGCACGGTAGCGGGCGTAGAGCGCGCGATTGGTGGGGTCGGGGAAGGGGTACTCGAGGGCGTCCGGATCGGTCGGCGTGTACGTTATCTCCCGGGTGAGCAGCGAACCGCGCACACTCAGTGCCACCTCGGCCGGCATCATGTGCTTCCATTCGATGGTGCGCACGTGGAGCCCCGCCTCCGGGTCCGGGTCCGGGTTGTTCACGACCGCGGTCGGCAGCACCCGGTCGCGCTCTGCGACGAAGTGCGACTCGCGGCGCTGGGCCCGGTACGCCAGGCGTCCCAGGTCGTAGCCAAACAAGGCGTCGATCGCCCCCGTGTAGACCAGGAGCTTGCGGGCCGAGAACGCGCCGCGCTGCTCCAGGTAGTCACAGCCGCGGACGACGCGGATCCCCTGGAACAGCCGCTCGATCCACGCGGTGTAGCCGTCGACAGGAAGCCCCTGGTAGCGTTTCGTGGTGAAGCGGCGGTCGCCGTCAGCGCGCACCTCGATGCGCCGGGCGAGCGCGGCCTCCAGCGTGTTGGCCGGCACGCCCCACTGCTTCTCGGTGTAGCCCCGGACGTACTTCTCGTAGACGGACCGCGGCATCTTCGCGAGCACCGCCTCCTCGAAGTTTGCGGCACCGGTCGCGCTGTGGGGTTGCCACGAGAGGCCGGCGGCCCCGCGTACCACGCCCGTCGTGATCGGCCAGGGCTCGAAACGGCCGTCGACCAGGCTGCGCGCCTCGTGGACGTAGGGGTAGAATGCAGCGAAGCGGCGGACGAAGCGCCAGATGCGCTCCGATGACGTCCGGAAGAAATGGGGACCGTAGGTATGAACGCGAATGCCACTCCGATGCTCGTGATCGTGGACGTTGCCCCCCAGGTGGGGGCGCCGTTCCAGCACGAGAACGTCCAGCCCGCGGTCCACGAGCTGACGGGCGAGCACCCCGCCCGTGAGGCCTCCCCCAACAATCAGATAGTCCGCGTCCAGGTCGCCCCCCTTCGAGCCAGCCGCACGCCGCGCGAAAACATACCAGATATCGGGGGGGAGACGTGGTCTCTGTAACCGCGGTGATCAGTTCCTGCAACCGGCTCCACAACGCCCCTCGCATCTGGGAGGCACTGAGGGCGCAATCGCACCCCTGCGAAGCGATCTGGTTCTTCTACAACGGCAAGGAGGCGATCGCCCGGGGCGACCTTCCCCCGTTCGAGCGTTCCATCGTGAGCGACTCCGCGGACGATCACTACACGCGTTATGCGGTTGCGCTAGCGGCTCAAACCGAATGGGTCTTCATCCTCGACGACGACTGCGTTCCGGGCTCCCGCTGGATAGAGAATTGTCTGGAGCTGTCGAAGCAACGCGACGGAATCTTCGCGCCCGTAGGTGCCCGGATCGCCCGCGCCGACTTTGCCGAGGGTCCCTACACCCACGACTCCGAGGTGTCCCGGGTCAAGCGGGCCCAACGCAGGGTCCCCATCGAGGTGGACGTTCCGTTCCACTCCTTCTTCCTGCGGCGCCGACACCTGGCCGCGATCTTCTCCGAACCGCTTGGCGTCGGGCTTCGAGACGGCGAGACGGTTCCCATCCTCGGGCAAGAAGACGTGATCCTGGCGGCTCGCGTCTGGCGGCGACACCGCGTCGGGGTCTGGCTGCCGAGTTTCCCCGAGCCGGAGTTGCGCGGCAACGACGAGGAGGTGAACGAGACCGCCCACGCGGCCTGGGTGAACCGAAAAACATTTGGGACGGACCGCCTGGCGGCGTTGCGCTACGAGGCCTCGCTCGGATGGCGCCCGCGGTTGATGCGCGGTCCTCTCTGGCAACAGTGGTGGCGCAGGCAACGAACCAAGGTAAAGCTAAAAAGCGAAGTTCCCCTTTGAGCGGATGGAGGACTTCCGCTCCACTGCCGCTCGCTCCCTGAGAGCGAGTTCCGCTCCCTCTTCCGCGAAGCCGGGCTCGAACTGGTCCATCGCCCGAAGACGAAGGTCCAGCATGACGTGGAGGAGTGGCTCGCACACGGAGGCCCCTCCGACCAGAACGCCTCCCGGGCCCGTCGGATCCTCGAAGACTTCCTCGAAGGAGACACCCTCGGCCTCGAGGTGCGTCGCGAGGCGGGCGTCCTGCACTTCACCTACGAGGCCGCGACCTTCCTGCTCCGGCGAAACGCACCGACGCCCGCATTGGGGGCCTGATCTATCGGGCAAAGCGGACCTAGGTAAAGACCGCGCCTACCGTCTGACCGCCCTCTTCACCCCGGGCCCACCAGCAGCCCACTGAAGTCGCGCGTCGGGGGCGTGTACCAGATGGGAGAAGTCCAGGCCCGCTCCTGGATCACACGAGGCAGGTTCGGATCGTCGCACTCCGCCGGACGGTCGTCACCCGCAAGCCCGATGCATTGCCACGCCGAGTAGCGGCAGCTCGGGTTTTCCAGGACGCGCAGGTAGTAGACCGCGCGCTGACCGGGATCGAAGTCCGGATCCGTCCACACGGCGCAGAGCTGGTCGTGCCCGGGCCCGGCTACCCGGCAGGTTTCCGGGTCGACCGTCGCCCCGTTGTCGGCCGAACCGGCAGCGTCGAAAACCCGCTGGTTCGAGCGCCCTTCCGCGTCGATCCAACCCTTCACCACTTGAATACGCTGGAGCAGCCCGCCCGGCGCAGCCCGCGTGCCTCCATCGCGCTTCGCCATGGTCACGAACTGCGGCGCGCCCCCGTCCCCCGGTGGCATATCCGCCCCCATCGGCACGCCGCCGGCCACCGCCGCGACGACCGGGTCGCGGCCCTCGCAAAGATCGTCCGGGTACTCCCACCCCCCGAAAAAGCGCGGCTGGATGCGCGGGCCGCTCGTTCCAAAGACCTCGCGGCGACGCATGCCTTCGAACAGCGACTCACGGGAGTTCTCCTCTGCCCATACGCCGATCAATCCCCCCGGACCGTTTGACGTGTTTCCATACGCCTGAACCGCCAGAGTGACGCGCTCGGCCACGCTGTCGTCGGTGATGCCCAGGTGACCCGGCCAGCTCCGCTCTTCGACCCCGCCGGCAAGCCCGTTGTGTGTGTCGGTGCTCGCCATCAGGCCAAACTTGAACGGGTTCACCCCGATGCGCGCCTCCTCCGCCAGCCCCTCGGTGAGCGCGTAGCGCACGTAGCTCAGTGGCGAGAAGCAATTCGGCCCCAGGTGCGGCACCCAATCGGCGAACGGCCCCGAGTAGCAGGTGTCGTCCGCCGTGTAACGTCCGCCAAACATCGCAAACTTCTCGAACTCACATACCTCGTCCACCCCGCCCAGCACGCTCGGTGCATCGGCCGCGCACTCCGAGTCGCCCTTGTGCTGCATGACTTCCACGATCGGCTCGACCGCGCTCCGCAAGCGCGCACGTTCGGCTTGGGCCTCTGGACTGTCGGCCCCCGGGTAATCGACAGCGAACATACGTCCATTCGAGATGTTCGAGTTGTGCGGGATCGCCAGGACATCGCAGCCCGTTCCCGATTCGAGGCAGGTGACCCGCAGCAGTTCCCAGAGATCCCACTCGCGATTCGCCTCGAGGTAGCTCACGGGCCGCTTCGGAACGATCGCATTGCGAAAGATCACGTTTCGGTGGTGATTCGAGCCGAGCCGGTGCGAGCTGTATTCGTAGGCTATGAAGGTAGTGCGCTCGCAGGCAGCGCTTGTGTCATTCCAATCCTCCGCCGTCCGGATGATGCGCTGCCAGACACGCTCGGTCGCCTCACCGCAGCGTGCGAGATCGTCCCCGCATACCTCCGTGTCGCGGTAGGGAAAGGGATTCAGGATCCGCAGGCCGAGGTCCATGGGAGTCTTGGCCGCACGGGTCGCCTCACAATATTCGGAGTCGGAGACCGGCGAGTCGGGATCCGTGCACAGCGAAGCCTCTCCCAGAAACTCGGCGTGGTCCGTAACCGCTGCAAAGTCGAGCGGGCGGTCAATGCGCACTTCTCGGGTTCCGCGGCCATCCGCATCCATCGGCGGCAACAAAATCGGCTCGCCGAAGGCATAGCGATACGCCTCCTCGGGCCCCACGCGCACGTCGTACATCCAGGCGTCCGTCGAAAGTTCCGTGTGCACGTGAAGATCGCCGAAATAGGCGCGCTTCAAGACATCCCGCTCGAGACACGCCGGTCGCTCGGCTTCAGATTCCTGAACCGGCACAGCGAAGGTTTCCACCGGAAGCTCGGGAGCCCCACAGGCCGCGCCGAAAAGCGCGCCCGACACCAGAACGAACCGACCCCCGCGCGTCATCGCGAGCGCACTCTATCACGACGCAACCCGTGTCGGACCACGGATTTGGGCCGGTGTGCTGACCCGATGCGAGGTGTATGGCATGAGTTTTCCGAACATGGAAAGTACAAACTGCGTTTTCCCGAAGTCCGATAACTCGACACTCTGTCAAATGGCTCACGCAAGGGGCGAGGGACGGGTCTCCGGCCGTTCGAAATCTACCGCCTTCACGAGCGCCCAGATTCGGCTTTCGAGTTCTGAGATCGGGAAGGGTTTCTCGACCCAGCGGCCGGGAACACCCGACAGGAAGTCTTGGGCCTGCTCCACGAAGGTTCCGGCGGTCATGAAGAGCATCCGCCGCGCCGCATCGGGCCTGTGCTTTTGGATCTCGGCGTACAGATCCATTCCGGTCATTTCCGGCATCATCAAATCGCACAGGATGATGTCGTGCTCCTCGCGCAGGATCCGTTCGGCGGCGACCTTTGCTCGGCGCTCCGTGACGACCTGATGGTCCGCCGCCCGTGGTATCCGGGTTACTTCCTTTGTCCTAATTGTGCTTGCGCCATGGGGCATCCGCCGTTATCGCCGCTGCTGCCGTCCGTCCCAGTTGGTCGGCCTCATCATCCAGACCAGTTTCGGCGATGACCTCGGAAACTGGTGCTTGCGCCGGCTTGTCCATACGGTGCCCCGAAAACTCGGCCTGCGCTTCTACAGTCTCATCGACTGCAGCCTTGTCACCTTGGTTTTCAGCGTCAGATGTGGCGCTCTTTGTGGGTTCTTGTCGCGGCTGCTGGCCCTTGCCGGAAGTAGCGCCGATCGGTGGCCGACTGGTTCTGGTTTGCGGTCCCGCTGCTTCATGCAATTCACCTGCGGCTTCATGCGCCGGCTGCTCGAATTGAATCGCTCGTGAGGGAATAGAGAGGGTCACCCCGAGGTAGTCGGCCAATCGCATGATGTCGAGCACCATGCGATTGCGCTCACGAAGTTCGGTTTCCCAATCCGGGGTTTGAAAAAAGATGTAGAGGAGTATTTGCAGGCTGTCCTCGCTGAACTCATTCGGCCAGACCTGAAAATAATCCTTACGCGTAAACGGATGAATACGCACCAATTCCCGAATTCCTTCACAGAAAGCCTCAACCATCTCCACCGGTGTCCCGAACGGCAGGTTCAGGTAGGTCTTCCAGCGGCGGTATTGGCGTCGACCGTAGTTGTCGATGTTTTCCTGAATAAGGATGGAGTTGGGTATCGTCACCTCTGAGTTGGAAAAGGTGCGAATCTTCGTTGCACGGAAGCCCAGTTCTTCAACGTTTCCTTCGACATCTCCGATGATTACCCAGTCACCCACATCGAAGGGCTTGGACGAGACCAGTGTAATGCTGCCGAAATAGTGTGCGATGACATCTTTTGCAGCCAGCATGACGCCTGCACCAAAGATTCCCAAGGCAGCGAGAATCGTGCCTGCGCTGGCACCGATTTCCCATGCGACGACGATCAGGGCTACCCCTACGATGAGCATCTTGATCGTTTTGCGCACGATCGGGACGGTGAGGTCCTCGATAACAGATTGTTCCTGTTCAGCCTTGGTCTCCGCTACCTCACCCGCCAGGTCTGCAATACGAAAACCAGCCCACACCAAACACGCTACGGCGAAAAGCGTGACGAACAACGCGATCACGGATGCCAATACTGGAGGCAAGGCCAACCAGTGGACCGTAATCCACCAAAAAATGGCCGCCAACGCCAAGCCCGTGGGCCGGGCCGCGCGGTTGAGAGTGTTGGCACGCACCATGGTGTCGTGAAGCGGCCGAATCAAGCGTGCTGATTTGCGAACCGCGATCTGCAAGAGTATGTCCAGGACTATTCCGACGCCTAGCAAAAAAGCGATGCCCACCCATTGCCACAATCGCAGCCCGAGTGTCTTCACCAGCATCCAACTCGGCACACTCCATTGGATCCGCTCACCGATGGTCATGGTGAGTTCGCGAGTCGCCGACCTGATGCTTTCGCTCATCCAGGGATTGCCACTCAGCAGTAACGCCAACTCTGCCGTTTGCGGACCCACGATGAAACGCCAAGCCCCGGTTTCAGAATCGCTGGCAAGTTTTACCTGGTAGTGACGACTTGCGCGTATGAGATCTGCGTACTCGTTGGGAGCCGTAGTCGTCTTGGATGGAGTGTCGGTCACGGCCTTTGGTTGAGACCCGGGGGGTAACGTGGCTGGGACCGATGCGCGCGCATTCGCAGGTCGAGGGAAGAACACCCAAAACCCGACCGTGGTTACCCCTTCCGGTGGGTAATACGAAATATTGGCTGGAAGCGTGGGGTCATCAACATGACCGATGATGCGGAGCAAATCATTGGCGAGACGCTTCTTGGTCGCGCTCGTAACGCTCGCCACGCTGTCGAATTCCATGCACTCATAAGCCTGATCGTAGTTCGGCTCGGGCAACGATGTCATCGCAGCAACAAATGATGCAACTGTGGAACGCGGACTTTTCCTGGTGACGTCCTGATAGACGCTTGGACTTTTTT
>Ga0310342_100000905_pt1 | contig 17789 bp, 13 predicted proteins | sample S15DNA20500_MG_FD_206155 | JGI IMG/M metagenome (GOLD analysis project Ga0310342, IMG submission 206155) | Marine microbial communities from station ALOHA, North Pacific Subtropical Gyre - S1503-DNA-20-500_MG | ecosystem: Environmental > Aquatic > Marine > Oceanic | place: Pacific Ocean: North...
ACAATATCCGGAAAGGCTTGGTTCAAGCGTTGAAGTTATCTTTAACCACCACCAACAGCGGGCAAGAAATGAACTTCGGCATCCTTATCCAAACGTTGTAATAAGCCTAACGAAGTTACGTTGCCGTTCACCGTCACCGCCATTCCTGGCCGCAGTTCATCTCCGTCAATCAGCCGTTGCCTAACACCTGGAAACATCCTCTCAAGGTCGTCAATCACTTCACGAATCGATTTACTAGAAGTCACGACGACCGCCTGATCATTGGTGAGTGTTTTTATCGCCGGCGGAATGAACACACGAGGCATCTGAATCTCACCTTTCAACGATCAGTCCCGACCCTCGCTGCTTACTTCTTCAAAATTTCTTCGAGCAACCGCGGCGGTGACATGGGAAGCTGTTCCATACGAACGCCAATCGCATCGTTAATCGCATTGGCAATAGCTGCCGGCGGAGGACAAATCGGAACTTCTCCAACTCCGCGAACACCATACGGATGTTGCGGATCGGGGACTTCAACGATGATCGTGTCGATCATCGGCACGTCATAGCAAGTAGGTATCCGGTAATCCAGGTAGGTGGCATTTCGCATCTCACCTTCACCGTCGTACCAATATTCTTCGTTCAAAGCCCAACCAATCCCCTGGACAACACCACCCTGGATCTGACCTTCAACATAGCTGGGATGAATCGCAGTGCCAGCATCCTGAGCAGCCGTGTATCGCAAAATCTGTACTTTCCCCAGCTCTGGATCTACCTCCACATCGACACAATGTGTACCGTAAGCTCCTGCCTGATTGACTTCGCCCGTAGAAGTGCCCCGACCAATCACCGCGCCACCAGTAGCATTGAGTTTTGCCGCCAGCTCTTTAAAGCTCAACGACTGGCCGTCTGGGCCAACCACTGCCCCATCCTCATACCGAACACCTGACACGTCCGTTTCCCACAACAGGGCAGCTCGCTGTAACAGTTGACTCTGAATGTCTTCAGCAGCTTTTATCGCGGCAATACCTGTAGAAAACGTGATGCGACTACCGCCCGTCACATCGGTGTAACCAACGCTATCGGTGTCCACAACTGTGGGAATTACCTCCTCAGCAGTGATACCGAGTGTTTCGGCAAGTTGCATGGCAATACTGGCACGCGACCCGCCGATATCCGTTGACCCTTCAACCAATGACACCGTCCCATCAGGATTAACGGTCGCCGACACGGATGATCTGAGACCTGCATTGAACCAAAATCCCGAAGCGATACCGCGCCCACGACATTTGCCTTCCAAGCTGGACTGGTAATGCTCACTGTTTTTAATGGCTTCCACGGTCTCTTTCATTCCAATACGAGAAAAGACCGGACCATCTACCCGTCGGGTACCTTCAGTTGCAGCATTCTTCAAGCGAAATTCGGCCGGATCGATTTCAAGTTTTTCACAAATCTCATCGACCAGCGTTTCGATAGCAAAAGCAACATGGGTCGATCCGGGGGCCCGGTAGGCATTGGAACGAGGCTTGTTAACACAAACATCAAATCCCTCGACACGACCATGAGGCAAATCGTAACAGGCAAAAACACACATGCAGGCAGCCCCGACAGGAGACCCGGTGTAGGCTCCTGCCTCAAATGCAATCCAAGCTTCGCCCGCTGTCAATCTACCATCCTTGGTGACACCCAATTTCATGCGCATGTGAGATCCAGGCGTTGGGCCAGTCGCTTCGAAAACGTCCGTCCGTGACATTACCAATTGAACAGGATGGCCAGACTTCTTGGACAACAAGGCCGCCACCGGCGGTAGATAAACAGAAATCTTACCACCAAATCCTCCACCAATTTCCATCGGCACTACTTTTACACTGGAAATCGGCACTCTCAACAATTCAGCCGTCTGATGACGAGCACTGAACGAACCCTGGGTACTCATCCAAACAGTGATCTTTCCATCGGCATTCCAATGGACAGTCGCATTGTGAGGTTCAATGTAACCTTGATGTACCGTTGCCGTATCAAAATCTCGTTCTACGATCAGGTCAGCTTCCGCAAGCCCAGCTGCAAGATCTCCCTTTTCAAAAAGAAAATGCTTCGCGACATTGGTCGGCTGCGAATCTTGAGCTGCCGGAGCCGAGCCAATCGATTCAGTTCGAATCTCATCGTTCAAAATAGGAGCATCCACTCGCATCGCCTCTTGAACGTCTAACAACGGAGCAAGTAATTCAAATTCCACATCGATCAGCTTAACCGCCTCTTGTGCAATATGAATATTGTCGGCAGCAACCGCAGCAATTGCATGACCTTTGTAAAGCACCTTTTCGCGGGCCAGCACGTTAGCAGTCAGATGACGCATATTGACTGCACCTTCGCCCAACTCCACAACACGATCACCCTGTTTGGGTAAATCGGCCGAAGTCACAATCGCCCTGACACCGGTTACCGCCAAGGCCCGAGAGATATCAATATTTTTGATTCGAGCGTGTGCATGAGGGCTGCGCAGCAATGCTCCATAAATCATACCCGAAAGCTTGATATCGGCACCATATTGCGCCCGGCCGGTCACTTTATCCACACCATCATGACGAATGGGACGAGTTCCAATAACTTTGTATTTGGGTTTGTCGATAGTAGCCATGACTTTCATTCCTAAATTTGTCGACAGATGATAGATGGAACTCTTCAGGTCTCACGAGACCTCTGAAACGGACTGCCTTTTTTTAGCGGCGGCCTGTACTGCACGCACGATCTTATCATATCCCGTGCAACGACACAGATTGCCCGCTAGATAAAATCGGATGTCATCCTCGGTGGGGGCCGGATTTTGAGCCAACAGTGCTTCGGCCTGAACAATGAATCCGGGTGTACAAATACCGCACTGCAGGGCAGCACCTTCCAGAAAGGCCGACTGCACTTCATCCATTTCCGCGCCACAGGTAACACCCTCAATTGTGTGAATCTCAGCACCTTCGATCTCAACCGCCAACACAAGACAGCTAACAACAGGACGGCCGTCCACCACCACTGTGCAAGCACCACAGTTACCGTTCGAACAACCTTCCTTTGTACCCGTCATATCCAATGTGTTGCGTAACACTTCGAGAAGGGTTTGACGAGGTTCACAAAGAAATTCTATCGGATTTCCATTGATAGTAACCGAGACGATTCGCTTGCCCGACATGGACTTCTCCAAATAGATAAATCTAACAATTCAAAAATGGACTTCCGTACTCTTTGTTCAACACAATCAAACCATGATTTGATCGTTGACCGGCGCCCATGCTCCGTTATAAGTAGTCTTCCATCATCCGGAACACTCGTCCCTCAGTTTTTATCCTCGGCACACTCATACTGACTTATTGTCCCGGATGGTATGTCATCTGCTCTCCCCGGGCACGTGCCACTGCAGCCTGCAACACTCGCTTGACTAACACACCAGTAGCATGAATCCGATACTCGCGAGTACCACGCATATCTGCAATCGGGGAGATGATTTCACGAGCAGCTTCAGCGGCTTGGGAAAATGCTGATTCACTGACTGGCTGAGCTGCCAGTAAATCTCCTGCCTCCTTTGCTAGCAGCGGAGTAGGAGCAACGGCTCCTAGTGCGATCCTCACGGATACAAAATTTTCTCTACTTTCATCCAACTCCACATGCGCACCCACACCAACGACAGCAATGTCCATTTCATTTCGTGGAATCATACGGCGGTAATGTGATCCACTGTTGGCAGTTTGCTGAGGGAACCGTAGCTCAACCAATAACTCACCAACCTCAAGAACATTCTTACCGGGACCCGTGCAGAAGGATTCTACGGCCACCTCGCGTTGTCTCGATGGGCCGGATATCACACAAACTCCCTGCAAGGCGATCATCGCGGGGGTAGAATCGGCAGCAGGACCAGAATTGCATAAATTGCCTCCAATGCTTGCCCGGCTCTGAATCTGAATTCCACCAATGATGCGGCAACTATCAGCTAATGCGGAATACTGTTCATTAACCAACCGATCTTCGTAAATACGATAACACGGCACAGCGGCACCGACACGTAGCCCATCAGAACCACACGCCAGTACATTCAGCTCATTTAATTTTTTAACATCAATCAACAATTCGGGTGTTAATCGACCCACCCGCATTTGATCGATTAAATCTGTCCCACCGGCAAGTAGCCGAGCCCTGCCAGTGTGACTGGCCAACAACTGGCAAGCTTCGGTTAACGTTGACGGCACTTGGTAGTCGAAAGCATGCACGTTTTGCTACATCCTTCATTCAGCATTTCAATTGGAATCCCTCGCCACCTGCAGCGATGTCTCAGAAGGTGTACTCTATAAAATTTTGCGACCGTCAACAATCAGGCAAGGTATCTGTCCACAAAGGATTCCTACAATAGGCCCCAATGCCAGCAAAAACCGTGTTCTGCAGGTCATGTCACGCCGACTCGGTCACATGGAATTCGGCGCTTTCGATCAGCGACTTGACTTTTGCCCGATACTCGTGCATATGCTGAGCATCTGAATGGGCCTTTAATGCGTCAAGACTCTCCCATTTTTCAAGCAGTGTTACACGGTCTCGCCGAGGTGGCCCCACCAAGTCATTGCCCGTGTCGACATCCACAGTCGGTCCATATTCGATACAACCCTGTTCTGCTCGTACCAAGGGAACAACCTGGCCAAGTTCTTTGAGAAACGCGTCCCGTTTACCAGTATGCAAATCAAAAAAAACAATCACATGAATCATGGATGTCACCTGTCAACAAGTAAATAGACTTAATTGAAACTTTTCTCAGTCCAATTGGATTTGGTGAAAGATTGGCGCATGACGATAGTACACTTCCAGGGTACAGACGGCGAGTGAAGTCACATAAAGCCGACCACCCGATTGATCATGTGCCGATCGGGGTTTCCAACTACCAGCCACATGCCCACTGGTTTCTTGAGTTTTGACCAGAATATCTCGAAGACGCCGATTCCAGGTGTCCCAAACCGCTCCGCCAGCATGGTGCATGACTTGCGTTGCATAATACCAATAGTACAAGTCGAATTGATTATCGTTCGGAAGATGCTGATCCATCAGAAATTCCAAACCAAGCCGCAAGCCTGGGTCGTCGAACGTCCATCCCAAGTACATACGGCATAAAAGGGCCTCGGCCGTCATCACGTGCGTCTCACCCTGTCCACGAAGATATGCATATCGTGAACCGTCTTCAGAACCCACACTGTCCAAAAAGTGACTGGCTAATTCCAATGTCTCTTCCGGCACGTTGAGTTGGGCTGCGCGACCACTTTGTAAAGCCATCAACTGCCACCCCAGCACACTGGTGTCACCTGGCTGCTGAGGATGGTATCGCCAACCCCCAGCTGGATGTTGCGCAGCAACAATGAAATCGATGCCTTTTTGTGCCGCCTCTCGTATCGATTCATCACCCGTCATTGCAAACGCCTCGCACAAGACAATTGCGGCCTGACCCTGTGCGTACATTCCTGAATTACCGGCACTCTGTCCACGTAGATCCCCGTCTTCCTTCTGCTGTTGAACCAACCAACGAATTCCAGCAGAAACCGAGTCCTTATAACGACCAGCCAGATGCGTTTGCCCTGCTCCTAAAAATGGAAGCAATACCAATGCGGTACCGGCCGTGTCGCTGCGAAGTTGACCACCAAAGTCACAGCGCCCGCCACACGCTTCGGCCCCTGGAAATGCGTCCAAACGCCAACACCCATCGATCTCCTGGTGATTTGCCATCCAACGTAGACCCCGAGCCACTGCCGCTTCAGTCAATGTCGTTCCACCCTCCCGCCTCACAATCTCGGCACGTATTCGAGGGTCACGTGCCACTAACGAATTGATCCTTCCTTGGCTGGTTACCACCGATGATTTGACCTGATGTAATGCGGGAAGCTGTGGTTGATAGCTATTTGGATCAATCCTCAATTCTCGAGCATCCTGGTTAGCAGCCAGAATCGCACGACGCTGGTTCTCGTTTTTAGGCCGATCACCCGGCGGAACAGGCAAGTCAAAGACGACGTCGAATTCAGGATCCCAATCTTCCTCAAAACCACCTTCGATACGATGTCGACTTACTTCAGTTGACAAGACGATTGTTTCGAAATCACTATTTTGTTCAATCATCCAAAGTGCTAACAACGTCAGCAATGCGAGATGTATTAAAGCACTGATTAACCAGGCGGGCAGATCACTCAACCAATTTCGCAAGTTACGCGACTGGAATCCGGAATGAAGTGCTACAGAGCGGCGCTGAACAACCGATTTCCTTTCTTGCCCAGCAACCGTGGATTCTTGGCGATGATTTGAAAACTCGTCATCCTGCAACTCTACCGGCTGCCTTCTCTCACGATCACCGACCGCTCGCTTTCTAACCTGTTGGAGATCATTCTGGGACCTGGACCCCACCACGGCATTCTCATCGGTGGTGTACTTTGTCTTTAGTAACTGGCGGGCCTGTTGTTCCTGCTGCTCGGACAAAACCACACTAGACTGGCAACGCCAGCAGTCAGCGGTCATCAACCAGAAACGAATAGAAAGCGGCGCCAAACATTCAGGACAAGCACACATCAAAACCTGGCCGTCTAGCCAAACCGTTGTCGGCGCAATTTGCTGATCTGACGATGACTCTTGCCAGCGCTCATTAACAGCAAAATCCCAAAAAGACCGCTCAGCCATGCGGGTCACGTTGTGGGACAACTCAATGTATTTCAGACGTGGATCGTGACTCGAGTCCGACATCCTACTGCAGTTTTCTCTAAGTGAAGATTTGTCTGAAAACAAACCGCTTCCTGTCCTTCAGTACCTGACCTGGGAATCATGAAACCCATTGCAGATCTATCCATTGCCTAGGCACCATCAGGCGTACATCGAACTGAATCACAACTCCCCGGTTCCGTTTTCTGTTGCTGGACCTTATCCTGTGAGTAGTATAACAAATTTTGATGATGAATCGAACGATCCTGATGATTCTGTGTTGTTTTTACAGCGGGATCTTAGTTAGAGAGCATTCGTCGGCACCAAGAGTGCGATCAATGCCCGCGAGTGATTAGTTTATGTTTTTTGTAGAAGCAAAACTAAATATTGAGCTATTTTTTTAGACTTAAGATTTGCTCAACAATGACTTGTCTGCTTTTTCAGATCCCTTTCCTTTTGCAAAAGGGAAGAAAACTATGTACAAGTTGTTTAGACAACTCTTCAATCCACAACGCCGTTAGGCCATTGGCAAATGAGATGTGAGGCATATGAGTGTTGACTTGAATGGTGTTGTCGCCAATCTGGAATCTAACATGCGACAAGTCGTGCTAGGCAAGGATGAAGCCATACGAATGTGTGTTGTGGCATTGCTGGCCGGTGAACATATTTTAGTCGAAGACGTTCCGGGGGTCGGAAAAACTCTCTTGGGCAAGGCACTCGCCAGGAGTGTTGATGGAGTATTTTCTCGGATCCAATTCACACCCGATCTTCTCCCCAGCGATATTGTTGGTAGTAGCATTTTTAATGCATCAGGAGGCGACTTCGTCTTCAATCAAGGCCCCATTTTCTCCAATGTCGTTTTGGCTGATGAAATCAATCGCACACCACCACGTACGCAGAGTGCTCTCTTGGAAGCGATGAGTGAAGTCTGTATTTCCGTTGACGGTAAGTCACATGAATTACCGCGTCCATTCATTGTCATCGCCACGCAAAATCCTTTCGATTTTGAAGGAACGTATCCACTTCCGGAGAGCCAATTGGATCGTTTTTTACTGCGAATCTCAATGGGTTATCCGGATCGACAACGGGAGCGAGACGTCCTGCTGACTCATCGTGAGGGCGAGCCTGTTGACAATCTTGCAGCCGTGGCTAGCAGTGAACAGATCGCGGAACTACAGAATCTGGTTCAACAAGTCGCTGTCAAAGATGAACTTCAAGAATACATTCTCGACATTACCGATACCACACGCAACTCTGATGAGTTGCAGGTAGGCATCAGCACACGAGGAGCGTTAAGCCTTTACCGCGCCTCGCAAGCATTGGCTTTTGTAAAAGGCCGATCCTACATCGTTCCAGATGATATCAAACAACTGGTAATTCCTGTTTTTGCTCATCGTGTGATTGCCAAACGCTATCTCCACGGCGGTCAACGAGAAGTCGTTGAAACAATGATCCAACGACTTGTTGACGAAGTCCCGGTCCCCAACTAAATCAATTACTCACCGTGACGTGCCAAAATTCACCGCGATTTCAATCTGTCGTGAAGGATGGATCTTTCTTCTGATCCTTGGCTTTCTCATTGCCAGTGCCTTGTTGCGTAATGTCAACTTGTTGATCCTCATGTCTGGCATGATGATCGGACCGTTCCTGATCCATTGGTGGATCGTCACATGGGCCCTGCGGCAGATTGAAATCGAACGTCGCTTTCCCAAGGAAGTTTGTGCTAACGATTTATTGGTTGTTGATCTGACAGTGCACAATCGTCGCCAACGATTCTCAAGCTGGTTTCTGACGATCGAAGATACAATCTACTGTGAACACCCATCCAGGCCGAATACAAGGCAGAAAGTGGCTTCGATTGTCCCTCATCTGGCTGCCAATCGGTCCTTTACCACTTCCTACCAAGGACGGCTGGAAATGCCGGGACGATATCGTTTCGGTCCACTACAAATCTCAACACGGTTTCCTTTCGGACTTCTTCAGCGAAGTGTTACACTTAATAAGACCGAAACGCTTATCGTCTATCCACAAATTGGAACGCTGTCTCGCAAATGGACAACCTTGCTGACTTCCAACAACCCAAGCAGTCGGCGCACAAGGCACCGCAAAGACCATATGGAGGGAAGCTTCTATGCTTTAAGAGACTGGCGCAGCGGCGACAGCAAACGCTGGATTCATTGGCGAACTTCTGCGAAACACGGCGAACTGAAGGTACGCGAATTCGAACAGCAGCGCAGCCAGAATATCGCAATTATCCTGGAGCTTTGGGCACCCAAACAAGCCAATCCACACCAATTATCGACCATCAGACAAGCGGTGAGTTTCACTGCAACGATTGCCGAAGACCTCTGCCGTCATGGCGACAGTGATTTGCTAGTGACGGCATCTGGGTCGGAGGCCATGTTGGCGTATGGTGCCGGCTCCAATCTTCTTTTACGTGAAATCATGACACAATTAGCCTGTATCACACACACCTCTCAGGACAATCTCCCAGTCGTCCTCAAGCAAGCTCTTGAGAAATCAAGCAACGGCACCCAATTGGTTCTCATCAGCTCCCGACCCGTTGACCTCAACGACACACAACGATTCGCTGACGTTTGGAAAAATCCTCAGCAAGGGTTCCGTATCGAAAGTATCATCTGCATTAACGCAGCCAGTAATGAAATCGACGAATACTTTCAAATGGCACCAAAATACGATGCCGAGGGCACGTAAAAAAACCGGCAACACTTGGAACCACGGCAAGTGTCTACTGAATGACATTGCCCCGCCGGACGACACTTTTAAATCTTCTTTTTGCCTAACCCTCTCCTGCCTGTCGAATGGCCCTTCTCTTGGCCACCATTCTCCGAATCACCTCATCTGCAATGACGCCCAATAAGATCACCAGGCCGATGATCGCAAATTCGAGTTTGTCAGATATTTTAAGCAGAACAATCAGGTTATACAGAGTTTGCATAACGGCCGTTCCCATGACCACGCCCAAGACTCCGCCTTCTCCACCGCGCAGGGAGCAACCTCCCAATACAGCAGCGGCAATTGCATACAATTCAAAGAAATTTCCAAAGCTTGATGGTGACACACTGTTACTGTCCAGTGCAAACAACATTCCACCCAGCGCGGCTAACAGCGTACAGATTACATAGGCGACGATCGTGATTCTTCCCGTATTGATTCCCGAATACCGCGCTGCTTCTTCATTGCGACCAAGGGCCAACATGTAACGCCCCCAAATCGTTTTTTTTAAAAATACGCCTGCGGCGATTGCCATCCCAATAAAAATAAAAAAGGGTATCGGTATTCCGAATCCTTGGGACCCGTCTGAAGCGGAAAACAACATCAACTTGCCCGACGCCAGTTGACTGAGTGAACCGATGTATTCGTCCCCAAAACCTTGAACCTGATCATCCACCAGCCAACGAGAAATGCCACGATAGATTAACAACCCACAAAGCGTGACCACAAACGGTGGCATTTCCAATTTCGTGATTAAAAGTCCATGTAAAAGACCAAGCGCTCCGCCAATTACTAAAACCAGTGCAAATCCCCAAAATACGGGCATCCTTTGTTGGCGCGCTACCGGGATGGCTAGCCACTCTTTCGAAAAACCTGCTCCCAGATCGTCTTTAAGTATCAATCGTGTCGCTGTTTCATTGGCTTGGCTGTCGGTGATCGTCAATTGTTTGATCCCTGATTCAGGATGGACCAGTGTGACCTGATCACGCGCAGCCAACATTCGGTGATTCCCAGCGATTGTCACCGTCGACGGTCTGGACAATTCAACATCCGAATTACTCCGCTGGAAATCAACCACTTCATAGACTTTCGCCAAACTACCGTACCTATCATCCGCACTGAATTGTCCATCCACTTGTACGACAGTAGCGGTCACCTGGTAACCATCCTGGGTACGGTAGGTTGTCTGCTCGACTTCCGTGACCGTTACAACTGCCGTATGGGCCCGTCGACCCCCATAGTACCGCACACGATCGTCGATCTTGAATTGAGATCCCTCACCGGGCAAAACGATCGCCTGCTGACTGGCCCGCACGGCAAGAACTTTTTGCACATCCAAGGGTTGATAATCGACATGTAAGAACATCGCTAGCAAGCAACCGGTCAGGCAAACCACCGAACCAATCGATAAGTCGATCCCCGCCGAAATAATCACAAAAGCAACACCTATTCCCAGAACACCATACATGGCCGTTCGCCGAAGCAAGTTTTCAATATTGTTGCCCTTGAGGAACGATTCAGGTACCACGACAGACATGAAAACCCAGAGGACAATCAACAATGCCGTAATACCCAACACTTTGGTATTTTTACGTAGGAAAGTCGCTGAAAAAACCACTGCGTGCCAGCTTTCAGTGTTCAGGTTTCAAATTCTCAGTCCACGAATAAAACAATTAGCCGTTCGAATCAGCGAGATTCCTGCGACCGATTGACTCGTCTGCCCGTCTTCCCGTGGCAAGCCTCATTACAGCTTCTTCACTCAATTGCTCTCTTTGCAAACAACCGTTGATACGCCCCTCATGCATCACCAACACGCGATCACTCATACCCAGGATTTCTTCCATTTCACTGGATACGAACAAAATACCAATCCCCTGTCCAGCCAACTCCTCCATCAAACGATAAATCTCCTGTTTGGCTCCCACGTCAATTCCACGAGTAGGTTCATCAAGCAACAAAATTTTGGGCTTCAGGGACAACCACTTGGCGAGAACCACCTTTTGTTGATTGCCACCGGAAAGAAACTGAACGATCTGTTCATCGTCAGGTGTTTTGATGTTGAGCTTTGTGATCATGGATTTCGTATCTTGCTTTTCAGCCGATTGATTCAAAATGCCTGCCGCCAGATGATTCCGCCGCAATCCAGCCAAACCTACGTTTTCACGAACGTTCATTTCGACCACCAAGCCATGTCGCTGCCGGTCCTCCGGCACCAACGCCAGCCCGGATTGAATTGCTCCAATTGGACTTCGATAGTTTACCAATTTCCCCTCAATTTTCATCTGACCGGACAACGGCTGATCAACACCAAACAGCGTTTGTAATAGTTCAGTTCTACCAGCACCCACCAGTCCTGCCACACCGACAATTTCACCGGCAGCAACATTAAAATTCAATGTATGCTGTGGCCATGAGGGTGTCACCAGATTTTCGACCTCAAAAACGGGCTCGCCCACATCATGCTGCTTTCGCACGTAAAACTGCGAAATATCACGACCGACCATCAACCGCACCATCGACTCATGCTCGATCGCTTCGCGACGCAAATCACCCGCATTCTCTCCATCACGAAGAACGGTGACACGATCAGCAATTTCCTTTACTTCGCCGAGACGATGCGAAATATAAATGATACTTACACCCCGTTCGCGTAGTTCCCTTACAACACGAAAAAGGGCCTCCGTTTCCCTTGCTGACAGGCTCGACGTCGGTTCATCCATGATCAGTACACGGGAATTAACGGACACCGCCTTGGCTATTTCAACCATTTGTTGATGGCCAATTGTAAGACGGCTGACTAGCATATCGGGTGCAATATCTAGCCCGATCATGTCTAAATATTTCTGTGATTCGCGTTGAATCGTTTGCTGATCCACATATCCAAATGTCCGTGGTTCACGTCCCAGAAAAATATTGGCACCAACCTCCAGATTGTCAGCCAAGTTGAGCTCTTGATGGATCAAAGAAATGCCATGCTGAAGTGCACCACGCACGGAACCAATCTGAACCGGTTTTCCATTCATCAAAATTTGACCAGAATCCAGTGGCTGAACCCCCGCCAAAATTTTCATCAACGTACTCTTGCCAGCACCATTTTCGCCAATCACAGCGAGGACTTGACCACTGTCAAGTGTCAAATTCACATCATGCAATGCGAGTACGCCAGGAAAGCGTTTGGTAACTCGACGGACTTCTAACAGCGGCGCATCGGACATGTGGCTAGGGCATCGGCTTGTGATCGCGTCGTGTGACTAAGTAACGAATTCCTGATCCCAAAATAGCAAGGCCAAAACACCTCCCGTGTTCCCTAGAGCAACTTGTTTTAACTTTGATTTTCATTATTCTGGGACGTTTTTCACTCGCAAACGCTTCAAAACAGGCAAACGCAAGACGCATCGGACAAGGACCTATTTTGCCTTGCCTCACACGGCCAACGGACTTCGATTCACGACACTTTCCCAACTTTTAAATACCCTGGGACATGGGAAATTGACATTCAATCACATCCCTACTCGAAAATTCTTATCCTTCTTTTAACGCCTTCAATCTTGCCCAGAACTCGTCAACATTATCGGCAGTGATCTTGCGAGCGGGAATGTCAATGAACTTACTCTCGGGAATTACCGACTTGTCCCCCTTTAATAACCCTGCCAACACCCTGATGGATTCGTATCCGTATTGATATGGGTTCTGTACGACAGTTCCAATGCAATGGCCATCTTTGATTGCCTGCAATGTCACTTCGTTTTCGTCGAATCCAATCAACTCGATCTGACCAAGTTTTCCAGCCTGGCTCAATGCCTGGTAGATGGCTGGCGGATTGTACTCAAACAGCCCGACCATGGCGTTCATTTCCGTATACGTGTTGATCGCATCCGCTGCCTTACGTTTCGCGACCTCCGGCTTGCCTTGATCGGTAAGCGTTCCCAAAATCGTAAAGGTTTCACCTTTTAAGACCTCTTCGGGAGGATCAAAGCGACCCGTATTTGAGGGACGGTCCAAAAGTTCATCAATGACTCCCTGGCGACGATGTTTCGAATTGTCTTGTTCTAAACGGCCAATGAACAGCATCACGTTGCCACCCTCTGGCAACGCCTCTTTCACCAACTCACCCGTCATTCGTCCCGCACGATAATTATCCATACCAATGTACATGAGACGGTCGGTGCCTGGAGCATCCGAGTCATGAGTAATCAGTGGAATCTCTTTGGCAAGACGGTTGACCAGTTCCTTCTGATTGTCAGCGTCTATCGGACTGATCGCAAGTGCTTTGATTCCCCCCGTCATCAAATCTTCAACGATTCTTTTTTGTTCCACTGCCGTAGACTCTGCTGGCATCCGCACATCTACCTGAACGCCAAAATCTTTCTGACCATCCAAACACCCCGCCTTGGCAATGTTCCAAAAGTCAGCGATCTGGTTGGTGACAAAAGCCACGGTCACAACATCACTACCGTTTGATCCAACATTGCCACCAACACTTTGCTGGTCAACCGACGCCCCACCACAACCGCTAATCGCGATCACCATTAATATCAGAGGGAAATTTGTGAGTAGCTTTTTCATCATGTGACCCTTTGTCCGATAAATTCAATTTGAGTCCAACTCCAAGCAACAACCGCAATGCACCAATGCAAGTGGCTCCACAGCTAGCATCGCTTTCAAAATCCCTGGCAACAACAGGGCCAGTGGAGTTCCCGTTCCTTTATTCACAAATAGTGGCCACAGCGTTCGTTGTCAAAACGGACTAATTATAAATTGCCAAAAGTTGCCAGCAAAGGGCAGAGGAGAAGCGCCACCGTTGCCAGAAGCCGTACAAATGGCAATTGGCAGCCAATTTGATGAAGTTCTACAAACGGACACCTCCCAGTCGATTCCTGCTTTTCTTTGACAGTAGACCTCTCTGCGTTTACTCAACTTCCAAGTCGAAAAGTCCGATTCAGTAAGGTAGGCCTGCCTCCTCTCCCCAGATGTCTTTCCTCCCCTCCTGCCAAGTCCTACCTCGTCACTTCCCACCGCAAATTTTCAGCTATGTCCGATACGCAAGCCGTTTCCAGTCTTCCATTGACTTCTGCCCCTGCGCTGATTCCCCAACAAACCACCGTTGGACGATGGACGCTCACTCGCTTAATTTCTGAAGGTTCCTTAACATCCCTTTATGAAGCGCGCCCGGAAAACGTACCGGTTGATCGCCCTGCGGATTACGTAGCCAAGGTATTGCGATCCGAATTTCAAAACGACGAATTGGCAGTCAGCCTTTTGCGAAGTGAAGCGCACGTGGGCAGCCATGTCACACACCCCAATCTCATTTCTATTTTAGCCGCACAGGTTAACGAGGCACCGTACTATCTGATCATGCCCTATCTGGAAGGCGAATCGGTTCGAACACAACTGGATGCTGGAACCCTACCTGTCATACCTCGGACATTCTGGATTGCTCGGCAGGTGGCCGAAGCACTTAACGCAATGCACTCTCAAGGGTGGATGCATGCCGACATAAAGCCCGACAATATCATGGTTTCGACTCACGGTCATGCAACGCTGATTGATCTTGGGTTTTCATGTCGTTTGGACTCAATAGGAGCCGTTACCGACCGACCTTTTCTCGGTACGATGTATTATGTAGCACCGGAATTGTTCGTTACATCGCGCATGCCAGACGCGAGAAGTGACATTTATAGCCTGGGAGCTACTCTTTATGAGATGCTTACTGGACGCCCGCCATTCCAGGGAGAATCTTCCGACGAGCTGGCAATTTCCCACTTGCGACAGGTACCGACTAACCCGCGAATCTTCGTGCCTCAAATTCCCAGCGATGTCTCCCGATTGCTACTGCAAATGTTGTCAAAAGAACCGTTACGTCGACCACAAACCGCCACAGAGTTGATCCAAAAATTCATAGCACTCGAAATTGAAACTTTTGGCAATTGGGAACCATCCCTGTGAGGTCATTCTCCACGTCGTCTACCTACTAACATTTTTGTCGCCAAATAAAGGATTCGTAGAGTATCATATCGACGTACGGCTTCCTTCAAACGGAACAGCAATTGGCATAACAATATCAGAGAATAAAACCTTCAATGTCAATTTCCTTTCGCCTCTCAGGCAGCTCATCTCTTTTTGCTCCCCTCGACCCTTAACCACCCCTGCTTTATGCTAAAGGGATGATCGACAGCGCTTCGCCCACCGACTTTCCGGAATTGACGAAAGCCCATCTACGGCCCCGGAGGCGACGTATCCGCTTGCCTGTGATCCTGTTTGTGATCACCTGCTTTTCCACCTTTTGGGTTGGAACTGCCGACTGGGAACCAGCTCGATTTTTGAGTTCCAGTCAACTTGGAATTCGGGCAGCTATCCTCATGCATTGGCAGCAGGGACTCATCTACATGGGTTGTCTGTTGGCAATTCTATTGTCACATGAAATGGGCCATTTCCTGGCAACCGTTCGATACCGTATCCCTGCCAGCTTGCCCTATTTCATTCCGTTTCCAATTGCCTTGATTGGCACCATGGGAGCCGTGATCGGAATGGACGGTCTGCGCGCCAATCGTAAAGAAATGTTCGACATTGGTTTGGCAGGACCGATCGCGGGACTTCTAGTAGCTGTTCCTGTTCTCTGGATTGGCGTGGGACGCCTGGATTTGACTCAGCCGCCCGCCGCCAGCAGTACGGCAGTAGAAAGTCCTTTGTTAGTAAACATTCTGATGCAAATCAGACAACCGCAGGGATACGAGGAAAACCTGGCAGCGCAGAAAGGATTAGCAGCGGCAGAAATGAACCAGCAATGGTGGCATGGGCAAACCATTTGGACCAGTCAACTCAATCCTTATTTCATGGCCGGATGGGTAGGCATGTTGATCACCGGGTTAAATATGCTGCCCATCAGCCAACTTGATGGTGGCCACGTGATTTACACGTTGTTCGGAAAACGGGCTCACTGGATAGCTCGTGCCTTTTTGTTTTGTGCCATCGTGTTTGTCGTTTTTGGTGAAGCACAAATCTGGATGCCCATGTTAATCATCGTAACAATGATCGGAACAGATCATCCGCCAACTTCTGACGATTCAGTCTCCTTGGGGCCTGTCCGTACCGCCCTGGGGTATGCTTCATTGTTAATTCCTATTTTGTGTTTTCCCCCGTATGGTTTAACACTTCGGCCTGGAATGTAGGAAAACAGCATTGCAAGTCACATCTATCGAGTAATCCAACGATATTCGGTTTGAGACCAACAACCGACAATTATGCTAATCAGCGTGACGCGGTGAACTTCTAGGCAACACTCACCTTACTTTTGTTCCCTACCTCACACAACCAAAACGCCAATCAACATTCGCCGACGGAGATATTGGCAGAAGTCTCTGTGAGAGGAAAAACTTCGAAAACACACTGGCCAATTTCCTTACCGCTTAACATGGAATCCAGTCGGCTGAGCCTGGGGACGAGTTGGTAGCTGATTAGTTAAGCGTTCGACAAAAGTACTCGATACATTTTCTATGAAAAACACCTGGCTGGATTTGACTGGCTGAGTTCGTGATCGTACGATGCAGATCACTTCGGCCGAATCACCATGGCGACCAATCGCCTCCAACACCGCATGGGCTTGATCGTCGGGGCGGCTGGCTCGCGATACTTCTTCACCTGCCGATACAAAAGTGTCTGGTTTGACAGGCAAACTCAAAGGTTCTTGTACCATTTCCCTGGCAACCTTATCAGGACTGCTGTTGTCAATCGTTTTTTGACGCTGATAAACAAAGCTCAATCCGACCTGGTCAAGCTGAGTGTGGATTGCTCGAAACGAAGAGTATAACCCTTGACGGTCAGCCGGATCCGCAGCGTTACAAACACCAATTAACAACCCTCTATCGGTAAATAAACCTCCACCGCTACATCCATCGACGGGCATCGTTTCCGTCTGAATGTTAGGCCAGCCAAGAAATTTATCGATCGAAGCAATCCGAGTTGTTTGTAGAGAAGGCGTTCCGCCACGATTGCAGCCTGCAGTAAATACCCGCATACCACTCCGAATCACGGATTCTTCGAATGCAACTTGAACTGGCGTAAGAGGAATGCCCGGACGAATACTGACCAGGCCAAGATCACGGTCGAGATTGTAACCGATCAGCCGGCCCATCACAGACCAATGCCGACCCTCACGAAACAGATCGACCATGATCTGACCTTTACCTTGCGAGTCACGAAAAATATGTCCACACGTAAGAACCAATGCTTCATCCTTGTGCACATCGACAACCGTTCCGGAACCGTAGGAAATGCCACGAGAATCTTCGATCCGAATCCTCACAGTCGCATCGATTGCACACTGACGGCTTGCTGTGAAAGAATCGCTGATGGTGCGAGCATCCAAATCATTG
>Ga0310342_100000908_pt1 | contig 17757 bp, 13 predicted proteins | sample S15DNA20500_MG_FD_206155 | JGI IMG/M metagenome (GOLD analysis project Ga0310342, IMG submission 206155) | Marine microbial communities from station ALOHA, North Pacific Subtropical Gyre - S1503-DNA-20-500_MG | ecosystem: Environmental > Aquatic > Marine > Oceanic | place: Pacific Ocean: North...
AGTCCGAGTGTCTGGCCATGGGAACATCGACCAATCCCGCAATGTCCACAATGTCCCAGCCCGAGAAGATCATGTGCGCGCCCATGTCCACGTCGAGCAGCGTGATGTGGTCCACATCCAGGCGTTCCTGCGCCCAGGTCATGTACTTGACCCGCCGGTTGATGTCTCTCACCGAGGTCTCTGGATTGTTCGCAAACTTGTGGGTCAGGCGGATCTCATTGACTGTCCAGCCCAGGGTGAAGAGCATGAGCACCGTCATGCCCCACGCCCAGCGGCGCCGGAAGGAGCCAAAGAGCACACCCAGTCCATTGCGCATCGCTCGGTGGGGCCCCGCTACGGCCAGGGCCGTCTCCACAAAGACCACCGCCAGTAGTGAGATCAGCGGCACACTGAACAGGTTGAACCAGCGGTAGCCCTTCATCCAGTCTCCGCCCACATACAGGACAAAGAAGGCTCCAGCGATTGTATTCAAGTACAGCACCGACCGGCCCCGCCACTGGGGCCGGGCCAGGGTCATCACGCCAAGCAGCGGGACCAGAGCAAAGAGGGCCCAGACCCGAATCTTGACCCAGTGCTGCTGGATGCCCTTGAAGAAGTCCGGCACATCAGACACACCGCTTCGACCATCCCAGACACACAACAGGGCCAGCAGAGGAACGAGGAGAAGGGGCACCAGCCAGCGCTTCTTCTTGTACCCAGCCAGGGTCATCATCACGAAGGGGAGGACGCCGATGGTGCCATGAACGAGCAGCCAACCCTTGAGGTAGCGCCACCCCTTCTTGTCCCAGGCATAGAGCTTGAAGGCTCGCCCGGTACCGAGCTTGGCGTAGTAGGTGTTGGGGAATTCCCAGGCAAAGTAGGTGTAGCGCCAGACCTGGTACATCGCGAAGGGCACGAGCACGATGGCGGCCCACCCCAGCAATCCACTGACACGACGGCCAAAGGATTGCTCGGCCTGCCTTCCCTGAGGCAGAAAGATGAAGACCAGCCGGCAGAGACCTGCCAGGCCCGCATACATGATGCCCTCTGGCCGAGAGATGCAGAGGAAGAAGAAGAACACCGCCGACCATGGACGACCGCCATCCTCACACTCCAGCATCAGCCGGTACAGCCCGCCTGCCAGCAGAAAACAAAACAGCGGGTTCTCCAGGCCTGAGCTGTTCCAGGCCGCGAAGTTCTGATTGAGCGCCAGCATGAAGGGCGCCAGCATGGCCAGTGTCCCCGGGTCCAGGGGACCATCCTGAGGCATGGCCCGTCTCGTGAGCCCCCAGGCAAGCGGCAGCGTGGCCAGACCCAGGAGCCAGCCGATAACCTTTGAGGATGTCCAGAACGGAATCCCCACCGAATAGAAAGCGGCCATCAGGAGGGTCCAGGTCGGATTGGAGTAGCCCTCGACCCGCTCTCCGCCTGGGTAGGTGACCAACCCCTCTCCTTCTACAAGGTGCTGAGCATAGGCAAACGAGATGCCCGCATCCTCGATGTAGAAGGGCTGAGGAATGCAGTAGACCAGGTAATGAATCGTATAGATGAGCCCTGCGAGGATCAGCATCGAGGTATAGCGCCGCGCACGATCGTCTAGCGAACGCCACCACTGAGCAAGTCGCTTCGGCACCCGTTCCATCCCTGTGTGTCGCAGTAGGTCGCCCCGAAGGACGGGATCCTTAGATGGTCTTCTTCACGTCGCCCTGGGCCGCAGCCTTCTGGGCAGCCATCTGCTTCTTCATCTCATCGAGCTGCGCCCGGGCCGAGGCATCCTGGGCCTTGCCCTTGATCTCGGCCAGCTTGGAGTCCAGCGAGTCGTCCTGAAGCTCAGCGCCGACCTCTGCCTCTGCCACAGTCTTGTGGATGCTCTCGCGCACATTCTCCAGCGCCTTGATGTCCGCATCCGTGCTCAGTCCGTCCAGGGTCTCCTGGATCTCGATGCGAGCCTCGGCATTGGCCTTCTTGGCCAGCATCTCGTGCTTCTCTCGCTTGAGCTCCTCAATCTCACCCTGGAAGGCCACCAGGCCCTGCTTGGCGTCCTCCGCCTGCGCACTCACCTTCTCCAGATCCGCTTGAATCTCACCGATGGCCACGATCAGCTCATCCTTCTTCTGGATGAGTACCAGCGCGGCCTCATCCTCTCCTTCTTCGATGGCCACCGGAATCTGCGCCTGGATTTCCTTCAGCGCTGCCTGCTTGGTGGTCAGCTCAGCGTCCAGCTTGTTCCTCAGATACACGATGCCACTGACCGCTTTCTTGAGTTCTCGGTGCCGCTGGATACGCCCCTCGATGGCGGACTCATAGACCGCCTCCGGATTCTTCCGCTCGAGATCCGAGACGAAGATATTCAGAAAGCCGGTCCAGAGATTGGCGATGCGACTGAAGAAACCCATGCTTGCTCCCGGGGCGAGGTCCCGCTCATTGCATCGAAACTACTCAGCAGCAGGGGCAGATGCAACCGCAGAGGCTATCGATTCTCTCCTTAGAAGCGTGACCGCCAGGCTCGAGACCGCCGTGAACCTTGACTCAACGCCCGGTAGAGTGCGGCCCTGAACACCATCCAGGGATGAAGCAGGAGCAACAATAAGAGCAGCGGTGGGGCCTTGCCGAGCCGGCCTGAGAAGAGAAACAGGATGCCGGCAGTGAGCAACAAATTGGGCAGCCACTCGGGGCCGTGCGTGCTCATCCAGCGAAACGCACGAGCCAGAATATCCATGGACCCCTGGGTGTGCTCCTGGTGGATGACCTCTGGCGCGGGGTTGAAGAGGATGTAGATCACCAGCATGGCAGCAAAGTGCCAATCCACCCCGATCTTGGAATACTCCAGCGCCATCTCGAGCAGCCAGAACACGAACATGAGGCCGACCATCTCCCACATTCCCCGGCCTAAAAAGTCAGGGACGTCCGACAATCGAATCGAGGTCCGACGGGTCAAGGACTCCGCCACCAGGTGCAGATAGGCACCAAACAGCCACGCCTTGAGCAGGAAGATCCCGAGACCCCCAGCGAATTGAAGCACGCCTGGAAGCGGGCTTAGCAGCAGCATGGCGACCACGATCACCGCCAGCATCCCAATGGACATGGCCCAGACCCACAGACCACGCCTGAGCGCTCGGCCCGTGTCCTTCAGCGCGTCCTTGTACAGGACCCATGTGGCGACAATCATGGGCGGGCTAGAGGTCGGACTCTACGCATGTGTTCTCTACACCCGGTGTACCGGAGTTCGACTGGATGCCCGAATCGGAGCTATCCATGTCCGAGCTTCCCGTGTAGACGTCCGTGCTGTTGTTGCACCAGTTGAGCCCGTCGTCATTGTCATCCGTGGCGCTGCCGCCCATGACCAGCTCTGTGGCAAGCTCGAGCGACTGCCCCTCCACCACCGAGAAGGCATCAAAGTCAGCACCGTCGACCTCCACATAGTCGCCGCTGGATGCGGTCTCACAGTCGGTATCGTACAGTCCGAATGTGATGGAGAATTCTCCATCGTTTCGAAGCGAGAAGCTCGTGGACACCGGGGAGCCACACTTCGAAGACACGCCGTAATACCCGCTCTGGGCGTAGTAGTACTGACAGATGCCCCCGAGACCGACAGCCGTGCCGTTGCGTGCACACATCACCGCATACTCGCCCGGCTCGATACTGAGGTGCCCGCCACTCGCGCCCGGTGAGATGTAGAGGGTTCGCGTGCTGCCAGAAGACCGCACTCGACTGAAGCTCCAGCCATCCAGGTAGAGCGTCAGATCACTGGCGTTGTACAGCTCGAACCACTCATTTCCAGGCTCCGCACCATACGGGTTGATCTGAATCTCGGACATGACCAGGACGTCATCACCGCCATCGATCAGGTCGAAGACCTCATCCTCGTCGATGTACTCATCGCAGTCTTCATCCACACCCTCGAGCCCCGACGCTCCCACGTCGGCGTAGTCCAGCTGGTCGGGATGGATGTCCTCGTCGGAATCATCACAGTCTGTGTCGTCCGTCACCGAGTCATCGCCAGGATCACAGCCAAAGAAGCTATCGGTGGGATCGCCATAGCCATCCTCGTCCAGGTCCGCGTACCAGGAAGTGGCATCCACGGCGTCCGGCTCATCGATCTCATCATCGCAGTCGTTGTCCTCGCCATCGCAGTACTCATCTGCACCCGGGAAGATGTCGGCATCGCCATCATCACAGTCGGTGCCAGGCTCTGCGATCGAGCCGTCCTCTGGATCACAGCCGTCGAAGGCGGTGATGGGATCGCCATAGCCGTCCTCGTCCCCATCAATGGTCCAGGTACTGGCATCTTCTGCATCTGACTCGTCGGTCGACCCGTCACAGTCGTTGTCGATGCCATCACAGTACTCATCTGCGCCCGGGGAGATATCATCATCCCCGTCGTCGCAATCGGTGTCATCGGTGGTGGTGTACGACCCTGTCACCTCGCAGTAGCACCGGTCCAGGGTTGGGTGACCATAGCCATCCCCATCACCGTCCCGATGGAAGTCCGTGCAGCCGGAGCTGTCCTCATCGTTGAGATTGCCATCGCAGTCTGAATCGACGGTATCGCAGGTCTCCGGGGCGGATGGGTAGGTGCTGCCCACATCGTCATCGCAGTCACTGCCTGCGTCCCAGGCAAAGCCTGTCCGATCGTCTCCGTACCCATCTTCGTCCTCGTCCTTGGCACACAGTCCGGACTCGTCCTCTGCCGCACCCACATACGTGTAGGGATTGCCATCATCGCAGTCCGTCGAATCCAGCGTGTCGTAGTCACCCGTGGGGTTGCAGGTGCACTGGGTGGCGCTCAGGTGTCCATAGCCATCGCGATCTTCATCCAGTGAGTAGGTGATGCAGTTGTCCGCATCCACGAGGTCGTAGTCATCGTCGCAGTTGTCGTCATAGGTGGTATTGCAATCCTCGTTCTCCCCTGGATTCTGGCTGGCGCGATTGTCATTGCAGTCCCCGCCAGGCAGCTCACCGGAGCCCGACACCGGGTAGGTGCTCTCGCCGACATCGCTGTTCCGAACGTAGCCGTCCCCGTCCCGATCATAGTCGTCATTGCCGCCGCAGTCCGAGTCGTCCCCGTCGTACCAGACATCCGTCTCGCCAGGGTTCATGTCCGCGCGGGTGTCATCACAGTCATTGCCCGGAAGACCCCCTGAGCCAGACACCGGATGGGTATACTCGCCCACATCTCCGGTACGGACGTAGCCGTCTGAGTCCTGGTCATAGTCGTCATTGCCGCTGCAGTTCGAGTCGTCTCCGTCGTACCAGGTATCGCTCTCGCCAGGGTTCATGTCCGCGCGGGTGTCATCACAGTCATTGCCCGGCAGATCGCCCAGATCGGACCAGGGGTACGTGTCCTTGCCTACGTCCGCGTTTCGTACATAGCCATCTGCGTCCTGATCGTAGTCGTCCTCATGGTCGCAGTTGGAGTCGGTCCCGTCGTACCAGAAATCGGCCGCCCCATCGTGGATGGCCGCATCACCGTCGTCGCAGTCATTGTCTGGCAGGCCACCGGTTCCTTCGACCGGGTAGGTCGACTCCCCCTCGTCCTCGTCTCGGACATAGCCGTCCCTGTCCCGATCAAAGTCGTCATCGGATTCACAGTTGGAGTCCACGCCGTCGTACCAGGCATCGGCTGCGCCGGGGAAGATGTCCGCCCCGGTGAACGTCACACCGCCAAAGGTCTCTGAGTAGTCCTCCCCGTCCTCACAGTCCCCGCCGGGCAGCACGGGCAGGTCATCCATCTCCGGGAGGTCTTCCTCATCCGTATCCCAGGGATGCGTGAGCTCTCCCTCGTGAATGTCCTGCACGTAGCCGTCATCATCCGCGTCATAGTCCACGTTCGCCGCACAGTCCGAGTCGATACCGTCGTACCAGTCGTCGGGCGCACCGTCATAGATGTCTGCGTTCAGGTCGTTGCAGTCATTGCCCGGCAGCCCGCCGGACCCATCGACCGGGTAGGTCGTGTACCCGACATATTGGTCGTAGACGTAGCCATCGGCATCGTTGTCAAAGTCGTCATTGTCCTCGCAGCCCGCATCGATGCCGTCGTAGGCGATGTCCGTGGCGAGCGGGTGGACGAGGTCCGCAGGAAAGCCCTCCAGGCCGAGACCCGGAGCAAAGAGCCCGGGGTCGTCCGGGTCATCGATACAGTCACCATCCTGATCCTCGGGAATGTCGAGCGGAGTGATCTCTCCTTCCTCAGGATGGGCCGCTGCGTACTCGGCGACCTTGTCTTCATAGTCCCAGGCCCAGTAGCCATCATCGTCGAGGTCTCCGTCCCCGTCCGAGTGATCGCAGTTGTCGTCCTGGCCGTTGAAGTAGATCTCCTCCACGGAGGGATCCGGCTTGAGGTCTTCATCCTCATCATCACAGTCCACAGGCTCTTCGGCGGTCGGGCAACACGGCCGCACCGCAGTCTCATCGTCCGCCACCACACAGTCCGACGCATCGTCTCCTGGCGACCGGAAGCCATCCAGGTCCTGATCACAGTCATCGTCCTCGGCACAGTCCGAGTCCACACCGTCGTACCAAGCATCCTCCGCGCCCGGGTAGATCGCCGACGGGGCGATGACCTCTGGTGACTCGTCCTCGAGCACCTCGAGGTATTCATCGGTCAGCCATCCCGTGAGATCATCGGTCTGATCGATGCAGTCACTGCCGGCAATACGGCCCGTCTGGTCCGGGTAGTGGGCCGTGAGGAAACCATCCTCGTCCTGATCAAAGTCGTCCGCACCATCGCAGTTCTGATCCGCGCCGTCGTACCAGACATCGGACGCATCCGGGTGAACCTTCTTGGCGCTGGGCTGACTCCAGTCCACCGCGTCCCCACCAGAGGTGTTGCCGTAGGCGACCACCATGGCTTCCGGAATACTCTCATTGTCATCCCAGCAGTCCCCGCCAGGAAGATCACCACTGGCAGGGATGCCCACCGTGGCCATGCCTTCGAAGGCATCCGGAACAAACCCATCCTGGTCCGCGTCAAAGTCATCTTTCTTGCCGTCGCAGTCCTGGTCGACGCCGTCGTACCAGGTATCCACAGACCCGGGGAAGATCTCGGCTCCCCCGTACTCGACCCCTTCAGGGCCGTCGATCACATCCCAGCAGTCTCCCCCCGGCAGGAGTCCACTCTCAGGCAGGCCTCGGGTCTCCTCGCCGAGATATTCCTCGGGTACGAAGCCGTCCTTGTCCGCATCAAAGTCATCATCCTCGGCGCAGTTCTGGTCGATACCGTCGTACCAGGTCTCGTCCGCATCCGGATGGATGTCGTCGCCGGAGAGCCCAGAGCCCTCGGGTCCGTCCGATCGATCCCAGCAGTCACCCTCGGCAGCTGAGATGCCATCGCCATCCTGGTCCTGGAAGTCCCACTTGCTTCCGCAAGCAGTTCCCAGAACACACAGCACTACCCACTCTGCGCGCAGCCGCATCCAGTCCTCTCCCTGTCGAGCATGCAGATTAGCCGTGCTTTCTGGGGGATACAACCGCAAGGGGCTCTGCTTGACTCAGCATCGGGTCGGAATAAGTGCCTGCGCCTCGGGTCCAGGTTCATCACTGGGGTGCCTTTCGTGCGAGATACTAGCGAGCCTACAGACCAGACTGGGGCGCCCAGCCCTGCGCCTGGGTCGTCATCGTCGGTGATCTCCGTGACGGGGCTAGGCAAGCGCTATGGCGTGATCAGAGCCATTGAAGACGTGAATTTCACGGTGAATCGAGGCGAGGTTGTGGGCCTCCTGGGTCCCAACGGCGCGGGCAAGACCACCACCATGCGCATCCTGGCGGGCTGCCTCGGGGCAACGGCGGGCAAAGCGCAGGTAGAAGGTCTGGATGTGACGGCGCACCCCAAGGAGGTCAAGAGGCGCATCGGATACCTGCCGGAGAGTCCGCCCCTGTACAAGTCCATGATTGTCTGGGACTACGTGGCCTTCGCGGCGGCCATCAAGGGAGTGAAGGACATCCATGGAGCGACAGAGCGTGCGCTCAGCCAGGTGGGTCTGCTCGAGGACGTCGGCGACCGGCCGGCAGCGGAGCGAATCATCGGGAATCTCTCCAAGGGTTTTCAGCAGCGGGTCGGTCTGGCGCAAGCCCTGGTGCACGACCCGGACGTTCTGGTGCTCGACGAGCCCACCAGCGGACTGGACCCGGCCCAGCGCAAGGAGATCCGTGTGCTGCTCCAGCGACTGGCCCACGAGTCGCGCCGCACGATCATTCTCTCGACCCACGTGCTGGCCGATGTCGAAGACATCTGCAGCCGCGTCGTGGTGCTCGACAAGGGCACTGTCGTGGCGGAGGACTCCATCACCTCTCTGCGCCGCCAGGGAGGACGGGTGCGCCTGGTGGTCGCCCAGCCTTCCAGTGCCGCCGCAGAAGCGCTGAGGGCTGTGGCGGGCGTGAGGGCGTTGGAGCGCCACGAGGACGGCGCCTACACCCTCACCGTCTCCCAGGAGTGCCGCGCAGACCTGGCGGCAGCTGCAGTGCCATTTGGCCTGCTGGAGCTGGGCCACCAGGCCGAGAGCCTCGAGGAGATCTTCTTGAAGATGACCGGAGGTGAGGAATGAGCGCCATCTGTGCCATCGCTTGGCGGGAGACTCGTGGCTATTTCGCCACCCCGGTGGGCTGGCTCTGTCTCGGATCGTTCGTGGCGCTCACAGGCCTGTTCTTTGCCATGAGTACCTCCGAATTTGCGGCCATGGCCGTTCAGGTCGCATCCAACCCCTTCGCCACAAACCAGGTGAATCTGACGGAGTGGCTCATCCATCCGTTCTTCGGGAACACCGCCGTCATCCTGCTGATGCTCTGTCCGGCGCTCACCATGCGTCTATTTGCCGAAGACAGGCGCAATGGCGCCATCGAGCTGCTGCTGGCCTCCCCCATCAGCAGCGGCCAGATCGTGCTGGGCAAGTACCTGGGTGCGCTCGGCTTTGTCTTTGCGATGCTGTGTACGACGCTGCCGCTGACCGGGATGCTGTACTGGCTGGGCAACCCGGACACCGGGGTCCTCCTCAGCTGCTACCTGGCCACCTTCCTGCTGGCGGGGAGCTTCATGGCCGTCGGCATGCTCGCCAGCGCGTTCACCACCAGCCAGGTCGTCGCCCTGGTGGCGAGCTTCGGGCTTCTCCTGGCGCTCTGGGTCCTCTCCTGGGCCAATGTGATTGCCGGACCCGGCCTCGGGGACTTCCTCTCCGCCGTCTCCATGCTCTCGCATGTGAACCAGCTCAACAAAGGACTGCTCCACCTCAGTGACGTGGTCTACTTCTTGAGCTTCATGGGCCTGTTTGTGTTTGCCACCACTCAGCGCGTGGAGGCCTACCGATGGCGTTGAGGCGCTGGGCTTGGTTGGGTGGCTGCCTGGGCGTGATGGCGCTGGTGGCCTTCGGGGTGTACGCGTGGCGGGCACAGGACTCAGAGATTGGCTTCACCTGGCATGTGGTCGGCGGTGCAGGCCTCACTCTCGTGCTCGCCTGGCTCTGGATGGATCGCGTACAACTCAGCCAGAGCATCCGCTCTCGTTCGGCCAGGCAGTCCAGCTTCGCGCTGCTCCTCACAGCGGTGGTCGCAGCGATCGTGGTCTCGGTCAACATGCTGGCATCCAAGCACGATCAGCGCTGGGATCTGACATCCGAGGATCGCTTTGCCCTCTCCCCGCAGACGATCTCCGTGCTCCAGGGGCTCGCTGATCCGGTCGAGATCCATACCTTCTTTGCAGTGGAGTCCTTTGAGCTCTATGCCTTCAAGGACCTCATAGGCGGGATGGCCCAGCACACGGATCACCTCAGTGTGCAGCACCACAACCCCATCCTCTCTCCGATGGAGGCGGAGCGGTTTGAGATCCCTCGAGACACCGACATGATCGTCCTGAAGGTGGGAGAGGCAGAGCAACGTCTGGGGATGGACTTCGACGAAGAGGCGGTGCTCCACGCGCTCATTCAACTCACTACGACCCAGGAGCACACCATCTGCATGGTCGAGGGTCACGATGAATTCGGTCCAGACGGCGAGCACCTCTCCGGGGTGGTCGTACAATTGGAGAAGCTGAACTACATCGTCGAGACCAAGAACCTGATGCTTGAAGGCGCGGTCCCGGCACCCTGCGAGGTACTCGTCATCGCGGATCCGGAGACAGCGTGGCTGGCCGCTGAGCTGGAGATGCTGGCCGCCTATGTGGCCCGCGGCGGCCAGGTCATCGCACTGCTGAATCCTCTAGGGAGCGACGGCTTGGCCCAGCACTTCAGCCGGTACGGGGTCACGGTGGGGCGCGATGTCGTGTTCGAGCCGCATCCCGGCTACCGCCCCAGCTGGTCCACCGAGGACCCCACGGTGTTCCAGATTCCCGGGCAGACGATGGCCGACCACCCCGTCACCCACCCGATCAAGTTCAAGGTGGTCATGCCACTGGCGCGCTCGGTCGCCCGCGCGCAGACGCTCCCCGAGGGCATCTCGGTGACAGAATTGATGCACACCAGCGAGCACGCATGGGCGGAGACTTCGCTGGACAGCGACTCCCAGGCCCGGCCCGATCCGGGCGATGATCTCGTGGGGAATGTGCCGGTAGCAGCGGTGGCCGTGGTGACGGATCCCGCTGCCATCACGGTGGGTCTGCATACTCTGACCCCGGACGGGACAGAGCCAGCGGAGATTGTGCGGGTGGACGGCGGCCGAGTGATGGTGTTCGGAGACGCCGACTTCACCACCAACAGGTTTCTCCATGAGGGCAACAACCTCGATCTCCTCCAGAACGCCATCGCCTGGATGGTCGGAGAGGAAGATCAGGTGAGCATCCGACCCAACGAGGCGGCACAGAGCTCGCTGAGCATGAACGGCGTCCAGGGGTTGCTGATGTGGCTGATCTCGATCCTGGTCCTGCCAGGACTGGCCGGCCTCGGTGCACTGAGCACCTGGCTCGCACGCCGCAAGCGCTGATGGCGGAGTAGGTCCGGACCTGGCTCCTCGAGCCAGTGTGAGCTCAACCCAGGATTTTCTGGAGCTTGGTCGCCAGTCCGATGTTGGAGGCCTTGAGCTTGCCCAGCATGAACATCTGCATGGCGCTCTTGGGGTTGTCCAGGATCTTCTCCCAGGTGGCCTTGTCACTGGTGATGATGCAACCAGGAGACTCGCCCGCACCCTCGGTGACTGTACCCTCGCCCGTCAGATCCAGGGTCCAGGTGCCCGCTCCTGCAATGTCGAATTGGAAGATCGCATTGACGTCTTCAGCCAAAGACGGATCCTTGGCAATCTTGGCAGGCAGGTACTCGTTGAAGAAGTCGTTGCAGTCAGCCATGGCGGATCCTCAGGAGGGGAAGGGGTACCTCAGCCTAAGAAGTGTCTTCAGGCGATGCAAGCTGCCTTGCATCGAGCTTCAGTGCTGTGGCGGTCTCTCCCAACACACGCCATGGCACGGAGAACGATCCGAGCCTCCGACGGCCCTTCCCGTGCCAGTCGCTGCCCCCGGTGATCGCCAGGTGGTTTCGGACGGCCAGCCGGTGCAGCGTGTCCCGACGGTGGGTCCCTCCTGCCGCCCGCCAGGCCTCGAGCGCGTGGAGGCCGGCGCCAGCCAATGTGCTGGCCCATGCCTCTGCCTGTGCAAGCTGAGGGTGAGCCCAGGAGGTCCAGCCTCCCGCCTCCACAGCCACGGATAGCGCCTCCAGGAGGCCAAGGTTCAGTGGTGGAATTCGCCCCACATCGTGCCCCACCCATTCCTTGAAGGCCACCGCCAGGCTGGGCACCACCCCTGCATCCACCAGTGCCCGAGCCAGGTGGAGTCGAGTAAGCGTGCGTTGGCCCGCTCGGGCCGCCGCGTCGGCGCGAGGAATCTCGGGAAGCGCCAGCGCATCCAGGACCTGGTCATACCAGCTCGCACGCCAGCGTGCGCGAGCGGTGCACCACTCGGCAAATTCGGTCGGCATCTCTTCTGGGAAGTACACCAGCAGGTGCTGCTCGGTATCTTCGTACATCGTGGAGAGCTCTACCCCCGCGATCACGCGGATCTTTCGACCCCCCACCTCGTGCCACCCTGGCTGCAGGACAGGCGCCAGATCATGATCGGTGAGTGCCACCACATCCAGGCCTCCCTCGGCAGCGTGCACCAGCAACCGATCGGGACTGAGCTGCCCATCGGAGCAGTCCGAGTGCATGTGCAGATCGATACGAGGCCGTCCGGAGTCCCGGGCCCGGCGCTCACTACGCCGGCTCACCGGGCAGCGGGGGCTTCTTGCTCCAGGTCCTCAAGCAGTCGGCCGTGGGTGTCAAGAATGGCGCGAAGCTCACCAAGCAGCTGAGCCCGCTGGCCGCGAATCCGTACGATCTCCGCCTGGATTTCCCGCCGCTCATCCGTGGCCGACATCATGATTCGCTCACTCTCCAGGCGGGCCTCACCGAGCATCACATCCGTCTCACGACGGGCGGTCCGCTCCATATCTTCACGGACCCGACGGGCGATGAGGAGCGTCTCCTTCACCTCGTGCTCGCTCTCCCTCAGCTCGGCGATTTCGGCATCTCGTCGTGCGATCTGCTCCCGAAGCCGTTGGTTCTCCTTGAGGAGATCCTCCATGGTCTCCCGGATCTCTTCAAGGAAGCCCCGAACTTCATCGGGGTCGTACCCGCGGCGGTTGGCAGGAAACTGTTTCTGAATGATGTCGAGAGGTGTGACACGCATGGTCTTCTCCGAGAAGATCAGGGGCCGGGTTTGGGCGGCTTGGCCACCGGCACCGCGGGGTCCCCCTTGATTATCGCGGGAGATGCCACAAAGTCCACAGAGGGGTGTGCTGTCTTCACCCAGTTCTGCAGTGCCAACATTGGCGTAGGTTGACCTCTGGACTGTCCCACCAGGTACAACAATTCGGGAATTCCGGACTCACTGGCGATGAGCGCAACCTCCGATCCAGGCACAAGAAGTTCAAAATCGCCCTGACCTGTCGCCCATCTTCCTTTCCCCGCACTGACATTGGAATGGAGCAACGTCAGCCCATCCACGCTGACCGAGACGACATCCACCACAGCGATCTCATCTGCATCGAAGCGAATGAGCCAGTCCGAACCAATGCGCTTGAATTCCACTGCGATCGGCGTGGCTGGTGGGGGGGCCTCTGGTGTCAGCACCAAGGCACCCACCAAGGCACTCGCCACTGCCGCGACCCCGGCACCGACCCACCACCAGGTCGCCCGCGGCGGCGGCGGCCGTGGCGCGGGGAGCTCTCCCAGCTCATCCACCTCAGACCATGGACGTGCACGCGCCGCATCCAGGGCCTGAATGGCCACGGGACCCAGGAGTGCCGTTCCCGACCAGCGACCAGGGCCGGTGACGACGGCGCCACGCAGTTGGTGGCGGGGCGGATGGGCATCTTCAGTCAGGGCACGCAGCTCGGGACCGACCGATATCAGGTCCGCTCGTGACAACAGCCAGCTGTCATGCCCGGCAGAGATCGCAGCGGGACCCAGCGCTCGCACCACCCGCTTCCGGTGCTTCCGGGCATCAGGATGCAGGAGGATGGCGGCGACCTCGGACATCTTCATCGGGGTCTCCCCGCCCGGAGCCACCAGGTCCAGCGGGGCGATGACACCACCGCGAATGAGACGTACAGCCCGGCTACAGCGGGGGCATTTATCGACGTGCGAGCGCATCGCATCCGAGAGCAGGTGGATCGGCTCTGGACACCCGGAAGCGGACATGCCCACAATTCGATGGATCAGTCCATCCACGCGGGCATCAACCCATCCATCGATCTCAGCACTCTCGACGATCTCTCGCACCAGCTCCCGAATTCCTTCTTGGGCAGCCAACAGCAAGGTGCCATCGATGGCTGCGGTGCGCTCGACCGCTGCCATGTCCATCCCGTCTCCGTAGTGGAGCCTCAAGACGGCATCTCCGACCGGGTCTACTGCAAGAAACAGGGACTCTCGCCAGGCCCGATGGATCACCAGGTCCGTGTCCGGCACATCCGTAAGGCGGTGGTACTGGCCGTCCCGGACCCGGGTCAGGTAGTTTTGAGTCGCAGCCCCTGCAAGAATCTCTGCTTCGTCTGCACCGGCCCCTTCCGGCAAGCTGGCAAGGGCGTGATCTCGTGCATCCTGGAGGATCGCAGGGCGCACCCGAATGCCAGCGAGCATGAGGTCCCACGCCACCCGCACGGTGACAGAGAACCACACTGTGGCCAACCGGTCATGAGATCGCGGGGCAGGAATGCCAGACGGCATGTTCGATTCAGGGGGAAGGGCGGGGAGGGAGCAGGCGCAAAGAAACGCCTGGCGCTGGCACCCATCCTAACACCTCACAGTACTGCCGTGGAAACGGCCCCGAGGCGGGTCAGGCAGCAGCGATCTCCCGATCCGGATGGTTGCCCGTCAGGATCATCTCATTGACGAGCGCTGCTGCGATCACGCTGGCCAGCTCCTCGTCCTTGTACTCCGCCACAAGTTCTTCGTAGAACACATGAATCAAATCGCCAAGGGTGGGTCCATGTAGGTCCATGTTGCAACTCCTGTTCGTGAGTGTGCCAGTGCCAGTTCTTTACTTGTGCACAATCCGTGCCAGTGCAAGTCTCAACCCCCTGTGCCGTACAGGTTGTTCCCAAACCGTCACATGTAAAGAAATCTTTACCCAATCATCAAGATTTCTTTACGTCCTGCCAAGGTCGATGCGCCGCACAGAGCAGTCCGACCCATGTAGCGCCTGCGGCCCGGAGTACTTCTGCGCAAATACCTGCCGTACTGCCGGTCGTCAGGACGTCATCGAGCAGCAGCACGCGACCAGACACCGGCCGGGTGACAGCAAAGGCCTGCAGACTCAATTCTCGGCGGTCCGCCTGGCTGCGACCCACCTGTGTACCGCCATGCACTCGACGAAGCGCGCGGACCATCGGCACCCCCAGCGCTGCAGCTACAGGGCCTCCCAGGCGCTCTGGCAGATCCTGGCCACGACGCAGCACTCGCCACCAGTGCGCCCGGACAGGCACCACCCAGTCGACCGGCGGAAGGCTGCCAACTGCCCCCGCCATCCAGCCACCGATCGCATCCGCCAGGGCTGGGCAAGGCTTGAACTTGGCCCGTCGGATGAGCGTGCTCATCTGACCCGCATAGGTCTGCAGCGCCCAGCCAGCGTGAAGTGAATCCGGCACGACGACCCGGTGCAGACGGTGACCGATCTGGGTCCGGCAGGACGCACACAGTCCAGCACCCCATCTTCCCTCATCTCCTCCGCACCCCGGACACCGCCGAGGCAACAGGAGCATCATCGCGGCATCCACCCAGTTCACCACCCAAGAATGCCGCGCCTTCAGGGAGCCCACCAGTGCCGGCCGGCCGGCATGTGCTAGTGCAGAGACCGACTCCCGAGCTGAGCCTTGAGTTCATCCAGCCGCATCTGAACCTCATCGGTGTCCAGGTCCCTGAAGCGCTCAGGAAGCATTCGGCGAGACGACGACTCGAAGACAGCCAGCATCTCCATGAAGGCCAGCATTCGTGTGTCTCGACTGGGAATCACGTCCTCGACCGCCTGGGTCAGATGCCCCGTCTCCACATCCCTCTCCTCGTCCAGCGCCAGACCCACAGCCGCAAGGAGCACGGCCTCCAGCTCGGCTCCCGAGTAGCCCTCTGTGGCCGAGATCACAGGGCCCAGATCTGCCGATGGATCCAGCTGCACCCCATTCTTTCGCACCAGGGCCTCGAGTACCGCCCCGCGCTCCGTGGCGCCCTCGGGAAAGAAGAATGGGATCTTGAGATCGAACCGGCCCGGTCGCTTGAGATCCACATCCAGCTTGTCTGGCCGGTTGGTCATCATCAGCATGACCACGCGTCCACGGTGACTGGTGTCCGACATGAATTCCTTGAGGCGAGCAATGACCCGGCTCGACGTACCGCCATCACCATCGGAGGACGTACCCATGGAGCGATCGGCCTCATCGATGATCAGCAGCACGTAGCCCAGGGCCTCTACGACCCCGAGTATCTTCTCGAGATTGCCCTCGGTGGAGCCGACCCACTTCTCCCGGAAGTTCTTGAACTTCAGACACGTCAGGCCGCTCTCCGCCGCAAACGCCTCCGCGACAAATGTCTTTCCTGTGCCCATCGGACCGACAAACAAGATGCCCATGGGCACCCGCTGAACGTGCCCTTTCTTGATCGCGGTAGCCACCCGCATCAGGTCGCCCTTGAGTCGCTCCAGGCCGCCCACATGAGAGAAATCATGCTTCGGGTCCACAAACTCCACCAGTCCGTGGCACTCCTGCTCGATGATGGCCTTCTTGCGCTGACTGACCGCCCGGAAGGTGATGGCCTCACCAGACTGGTGCGCCGTCCGGAGCATGCTCCGCACCTGTGAGAGCGAGAGCCCCGCAGTCACCCGGGCCAGGGCACCATCATCCATCTGGGCATCCCCTTCCTTACGAGTGGTGCCCTCCAGAAACTCCTGGCGGGATTCCTCTGCAGGCAAAGGGATCTGGAGCGTCGCCAGCTGGGAGCTGGCCGAGAGTCGACGGTGCACATCTGCCAGGTTCTCTGCGACCAGGATCACCAGATTGTTGCTGGAAGAGAGCGCGGGGTCTCCGGTCCATCGCTGCAGCGCGACCAGGTTGGCCTTGTCCGCATCGCCCATGAAGGAAATATCCCCCATGGGGACAATCATCTCCACGTAATCCAGGACCACCGCGGCCTGCTGAGATGGATCCGTGACCAAGCCCTCGAGCACGGGCAAGACCTCGCCAGACCGATGGGGAATACTCCCGATCTCCGGCTGACCCTTGATCGCCCGTCGAGCGTTGACGGCATGGCGAAAGCGGCCGGCCATGGCCGGTTCTGCGAACGCGATTCCTTCGCTGAGATTGTAGTAGAGGACAATCTCCTTGGTCCGACTCAAGAAGCGGTCCAGGAAGGCACGAAGCCCGACATACTCGGTCGTTCCATCCTCACCCGTCCACGGGTAGAGATCCCGCGTGTTTCCGTGGACCAGAAACAGGCTGGCCTCCCCAGCGAGATAGCGTCTACGAAGCTCGTCAGCCCAACTGGGTAGCCCGGTAGTATTCGCCACTGACTTAGCTCCCTCCGAGCAACACAGGGACGATTCCACGCCCCTTGGCCAGTGGCGCCAGGGCCTTCCCAAACACTGTTCCTGGCGCAGGCGGACTCTCCGGGTCTACCCGGCGGCCATGACCGACCACGCGACTGGCCGTCAGCAAGTCTCCCGCCTGAATGGGGTGCTGCTCCGCCTCCACTCGACACGGCACCACTCCCTGCAGCGCCACGGCTACGGCCCCGGAGCGCTGAGGGCCGCCGAGCAACAGCCCGGGCGAGTCGGTCACCACACCGACCACTCGGGTATCGAATGCCTTGCGAACCCGCTGAACCTTGGAACCATCATCATTGACGCGCACCACATCAGCAGCCTGCAGATCCCCGCTGGCAGAGTACATCTGAGCCACACTGTTCCCGGTGGTCGATCCCAGCTGATCTGCGCGCACTGCGCCGTGCACACTGAGTCCTCGAGCCCCCTTCTCGGTCCCCACGACCACCTCACCGCCGCTGCGGGCATTGAGGTGCAGGGACCCATCGCGGCGAGCAGAACTCTGGCGTCCTTCCAGGTGACGCACTTGGAGCACTCGGCTGGCCGAATCCACCGTCATATCGCCACGCAATTCCATGGAATCAAGAATCGCCTTGGGTGCCTTGATCTGGTTGGAGGCCTCCAGGGAGGTCACCGTAGCTCCACGGCAACTGATCCCGCCTGAGAGCACCTTGAGACCACCTCGATTAATCGTGAGCCCCCCGGTCATTGCATCACCGCTTCGCGCCACTGCTCCGATCTGG